>Ga0187857_10002732_pt1 | contig 15280 bp, 17 predicted proteins | sample June2016WEW_8_10_FD_132984 | JGI IMG/M metagenome (GOLD analysis project Ga0187857, IMG submission 132984) | Peatland microbial communities from SPRUCE experiment site at the Marcell Experimental Forest, Minnesota, USA - June2016WEW_8_100 | ecosystem: Environmental > Terrestrial > Soil >...
GCGATAACGGCGGATGGTTCCACAGGAGTTCTCCTGCACACAGCCACGACGCTCCGTGCTGCGCGTGCTTTGATAATCATAGGGCGCGAGTCGCACCACTCACCCACTATTCCGGTTAGATATGATAAATCATTGCGTGCTGCAGGGGCGGGTTGTTTGAAAAGCCGCAACCGCTCAGAAGGAGTCGGTAGGACCGGACCTCCTATTAGCCCGCGGCGTGTCAAGCGGATCTGCTAGCGTCGCGATATCCGTGTTTGCTAATATTGAGAGCGATGAGACGGGTCCCGTGGTCGTTGTCCCATCGGAACGCTCTCGACTGTGATGCTTACCAGGCGAAAAACGCATTGACCGACCGACGGATGTTGAACAAAGGCCACAGGTATATGGCTGAATAGTGCGCTAGAACGATTGATGCTTGCTGAACCTTCAAGGACTTCTCATCTGCAAACCAACCACCGCTTCAGCAAAGAAGAATGCTGTTTGGCTAAGTAAAGGAGGGAACCAAACGGAAACTGATGATGCTTCGACATCCGGAACGTCTCATCGTGCCGAGAACGTTGGCGCGTACCTTATTGAGCGACTTCGATTATTAGGCCTCTCACACGTCTTCGGAGTGCCAGGGGATTACGTGCTCGGCTTTTTCAAGCAGCTCAGCGATAGCGCGCTCAACCTTGTTACGACGTGCGACGAACTGAGCGCGGGCTACGCTGCTGATGCCTACGCGCGTATACGGGGAATAGGCGCCGTGTGCGTCACCTACTCCGTCGGCGGCCTGAAGGTCGTCAATGCCACAGCGCAGGCATATGCGGAAAAATCTCCGTTGATAGTCATCGCCGGAGCTCCGGGAATCAAAGAAAGGGTAGGGAACCCCCTCCTCCACCATAAAGTGCGCACCTTCAACACGCAAAAGAAGATCTTTGAGGAAGTGACTGTCGCGTCTGCGGTTTTAGATGATCCGCACACTGCGTGCCAAGAGATCGATCGCGTGTTATCCGAAGCACTCCGCGTTAAGCGACCGGTATACATTGAGCTCCCGCGCGATATGACGTTCGCCCACGTGAAGCCGCCAAATCAGGATTCGGTAACGCGAGCAGACGATACGAGCGATCCTAACGCTTTGCAGGCCGCTCTTGACGACGCGGTGACGATGATCAACGAGTCTCAGCAACCCGTCGTAATTGCCGATGTCGAGCTGCACCGGTTCGGACTGCAGGACAAGCTTCTCGCCTTAATTGATAAAGCGAAGATCCCTGTCGCTGCGACAATTCTCGGTAAATCCGTTGTCGACGAGTATCATCCCCTGTATATAGGCATCTACGAAGGGGCGATGGGCTTCGCGTCCGTCCGCGACTATGTCGAATCAAGTGATTGCCTGATCCTCCTCGGTGCCTTTATGACGGACGTTAATCTCGGGCAGTATACCGCACATATCGACCAGGAAAAGACAATCTACGTCACGAGCGAGCAATGTTCGATTCGGTATCGCACCTACGCGCGCGTCCGTCTACACGACTTCCTCGAAGGTTTGCTTACCGCCCCCATCACGCCGCGGACCCCTCGCGATTTTCCGCACCCGCGGCGTATCGTACCATTCTTGACGAAAAAAGGGCAGAAGATTACCGTCAAGAGGCTGTTTGAGCGGCTTAACTGGGCGCTTGAGGACAACACCGTCGTCATCGCCGACGTTGGCGATGCGCTCTTCGGAGGACTTGACCTCATTACCCACCGCAGAACTGAATTCCTGTCGCCGGGGTATTACCTCTCGCTCGGCTTTGCGGTGCCGGCGAGTATCGGCGCACAACTCGCGAATCCCAATCTTCGTCCGTTAGTACTCGTCGGCGACGGGGCATTCCAAATGACCGGCATCGAGGTTTCGACCATCGCGCGGCTCGGCCTGAATCCAATCATCGTTGTGCTCAACAATTATGGGTATGCGACGGAACGGCCAATCCAAGATGGGCCCTTCAACGACCTGCAGGTGTGGCAGTATAGCCTGATTCCAGAGATCGTTGGAGGGGGAACTGGCGCGGTCGTGACGACAGAGGATGAGCTTGACCAAGCGCTCGACGCGGCGCAGGCATACACCGAGGGGTTTACGATTATTGAAGTCCAGCTTGATCCGCACGATAGCTCGCCTGCGTTGCAGCGGCTGGCCGAGGGTCTTGCGAAGAAGATTCGTTGAAATTCAAGCTTTAGCTAGCATGCACGGTCCAGCCCTTGCTGGTTGCGTGACCGTTGCATCTTCTTTGAGGAATCAAATTACCGGCGAGGCGTCGTCCCGTGCCAAAACGGTATTGGCTCTACACTCACCTATTACGTCGGTTTTTGTTCTTACGTAGTCGAATTGTGAGTACGGAGGCAAGTGAAAAAACGATAATCGCTCCAAGAACCGCGAAGACCGCTCCAGCGTTAGCAAATCCGACGTCTGGGACGTCGGTTGTTCCCACAGCTGTGGTTCCCTCACTGCTCGTTGAACCAACGGGGCCATTACCCGTCGTCACCGAATGATCGAGCGTTGTGAACTGCACGCGTCCGGTGCCCTGCAAGTAATCGATGTAATCCCCCAGCAGCTTCACTTCCGCGGCATTGACGGTGCCATCGGGTGCCCTGAAATCGGAGGGGTGATACAGCACAATGAAGGTGTTGACGCTATTAGGGTCGTTAAGCCACTGCGCAGTCGCGCTCTCCATCGACTGAAGGCTATTGTTACCGAGCTCAATCGAGATCGTATCTATTTTAATGCCCTCCCGGTATCCCTGATTCACGTTGAAATCTGCAAAGGCGGTGCAATATTCCGTGAACCCCAGCGCTTTTGCCGCCTTCAGCGTGTTGTTGTCGCTCTTGTCAAATGGAGGGAGAAACGAAGTGGGCGTGACCCCGAACGCCTGGGTGATGTCATCGCGCCCCTGCTTGATTGCGTTGTATTGAGCGGCATAGGGCCTCCCATAAAATTCACTGGGGCCGCTCAGTGACGGCCCGAGATCCAGGTGCGTATAGCCGTGCTGTGCGAATTGAAAAAGGTGGTTTGAAGTGAGTGATCGCATGTAGTTGAGAAAGGTGTGATTTACTTCAATCAGCTGATTGCCCGAAGGCGTAAGGTACGGACGGGGGATGATGCCCAGCGTCAACGGCACGTTCTTGTCGATGTGCACATTGTTAACAGCCTGAAGCTCGGCGAAGTCGGCGTTAGGTGCGACGTCATCCTCTCTAAATATCACATATTTGTTCGTTGGCGCATTACCCGTCGCTCCACTGCCTGCGCACGAAAAGAGTATTGAGAATAGAAGTATTAAAACGAGCGAGCAGACGAGGATGATTTTCGGTCTGACTCTCGTATCGCGTCTGATTCCGTTTGACTTGTCTTGCGGCACTGGGCACACTCTAGACGTTGCTAGTGGCCAAGAGACTTGGCGCACTCTCGCCTGGTAAGGGTTCGCGTTGAAGATCGACTGTGATGGTTATGATCGCTCTCCCCAAAAATGGCACGCGCATGAAGTATTGGGACTGGTGATTTAAATAGTGCTCGGAGCGTGTATCGTCCGAGCGTGCACCCGGGTTTGAAATAGAGCAGACTAGAGCGAAGCTCGAAGGGCTGGCTTAGGCCGGTAGTCGCGAGACGCGTCTTACCTCGAGCTATTGGCCTCCAGCAGGCGGCAGGCCCAAAAAAGCGCCCAAGCTCTGGAAAATTAGCGTTGACGCGCACAGAGCGTCGCTGTCACGCAAGCTTAAAACCGGCTCCGGCATTGCCAAGTTCGCGACAGGTCACAGTATCGCGCCGATTATGCCGCCGATGATTCCCCCGATCACCAGTCCAGCTAGCGGCGCAAGAAGCGCTGCAAAGGTGACTCCTATGATGAGTCCGAGCAGCGCTCCAATCACGGCTCCAGCTAGCGCTCCAACCCCCCCAAGGATTTGCTGACCAACGAATGCACCAATCGCTCCGCCAGCGATTAATCCAAGGAGCAGGCCGATGGTTGCACTTAGTATAGCGCCCAGCGGGATGCCGACGATCACGCCCAGCAGAACGCCGACAAAAGAACCAACCAACCCCCCGATCATACCTTCAACTAACGCGTCGCCGTGTCTGCTGCTAAAAGCACCTACCGATGCGCCGACGATGACGCCAACAATTACGCCTGACCACAAGCCCGCAAGAAGGCTTATCAGGACGCCAAGTGCTCCGCCGGTAAAGCCGCCGACGACGCCCGGACTTACTGGCCCCGTTCCATCACCGCGCGCAGCTGCTAAGAGCGTGATGAGGCTTCTGTGAGAAAACATACTGATTAACTAGCGGGCTTCTGTTTAAAGTTTATGTCGTTTGGACAGCTGCAACTGTGTCTCGGAATGGCGTTGCTTGAGTCAAATGTGGTTGCTCAAACACTCTGCTTGTCTATACGCTGGATACAGGTAGAGCAGGTTTTTTATGAATTTGCACGCTCCGTGAACAATATTAATGCTGCATGGCGTACTGTACGTAACGAAAGTTTATGGCGCGGTAAGCGGATAAGCGTGCCAATCTGACGATTTCGCGAGTCACGCGATCCGCGCACCAAGTCGGGAGGGGTCATGCGTTACATTCGGATCATCGGCGCAAAGTCCTTCATGGAGCTCACACACGCTGACGTGGCAGGCTGGCACTTGTACGGCACGACGTTTCTCGAGTGGAAAGATGAAACAGGAAAGGACTACGATAGCTGGGTCCGCGAACGAGTGAGCCCTGCACTGGACGTATTTGACTATATCGCGTGGTACGAAGACGGATCGTTGCACGGTTACGAAGGAGGATACAGCGTGATACTCGATCTGAGTTTCGGACTCTGGACGAAGTCGATACTCGCGCGCGCTAAACAACTGGGACTACGCGTGGAAGAAACGCAGGCGGCTGGCGCAGGATGCTGGATTGGGTAAGTTCACGACCGTGTCATGGTAGGCACAGGTGACTGGGCGCCGCGACGCCTTGCATAGTCGAGCGGACCGCAATGTGCCTTTGAGTTCCGACACTTGGCGAGTGCGATCTCTAGAAAGGATGTGTCAGCGCGCCCCAACGTCCTTCTCGTCAACGCTTGCAAACTGGAACTGCAGCGCCTTAAACCCCTTCTCGTCGACAAAGTGCGCATCAAGTACGCTCCGCTGCGACCGACCTATAGAGTCAGTGGCAACGCCGAGTAGGGTCCCGTCGCTCCGGATAATGAACGCTGAATACTTTGCAAGCAGTTCCCTTATCGTCGTCGCACGTCCTTCGTCGCGTGCCTGCCACTTTGAAAAGGTTGATCGCTGGAGTAATTTGAATTGCCGAGACGTTAGCGTAATAACACGTGTCGTAATTAGTGAACCCCCTGTTGGCTCGTGGTCGTATCTACTTGCATGAATCTCAAACGTTTTAACGATATCTAACGCGATTCGCAAGGCTGACGTGCCAAAGCAACCAGATCAGCTCCATTGTGGTGGCTGAGGTGCTAGGCGTGCAAGCGCGCGATTTATACTTGGGCGACCATAGGTGATGGTGTGGGCGAAAAAATAGAAACACTGCACCCGGAAGGAAAGCAGGGGCGGCGCATCGATAAAACAAAATATGAAATGATACGCGAGGCCGTGCTCGCCTGTTTGAACAGTGGTGAATTAACACACGCTCAACTGAATGCGTGCGTTGAGCAAAAAGTCAGTGGTACATTCCAAGGTTCAATTGCCTGGTACGCCGAAACGGTGAAACTCGACCTCCAAGCGCGAGAACAAATACAGCGCGTGCACGAGGCAAAGCGCACCACATACCGCATTGTTAAAAACTGACACGATGCCTTTCGGTTGCAAGATCGACGCCTTGCTGAAGCGGCTTGAGCGCTGTCGAAGACTTATGTACCCTTGGCTAGGGCACTTAGTGAACCGCTTGCTTTACCAACGCAAGCAGCTCTTCTCGCGTTCGTACGCGCTCGCGTGTCTTGGTCTTCCCACTTTTGATGACGTTTGCAAAAATCTCAGGTAGGTCGCCTTCCGTGACCCCTGTGAGCCCCTCAATAATTCCGCTGAAGACGTCACGCGTTCGTCTCTCTTCTAAGGTGATGTGTCCGAAATTGCGAAACCACATCTCTATGCGCGTATCTTCCGATACGATCGTTATCTTGCGTATCTGCTTTTCCCACCAGAGGTGGATCATGATGTCATACTTCTTCTGAGCCATGAATCGTCTCCTGCGGCGTGCGCGCGGCCTGACGCCTACCAGTATGAACCCCTTGTTTTTATGATTTCGGGAGTCTTTAGGCGCTCGGTGGTGGCGGACAAAGAAAAGACAAGCGTGCGATTGCTGCGGACTGGCAAAAAAAGAAAGTAAAGGCGCGGTAAGCGCGCCCCTTTTTGTCTATGGTTTGCTCTCTTCAGCTGCCGCTTTCCCGGCGGCACCAGCGATATACACTGTGGCGATCACTGCGACAATGGTTATGATAATTGCGTATGCGAGGTTTCCTGCAATGCTGTTGGGCGTTCCCAAATAATAGATAAAAATAGACTGTATTGCTTGATTCCATGCAAGGCCTGCGATGAATGCGAAAGCAGTCGTGATCAGACCAGCCATCACTTTTAAGTACTCCACTCGACTCACCACGTGTTTCACCTCCGGTAAGCTCTTTACAGGGTGAAAACGACTTGCATAGAATAAAGCAGTTTCTATTTGCCGCGTTATTGACTATTAGATACCTCCAGTAATTCCATTGCAGAAAAGCGCGAGCTGTGGCTTATTTTGACTAGACGCGGTACGCAATCATAACAACGATGAGCAGCAACGGTAAGAGGGTATCGTTGATATACAGAATCGGTCCGCATTTCCGGGCGCGTAGTTGTGACGGAGCCGGATGTCGCGTATGTGGTCGTAAGCCGCCCCGATCCCAAACACCGCAAACGCGATTACCGTCGCGCTCCAGAAGTCACCGCGCACCCAAAAGCAGAGCACGCCTAAGACTCCTACGGCGAGGTTGTGCAGAGCTACTTCGAATTGAAACTGGCTTCCGGTGGGCCACCCAACACTTCGTGCAACGTCGTCAGCGACAAGCGCGTGTCCCATAAAAGCGTAGAGCGAACCGAAGCCTACCACGATGACAAGGAACCAGAGGAGAAACGACTCGACGACCCCTGCGGCGTATAGGGCGATATTGGGGATGGCCGCAATGATCGAGATACCGATCAATCCATAAGGCCAGTATTCTGCCGCACGATTAGCCATGGGAAGGTTTCGCCACGTCGATGCTCGCTCTCTCGTCGTGCGCAGGTTTGACTGTCGTTTTGTTGACGGGGCCAGTGAGAGCCGTTACGAGCACCAAACAAGCTGTCGCGCGGCAGGCGAGATGAATGATCGAAGCGGTTGTTGGGACTCCAAAAAAGGATTAAAACGAAAAGAGGGGAGAGTTTTTAAGCACGGCAGCATTTCGATGGAATGGTGAGAACGAATGTTCGTAAACATTGACGGCACTGCTGTGGAGGGGGCCCGGGCATGACAATTACACTCACAACGCTTTGTGAGAATACCGCCGCGCAAGTCGGCCTGCGCGCCGAATGGGGGTTAAGCATTCTTGTCGAGACTGACGACGTCGCTGTATTGCTCGACACGGGCCAAGACACCGCGGCGACCTTCAATGCAGCGGTCTTGGACGTAGACCTATCTGCGCTTCACACCATCGTGCTCAGCCACGGGCACCGAGATCACACGGGCGGTTTGTGGTCGGTGCTCAGCGCGATACGAAAAGATCCCGCCCTTCGCGAAGAGGCGCGTGCGGTCAACGTTGTGGCGCATCCAGACATCTGGATACCAAAGTACTCAGGACCCGTCCATAAGAACATCTACGCGGGGATGCCGCACGTGCGAGAAGCGTTAGAGAGCCTTGGAGCCGCGTTTGTATGCACGAGCGAGCCGGCGCGAATAAGCAATCGGATCCTTACAACAGGCGAAATCCCGCTGGACACGGCTTATGAGACCGTCGATCCAGAGTTGTACGTTCGTGACGAAGGAGGCATCCGGCCTGATCCGATGGCAGATGATCTTGCGCTCATCATCACGACAGATCTCGGTCTTGTGGTCGTATTGGGCTGCGCGCATCGCGGTATTGTCAATACGTTGCTCCAGGCGCAGAGCGTGGCGAACGAGGATCGCATTCACACAGTCATCGGGGGGACGCACTTGATGAAGGCGTCGGCAGAGCAGCTTGAAGCGACGATCAAAGGGCTTAAAGCTCTGGACGTTGCGCGCATCGGCGTCTCTCACTGCACCGGTTTGCCTGCTGTCGTGAAACTCTCCAAAGCGTTTGGGGACCGTTTCTTCTTTAATAATGCAGGCACGCGCATCACGATCGAGGACTAGCGCGGGACAAACGTGCATTTCAACAGCGGCATTCGGTGACAAACTAGTGAGGTGCGCCCACGCAGGACTAACAAGCTGCGAATAAAGGAAGCTTCGTGAAATAACGAATCATAATGCGTTTTCCGTTTGCTACAACGCTACAATAATATATGCGTGAGACTAAACTATAAGGAATTAGGGAGTGGTTTTATGCTGGACAAGACGATTTCTGAGCATTTCATCGACAAAACGATAGAAGTGTACTTCGGCGGCAGGCCGAACGAAACTATAACCGGTAAGGTAGTGGGAAGCGCCGATGGAGTTGTTGTGCTCGAGCACGATCAGCGCCGAGATTTTATCAACGTCGGAAAAATTGTGGCCTTTTGGGAAGTGTAGGCCTGGCACCTCATCGGCGGGTCGCCTCTTCAGCGACCTCTACTGCCCCGCTCTATAATCCAAGGGCCTAATCGACGCTTGGCCGCGTACCGCCTTAGTTGCGGTCACTATAATCGGTCGCATCGCCGCGCCTTGCATATAGCTTACACGAGATTTGCGGCTTGTTCGCTGTCGCAGCCTAGCAGACGTGCACTATCGTGACCGTCTGACCTCAGGTTTTTGTTTTGCGTGGCTTGCAGAGGATTTCGCGGATTTCAAGCTCATAGAATTCGTCGCTTGTCGCCGCCTTAATCACGAGCGCTGTGTCGAGCCCTTTCGAACTCCCACCAAGCGCTACGACCTCGGTACCTGGTTCGACGATTTCTACCTGCGCCGCGATCAGCGTGAGTTCGACGGCCACTTTGGTGCCTTGCCCAAACCTGCGAAAGGCGTTCTTTACCTCATCTGAGTACTGGTAGTCAACTTCTTTGTAAAACACGTGCTTAAAGCCCGCATTCTCAATGCGCTTTTTGGTTTCGGGCGAAAAACGCGTGGGATCGGTGCCGACGAAAAAGAGCGTGAGGTTGTCGGCCGCGAAGAAATCGAGCGCTTTTTCTGCAGAAACTCCCCGCACCGAAGGGATCAGGATGTGCGAAATCCCGAGTTCGCCGGCGCGCTTTTTTGCGCAGTCAAGTACATCGGCCGTGTTGTCTTCTCCAGGAGTGTCAAAATAGGTTATTGTCCTTTCCATTCTCATGATAGTGGTCCTCCCTGTACTCGGACGTTTAGGCGTGAGGACGCGTAAAGGTTTCTATGAGACGCCGCCAGCAGGAATTTTTTTTGAATTTAGTGCGATCGGGACGATGATTAGTCGTGAGTAGCACGTGTGCTCGCCTCGCTGCTCCTGCGAAGGACGTCGCCGCTGCTTCAACGCCGTATGGCTCGTTCATTATGCTGGCTTAGTTGTCAGTGGACGAACCCCGTCTCTTTCGCAACGCCCGTGAGAGTGCGTCGAGCGTGTTTCTATAATCGGTAATCTCCCCCTCGCTTGGCAATGGCACGACCTTCGATAACTCCGCACTGATGCGTTCGCGGGTTTGGGTGTCCATTTCAAGCGACTCGAGTGCGGCTTCGGTGATAACCCAAAAAGCGTGGCGGTGCGACACTTCCGTAATGCATTCGAGACTGACGACCCCGAGCTGGACTCTGTCTTTGCGTTGCTGACCGTGAGAGTCGAAATACGACCGCACGAGTTCCGCTTGCAGCATGCACGGTCCGAATCGGTCAGCTCTGCACCCGTTGTTGGTGCGATAGGTCCACTCGGCCACGTATCCGGTTGCGTTCATAGTCACTTTCACTCTGTCGTTATTCATCAAATCTGCTTAGCAGCGTTCTGCGAATGCCTATACCAAGATCAATATTCAGAATGGCGACTCTCGTATTAAAGTTGAGGCCGACAGTGTTTTTTTGTGGCGCTGAAGTCGCTAGCGTGCGATCGTTTAGCAAACAGCAACGTTCAAACAACGTAACGAATCCCTCTCACTAGCACCTTGCGACGCAGGGTGGCATTTATATACAACCGCTCCTCACCTGAGTCTAACCGAGCGTGATGTCATGACGAGAGAAGAACGCGTGAAACTCATTAGCGCAATCGAAGCAGCTCGGGGCTCTACCGTTATCTCGTATGTTGCGGCGGACCGGCAAGGGCTTGAGATCAACATCGCCACAGATGTCTTTCCCATACTCCATAGCCATCTGGCCAAAGTGGGGTACCAAAACCAAATTGACCTGTTTCTGTACGGCACGAGTGGATTGCCGATGGCCGGGTATGCGCTTGTCAACCTCTTTCGGGAGTTCTGCGGTAGATTCAACGTGATCATCCCGTTCAAAGCACACAGCACAGCAACGCTCATCGCATTGGGAGCAGATGAACTCGTCATGAGCGAGATGGGTCAGCTGAGCCCCATCGATCCTTCCGTGCAGCACCCGTTGAGCCCAAAGATCACGCTCCCTAATCAACTCGTCCAAGACGTGCCCGTCAACGTGGAGGACGTCGATGGTTTTCTTAGCTTTGCGAAAAACGAGCTCGGACTCGGAGGCGAGGAGTCGATGCAAAAAGTCCTCGATGCGCTTTCATCGAACGTCAACCCGCTCGTCCTCGGCGCAATGTATAGGTCTCGAGAACAGATCGCTTTTCTGGCGGCGCACCTCCTCAAGCAGCACATGGACGATGACGAGCTGATCGACCGCGCCGTAAGCGTGCTGACAAGCAAGCGATTTTCACACCAGTATATCATCAGCAGGAAAGAGGCGAAGGATGGCATGGGCTTGAACGTTATCGAACCAGACGCGCAGCTTGCGTCACTCATCGTCGGTCTTTGGGAACAGTACGTCGAGATAACCGAAGTAGACAAACCGTACAATCCTCAGACGGTTCTTGAAAGGGAGTTTGTCAAAGTCAGCAACTTCGATCGAGGCATCATCGAATCAAAGGACGTAACGCACGTATTTCGCACACAAAAAGAAGTCGAACGATCAGAGATGAGCATACCGCAAAGTCCATTCCCTCAGATAGCGTATCGCGAGCAGATTCTCGAAGAGGGGTGGATAGAGGACGGTCGTTTGTAGTGATCGATCAGACTCAGGCGATACCTGAGCTTGAAGAACGACACGTCGCCGAGTTCGCGACGGCCATGGGATTGTATATTAAGCTTTTTTGATCCCGAAACCGTTCGCGTTGACTGCTTGACGGATCAAATCCGAACTGATTGCTGTGGGTCGGAGTCAAGCTGCTCACCGCCAAGTGCGAGCACGACGAACTGCCCTCGCGGCACGCGCGGCTACCTCTTGGAGCTTCTTTAGTCAGCAGTTTTCGTAGGCGTTGAAGAGCGCTCGACGACAGCGACACCCGCGACGCTACCGCGCACGGCGCCAAACGCCCGTCGTATAGTGGCGGGCATTGGTGTAGTTTTGGTCTGCCTCTTCACTGTAGTAGCAGCCTTACGATACACATTGAGGCACGGCATAGCGCGGCGAGGCTCGCACCGTTTACGCTCTCGTTCGCGTCTGCTCACGGACAAAAGAGAGTAGGTAGTACAGCCCTCCAGCTCCTTTTCCAGCAACTCCGCTCGCCTTCCATCCACCAAACGGCTGGACGCCGGGCCACGCCCCAGTCGTTGCACCGCCGCGCCGATTCGCATAGCACACGCCGAACTGCATAGAAGCGAAGAAGCGCTCCACCTCATCATCATCTTCAGAAAAAATGCCCGCGGTGAGACCGTATTCGGTCGCGTTTGCCTCCCGTAAGCCCTCCTCGAGTGACGTGATGGCGTCGACAAGCAGAAACGGCACGAAGAGCTCTTCTTCGAACAGGCGATGTCCTCGCGGCAGTCCAGTCATGATGGTGGGGCGCACGTAACATCCCCTGTTCCACACACCATCGCGCAGCACGGTCCCGCCGGCCACAACGGTTCCTCCGTCCTGAAGACCGTCTTTGACCGCGTCTGTGAACTTCGCAAGTGCGGCGCTATCGATGAGGGGGCCTACAAAAACGTCGCTCTTGCGGGGGTCGCCCACAACGATCTTTTCTGTCGCTGCGCGGAGCCGTTCGATGAACTCAGGAGCCACTGCTGACTCAACGTAAACGCGCGACGTGGCGCTGCACTTCTGGCCGCTGTAGCCGAAGGCTCCTTTGAGGACGCCTTCGACCGCCTTGTCGAGGTCTGCCGAAGCGGTGACGATCGCAGGATTCTTGCTCCCCATCTCTGCGACAAACGGCTTCGGATAGGGCTGGCGTACCGAGAAGTTGCGCTGCAGCCACATCCCTGCGTCGCGTGACCCCGTAAAAGCGATGCCGGCGACATTGGGATGGGCCACCACGACCGCTCCAAATGGCGCTCCTGGGCCGGTAATCACATTCAGCACGCCTCCGGGAACTCCTGCTTTCACAGACGCCGCATACAGCTTTAGACCGGTCAGTGGCGCTTTGCTTGTCGGCTTGAACACCACGGTGTTTCCGGTGAGAAGCGCAGCTGAAACCATGCCTGCGGCGAGCACGAGCGGGAAGTTGAACGGAGAGATGACCGCCCACACGCCATACGGCTGCATAGTGCTGATGCTTCGCTCGCCGGTGACCTCAGACATGGGAATGGTGAAACCCTTTCGCTCCTCGTAGGTAGTGCAGTTGTAGCGAAGCATTTCGACCGCTTCACACACCTCAGCGAGAGCTTCAAATCTATTTTTTCCCGCCTCATAGGTCATGAGAGCGGCAAGGAGGAAGCTTTGCTTCTCTATGACGTCCGCCACGGCGCGAATGATCCGCACGCGTTCTTTCCAGTCAGTTTGACGCCACGCGGGAAACGACTCCGTCGCCTCGGCGACCGCGGACCGGGTCTCGGTCTCCCCACCTTTTTGAAACGTGCCGATGACGAGATCGGTATCGATGGGGGATCGGGTTTCAAAATCCTCGATAGCTGCGACGCGCCGACCGCCGATGAACAAGGGATAATGCTGCCCAAACTCTCCTCGGACCGTTTCCAGCGCCTGTTCATATCCGCTATGAATATCTTTGTTATCGAGAAGCGAAGTGTAGGTGAGCTTTTTCTTTTTTGCCATGGTCGAGTCCTCCTCAGCGTCTTATTGGAGAGACTAACACTGCTGCACCCCCGATTCGTGCGCCTGTATAATATGCTATCGGTTATGAGCAGGTACGCGCGTTATTGGATCTGCGTTGAGTCAAATAGCGAGGACGTTTTTTTTGCAAAAAGGCGCCGAATGAGCCTCCTCGCGATACGTGGCGCGACCCAGGCGCGACCCGGCGCGAAGTGAGGACTTTTGCCGCCTTACACCGAAAGGTACTTGGCTCTGGCGGCGTTGAAAGGAGTAGTACGAACCGGGAGGTCTAGTGACGGCAGACCCTGTAACTGGCGAACCTTACAAACGCATCAAGCGCACAATGGAATCTATTTCCGGACGAGTGCGACAAGAGGCAGGCTCGCTCGATCGTTCAGAGGTGAACGCGTTTGTCGCTGAGATCATTGCGACGGATAAAAGTCGCCATCGCATATTCCTTCTTGGTGAGGGCCGGTCGGGGTTGGTCGCCCGCTCCTTTGCTATGCGCTTGATGCATCTAGGCTTCGACGTTTACGTCTTTGGCGAGGTTGTCACCCCTGCCGTCAAAACAAACGATCTCGTGATCGCCGTTTCTGGGACGGGCGAAACAGGTCCGGTTAACGAGACAGCAAAGATCGCCAAGCATCACGGAGCAAGAATTGCCGTTGTCACCTCGAATACGGACTCATCCCTCGGCAGAATTGCGACCAACACTATGACCATCCGCGGCCGAACAGAAGCCGATGAAACGAGCTTCTTAGAGCGTCAGGTCACTGGCGTATCGATCTCACTCACGCCACTTGGAACCCTCTTTGAGATCAACGCGATGGTGTTCTTGGACAGCGTCATTGCCGGCCTGATAGCAGCTTTAGAGAAGAAGGAGGAAGAACTAGCCGAGCGGCATTCAGATCTAAGAGCGCGAAGAGAGACACTGACGGCAAATCCGCACGACGCCCATCGCGAGTCGTAACGCGTTATCGTCCAGTTCAAGACGAACACGCTTTTTTAGACACGGATCGTTGGGGGCACCTGCTCGATCCAACACGGTTAAAGCCTCCGAGACGAATCAAGAGGCGTTGAGCGGAAACGGGAGGTGACCATAGCGTGGACAGCATAATTCTGTACGTGCTCCTTGGGGCGACTGCCGGAGTTTTCAGCGGCTTGTTAGGAATCGGTGGTGGCATCATCTTGGTCCCGATGCTCGTGCTGCTCGTCGGGCTCACCCAGCAACAGGCGCAAGGCACCACGCTCATTTTGCTGACCGCACCTTTTGGGTTGCTCGCTGCCTTAACGTACTACCAAAGCGGCTACGCGGACTTGAAGATTGCGGCGATTCTTGGCATTGGATTCTTTTTCGGAGCTTTTCTCGGGGCGAAAGTCGCAACAAATATCCCGAATGTTGTTTTACAAAAGGTTTTTGGTGTAGCGCTGTTGGTAGTGGCGGTATACCTGCTGCTAAGCAAATAGAGGCGCGTCGAGTTTCGCGTCCCTATCAACAGTCATCCTGCTGGCGGCAACAAGACAGTGCACGACGCTGTTATGCTCTGTTAGGCAGGGAAAGGATTATAAAGACACGAAAGCCTATCAAATTAATCGGCAAATCAAACGCTCTAACGAGCTGAAGTCCGCTGTAGAGCCTATGATTGTCTCCCGGCACGTGCACGGTGCAGTGTTTGCGTGTCCGGGGTTGGCAGTGGGCGGAACCAGAAGTTTGAGGCGTCGAAATGTAATCGAATCAAAGTGAGGCAAAAGAATGGGTCTTTTTAAATTGATGAGTTTGCCACTACGAATGATGATGTGGCCCATGACGGCGCCGGTCCGCACGATGATGATGCCTTTCAAGATGGCGTTGCGTTTCGCGACGGTGATGCTGCTGTTCGCGCAACTGATGGTAATGCTGTTCGTGGCCGCCATGTTCGTCATGTTCACCGTCGTGCCGGCCGTTATGTTCGGGCTGTTTTTCGTGATGAAAAA
>Ga0187857_10002738_pt1 | contig 15261 bp, 14 predicted proteins | sample June2016WEW_8_10_FD_132984 | JGI IMG/M metagenome (GOLD analysis project Ga0187857, IMG submission 132984) | Peatland microbial communities from SPRUCE experiment site at the Marcell Experimental Forest, Minnesota, USA - June2016WEW_8_100 | ecosystem: Environmental > Terrestrial > Soil >...
AAGCTCTGGGAGCTCTTCGTCATTTGGCCAATCGTCCCGATAAAATTCGTGGGTTCTTCCATACACCCGCTACTCTATATGCCGCTTAATCATATGTATGCTCTATTATGGACTGGCTTATAATTGCAGTGTCGGTTGATGTTGATGCGATTTTATTCTTTGAACTTCTTTTCACTCGAGCCACAGGGGGAATCTTCTTTTTTTGTGAACCCTGATCTTCAGTGAGTGACAGACTGCTTGTGGAGGTTTTTTCTTCTCTCGTGAGAGTATCTATAGATCTATTGTATTTATCTCTTGCCGCTATATCATTCTTAAGGGATGCCACCTCACTCCTGAGTTTCTCGATTTCCTTTAATGCTTCTTCTTGCTTTCTTATCCTTTCCTCAAACTCATCTGTTCTCTTCTGGTCTTTCCGCAGTGTGTCAATAAACTTTGCCACATTCTCGGGATCTGCCTTGACCTCAGCCTTTAACCAGTAAGATTTACCGTCCCACTTCTCATCAAGGACTTGTGTTTGAACAATACCAGCTGTAAGGGCAGTGATCTTGTCTTTTGTCAATTCAAAATTCTTTACTTCTGTATTGTTTTCCAGATAGGTGCCGAGTTCTTCAAGAAGCAGTCTCTTCACTTGCTCAAGGGCAATTGTACGAGATGATGCTTTGCTATCAAATTCGCTTGCCTGGTAGGTGTATTCCTTGATGAAGGTTTTGGTTTTGGCAAAGGCAGGTGAAGGAGATATAAAGAGAAGCAAGACAATAAGCAAAGGTATTGTTTTTTTCATAATCCACTATCTCAAATACAAAACCCCGCCTCTTTCGAGAAACGGGGTTTCAATAATTAGTCCATAGCACCCTCACGCAGGGTTTAATGGTTCTGGAATATAAATACTATTGTTTCAAATGTGCTTTTGAATATCACGATTTGCAAAGGAAATCTATTATAAATAGAATAATCTCTGTCTAAGAGGAATATATTTACTCTCCCTAAAACAGAGAGTCAACACACAGCAGAAAATAAGATTCCCTTAGTCATCTCTTCATCAAACCATGCGCTGACCCTCTGGTTAACCCCCACTACCCAACTCAACAATAGATCCATCCGAATTCTGGACTGAGCTTAAACTGGGCGGTATTGTTACAGCGGTTATAAGACAGTATCACCTTTAGCAGGCACTTCTTAAAAAAAGACTGTAGTCACGCTCACTGTTTGTCTCTGTGAATCTATCTGTAGCATGAAGACTTTCGACATCTTTATAAAAGTATCGTTTCTCTATTTAACCGTTTCATGCTAAATTACAAAAGAATTGAATCTCGTTTTTCTGCACCTCGTCGGTATGTGTCGAGCACCGATTTGAAAAGGAACCGGGGCAATTACATATGGAGTTTTCTGCATGAAACAACCGAAATCAGATTCACATAGCAATAAAAAAAGAAACCCTAAGAGAAAACTGACAATCTTTTCCTGGGGATATTGGGGCTGGGGCAATTCTGCAAGACATTTCGTCAAAGCTGCTGATGCGGTCGAAGCTTCGAGAGGATACAATCCACTTATCTTTGTTGATGTTAGGCTGAGGCGTGCGGCTCGCGCAGTTTGCTTTCGAGGTCCTGCATTCGGAAAAATTGTCGGTGATGATCGATACTGTTGGATTAATGGTCTTGGCAATTCAGAAATAGCAGATCACACATTGAAGCGGATGACGATCAAGAATCCAAAGGAAGCGGAATCACTTCTCGACCTGGCAATCGAGTATGAGAAGGAAAATCGGAGGGTTCTCTATTTTTGTGCTTGTAAGATTCCCAAATGGTGCCATCGATATAAGGTCGGTGCACTTCTTCTCAATGCAGCTAAGCGTCGTGGCATAAACTTGGAAGTTGTTGAGTGGCCCGGAGGAGAGCCTCAAACCTTATTGGAAACAGCATCTGAAGATGTATTCAAAAAATTGCAAGGAGACTCAGTGACATTTCCTCTTCCTTCTCGGCTGGATCTCGCGAAGTATGGTGGTCTGCCTTGGGGGTCGATTGTCAAGGTCAAGTCTCCTTCACAAAGCCTTTTATTCAGTAGCGGTCCAGCCGCTTATGTGCGAGATAAGTGGGTGCTTAAATTGTCTTGGATTGCGTCTGTCGATTATGAAATACAGCTTAAGAAAACCGCAGTAAAATGTCGCCGTGAAGACGGATATGAACCACGTACTAGTGTGATGTAACGATTCCGGCACAACTCATTAAATAAACGTTCAACCGCATCATGAACTGAGATAGACATCTTTCTTTATATGTAACAAGCATCTTATGAAGCAGCTATATTTCTTGTAAGGGGAGTCATATTAATATGAGTGTAGTGAGTTCAGTTGATTGTCCCGTTTGTCAAGGCAAGCGTGATATGATGGAGGATTATTTCTACAAATTAGGAGGAGTATTTTATCACTGTCACGTCTGCGGATATGGCAATTATTTCAAGGAGAAGAAAGAAAGAAGAGAGACATACTGGACGTGCAATCAAAAAAGTACGAAAAGAAAATTTGCAAAGGAAGTCAATGTAAAGGAGAAACACGGGCTGTTCTTTACAGGCACGGTGCCTTTCTATCCCATTGGTGCAGAGTTTGACGAATACTTGGTATATCCCCGATCAAGAAAAGGTGAATTGGTATGGAAGCTTTACTCGCCGGAGAAACAGCTTCTCGGAGTTTTTAATTCATTGAGTGAAGCTTTTAAGGCAGGGGATGAATATGCTGATGGTACTTCTGATAAAGACATAAAACCACGCAGAAAAAAATGAATCCTGGCATCTCCCATATTCAGAAGATACCAGGATTGATAAATGTGCATCTGAATACGGTTGAAAATAATGTAAATTTATCCCTCCTTTCGTGGTAAATTATTTGTAATCCTGTTAATTTATATATATATAAATGTGTTTCATTGTCCTGAAAAAGGGGGGGATTTATCTCATGAACAAAGCTGATCTGATCGAGGAGTTGTCAAAGAAGGAAAATCTGACGGACAAACAGGCAGGGCAGATTGTGAATCTCATCTTTGATGGTTTCACTGAGACTCTCAAGAAGGGCGGAAGGATCGAGATCAGGGGATTTGGAGCTTTCTCTGTGAGGGAATATAAACCTTACACGGGCAGGAATCCCAGAACCGGGAAAATTGTGGAAGTGAAGCCGAAGAGATTACCTTTTTTCAAGGTGGGCAAGGAATTAAAGAAGAGGGTATATGGTGGAATCTAAGAACACGGTGGATGAAGAAATTGGCAGGGAACAATTCTTTAGACATTATCCCAAATCAAAACTGCCTATAAGGGATGTAAGATTCAAAACAGAACCACATATTGAGATAGGGGCGGAAAATTATCTTAGATCTTGCCTCCAAAGAAATATCAAAGGACTTGCCAATAACAATGAAAGATATTTGTTCTTATGTACAACATGCAATAACCGAAAATTGGAAGATTATTTTGGGAAGCGTTTTATAGTAGGTTATATTAAAAGAAATCGCGTCGAAAATTTGCATGGGCGCACGGTGGTTTTTGGTGAAACATATATGGTACCATTCTGTACCCGGTTGGAATATGGTGATCTCAAAATTAAGAGATCACGGGGAATGCAAAAATTTAATAGGGATGATACAAATAGAATCCTACAAAAAATATTGTTACATGGAAATATCAGAGATGAATACTTAAAAGAAATGATTTTTATGGAAGAACGTGAGCGGGATGAGGGAAAAGTCGTTCCAGATATATTCAAGGAGTGCTTGTATTTAAAGGGTTGTGAATATAGTCAAGATTGTTTAAGGAGAAATATAAAATGAAGGCTATGCTATTGCGTGTGGGCATTGATAAAGGGATAAAAAAGGGTGGCGGTGCACTGGCGCCCATATTTGATGATGGGTCCTTTGAATATATCCCAATACCCGAGAAAGATCCAAACTCACACGAAATTAGAACATATCATAACATTGTGGGAAGATGCGGCCTACCATTTTCCTCCTTTATACCTGAGAAGCTTAAGAACAAGATACCCCACTATGATCCAGAATTCGAAACCTTTACATATGGTGATCCCACTTTTAAAAGGAAGAGTCTATTGAAACTGAATGAGGGGGATCTATTAGCCTTTTATGCAGGTTTGACCCCGTTAGATACTCGTAAGTACAGAAAGGGGTTATACTTTATCGGATACTTTTTGATTGAACGGATACTCGACCTGAATATGTTATCACAATTCGACTTACTGAATTATCGCCGCCTGTATCACAATAACGCCCATTTTAAGAGGAATTATTTAAACGATGTTGTTATTGCCGTCGGATCAAAACAAGGAAGCAAACTTTTGGAGAAAGCTATTCCGATCAGCAAAGAAAAATTGGCAAAAAATGGAGTTCCCTATCATGCAGTATCCAGTGAGATGGAGGATGTTTTAGGAATATCCGGATCAATCCAGAGAAGTATGCCCAGGTTCATCAGGGATGAAAAGAATGTGGATAACCTTAGAAAGGTACTGGGTATTTTGAAAGAAGACCTTTTTTGACTTCCCACAGAGCGCCGCAACAAATTTGCTCTTTTGACAAATTGACTCCTTGGACACTTATTTCAGGTAAAAGAAGGAGAATTTGTATGCATAACAGTGTTACCCGAAAGGCAGAGTAAAAAATGATTTCCGATATGAATGGACTCGTACTTGATTTTTTAAAGGTGGCAGACCTTGCAGGCATTAATCTGTCGCGCAATGCCATAACAATTCAAACTCTATCTGCTCCTCATAAATCACCCTCATCACTTCCAAAAGGAAAAATGGCAGTATATGTGTTTTTCTGGAGAGAAAAATGTTTAAAAGTCGGAAAGGTTGGACCAAAAAGTCAAGCCCGTTATACTAGTCAACATTACAGTCCGTCTAGCTCAAAGAGCAATCTCGCCAGATCTATTATCTCTGCCCGTAAAGAGCATGGTTTGCCGAGGGTTTCTGAATCCAAGGTTGGGTCATGGATTAAATCCAACGTTGATCGCGTAAACCTGTTGCTAGATTCAGAATACGGGATACTTATGGTCACTCTTCTTGAGTCATTTATTCAATGTCGTCTGAAGCCGATCTTTGAGGGGTTTGAGGGTCAGAAAATGGGGGGCTGATGTTGACCCATTAAGTTGCGCTCGTTTGATAATGATAAAAGTTCTGACTTTTTAAAATTATCTATTTTATAAATATCCCTTAACTATCGGAGATAAACTGGATTGAACACTGTCCTTAAGGTCAATTTCGGTGGCTATAACATTGTTTGCAAAAAGTAGTTAGATTCAATCTGTCAATTCTTCACTGACACTGTGCAATATACAAACACTAAGATTTTATGATGATTTAAGAAGGTCGGTCCGTGAGTTATAAAGAAGACGAAAGACTAAAAGTCATAAAGATGAGAGACAGTCTTTTTAAAGATCCTGGAAACGGTTCTTACAGGGGGAGAAGAAGAGAATTTGTCTTATCAGACCCAGTTTTGAATTTATGGGAAGGAATTAGGCAAGAAGCCCTTCACTACTTTGAAAGAAATAATATCGGATGGTGGCCGGATAATTCAAAATTACCAACGGGTCATTTACTTTCTTCTCAAGTATCCTGCGTAAATCACTTGTATCCTATACGGCAACACATAGAAGCGGCAACGAGGATTTTGCAGGAAATTGATCATCAAATAACTGAAGCCTGTATCGTTGACGATGGTTACGTGGAGTTTGAATTCATCGGAGAAAGGCAATATCTCAAAGAAAGAGCTTTTACGAGAGGCGCAAACTGTACCTCAGTGGATGCTGTCATGATTGGTTTAACGATAGATGGCACAAGAAAAATGTTTTTCATAGAATGGAAATACGTCGAGTCGTATCCAATTCAAAACAAGTACAAAAAAGAAAGAGCAAAAGTGTATGATGAGTATATTCTTGCAGAAGATTCGCCTTTTCGTGATAAAATAGAACCACGTGACCTGTATTATGAACCATTTTACCAATTAATGAGACAAACACTATTGGCAGATCAATGCGTTAAAAACTCTGACCATGATGTTTCATCATATTTACATCTGCATGTTGTCCCAGAAAAAAATATAGAGCTTAAGAACAAAATTACCTCTCCTAATTTGAAGGGAAAAGATATTCATGATGTATGGAAATCATTGCTTAAAAACGACACGAAGTTTAAAGCTACAACTCCAGAGTATTTTGTGAGACCGATTTCCACAATAAATGCCACCATATCGATAATTAGATATTTGGAAAATCGATATTGGAATTAAAAGATAAGGAGGAATGGATTTAACTAGGGATTGTATCGGAGATCACACACTAATCCTCTTTTTTGTAAATTAAACATTGCATGGCCCGTCCAATTTATTTTGCCACTCAAGAAAAAAGCAAATATCTTCCTTGAATGTTTTACATTTTAGTTTTATAAGTCTCCTTCTTGCAGAAAACGACCAAATCCATTGTTTTCTAAATACCAGTATGTGAAATGCTTTGATAACCAGCTCGCAGCCTTCTCTTCAGCCAAAGGTCGGTAAAGAGAGGTATAGATCACGGGGATACCGAAACGTGCTTCCACTGCATCGAGAGTGCCTGATACAGCATTTGGATGAGCCCACGTATTGTATTCATCTTGATCGTATGGCGACTTAATATCTTCGTAACTTGCTTCAATCAACAGAGCTCGCCAGCGATACTTGGTCATTTTCTCACATAGCTTAAAAAATCGCGCTCGCTGCTGGATTAAAGTTGTTATAAGGTCGGTCAGTGTTTTTCGCTCTAAAACAAGTAATGTTTCCATTCCTTCCACACTGTAATCACCAGCTTTCAGTACATGACTTCTTTCTCCACCGATCCAGTTTTTAAATGTACTGAAATCAAAAGGATATTTTTCGCGGGTATCAACAAGCACGGTAGGCTTGGGAATTTGTCGAGTGATACTATGCCCGCTTCGCTTGACTATTAACCGTCCATTTGGCGGCGCGACCGGATGATGTTCCCGTATAAATACTTCAGGATCAAAAGCAGCATCATTTTTTTCTGCTTCACATTCAGATATTGACATATTCCTCCTGTTAAAAATACTTTCGTTTTCAAAAGCCAATTCTCTTGCCGCCATTTTTTTGAAATTGTTTAATGTGGCATTCTTTGCTTAGCGCTTCCAGAAGCACTTGATGATTTATTTCATCCTGTGGATAAAATGAAAATCTGTCGCGTACGATACGAAAATCACCGGGCGTTAATTGCCTTATTGCCTGTAACTCCTTTTTCACAACATCATTTAGTGGGCTGCCGATTAATGGGCTTAAAAGCCGCTGATAAAATAAAATGTTATTTTCCGGTTTCAGGTAATCGAATTTTATCTTATGGTTAAAACGTCGGATAGAGGCGCTATCCAATCCTTCTAACATGTTAGTAGTACATATCAAAATGCCTCTAAATCGCTCCATCTGTGTCAGAAATTCATTGGTACGGTTTATTTCAAAAGAGCGTACCGCCTGGCTGCGTTTAAAAAGGAATGAGTCCGCTTCATCAATAATCAGAACTGCTTCTTCTGTCTCCGCCTCCATAAAGGCATGGTTTATATTTTTTTCTGTTACGCCAACATACTGGCTGATAATATCGCTTGCTCTTTTACAAATTATCCCTCTTTCTAGATGTTCGGCAATGTAGCGGGCGAATTCACTCTTGCCTGTTCCCGGTGGGCCATAGAAAAGAAGATTGAAATTACGGAGGCTATTTTTATCTGACTGATGAAGAAACCGGTCATAAGCTTTTAGCTGCTCCATTATGAATGTTAGATTTCCTTCAACATTGAGTCCATCGATAGAATAATTATCTTCAATATTATTTTTGTTTATCACGCTGCTTTTATACTCATCTATATCATTATCTTTATCCTTACTCTTGTTGTTTATTAATTCCATACAGGCACCGAGATTTATGATCAGCGCCTCTTTAAAATCTTCCTTTGAAGTTGATGAAATATCCAGCGCCTTCTTAATTGAATAATTAATAACGTCGGCGTCCACCGGATAAGAGTTAGATAATTCCTTTAGTTCATTATCATTAAACCATTTTTTAAGACGATTAAGGGAAAGAGCTGATTGCCAAAGGTTGAAGCGCTGTCGCTGGTTAATTTTTTTAAAATGGAGGCTGAATGCAAAACGTTTGAGGACAGAATTATCAATTTCATCAATGCTATTTACAATCCATATCATTCTGTTGCCAGGCTCTTCCAAAAATTGATTAAGCCAGCCCTTGTCCTTTGCTACACCATCCCCCATAAGCCGACAGGGTTGTGCATTCAAAAGATTATCTGCTTCATCAATTATGATAACGGACCCTTTATTATTGTTCGTCGTATTTAAGCAGGCCATAATCGCTGCGCGCCTCTTCATAATGTTATTATCTTGTTTACTTATTTCATAAGCTGGAACTCTAAGTTTCTTTGCTAGCCAATAAGCGTAATTTGTTTTATCACTGCCTGGCGCACCATGTAAAAGAATGTGACTTGATGATTTTCTTTTAATGCTCAGTACTTTTAAAATATGTTCTGTCTTTTTGGAATCTATTGAAGGATTATCTAATGGAATAGTTTTACCGGATATTTTATTGAAATACTTAGTTTCCGATTCTTCATTAGATGGCGTTAGAAAATATTTTGCAAAATCTTCTGTGGAAGAGAAACCAGATTTGTTTATTTCACAAAACCCGCTTTTAATTAATATTCCGGACAGAACGGCATTGATTTCCTTATTTCTTAATCGTAATATTTTCTTTAAATATCGTCTTCCGGAAATGGTATGACATTTTAAATTAGATATAAAATACTCCTCAGCATTCTGCCAAGCTGTAATAATATAAAGAAGGGTGCAAAATTTAACTTCCTGTTCGGATAGATTAAGCATTTGTGCCATGCTCAATATTTTTTTTTCCGTATCGCCACTGCCGCTGTAATTAAGAGATTTGTAACGATCAAGGAGTATCTCTCGGGTATATGAAAGAAAGTCGTTGATACGCTTTTTACTTGATTTATAGAGTATGTGGGAGATTAGATCGATTGATTGATATTTCTCGTTGACATTTTGGAAATCGCTTTGATATTCTTCTTTTTCTTTTGCAGTTAATACATCGAAGAGATGATTTTCTATTTTTTTAAGCTTATCCCCCAATAACCAAGAAAGTATCTCCAAAACTTTTTTATCCAATATTGTATCATGTTCTAATATACATTCAAGATAGACGATGCAATTACGAACAACAAACCGTTCCTCTTTATCCAGGATAATAGCAATATTTCTTTTGGGATTGCCTGTATGCCATCGAAATAATTGCTTTGTCTTTGCCATATATTCCCCCTTGTCTTTGTTGTTTTTAGACTTGGGGAATAATCTATCATATGAATGTTCCATATTAAGGAACGATTGCATTATTTTTTGTTAATATAAAGAAGTAGCTGATATTTGATTTATTACAGTACTTTAGGGTAACTATGTTTTAAAACACTGATTTCATTTATAGCAATCTGCCAATTTAACAACTTTTGACTTTAATTCTTTTACCAGCCAGTCCGGCTTTATTAGAATTGCATCTTCCCCAAAAGAAAGTACCCACGAAATCACCTCCGGTTCTGATGACCCCGTAAATGTCAATCGGGTTTTATTCTTTCCAACCTTCTTAATTTTTTGATCTGGGCTCCAGATTCTCTCCGCTACGAAATTAGCCGCCCAGCCCTCAAATTCAATTTCCACCTCAAAGGTCTCATCTTTTATCACCCCAAAGTTCTGCCTGAACAACCGGTCAAAATCATAGTTTGCCGGAAATTCAAAATTCCTGTCCGTGATCTCGATCGACTTAAATCTCTGAAGGGCGAGCAGGGGATTGAAGTCGGGTTCTTCATATGGTTTACCAGGTGTCCTTGCCTTCTGGGCATGGACATAGATCGTGTCCTTATGGGAAAATATTTTGAGGGGCTTGATATAGAAGGTTTTTGATCTCTTCGACATGATGGCTTGGTAGTTGATCTTGCAGATCTTCTTTTCATTCATCGCCTCGACGAGCGTGCATATCTCGTCCTGATGGGGCGTGTAGTCAATGTATCCGGTCATGAATGATGCGAAATACCGGTCGAAGGGTCGCGTCTTGTCGCTCATAAGTGTCTGACTTTTTTCCAGGGCGTGAGTTGCATCATCAAAAAAACTTTTCCCCAATAGATGCTCGGTAAATGCCCTGCACATGTAAAGCACCTGCATCTCATCTCTTGTTATACGAAAGACCTGTGGTATGTCCTTCTTCTTAGTCAGTTGGTAATATTTCTGCTTTCCTTTCAGCATTTCCTCTATCTCGATTCCATACGCTCTCTGGATGTCGCTGACAAGCCTTAAGACAGTCTGTTTGGAACATTGCAGCATCCTTGAAAGATCTGTAAGGGAATGGCTCTCTCTGGAGAAAAGAAGCTTTGCAAAGAGGCTGATCAATTTCTCTCCGTAACTCCTGTAGATATTCAGTTTTTCAGGCATATGCACCCCCCTGACAAAGAATTTTTATCATTCCGTGGTATGGAATAATATCATGATAAGGTTCTCCCGCCAACAAAAAAGAAAGGGCCGGGATTATGAAAAAAAGAAGGCGATTAATCAAAGGTGCCATCAGAAACGAGGATAAGAACGACCGTTTCGTTCGCTGGAAATGTTCGCAATACCTCGAAAGAGTCCTTAATCACTGCCAAATGATAAACAAGGAATTACTGACCTTACTAAGCTGGATTTTGGGGGAAGACTTCAGAGAGATCGGAGATTATATCCTTGATAAGAATAATGTTAGTGAAAGTGACGCCTTTCAAGAAGGGGGTACTAATTCTAATGATGAAAGAGATAATCCTTCCGGAAGGCTTTTCAGCCAATTCGAGGAGACACACGCAGATTCATTCGGTGACACGGATGACTATGTAAATGCAGTACTGCGCATCACTCAAAAGTCATCCCAGAATATCCGTTATGGCATCTATTTGTACATCAAGGCCTTGCTCACACAGGAGAGAACAAGACATAAGAATTGCTGCGGCTCGGAAATTGAAAAAAATATATACCGTGTAAAGAAGATGTTCAATCTTACAGAACCTGAGACGGAGTTTATCATATTCCTCTTTATTAATGACAACTGGACCATCGCTTATGACTATTTCTTTGGTCATCTTCAATGCCATAAATTTCCGGGCCGGAAATCTCTTCGCTCTGCTCTACAGGTCGGACACAAACAACTGGATGATGTATTGACAGGTACCCTCGCCCGGTTGGAAATATTTCAGGATGATTCTTTCTCCTGGTCTCTGGAAGCAAATTTTTCAAAACTTTTCCAAAGCCCGGGAAATAACAACTTTGCCAAGAGTTTTTACATTCCTATATCGAAGGATTCTGTCCCCCTGGAGCATTATTTTATTAAGAAAGAACACAAGGAACACCTCTTCAAGATTCTTCAACGAAAACCCGAAACTTCAACTCATGTGCTTCTCTACGGTCCGCCCGGAACGGGGAAGACAAGTTTCGCTTATGGAATAGCCCGCCATCTTAAAGTCCCTGCTTATGAAGTTATTCGCGGCGGCGGCGATAAAACGGAAACGCGTCGGGCAGCCATTATTGCCTGTTTGAACATGACTAATAAAGGAGATGGTTCTCTCATTATTGTAGATGAGGCGGATAATCTGCTCAACACTGAAAATTCCTGGTTTTCGAGGGGAGAGACCCAAGACAAGGCTTGGCTGAACAAGCTTCTCGAAGAATCCGGGACGAGAATGATATGGATTACCAATAGAATACGAGACATCGACGACTCTGTAATACGGCGCTTCTGCTTCAGTCTCCATTTTAAACCCTTTAACCGCATCCAACGTGTGCGTCTCTGGGAATCTTTACTGAAACGTAACAAGGCAAAGAGAATGCTCGGAGAGGCTGAGATTTGTAATCTAGCACAACGCTATAAAGTAAATGCCGGTGTGATAAATCTGGCGGTAAAAAAAGCCCGCGAAATTCGGGCAACCTGCAAAAAGGAATTTCTCGAATCCGTCATTACGACACTTGAAGCAAATCTGGCTTTGACAAAAGGGGGACAACTGCCTCTCAATAAAGATAAGATTGAAAACAACTATACCTTGGAAGGTCTCAACATAGAGGGCGATTTGAAATCCATGCTGACCCAACTCGAAGAGTTTAGCAAATATCTCGAACGAGGCGATTGCGATGAAAGAAAAAATATCAATCTGCTGTTCTACGGTCCTCCCGGAACTGGGAAAAGTGAACTTGCCCGCTATATTGCTAACTCTCTGGACAAAACACTCATCTCAAAAAGAATGAGCGATATTCTTGATCCCTATGTCGGTATTTCGGAAAGGAAAATATCTGAGGCATTTTCTGAGGCTGAGTACGAGAATGGGATTCTGATCTTTGATGAAGTTGATTCCTTGCTCTATAACAGAAGCCGCGCTCAACGCTCTTGGGAAATCAGTTTCACCAACGAATTCCTGACACAGATGGAGAGGTTCCGGGGAATCCTGATATGTACGACTAATCGTTTGAACGATCTCGACAATGCATCCATCCGCCGGTTCAACTACAAGGTGGGATTCAATTATCTCAAGCCCGAAGGCAATATTATTTTCTACAAGACGCTTTTGGGTCCCTTGACGGATGAAAAGGATAACGATGAAATTATGAAATGTTTAAGTGATATCTCCATGCTTACTCCTGGGGATTTCCGAACAGTCAGGGACAGGTTCAGTTTCCATCCCAGAAAGAATGTGAACCACAGAAACATGGTACATGCCCTGATTGAAGAAGTTAATCTGAAGCGAAAACAGAATGGTATAAAGAATATTGGATTCTAAAAGGAGATGAATATGGTTATACTTGAAAATGAAATAAAGGATTATTCATGCGCAAGATGCCTCAACCTAAAAATAAGAAACTTAAATTACCTGGAGCTTGCAGGAAAATGGAACGAATTATATTCTCCCACAAAGATTACGGAGGGCTATGCAACGAGGATGCGCAGGGAATCCATTAAACTGGGAATTCCTTTTGATGAACTCAGGATGCGATTCGTTTATTGTGCCAAGGGCATATTGAGCCGATTTTACATCATCAGAAGCAGCAAACATATCAAGGTGAAAGTTAAGATCGGCCGTTGTGAGTCCTATAGATAATGTGATAATGAATTGTACGATCTTACAAAAAGTCTAAATTTCGATCTGCACATATGGAGAACAGAAAAATGGCATCAGAGATCAGCAAACAGTATCTCAGCAAGACTCTTTTCATGCGTGGACTGCAATGCCACAAATCCCTTTACCTTGATAGATATCAGCCCGCTCTCAGAGATGCGACACCGCCGTCAACAGAAGCTCTTTTTCAGAGTGGTCATGATGTTGGAAGAATCGCCCAGAATCTTTTTCCGGCAGGGATAGAGATACCTTATGAGGGTTTTTCTCATAAGCAGCAGCTTGAGACGACAAAGTCAGAAATTAGTAAAGGAATTACTACCCTCTATGAAGCAGCATTCAGTAATGGTGACGTATTTGTAAAAGTCGATATCCTACGCAGAGGTCGACAGGGTTGGGAAATTTATGAGGTGAAGGGATCAACAGAACTTAAGGAAGTTCATATTCCTGATGCGGCCATACAATATCGTGTTCTTACGGGGGCTGGCATATCTGTTTCCAAAGTATTTATCGTACATATCAATAATGAATATGTGAGAAAGGGAGACATTGACGTGAGCGAACTCTTCACGCTTGAGGACATTACGGAGACCGTAAAAGAAGTTCAATCATCCATTAATGATGAACTACGCAAGCAGCGTGAAATGTTAAAAGGGAGCCTACCTGTGATCGACATCGGGGAACACTGTGAAGATCCGTATACGTGCGACTTCATGGGCCACTGCTGGGCGCACATTCCAGAAATCTCTGTATTTAACCTCAAAGGGAGGGGGGCTAATGCTTATGAGCTTTACCGGCAAGGAATTGTCCATTTGAAAGACATACCGAACGACCTCCTATCCCCGAACCAGAGGACTCAAGTTGAGGCAACACTTAAGCAGAAGAATTTCATTGAGCCTGACCGCGTAGGAGATTTCATTAAATCGCTTTGGCACCCCATGTGCTTCCTGGATTTTGAAACACTCTCATCCCCGATACCGCTGTGGGACGGAATAAGACCATGGCAGCAGGTCCCGTTTCAGTATTCTCTGCATATCCTTGAAAAAGAAGGAAAGGAATTGAAACACTGCGAATATCTCGCCTCACCCAATGTTGACCCTCGGAGGGAACTGATTGAAAAGCTCCTGAGTGAGATTCCGGACAATGCGTGTATACTCCACTATACCGCCTTTGAAAAATCCAGATTGAATGACCTCTCGGAATGGTTCCCAAGATACAAGAAACAAATCGATAAGCTTATTAATCAATGCATTGATATTTCTTCTCCGTTTAGAAATAGGAGCGTATATCTATGGCAGATGGACGGTTCGTATTCCATAAAGAGCGTTCTTCCCGCGATTGCGCCTGATTTGAATTACGATAGCATGGAAATAAGCGATGGCGGGATGGCGTCTGAGGCATATTTCAGAATGTGCGAATCTGACGATCCAAGGGAGATTACCGGCATCCGAAGAGCGCTTCTAGATTACTGCGGTCTTGACACAATGGCCATGGTGAGAATCCTGAAAGAATTGAGAATGCTTATTTAATGTGAGAGTATTGCCAGTAATGTAAGTGTTCTTGACCTGCAAAAAGCAGCTCTACAGATAGTTTTATCAATTTCTTGCCGTAAGTTCTATATATCAATTTTTCCCCATATATCCCTTTTTTTACCAATGTAACTAACGTTCCGTTATATGGAACAATATTATGGTAGAAAGTTCCCGATAACCAAAAGCATCGGGAGAACCGCAAAAAGGAGGTTGGTCCATGAAAAGTAGGAGAGAATTTTTAAAGACAACAATTGCTGCAGCTGGTATCAGCCTGAGCACCATCTTTCCGTTATCAGCAACGGCGAAGACAGAAGTCAGCAAAAAGAAAAAGCCTGTCGGGCCTACCCGGTCTGGCATTACCTGGCGCAGAAATATCTTTTGCCAATTTGAACATGAGGAATTGAAAACAGCAGTAGAGGGGTGCGCTTTCGATACCGACTGTACGATTTTTTATGGGACCCCAGGCGATGTGGATATCCATGCTTGCCCAGCCTTTGTCATGATAAT
>Ga0187857_10002739_pt1 | contig 15260 bp, 9 predicted proteins | sample June2016WEW_8_10_FD_132984 | JGI IMG/M metagenome (GOLD analysis project Ga0187857, IMG submission 132984) | Peatland microbial communities from SPRUCE experiment site at the Marcell Experimental Forest, Minnesota, USA - June2016WEW_8_100 | ecosystem: Environmental > Terrestrial > Soil >...
GCTCGACGTGGCGCACGCCATCGCCTTCCTGTTGTCCGGCGCCAGTCGCTGGATCACCGGCAGCGTGCTGGCGGTAGATGGCGGTTACACCGCCCAGTAGGAGGCTCGAAATGAGAGTAGCAATCCGCGCGATCGAGCATTACCTCCCGGAAACGGTAGTCACCAACGCAGACCTGGCCTCGCAGTTTCCCGGTTGGTCCGTCGAAAAAATAGAAGGTAAGACGGGTATCCTGGAGCGGCATGTGACCAGGCCAGGGGAGTGCGCCTCCGACCTGGCGTATAGGGCGACGCAGTCCCTGTTTGAGAGCGGAGCCTGTTCGCCCGGGGACATCGACTACTTACTGCTGTGCACCCAGAGTCCCGATTACTTCCTTCCAACCACAGCCTGCCTCTTGCAGGATCGGCTGGGAATCCCGACGACCGCCGGAGCGCTCGATTTCAATCTTGGCTGCTCCGGCTTCATATACGGGTTGGGGCTGGCTCAAGGTTTGATCGAGACAGGCCAGGCTTCCCGCGTCCTCCTGATTACAGCCGAAACGTACAGTAAATTCATTCATCCACAAGACAAGAGCGTGCGCACCCTGTTCGGAGACGCGGCGGCGGTCACGCTTCTCGAGGCAGTTCCTGGCGACGGCGACTCGCGGCCGGCGCCATACGTTTTCGGCACCGACGGCAAGGGTGGGTCGAACTTGATCGTGCCCGCCGGCGGGCTGCGTACCCCCGCATCGCCGGGGAGTGAACGGCCCGTTTGCGACGAGAACGGCAACTGGCGGAGCCAGGACAATCTCTTCATGAATGGCGCCGAAATCTTCAATTTCACCATTCGGGCCATCCCCGGATGCGTGAACCAATTGCTGCGGCGCGCCAATCGACGGATCGAAGAGGTCGATTTCTTCGTGTTTCATCAGGCAAATCAGTACATGCTGGAACACCTGCGCAAGAAACTGGCGATTCCCCGTGAGAAGTTCTGTCTTTGCCTGAGTCATTGCGGGAATACAGTCTCATCTACTATTCCGATTGCCCTCAAACATGCCGCCTGCGAAGGGCGGCTGCAGCCGGGCGGACTCGTGATGCTGGTTGGTTTTGGCGTGGGCTATTCCTGGGGTGCTACTTTCCTTCGATGGCCCATGTTGGGAACGCAGGAGAACCCAGTAGCCCCCGCCTTCTTCGCATCCTGAACCGCGTCCGTCGGTGAGAGATTTTGTCCCTGAGTTTTTCCGATGCCTTCGTTCCGGAAGGTCCCGTAAGTCTTGCGAATGGGCCTGCCTTCGGCGCCCACTGGCGGCAGGGGCTTTCCACCTTGCGGCGGGAGCCTCACTGCTCTGTTCCCCTAATTAACACGTTCCGGACCACATTCACAAACGGCCTCGCATTGCCTGACCGTACTCAGCCTCAATCGCGCAGAGCGTACCTGTAATGTCCCTCGTGCCGAGCCCGCTTTCATCCCCCTCTGTGGCCGAGCGTAGCGACCGCCATTCTCGTTCACAACAAATGTGAGTTTATTTCTGCCTGAATAATCAACTACTTAGCGAAGCGCTGCACGGGAACCCGCTGGCCTCGTTGCTACTCTGAAGGCGGGAGTAAGCCAATTCCGGCACTAGTTCGGAGGCGGAAAAATCAAGATATGAGATGCCTTACATGGGCCAGATGGCTGCTCGGGACAGCCGCGGTGATGGGATCTAGCGCACAGACCCAGTTGGATTTGAGAACTCAGACCAGAAACGTGGATTTTTCGGGAGTCCCGACGAAGACCTTCCGGACGGGTTCGGTTCTGCCGGCTACGTGCTCGGTGGGCGAGACATTTTTTAGGCTTGGAGCGCCGGCAGGGAAGAGTTTTTATGGCTGCACGGCGCAGAACGTGTGGACGCTCCAAGGGCCTCCAGATCTGCCGGACACGGCGGGGCAATCGGGGAAGGTGCTTTCGACCGATGGCTCTACGGCAGCCTGGACCGGGATAGCGGGCGATGTTTTCGGGACGTTGGGGTCGCTTCTTGTACAGGGTTTGCAGGGACGGGCGGTATCCAATACGGCGCCAGCCGACGGCCAGGCGCTGGAGTGGAACCGGACCGCACAACACTGGGAGCCAGGAACTCCCAGTACAACCCTGTCGGGAGACGCCAACGGGCCGTCGGGCAGCACGGTGGTGAAGGGTCTGCAGGGGCGTGGCGTATCCGTGGCCGCGCCTTCCGACGGGCAGGGATTGAAGTGGAGCGCCGCATCGAACCAATGGGAGCCGGGCAGTTGGAGCGTTACGTTGGCGGGGGACGCGAACGGGCCGTCGGGCAGCACGACGGTAAACGGCTTGCGAGGGCGCTGGCTTTCGGTTAACACCCCGGTGGATGGGCAGGCGCTGAAATGGAACGGCGCGTTGAACCAATGGGAGCCGGGCACGCCCAACACAACGTTGGCGGGAGATGCCAGCGGGCCGGCCAGCGCGACGGTGGTGAGCGGGCTGTATGGGCGGGGAATTGCCTCGTCGCTTCCGGCGAACGGGCAGGCCTTGACGTGGAACGCGACGGCGAACCAGTGGGAACCGGGGGTTCCGAGCACCAGCTTGAACGGCGACGCTAACGGGCCGGCGAACAATACAGTGGTGCGGGCGTTGCAGGGGCTTCCGGTATCGACAAATTTCCCCACGAACGGGCAGGCCCTCAAATGGAACGGCACGTTGAACCAGTGGGAGCCGGGTACGCCCAGCACAACGCTGACAGGCGATGCTAACGGTCCGGCCGGCGCGACCGCGGTGACAGGGCTGCAAAGGCGCGCGGTTTCGGCAGCGGCTCCGGCGCACGGACAGGCACTGGAGTGGAACGGGAATACCAACCAATGGGAACCCACGCCGGTTAGCAGTACCGTTTCCGGCGATGCCACGGGACCGCTTTCGAACACGGTAGTGCAGGCTGTTCAGGGGCGCTCGGTGTCGCCTGCCAAGCCCACAGACGGGCAAGCGCTGACGTGGAACGCCGCCGTGAACCAGTGGCAGCCAGGGACGGTGACCAACACTCTTGCGGGCGATGCCAGCGGGCCTGCGGCCTCCACGGTGGTGAAAGGCATCCAGGGACGGACGGTGTCCACGGCGGCTCCGGCGGACGGGCAAAGCTTAGAGTGGAACGCTGCGGCGAGCCAATGGGCGCCGGGCAGCCCGAGCGTCACCTTAGCCGGCGATGCCGGCGGGCCTGCGGCGTCCACGGTGGTGAGAGGCGTTCAGGGCCGGACGGTGTCCTCGGCGGCTCCAACGGACGGGCAGAGCTTAAAGTGGAACGCTACGGCGAGCCAATGGGAGCCGGGCAGCCCGAGCGTCACCTTAGCCGGCGATGCCGGCGGAGCCGCCAGCGCCACAGTTGTGAAAGGCCTCCAGGGACGCCCATTATCCACTGCGGCCCCGGCGGACGGACAGAACTTAAGGTGGAACGCCACGCTGAACCAGTGGGAGCCGGGCAGCACCGCGGCCAATTACTCGGCGTCTTTCACTTCGCAGACGAGTGTTACCATTCCTGGAAGCTCTCACGGATATCCGAGCGCGAACCTGCTGGTGTCGTGTTACGACTCCACGGAAACGCTTGTGGAACCGAGCCGGGTGTCTGTCGATAGCACGACCTACGACGTCACTGTAAGATTCAGCGTTCCGCAGAGCGGGAGCTGTGTAATCAACGGGAACGGCTCCGGTGGAAGCGGGCAGTCTGGTGGCGGGGGAACCTCTTCGGTCACCAGCGTGTTCGGACGAGCTGGAGCAGTAGTCGGGGTGGCGGGCGATTACAACTTCTCACAGATTGCGGGGACGTTGAGCAACGGCCAGTTGCCGACGGGCATCGACGTGGGGAAGATCGGGGCCGGTACAGTCGGCGCCACGGCATTCGGGACCTTGGCAAACGTCAGAAGCGACATTCAAGCGCAACTAGATGGCAAAGCGGCGCTTTCACACAGCCACTCCCTGAGCGGAGACGCAACGGGCGACCTGAGCGCAGTGGTGGTGAGGGGGATTCAGAGCCGGCCGGTGGCGGCTACGTCCCCGGCCGATGGACAAGTCCTCTCCTGGAATGCGTCGACCACCCAGTGGGAACCGCACACCCCGAATGCCACCAGTGGAACGTTGTCGGCGCTGGCGGTCACGCTTAGCAGTCCGACGGTCTTGACGATTGGAGCGAGCTGTTCGGCCGCGACGCCGTGCAATGTGCGGTTCGGAAACACGGTGCAAAGCATCCAGACGCCTTCCACGGCGACCGTTGCGGGCGGCACGGGGACGGCGTTCATCTATGTAGACCAGAATGGCATCCTGACGGTTGGGCATAGTATGACGGTAAATTGCTCCGTCGGGTGCCAATCCGAGCCAGGGATCACAACATTTCCGTACGATGTAATCCCGATTGCGACATGGGGGGCCGTTAATGGGGTTTGGAACCAGCAGGGGAACGACTGGCGCTCCTGGCTCTCAACTCAGATCATAAACGCGGGTCAAGGGATTGTAGTCGTGGAAGCCGGAACCGCTACCACCATCGCGGTGGATACGGCGCTGGTACCGACGTACCTGAAGGGGCACGCCACGCTCGCTTTTCCCTCTATCCAGAACGGCGCGTGCGCGGACGACGGGAACATCTCCGTCCCAGGCGCGTCGCCAGGTGACGCAGTCGTGCCAGGCTGGCCGGGGACGTTGCAGCGAGGTCTGTTCGGGACCATGCTGGCGACCGCGCTGGACACGGTTTCGGTGCGGTTGTGCAACCTGTCGGGGATGACGATCTACCCGGCGTTAGCCATCTATAGCGCCACGATCATTCGGAGCTTCTAATCATGAAATCAATTGCGATGGGAATCACGCTTTGGGCGAGCCTCTTGTACGCCCAAACGGTTATCAATGGCGACAGGACGCTCAAGGGGTCCTGGGATGCATCCGGCGCGGCGTCGACCAGGCCGGTAAAGACAGGCACGGCAACGCCCGCGACTTGCGCTAGCGGCGAGATATTCTTCAATACCAATGCTCCGGCCGGCCAGAATCTGTACCTGTGTCAACCGGACAACACCTGGACCCAACTGAGCGCGACGGCCTCCACGGCAGCTCGCACGGACCAGTCAAACACATACGCTGCCAACACAGTCCAGACATTCCAGGGCACAATTGATGCGTCCGGAGCTGGGGTGAGCCTGCCGGCGAAGTCCGGCACGAAAGCGGCCATGCCCAGCACCTGCACGCAGGGTGCGTTTTACTTTGCGACCGACGCCGAAGCAAACCGCAAGATCTACACTTGCTCCAGCACGAATACCTGGACGCAGGTTGCATATACGCAGGGGACGATTGCCGCGAAACCCTCGACTTGTGGGGTCGGCCAGATCTATTTCGCCACGGACGCGGTAGCGGGGCGCAATCTGTATCTTTGCGCGACGGCAAACATATGGAGCCAGACCGGGGCGCTGGTCGGGGGGACGCCCGCCGCCAATCAAATGGCGTTCTGGAGCGATGCCAATACCATTGCTTCCGACGATAAGGTTACGCGAGACGCAAGCGGAAATCTCACGGCGAGCGGGAACATCACTGCCGGCTCCGTTGTGGGCGGGAACACCCTCAACGCGGGCGCATACACCCTGTTCGGTCGGTATTTCTGGACGAACGCAGGCGCCAGCCTGACCTGTGCCTCGGGGGCAGTGTCGTTCAATGCGGCAAATATGGCGTCGTCGCTTCACGTCGATCTTAACAACCAGGCGACTTGCGCTATCACCTGGGACAATTCCCCAGCCACCCGGCAGGTAGCATGGGTGGTCATCTGCAATGGAGCCACTACCCCGACCACCACGCTCACGTGGCCGGCCAATGTCCGCGGCGGCATGGCGGCGGGCGGGACGGCGGGACAATGCGCGGGGCAGGCGTTTATGTATGACGAAGTAGCCAGCCGATGGCAGGCCACCGGGCCTGGGAGTTCCTGGAACTAGAAAGCTATGTCGAAACAATGCCTGCTGCTGTTGCCCCTGAGCCTGTATGGGGCAGTTACAAATGTCCAGCTACAGGGCGTCACACCGACGCAAGCCACGCTTTCCTATACGGCGCCGGACGAGAGCGCCTGCCGGATCGAGGTGAGCGAATCGGCGTCGTACGCGCCTTTGGTACACGACGTGGACCCCAGCCTGTTTGCCGGTTCCAACTCCGATGCCCGCTCCGGCTCGATTACCGACGGGCGCTACCGCCTGGTGGTCATCGGCCGGCACGGCATGATGGCCAGTGGAACCAGCAATCCCTTTCTGGCGGCCGACGGCCACCGCTACAGCCGCGCCTTGCAGGCCAACACCACGCACTACTACCGCCTCACCTGCGGCTCCGACGTGGCCAGCGGCTCGTTCTCCACGGCCAACATACCTCTCGGCGGAACCTATCCCGAACCCCTGGCGGCGGACGCGGCCGGAAACTACAACTGGCCCTCGGTGGTGAATCCCTCCAGCCGCGCCGAGCCCTTCGTCGATCCCAACACGGGCGTCTTGATACGGAAGGTGACCATGCCAGGAGACAGCACTCCCGACATGGGAGCAAACTCGTGGCCCAGCGGTGGCATGTTCCAACTCTGCTCCCATGCCCTGGCGTCGGCCAACGGACACACCTACGACCTCTGCGTGATATGGTCGGTTCCTTCGTTGCTGGTCTCCGTGGAGACGGACACAGGCAATGTCTACGCGCTGACCAGGCTGGTTTCCGGCCATGCGGGGTGCCCCGCAGCGTTGTCTCTGTCCGGGACCATGATCCAGTTCTCGCCCACGGACCCCCTCAAGATGTACCTGGATCTTCCGTGCAATCAAGCCGGATCGTGGATTCTGAAGGCCACATGGACCGGGGCATTGACTGGCGACGGTACTAATGTCGGGACTTGGCCGGGGATTAGCTCTCATCTTACGACAGTGGACCTGACGCCAAATGGATTGCAGCCGTTGCTGACAGTCTTCGATCCGACCTACGATTACACGAATTTCGGTGTAGGACAATTTTATGGGACGCAGATGGGGAAGTTGATGCTGTATGCCGAGACGCAACAGGATTCCTTCGGCTACATCAACGTCTTCGACCCAGGCAACGACCTGCCCATCGGGGCGGGAGGCACGGGAGGGTTTATAGCCAGTTCCGCCACTTGGAAAATGCCCGTTAGCCGCTGGTGCACGATCCACACCCCTATGCCCATGGGTGACCACAACCCGTGGGTGTCGATGCAGTCCAACAGCTCGCGATTCGGTGCAGAGTACGGCGGTGGTGCTTACTTCGTTATTGTGGATAATAACCCCGGAACGGGCACAAGCATTCGAATCCGGGCCACCAATGGGAGTTATGAACCGCAATCCACAGGGAATCCTGCTTACCTGCAAGACGCGCAGCCAGGTGACTACTTCATGGTCGGCAATCTTGCGACGGGGTATGAGCCTCTGGAATTGGTATCCAAGGACGCAGTGACGCACACCTGGACGATGATACGAGGCAACAACTTGGGGGCGAGCAAATTCATCTCTGGTTCGGATATAACCCCAGTTTCAGTCACTCCGTCTAGCCTCACGGCAGGTGCGTATCTGTACGCGGCCTGCCGGGCATCCTCACTCTCCGCTGCGTTGTCGCCATGGGGGGAAGCGAACGAGGGAGGCGTTTGGTATTGGAACTTCATCAACGATCCTCACGGGACGAGCATCACCTATCCAGCGGTGAACGGCAGTACGAGCAACCAGGTGGTGGAGAACTACATGACGCCAGCGCACATGGCGACAAGGGATTCGATTAACATTGGGGATCAGGGGAATAAAGCGGGCATCCCCGGCCTCCAGTGGTCGAGATGGGATTACCTGAATTCCACTCCTGGTTATGATCTCGTGTCATTTTCTGGAACGATTGCGGAGAACCCGACATTTGCGGGGGTGGCGGGGCCGGATCTGGATGGAGGGAACAACTACGAGCAGCATCCGAGTTGGGACCAGGCGGCGGCGCCAGCGTGGGAGCAGCAATGGATGGTGGATGCGGTCCCGATGAATAATACGGGGAGCAGTTACGGGGCGACGGGGAGCCTGATAGGGGGGCTGGCGAGCACCTATAAGATGACGGGCGGGGCGGCGCTGCACCGCAAACAGGTCACCACACTGGCGTCTTGCGGAGCCCATCCGCTGGAGGACATTTCCAGCGCGGCGACGGGGAACGTGATTTCAGACGCGACGCCGTATGCGTACTGCGTGGCCAATGCGGCGAACGAGTGCCGGGCGGGGGCCCTGCCGGGGAACATGTTCGTAAACTGTCCTGGGGCAACGAAGCTAACTTGTGACACCAATGCAAACACGGGGGCGGTAGACATCTGCCTAGGAGATTCCTGGGCTTATGGGAACGCGGCGGTGCAGGCTTCGCCGTTCACCACGGACCTGAACGGGGGATCGGGGAGGGTGATTAGCCACATGTTTGGCACGCATCACGAGCAAGGGGTGTTCAGCAACGTGCGTCCGACCAGCGATGGGAAGTGGCTGCTGTTTCCAGCGTTCCTGCCGACGGGGACGACGGAGGTCTACATGGCCAAGCTGCCGCCGTTTCCGGCGGCGGACTCGACGCGGCGCGACAGCTTCGAAGAGATCCGGGTGAGCTTTCCCGCTGCGACGCGCTCTTCTTTCACCAGGTCCATTCCCCTGCCGCTCAGGCCTTCGCCACGCACCGCCGTTGTGGAGTTCGGGTACGCGGAGAACGGGAATCCCGAGGACTTCTATTGCACGTCGCGGAAAGAGAGTTGCGTGGCGCAGGACGCCACGATAGACGCGTCGCGGCCCTTCTACTTTTCGGCTACGGAAGCGGATTCCATCAGAGGAACGCCATGCGCCTTCAGGTGCACCATCGCGATCCCCGCCATACCCGGACGCGTGGTGTATTACCGCGTGGTTCTGCGCGACGCGTCGGGGCAGGTTACCCCCCAGCCCATGCAGGCCGAGGCGGTGCTAGAGTCTTTACCCACGACGGCGAACTCGAGTGTTCAATGATCCGCCGGGATCAATATGTTACAGTATTGATGAATCTGCCTCATGCGCCGACGATGACCACTTCTCCACCCACGACGGCACTAACGGCCGCCCCGCGAACACAGACAGGCCTGCTCCGCGCGATAGGTATTTTTACGCTACTGATATTCATTTTTCTGGATGTCAGTAGAATCATGGATATTTCATTCTACTACCTACACGTACCACTGATATCTTCGGTAGCTACCCTGTTTGTAGCGCTGTTTTCAGGATGCTGGGTGAATTCCGTTAAGACGCGCGTCGGCCGGCTATATGGCGTCATGGCGGTGCTGCTCGTCGCTGGAACGCCATTCAGCCTATGGCGCAGCGGCAGCCTGGCCGTGATCACTCATAGCTGGCTTCGATCCGTGCTCGTATCCATGCTGGTGCTAAGCTTAGCCATCACCTACAAGGATTGCGTTTACACGATGAATGCCATCGCATGCGCCGTCCTTCTGGCTGCGGTCTCCGGGCTGCGCGCGGGGACTTTGAGCATGGACGGCCGATTGGTCGTCGGACGATATGGAGATCTTGCGAATCCGAACTATTTTGCCTTCGTTCTCATGCTGGGGGTGCCTTTGTGGTGGTGCTACATGAGCTGCGGAGGCCCCGGCGTCGGGCGCATCATCCGTTGCGTGATCGGGGCAGGGGCCACGGTTACGATTTTGGCGGGCTTTCTGAGGGCCGGATCCCGGGGCGGGCTGATCGCCTTGATCGTGATGTTGTTCATCGCCTTCTTGCGGGCTTCGATCACAGGCAAGGCGATTCTGCTGGTCGCCCTCACGGTAGGCGCCTGTGTTGTTGTTGTGGCGCTTCCTAAGACGATGCGGGACCGGTACTTCATGGTGTTTTCGGTTCACACGGGGGATTTCAGCACAATGGACGTTGTGCGCATGTCGGATATGGCTACTTCTTCCAGCGAACAGCGGCTACATCTTCTGTTGGCCAGCTTGAAGGTCACATTGCAGCATCCTCTCTTCGGAGTCGGTCCGGGTAACTTCACTGGAGCCGAAAATACAATGGCCGTCGATGCTGGGCTTCGCAAGGGCGCCTGGCGTGGCACTCATAACACATACACCCAGTTATCTTCGGAATGCGGGATCCCGGTTCTAATCGTTTTCTTGGTTTTGCTGGGCGGCTCGATTCGCTCGCTCAGCTCCGTGCGAAAGCGCGTTGCGGAGGATGCCCGGCCCATTGCCGCGGATATCGGAAGATCGGCCTTGGCTGTGGAGATGCTCCTCTGGGGCTCGTCTGTGTTCATGCTTTTCGCGCACGTGGGCTACGACGTTCCGATTTATCTGTTGCTCAGCGTGGCTGCGGTTTTGGTACGGGCGGCGAACGGGGAACTGGCGGTAGCCGCCCCGGCTCCGGGCCCCGCTTTAACGCCCGTGTTGGTCGGGTATCCGGTTTTGCGCAGGGTGGCAGCCCGCTGACCATGGTGCGGCATCGTAGGACGCCATGATCTCCGAACCGGATAAAGCGACCATCCTATGGCCTTTCAGGGAGGTTGCTCACACCGGAACGCAGCCGCTTCGGATCGGAGTGGTCGTCGGTAGCACGCGTTGTTCCCGATGGGTTGAGTCCCTGGTGCGATTTCTAAGGGGATTGCCGGGGACGAATGTGTGCCTCATTCCGCTCGGCGAATCGATCGGCACGCAAACGAATCGCGCGGGTTGGCTGTGGGAAAGCCTCTATGCGGCCAGCCGAAGGGCCTACGACCCGTTCAGCGAAACGGAGTTGGCTGAGGCGGATGCGGTTGACAGATCCGACTCGATTCCGGCCGGGCGTTTTGATGTGTTGGTCTGGTTGGCTTCCAGGCCCGACCCGCGGGTGAGTTTTTCGAGCTGGGCCACGTATGGAGTCTTCACCGTGCGGCTCGGGATGCCGCAGGGTTTCCCTTTTTGGGATGAAGTCGCAACGGAAATGCCAACCTCAAAGGCGGCGATCTATTGGCACGATTCCTCTTTGTTGCGTGGCCGTTTGGTGCGGGAAGCCGAAACCTCAACGGCGCAGGGTCTTCTCTTCACCAATAATGCCAAAGAGCCCCTGGCCGGAATCGTCGGCATGATGGCAAGCCTGTGCCTGGAGATCCTACGGGACGGCCCGGCTTTTGTGGAGAAGCGGCGCAGTCTGGCCGAGGAGCCGACGGAAGCGGCGGTTGAAGATGCCAGGCCCTCCGCTTTCGAGGTGGGGCGGTTCATAGCGCGCAAACTCCGCCGGAGCGTCGCGGTACGGCTGCGGCACCGCGGACGGCAACCCCATTGGTTCGTGGCGGCACGCCGGAACTCCGGGCAATCCATCGCCGACGCGATGCCAGCCGATCTGTCCGGGTTCAGAGAGATTCCGCTGCCCCCAGGCAGCGCGGGGATGGCCGATCCTTTTCTGGTGGACTTCGATGGGCATACCTGGCTCCTGTTTGAAGACCTGCCAGCGGGCGCATCCCGAGGGCGGCTGGCTTGCATGAAGCTTTCTGAGCAGGGCTCTTGTTCGGAGATGACGGTGGTGATGGAGCGAGACTATCACCTGTCTTACCCTTGCCCAGTTTCGGTGAACGGGGAACTCTTTCTGATTCCCGAATGCCGCCAGGCGCGGCGCATCGATCTTTATCGTTTTGCGCATTTTCCGTCCCGGATCGAACTGGTTGCCACGCTGGCCGAAGATGTGCGCGCGGTGGATACGACGCCGCTTTTTCTGGAGGGCCGCTGGTATTTCTTTACGACGACGGGACAGCCCTACGCGGAGACGCTGCTTTTCTGGTCAAACCGCCTGGACAGGTCGTGGAAGCTGCACCCTTCCAGCCCGATCTCCACTTCGGTCGGGAACTCACGTTCCGCCGGGTTGCCGTTCTATTGGAAGGGCCGTCTATACCGGCCCACGCAGGACTGCTCCATCCGCTATGGGTACGGTATCCGCGTCAATGAGATCAAGAAGCTGACCCCCACCGAATTCGAAGAGAGGCTGGTGCGTACGATTCCGCCTTCGTGGATGCCGGGGCTGCTGGGGACTCACACCTGGAATGAGGATGCCCGATTCCAAGTGATCGACGGCTTTCGCGCGATGGGATGAGGTGGGAGCGCCCGGAAGTGCATCGATTCCGGGGCGTCCGCCGCGCGCCCGCAGATTCCATGGACTATCGCGCCGCTTCCTGATGACGGCGATCCGCCAGGACGCGCCAGGCGCGCCGCCGATCCTCTTCCTGCCGGTACCACAACTCCAGTGCGAGAAGCGTATAAAGGTGGTCTGAGTTGTCCCGGCGGCCGCTCATGTGCTCTTCTAGCAGATAGGCTACAAACTCGGGGCGAACGATCCCCCTTTCGCGAAAGCGGCGGCTCTCGAGGTGGTCGTGTATGAAATCCTTCAACGAAGTGCGGAACCAGCGGGCCAGCGGCACGCCGAAACCCATCTTACGGCGGTGGAGCGTCGCGGGCGGCAGGCGGTTCCCCAACGCCTCGATCAGGATTGTCTTGCCGGAGCCGTTGCGTACTTTCCAGGAGTGCGGGATAGAGGCGGCCAATTCGGCCAGGCGCTGGTCCAGCATGGGGCAGCGGACTTCCAGGGAGGCGGCCATCGAGGCCCGATCCACCTTGACGAGCATGTCACCGGCCAATTGAGCGGTCGCTTCGAAATACATCGCCTGCGCCATGACGTCGTTTCCGGAAGGGGCGAAGGCATCGGGCAGTATGCTCTTGAGGAACGCGACATCCCCCGCCAGCATCCATTGGGGACACAGCATTTGCTTCCGGAGGAAGTAAGCCATGTAAGCATGGAGCTCGAAGTATCGCTCCAGAGGCGACGAACAGCCAAGCATCCGAAGGTAGTTCTTCCCATAGGCGGCATAGGGCAATCGTTCCGCAATGGCCGACAGCATTCGCCGGATCGGCTGGGGAATCCCGTCCAGTACCCGGTATTTCTCGATTTCGAAAAAGCTCTCGTACCCGCCGAACATCTCGTCGCCGCCATCGCCGCTGAGCGCGACCTTGACATGTTGCGCCGCGAAATCGGAGACGATGTAGGTGGGGATGGCGGAAGCGTCCGCAAAAGGTTCGTCGAAATGGCGTGTCAGCTTGGTAACCAGGTCTACTGAATCGGGCCGCACGATGATTTCGTGATGCTGGGTGCGGTACTTCTCCGCTACCATGCGGGCGTAAGGCAATTCGTTGAACCCGCTCTCTTCAAAGCCGATCGAGAATGTCCGGACCGGAGCGGAGGATTGCATCGACATGGATGCGACCACCAGGCTGGAGTCGATTCCGCCGCTGAGGAAGGCCCCGAGCGGGACATCGGCTTCCATCCGAATGCGCACGGCCTCATCGAAGGTCTCGCGCACGCGCCTTCGGACCTCTTCCCTATCCTGGTGGGCCCCATCGCGGCCGGCGAACGGCGGCAGCCGCCAGTATCGCCCGGTTTCCACGCGGCCTTCCGAACTGTAGCGCAGCCAACAACCAGGCATCAGCTTTCGGACCGCCCGGTACGGGCTGTATGGGTCGGGTATATAGCCAAACAGGAAGTACAGGCGCAAGGCGTCTTCGTCGATTTCCAACGGCGCTCCAGCCACGCCCAGGCACTTCAATTCGCTGGCGAAATACAGCCCGTTCGGCGTCTCCGCGTAGTACAGCGGCTTCTTCCCGAAGCGGTCGCGGGCCAGGAGGATTTCGCGGCGGCGGGCATCCCAAATGCAAAATGCGAACATGCCTCGCAAGGAAGCGATGCCGTCGGCCCCTTCCTGCTCATAAAGATGGACCAGCGTTTCCGTATCGCTATTGGTTTGAAACCGGTGGCCATGCCCGGCGAGGCGCTCCCGCAGTTCACGATAGTTATAAATCTCTCCGTTGAACGCCACCCATACCGACGCATCTTCGTTGGAAAGCGGCTGGTGGCCCGTGCTGAGATCGATGATGCTTAGGCGGCGCATGCCGATGCCGCATGGCCCATCCGTGTAGACACCCTCGTCATCCGGGCCCCTGTGCCGGATCTGGTCGCACATGGCGCTGACGATTCGAGATTGGGCGACGCCCTCGCGCAGCAGAAAACCGGCAATCCCGCACATGCTATCTAGACTTTAACATGCGAGAATCGGTAAATATGGGAGAGTGGACTGCCGGTGAGCGATTCGCATTTGGCGAAAACTGGGCTCGTTTTCTTCAGACGGTGGACGAACCGCGAATCGCAGCAGCCGAGAAATCGCTGAGAGAGGGACTGGAATGCGCCACGCTCGGCGGGAGGAGTTTCCTGGACGTCGGCTCGGGCAGCGGGATATTCAGCCTGGCGGCAAGACGATTGGGAGCCCGCGTGCATTCCTTCGACTACGATTCCCATTCGGTAGGCTGCACGCGCGAGCTGAAGCGCAGGTATTTCCCGAACGATACGGATTGGACCATCGAAGAAGGCTCGGCTCTCGATACGGACTACCTGCGGTCTCTGGGGCGCTTCGATATTGTTTACTCCTGGGGCGTATTGCACCACACCGGCGACTTATGGAAGGCGCTGGACAATGTATGCCCGCTGGTTTCTCCCGGCGGATCTTTGTTCATCGCCATCTATAACGATCAGGGAACGCGCAGCGTGCGGTGGAAGAAGGTGAAGCGGCTTTATAACCGCCTGCCCCGCGGCTTCCGCTTTCTGGTGGTAGCGCCGTCGTTCCTGGTCCTCAACTACCATCACCTGATAAAGGATTGCCTGCGTCTCCGCCCATTCGAGACTATCCGGAATTACGGGGGCGGGCGCGGGATGTCGTTTTGGCGCGACCTGATCGATTGGGTGGGCGGCTATCCCTTCGAGGTGGCGACGCCAAAACAGATTTTCGACTTTTGCAAGGTGCGCGGGTTTTCACTGTCTTGGCTCAGTACTTGCGGCGGCAGCCTGGGGTGCAACGAATTCGTATTTCTCAATACCGGCTCTTCCCAGCCGATCGCAGAGGCGGCGCCCGGCGGTTAATGTATGTGCGGAATCGCGGGTTATGTGACGACCAGCCCCTCCCCTCCGAATCGCCGGACGATTGAGCGGATGACAGATGCGATCCGGCACCGCGGACCAGGAGAGTCTGGATACTACCGCGACGCCCCGGCGTGCCTGGACCGTTCCCGCGGGTTGTTCGCATTCGCCATGTTCTCGAGCGTCCGCAAGCTCATGCGGGGTCATGGCCTGGCGCTGGATCTTATAGATAACTGTATAAATAATGCAATAATAAGCACAGGAGGCAAATGCCTGTGCCAAGACCAAAGGGCAGCGCGGATCTGCTGTCAGACCGACGCCGGCGCGCATTGGCGTTGCTGAAATCC
>Ga0187857_10002748_pt1 | contig 15225 bp, 8 predicted proteins | sample June2016WEW_8_10_FD_132984 | JGI IMG/M metagenome (GOLD analysis project Ga0187857, IMG submission 132984) | Peatland microbial communities from SPRUCE experiment site at the Marcell Experimental Forest, Minnesota, USA - June2016WEW_8_100 | ecosystem: Environmental > Terrestrial > Soil >...
GCCTCATCGGGAGGCAGATTGGCCGCGAACAACGCATCGACCACGTAGGTGTCGGCAAGCCCGGCGAAGGCGAATGCGTTCTTCGGATCGCGGCTGACCGCATCCTGGAAATAGCCTTCGGCTTTGGCGAGCGCGTCCGGCGTTCGCTGATTCCAGTAGTAGCGGCCCAGCAGATAAGCCTGATACGACGCGGGGTCGATCGGATGGCGGCCGGAGAAATATTGTTTCTCGAGCGGCGTGAGCTGCACTCCAACCTGGTGGGCGATGGCCTCGGTCAGCTCATCCTGTATCGCGGAAGCGCCGCCCAGGTTCCGGCGCAACACGTCCGCCCAAAGGTGACGATCATTGCGGGCGTCAATGAGCTGCACGTTAACGGAAATGACGTCACCTTCTTTTCTGACGGATCCTTCCACAACGGCGTCCACATCGAGCTCATTGGCAATCGTGGGCAGCGACTTGTTCGAGTTCCTGTATTGTTGCGCCGATGTTCGTGAGACAACACGCAGGGACGAAATGCGGGCCAAGTCGGTGGTCAGCTCATCGGTCATGCCATCGGCCAGATAGTCCTGGCTGGGATCGCCGGACAAGTTTGTCAGGGGCAAGACGGCGAGCGAATGAACTGAGCCGGGACGGAAGGCGCGGCTGTTCCAGCGAAAACTCGCAAATCCTGCTGACGCTGCCACCACCGCCGCTAGAATTGCGACAGGCACTGCCCAGCGCATAGGTAAGGTCCAGTGCTGCGGCGAGGGAAAAGCCTTCGGCGCGCTTTCGCTTTTGGGCAGCTCGGCAGGCGCAACTCCATCGGAACCGGAGTCGGGAGCCGGTGAGGGTTGGACGATGAATGCAGGGCCGATCCACCGATAGCCGCGTCGCTCAATGGTTTCAACAAAGATCGGATTGTCGGCGGAATCCCCCAGTGCGTCGCGCAGGCGTTTGATGGCAGTGCTGATGCCCCGGTCGAAATCCACGAAGACGTCGCCCGGCCAGAGCGCCTGGCGCAACTCTTCGCGGGTAACGACTTCGTTGGGACGGCTCAACAGGAGACCCAGGGCACGAAACGGCAAGTCCTGGATGTGGACTTTGATTCCACTCTTACGTAGTTCGCCCGCGCGTAAGTCTCCCTCGAACACACCGAAGCGAACAACGGTCGGAGACTCGTATGTAGAGCGCATAGGATGACGCGCTTCGGGGGAGACTTAACATTCTATACCTTGGCGAATCTCTTCGAACGAGGATTTTCAGCCGCTCTCACCCGTCCCGCCGCGGGACAATAATCCGCACTAACCTCATGCAAACACGAACGCTATCGCGTTGCATACGCGTCGCACAGGCGTTATCTCCACACCATTGACCGCCGTACGTCTTCGCGCCATAGTCTCGCGGAGGACCGAACAACGGGACCCACTCTAAGAAAGTCGTATGCAGTCCGATTCCCAGGAGACCTAATATGAACTCAATCTATCGGCAAGTGAAGTATTCGGGCATGGCCGCAATCGCGCTTACCATGCTCGCCGCTGTGGTGATATTGGCCGGGATGGCTCGTCCGGCGCAGGCGCAAACCGAAACCCTGATATACCGGTTCGCCGGCAGCCCGGACGGAGCTCAACCAAAGTCCGGAGTGGTTTTGAAGGGCACCACCCTCTATGGCACAACCTGGGAGGGCGGCGGCGCTTCCGGCGACGGCAATACCGGATATGGCATCGTGTACAAGGTAAGCACGACGACAGGCAAAGAGACGATTCTGCACACCTTCACCGCTAACACCCAACCACCATATGACGGGTTAGAACCACTGGGGGGACTGGCTTTTGACAAGGAAGGCAATCTCTACGGCACGACGCCCTCCGGCGGTTTATACGATGGCACAGGGTACGGAACGATTTACGAGATAACCAAGAAGGGCGCGGAGGGTGTTCTCTACGCCTTCCAAGGAGGGACGGACGGGGCGAACCCAGAGTATGTCACTCCGGTCTTCGACAAGGAGGGCAACCTCTACGGCACAACCTTGGGCGGCAAATATGGCAACGGCAATGTGTTTAAATTTGGGAGCGGCGGTTTGACCACGCTCTACAACTTCACTGGCTATGCCGACGGGGGGACTCCTGTCTGCGGGGTGACCTTGGACACGAAGGGCAACATCTATGGCGTAGCCGCGGCGGGCGGCGCTTACGGATACGGCGTCCTGTTCGAAATTACTGCGGCGGGTGCGTACAGCGTGCTCTACAACTTCACGGGTGGGGCGGACGGAAGCCGTCCCTACAATCCTCCCGTGTTCAAGAGCGGCAAGCTCTATGGCACCACTCTGGCGGGCGGCTCGTGTGGCTACAATGAGGGCTGCGGCGTGATCTACGAGTACACGCTGGCGAAGGGCAAGAAAGCCGGCGAAGAAACCGTCCTTCATTCCTTCAACGGCACGGACGGGTATTACCCTATGTATGGGGCGTTGGTCTTCGACAAAGAGGGCAACCTCTACGGCACAACGCTGAACGGCGGCCCTACAAACCTGGGCAACGTGTACGAACTGGCTAAGGATGGCACCCTCACGACCCTCTACAACTTCGACCAGCAACCGGACGGATACGCACCCTATGGGGGGGTAGTGCTCGACACCGAGGGCAACGTCTACACCACGGCCGCTTTTGGCGGCAACAATGGCGGCGAATACGGAGCAGGCACGGTGATTGAAGTTACGCCATAACTCGGTTTGCGGGAAGAGTGAGCGAGCCGTGTGCGGGCTCTCTCTTCCTGAGTTCCTTCAGGATGCTAAGTCATCAGGAGATGTTCTAGCGCGCTTCCCGCAAGAAAAAAGCAAGTTCCCCGTAGCTAGTCTCCTGGCTGACGGTGCCGGAGCGCGGAGAACGGGATTCCGCGCTCCGGATTTGTGTTGTTCTGTATTGTCAAGCGGGTCGTTTAAGTACAAAGTCGGCGGGATATTTTATCGCACGCATCGAACTGGATGGAAAATCCAGCGTGCTTCTCGCTCGGGGGATGAACTCACCTCGAACCGAGCGTCTCCAGAACCCGACCGACCACCACCCGAGAGAATTACCGGAGATGGAGAGGCCTCATTCCCAGAGACACTCAAGCTGCTTGCCGATGCAATTGTTTGGCGTCGAAATCCACTCCTTCCTGCTGCTGCGCTTCCTAACCGATTGTTCTACTAGTGGGTTGAGTGGTGCCCGGAGACGGAATCGAACCGTCACGTCCTGTTACGGACCCGGGATTTTAAGTCCCGTGCGTCTGCCAGTTTCGCCATCCGGGCGGGCATTTAAACCGTTGAAAACAGTGTATCAGTTGACCGCACGCACCTGAGCAGGTAACGCGACCGTGACCGAATCGTGACCGAGTTGGGGCACGAACGGTTTCTTCTCCGCTTCCGCTTGCATCTTCCGCGCTGCCTCGCGCAGATCGGTTTCGCTCACGATGTTGTACCGCTTCTGGCCCGGGGACTAACACCCGGTTTGCCCAGGGACTCGGAGACTATCGTGAAGTCTCAAGGATGGTGCTACTGATCGCCGCGGACTTTCCACCAGTCCAACTGTTCAAACTCGGCCATCTTTTCGGCCCCGTGTTGCGCATACCAGTCTCGCCAAGCCGATGCATCGCCAGGCAGAGCTGCGTCCGTCACCTCATGCAGCGCGAGGAACGTCCAGCTACGCATTTGCGGGGTAGTTTGGGAATCTGCGGCTAGCTCTATCAGTTTGGGCACCATTCGCATGCGCTGTTTGCGCATGAAGTTGCCGCAGTCCGATACGTTGCAGCCCGCGCGATCGCGGACCGCGTCGGATGAGTCGTGGGTAAAGGAATCGAAGAGCTGGTCCAGTGCTTCATCGGTGCCGAGGTAACGCATGCCTTCGACGGCCCACTGGCGCACCTGCGGGTTCGGGTCATTTTTGGCGTAGTCCACCAGGACGGGATAAATGCGATCGTAGCCCACGCCGCGGCCGGCCAGCATTCCCATCGCGAACACGCTGTAGGCGCGATGCGCGGGGTCGGCCTGCGCCTGTGCGATGAGGGCGTCCGCCGAGGCGTCAGTTTTCGGCACTCCGTTGATTGCCAGGTTGAGATCCGCATTGGCGTAGCGAACGCGCAGGTCGGTGGAGAATTGAGAACGCCTCTCCAAGTCGTTCATGAGCGCGGTGCGCTGGAGATCGTGCCAGACGCCAATATTCTGCTCGAACAGGTCGAGCGCGCGGGTATCGTGCTGAATTGCCCGGTCGAGCAATTCTTCCGCCTGCGCCTGGTCGGGGAGCGTTTGCAGATGTTGCAGATCAACCTCTGTGAGCGGCGAGTGAGCTACCTGGTGCGGGAAAGACTTGGCCGTTGCCGGGACCCCGGATACACGGGTGGGCTTGCCGTAACCCCGAGAGAGAAAACGGTAGCTGACGAAACCCGTCCAGGCGAGGAAGAATGCGATCCCCACCGCGATCGCGGCCGGACTATTGCGGCGAAAAGGCGAGAGCGATCTTGATGGCGCTTGTCCGCGTTGCGGCGGCGGACCGTAGCCACCGAGAACATTGTCGACAGCGACGTGTGTGTCAAGTTTAAGGCCGGCGAGTTTCTCCAGTTGGGCGGCGACCCAGCGCGCCTCCTGACGGTTATCGATCATGTCGACGAGCGTCGCCTTCTCTCCATTCTTCATCTGCAAGCGAAGAGAGTAAGAAGCTGGTGCGCCTGGTTGTTGCGCCTGGGTGACGGGCAATATCTGAGCAATGTCGGAGAAGGGAAATTCACGAGCCCCTCCGATGCCGAGCACAGCCCGACGGCGGACAATCCTGCCATTGCCTGCCTGGATGCGGAAGGAGACCAGCGTCGCAAGAATGAGTCCGTAGATCAGCAGGAGGTCAGCCAGTCCGAACACCACGGTGAAGAACAATGGAGCTTTGGAATGTGCGAGGAAATAGACGACGGCCGTCCACACGGCGGTGAAGAAGATCAAAACCAGGATCTGGGACGGGTTGCGAAACGCCGGGAAATAGAATTCGGTGCTGCCGTCCATCCCGGCCGAGACTACAACTTTCGGATTCTGCGGAGCGGCCACGTCGGTGGGATCGGATTGGAAGGCGGGGGGAGCGGTTGCGCCCTGCGCGTCGCTCAGCGTGTCGCTCAGCGTGTCGCTCAAAAAGATTGGCGCCGGCTCTGCGGCTGAGGCCGATGCCAAGTCCAACGATGGCGTCCGCCGGAAAACCGGGACCTCGAAATCATCGGAATAATTCACGCCTGGGACGTCGGCCTGGGCGTGCAAGAGCCAGAGCACCTGATCGTTCAGATCGTCGTGATTCGACTCGTAGGCGTCGCTCGGGATACTGAATTCCACCGGGATCACGGCGTCACCCATGAGTCCGTGCGCCAGCGATGCCTGCGGCACATTCTTGTCAGCCTGCCAGAGAACGCTCTGCAGGGTGGAACGATTTTTCCCCCCGCCCGTAATGACTTGGCGCACGCAGGAAAGACTCAGGTCGATGCCATGTCTGGCATCGGTGTTGAAGCGCAAGTGAATCGTGCCCTTCAGCGTGCGACCGGGCGAAAAGGGCAGCGAGGCGAACTCGAAATAGGTTTGGCCAAAGCGTTTCCGCCGGATGCTGGCCCGTATGGCCGCGCCCGCCAGAATGACTCCAACCACGCAGAACGCAAGCGGGAAGAATGCTTTGGGGTCGGAGGTCCGCAAGAGTTGAGGCACGACCGAGGCCGCGATTGTGAACACAATCCCGTTCACAAAAATCGCCGCCGCCCAAAGGCCGAAGGCGCTGTTGCGGTTCTTGCTTTCCGCTCGGCTCGCCGCCCAGTCCTTCCGCCATAGCCACGGAGATTGGGGATTGGACGCCTCGACTGCTGCTTGTTCCTTTAATTTGTGGCTGCCATAGATTCCGGCGTAAATGACCCCACCGCCAATCAGAGCGAAGATCGCGCTGACCAGCACTCCCACCCAGCGATTCCCCTGGACGTGGCCGGGAGCAGCGAAGAGAAAGCCGCTTGCGAGAGCGAGCCCAAAGGCCATAAAAATCAGGCCAAAAACAATCGGGAAGATCTGGGCGCCTTTGGATGGTCTGGTCACAGCGGAATTATAGAGTTGCTTTAGATGGGAGCAGAGCCAGATAGCAACATCTTAATTACTCCAGTCATTAATTACTCCAGTCACGGCATCCCAGGTAGTCAGCAATCGGGAATCAATACAGTGAGCAGCGAAGCCAGGTCAGTAACGAGAAGTCGGCTTGCATCGGTGAAATGCGGCGCGCGATTACCAGTTCATTTGGCGCATCCGCTCAAGGATGAGCGTGCTGTAATTATTCATGCGCTCAGGCCGACGCTTCAGGGGAGCCGGCAGAATCGCAGCGAGCCGTGCCGCCTGTTGGCGGTCGATATTCCGGGCCGCGGTTCCGTCATAGTAACGACACGCCGACTCTGCACCATAAATACCAGGGCCCCATTCAACCACGTTGAGATAGATCTCCAGAATGCGCCTCTTGCCGAGAGCGAATTCGGCCACCGGTACCAGTGTGAACTCCGCGCCTTTGCGGAGAACAGACCGGCCCGTTCCGAAAAATAGGTTCTTCACAAGTTGCTGCGTAATGGTGGAAGCTCCGCGAGTGCGACCGCCTTCCAAATCGTCTTCGGCAGCAATTTGGATCTCGTGCCAATCGAATCCATGGTGCTGGTAAAAGCGCGCGTCTTCCGCGGCAATAACAGCGTGCTGGAGATCAGGCGAGATTTGGCTGAGCGGAATGAATTTGTAGCGTTCGTGATACGGCGTGTGGCGAATCCAGGCCTGCAAACGGCGCTGGATATGCACCGCGGTTGTCGGTGGGTCGATCCACCGGCTGGCCAGAAGGGTCAGCGCGGCAAGCGACCAAACCAGCACTACACCGATGACAAGCCATCGAACAAAGGATCGGAGAAAGCCCTTCCGAAGCAGGGTCTTGGTGTGTGTGTCTGGCCTTTCAGTCACATTTCAGAATAATAGCCTAGGCTGGGTTGCGGCATATGGCTGATCTTGCGCGCTGCGCGTGCATCCAGAGCGCTGCGTTCTGCTCAGCCCACTCGGAACATAGCCCCTTGTTCCTAATTCACAAGGAACCCCGGGTACAAAGATAAAGTGGGATCAGTACCGAGATGTCGGCTTGTCGGAATCGACCCAGCCGAGACTTCCCCGAAGCCCGTTTCTGGACCGCATACAGCTGCTCCGGTGAGTTTGAAGGGGCTATCTGGCATCGGCGGCGGCACGCTCGGCAATCAGGCGGAAGCCTCTGCGCCCAGCTTCATCAGCAAGCTCATGCAATTGAGCATACCCTTGTTCCGCATTTCCAGATTGGATCTCGATCTCGCCTAGTTCCAGTCGCGCTTCGAGCTGACAGCGTACGCAGCCCATGGTCACGGCGCTCCGGAGTGCCGAACGGACGGTGCGACTGGCGTCGTTAAGACGATGTTCCGCGCCTTGGACGTAAGCCGTGGCCAACGCGACATCGAAACGGATGGTCGGATCGTAGCTCTTCGCCGCGAGAGTGACAGCTCGCAACAGCACACGGTTGGCATCGGAAGTTTTCCTTTGCCGAACCATCTCTCGTGCGAGAACGAGTTCTGCTTCGATTTCGTCGTCCTTCATTTTCTGAGAGCGAAGTTCCTCTATCGCGGATCGCAGTGTCGCGACTTCTTCCGGCGCTTGCGCCGGCGATACCTCGGCCATTGCCACTTGGTCTATCGCGGTACTGGCTTTGGCACCGTTCGCGCGGTCCGTTGACAGCGCCTCGGAAAGCGCCTGCTTAGCACCTTCAATATCTCCCGATTTGAAAAGGGCTTTCCCCAGAGACCGCATGGCACCGGCGTATTCCGGCTTGTAGCCTGTCTCCTTGAAGAGTGAAACGGCTTCCTGGTACATGGGCAGTGCGGTTGACATCTCTCCCTGAGCTTCAGCAATTGAACCGAGGGACCCCATTGCCGCCCCCAGAAGAGACTTATCGCCCCCGTGGCGAAGATTCTCGACTAGCGGCTCCAGCTGATTTCGTGCCTCGCGATACCTCCCGCGACGTTGGAGCAGTGCAGCGAGATTATAAGTCAAAACACTCTTGTGGCCCGTCGCGTTCAGGTTAAGTTGGTCGAAGATAGCCAAAGCTTCGCGAACCACGGTTTCGGCTTTTGGCAACTGGCCCTGGCTGCGGTAGATGTCGCCAAGGTTCGAGAGTGCGGCGCAAAGATTCCCTCGACTGTTCGTTGTCCGGAATATGTGTGCCGCTTGCTCGATCTTGTGCTGGGCCCCTGAAAGATCGCCCTGTTGCCCTAACACCAGACCCACGTTCATGGCGATTTCGGCTGAATGATCGAGATTGCCGAATTGGGTGTAGAGCCGTTCAGCGATGCCATAGGCATCCAGCGCGCCGCGAAAGTCTCCGAGATCATCCAGCGCGTCTCCTGTAATCTGTTTTGCCTTTGCCAGCAGCAACAAGGCTCCAATCTCTTCCGATTTCTTCGCTGCACTTTCAGCTAAGGCCTGTTCTCGTTTAAAGTCTCCAAGGTGGCCCAGAATCACTGCTTCAGTAAGATCGATTCTCGGATCGTTGCTTTGGGGTGATGGCAACTTCCGAAGGAAGGCAATGGTCGCTCTTGCGGCTTCCGCGCCGTCGTCCATCGCATAAAACTGCGCCCGGGCCAAGCCCAGTCCGTAATCAAGATGGTCGGGGTAGATTTGCTGCAAACGGGAATATACGCCGATCGCCTCTGCCCAGTGTCCGTTAGTCTCGTGATAGCGCACGGCTGTCTCCAACCGCAATCTGTTCGGCAAATTGCCTGACAAGTCCATCGCTTGTCGGCCGGCTGCGGATGCTATGGCTTGGTAGCCCAGGCCATATAATGCACTTGCCAGCCCGGAGTGCGCCGGAGCGAATTTGGGGTCCAAGCGTATGACTTTCTCCAAAAGTACTCGCGCTGCAAAATTGTCCCAAACGCGCAACTTTGCGAGGGCATCGGAGTAGAGGCGGGCTGCATCAGGATTGGCAGGCAACACGGCATTCACTTCTTCCGCCTCGGTCGAGGTCAGCCCTTCCACACCCAGTTTTGCCCGCAGTTGTTCACCAGCGCGGGACGCCAGATCGAACAGGTCCGACTGGGAACCGACAACTGCAACGCTCGCAACCGTATCCCCGGTTACTGCGTCCTGCAGGCGGGCGTCGAGGCGAAGCCGTCCATTGCCGGCTTGTCCGATTGCGAGGTACGAGCCGGCGACGACATAATCGCAACCAATGTCCTTGCGAATCTTGTTTAAGGTATTGCCGCCGTAGCTATCCTTATTATTGGTTAGGGAGAGTTCCAGTTTCGCTCGGGCAATATCCTCCTCCGACACCGTTCTGAGGTGGTCGCCCGCAGCTAATTCCGTGGCGAGCATTTCGGTAAAGGCGGTCGATAACCAGACGTCCCGCGCATTTCCGGAAGCGTTTGTGAAACCCATCACGGCAACCGACCGACGTGTGAGACTGGAGGGAACCACCAGCGACGGTTGAGCTTGCGCCTTTGGCACAGGCTGATTTCGGCGGCTATAACGATACCCACCATATGCGACGAGCAGAACGAGAGGTAGAAGAAACAGGAGTAGAGCCGCCGCAGCCCAGAATGACCAAATGCGACGCTTTGTTGGCTGCACAGTCGAGAACTGGCCGAGGGTCGTGTCGACCGAAGAAAACTCCGCGGACTCCAACTTTGCGGCGCTTTGCAGCGATTCATCCGAGACTGGAATCTGGGAGACTGGAATCTCGGCGACTGGAACCAGCGACTCAACGCTAGCTATAAAGCGATAACCTACCCTGGGCAAGGTTTCGATGTAACGGGGTTCGAGAGAGGTGTCCTGTAGTGCGCTCCGTAACCTTTGCACCGCACTATTGAGGCTCGATTCAAAATTGACGAAGACGTCGCTCGGCCACAACTTCCGTCTCAGATCCTCGCGGGAGACGACCTGGCCAGGTTTTTCGAGGAGCATGGCCAGAATTTGAAATGACTGGTGCGGAATCTTAAGCCTGAGGCCTCCCTTACGAAGCTCGTGCGTTTGCAAGTTGAATTCATAGAGCCCGAAACTCACATGCAGCTGGGGCGCTGACTTTAGGTCGCCGGGGCCGGGCGAACTTTCATTCAAGCGATCGCTTTCCGAATTGCCTGGCTCAACTGGTGACATATTCAAAGCCGAATGGGAAGACCTTCAACATTACGCTTTGTAAATCATCTTCCAAATAGTGTAACGGCCAAGTCAACCCGGCCAACAGCAGTCGTCAACGCTGACGAAAAGAAGAGCTAAATACCTATTCATCAGTCATTTAGCCTGTGAGGTGGATGTAAGCGACATGTGATTTGCGAAAATCGGTCTCTTCGGCGTTGAATGGCGCTTGACACTTTTCCCTGGGGAGCCGCATGATCGGCGGGTTCTCAGACAAAGTCTCCCGCGAGGTATCGCTACCATGAAATGTCCGAGCTTAAAGCAAATTGCAAGTCTGCTGTTCCTCACTACGTCTTTCCAACTCGCTTTTGCTCAGCAGTACAGCGTCCAGGATTTGGGTTCGGTCGTCGGACCGTCGGGCTTTGCCGTTGCTCGAGCCATCAACTCGTCCGGTCAAGTCACCGGCCAGTCCGGCCCCGCCAGCGGGTCTTTCGGAGACGTCTTTCTTTACTCCGATGGCGCGATGAAGAATCTTGGAGCTCTTCGTGGTGGTGGCAATGCCTTTGGCATCGCCATCAATCGTTCCGGCCAAGTGGCGGGAGGCTCCACGAACAAGAAAGGAACCTATCGCGCGTTCATTTCTGGTAAACACAAGCTTGTCGACATCGGCGACCTGGGCGGCGGCACCGCGTATGGTGAAGCAATCAACGATTCCGGGCAAGTCGCGGGCGAGTCGGCAATGGCAGGCGGCGGCGAGGAACCTTTCCTCTATAGCAACGGAACCATGATTGGCTTAGGCAACCTGGGGTCGAACACAGGATGGGCCACGGCGCGCGGAATCAATAACTCCGGAGTCGTTGTCGGATCCTCCTGGACGGCGCAGGACCTACTGCACGGCTTCGCCTGGACCAACGGGACGATGACCGACCTGGGGACCCTCGGCGGAATCTTCAGCCAAGCATGGGCCATCAACAATTCCGGCCAGATTACCGGTGTCGCCTATCTAGCCAATGGCGGGGAGCACGCTTTTATCACGACGGTCGGTGGCACCATGCAAGATTTGGGCGTTTTGGGAGAGCTCGGAGGCAACCCCGCGTACGCCTGGAGCTGGGGCTTTGCCATCAATGACTCCGGCGTGGTCGTTGGCCAAGCCACCGCCAAGGTCACTGGTGACGTTCATGCCTTCGTTTATCAAAGCGGGCAGATGCAGGACCTTAACAGTCTGATTCCCCAGTCGCAATGGGTGCTGTTCGAAGCCCGTGGCATCAATGATGCGGGACAGATCGTTTGCACCGGGACGGACAACGCAGGCAACCAACATGCGTTCCTGCTGACTCCGCTCCAGTAACGCTGGCCGGTCATGACGCGGAAGGCGAGTTTTCCCGTATTGATCGGGAAAGTCAATCGGGTAAGCTTCAGCCCGCCAGACTTGTTAACGTTCGAATTCCACCACCGGAGATCAAATCTATGAAATCACTTCTCACTTACGTTGCATTCTTCGGGTTCGCGGTTTCCGCTTTCGCACAAGCGCCATCCGCGCCGCCCCTCTCTCAACTCTTTGCCTTTTACTGCACCCCCAACTACGCGACCTGTCCCTATGGCTTCCAACCGGGTCCCGGACCCATCCAACTCGCCAACGGCAATCTCTACGGAGCGACCGCGTATAGCGCGTCCGGCAACGGTGGAGGGACGGTGTGGCAAGCGAATCTCTCCGGCGACGTCAATACCCTGTATAACTTCTCGCCCAATGGTTCGGGACAATATCCCAACGGCGAGGTTCCTTCGAATGGCTTGGTAGCAGGCGCTGACGGCAATCTCTATGGCGTAACCGCATTAGGCGGGGCCAACGACGCCGGTGTCTTCTATAGCCTCACGACCGCGGGAACCCAGCAGATCCTATACAGCTTCTGTTCGCTCTCCGGTTGTCCCGATCAGGCCTTTCCCATCGTTCTCGGGGGAGACGGCAATTTCTATGGCATCACCCCGGAGTTTGTGTTCCAACTCACGCCCGACGGCGTCTGGAGCCAGTTCTACAACTTCCACCTCCCCTCGAGTGCGGGCGTCCTGCTCATCGCCGGCACCGACGGCAATTTGTATGGAGTCGCGTCCTCCTTCGCGCCCAAAGTCAGGGAAAGCATTTTCCGTTTGACTACGGGCGGCGTCTACACCACCGTTCACACCTTCCCCAAAAATGCCGGAGCCACCGTCCTGACCCAAAGCTCGAACGGCACGCTCTATGGAGTATTCAACAACGAGAAAACCGGCATTTTCGAGATCAGTACCGCCGGGACGTACAAAGTCCTTCAGAAAACACCTCAGGGCGCGTACCCCCCAACTCTGCTGCTCGAAGGCTCCGATGGCAATCTGTATGGCCTGATCAACGACCTCAATGTTTATCCACCCTATCCCGGCGCTGTATTCGCCATCACTCCAAAGGGAAAGACGATCTTCAGTGAGGAATTCGACTGCAACACCGTTGGTTGCGACGTCCTCAGCCTGATCGAAGCGAGCGATGGCAATTTCTACGGCCTGGCAGTGCAAGGTGGAACGGTGGCGCCAGGGGATATTCAAAACGGCACGATCTTCAAAGTGGCCACTGGACTGAAGGAGCGTTAGCCGACGAGCGGGTAGGTTTTCTTGCGCCTGTAGGAGTCCCGAACATTGCCGCAGAGATTACTTCCCATAACGCCGCGCAGCATTCAGAAATCGTTTGGGGTTTGATGAGGCAAGCGGGGCGATTGTCCAGACGTCCTCTTCGAGGACATCATCTCTTAATCTCCCCGAAGCCCGTTTCTGGCCAATCACAAACCTTGGTAGCCACAAGCCCGTCTACCGGGACTTATCCGTCGGTTTAGGAACATTTCGATTGATCGCAGTCCAGCGGTGCGGTTCGTTCCGTGGCAAATGCTCATCAATCGTTTTTCGGAAGGACCACGCTGCTGCACGCGTGTTTCATGGGGTGCTAAGGAACTTCGGCAGGTTTTCTGCTGCGCGGCCCATGGAGCGGGCAAGGCTTAGTTTGGCGACGTTGTGGGAAAACACGCTGTTGATATAGTCAAGCTCAGCGCCCGCCAGCGCTTCCTGCGACTGAACCAATTCAACACTGTCGGCCACACCCGCCTCCACACGCTGTCGCGTGAGATCGAGAGTCTCCTTGGCGACCCGCGCATTCCTCTGCGCCACTTCCACCTCGCTCGTTGCCGCCTCTAAGTCGAGATAGACTTTTCGAATGTCTCCCTCTACTTGCAGTTTGAGATCTTCGAGTTCGGCGCGTCTTTGCGTTAAAGTGGCGTCGGCTTGCTCGATATCGCCGCCCGTCCGGCCGCCCTGCCAGATGGGGAAGCTCAGCGTTCCCGTAACCGAGAACGTACCGTGAGAGTGGTCCGGAGTGGTCCCGATCACTCCATAATCGGCGTTCACCCCAAGAGAGGGCAGTCGTTCAGAGCGCGCGCCAGATCGCGCGAGTTCGGCGGCGCGGACTTGAGTCGCCGCGGCCTTTAGATCCGGACGTTGCTCGAAGGCCTGTCTGAACGCCTCCTCCATGGTAATCGGCGGGGTAGTCGAGTAAGGGACGTCATCGGAGAGGTCATACTGATCGTTAGGCGGTAAACCGGTCATCCGCGCCAGGTTGATCTTCTGCTTCGCAAGATCGTTCTGCAGTGAAGTTACTCGCTGCTGTTGAGTGAGAGCTTGCACTTGACTGCGATCGACATCCACTTGAGCCATTACGCCTACTGCTCGTTGCTGTGATGCTTGTTGGTAAAGAGCGTTCGCTGTGTCCAGTTGAGCAAGGGCTGATTGCACTCTGGCTTTGTCGGCAATGACCAAAAGATAAGCGCCCCCGACCGCTAATACCACGAGATCGCGGGAATCTTGAGCCGAAAGTTGGTTTGCACGGAAGCTTTCATTGGCCGATTTGTAGTTTTTCCAAGCTGTGAGATCCACTACGTTTTGCGTGAGACGGGCCCGCAAGTCAATGTAGTTGTAGGGCCCTATGATAGACGGCAAAGAGAAGCCTGGAAGCTTGAACTTAAAGCCCTCGGCTGCCAGGCTGGTCTGCTGCACGGTTTCGGCTAGATCGCCGGTGAGGTTCGGGAGTAGTACGCTGCGTGCCACACGCGTTTGCCCATGCGCCTGACGCACAGCTTGGGCGAGCCCAACTGCTCCAAGATTGTACTCAAGCCCGCGTCGGATGGCGTCTCGCAGAGACAGCTTGCCGGAGAACGGCGCGTTGGAAATACCAGATGTACTTCCCGAGTAAGCCCCTTGAACTTGAACCGTGGGATTCAGAGTGTTGACCGTGCTCGCTACCCCCGGAGTGGTTGACTGCGTGGCCGTCACTGAGCCGCTCTGACTGCTTCGTCCCGAAAGCGGCAACTGCGTTGCTTGCGTGCCCTGGGATTGGGACAGCGCCGTCTGTGCAGACGTTTTTCCGCCTGCAATGCAAATGCTCAACACGGTCAATGTGGCAATCGTCTTCAGGCGACTCGGCCGCGTGTTCAGTTTCGTCTTCCTCATAGACAATTGACCATGGACAATTGACCGTGCCTTTCCTTCCTAACTGAGTTGCTTGCCAAATCGCCAGACGCTGAGCGAAACCAGGACGATGGTAAAAATCAACAGGGCCAGAAAATTGGGCCAGAGCGCGACGATCCCACTTCCTTTGAGCATGCCGCTGCGGGCGATGGTCGCGAAATGGTGAATGGGATTAAGGATCGTAAAGGACTGCATCCATCGCGGCATCGCTTCGACTGGGTTCAGGGCTCCCGATAAAGAAGACAACGGGGGGTTGATAAAAAAGGCAGTTAGCTGTGCTTGCTGCGCAGACTTGCTGAAAGTTGCAATCACCGTGCCAATACTGATTCCGGACAAAATACACAACATGCCGCCAAATAAAACGTAGGGCAAGCTGCCGTGAAACGGGATGTGAAATGCGATTTTGAGCGTCGCAACGCACATCAGCATCATGATGCAGAGCAAGGCAAATAGGGGCACGATCTTGGCGATGATGATCTCGGTCGTGCTTGCGGGAGACATGAGCAGTTGCTCCATCGTCCCGGTTTCGCGCTCTCTCACCATCGCTGCGGATGCAA
>Ga0187857_10002752_pt1 | contig 15222 bp, 9 predicted proteins | sample June2016WEW_8_10_FD_132984 | JGI IMG/M metagenome (GOLD analysis project Ga0187857, IMG submission 132984) | Peatland microbial communities from SPRUCE experiment site at the Marcell Experimental Forest, Minnesota, USA - June2016WEW_8_100 | ecosystem: Environmental > Terrestrial > Soil >...
GAAGCAATCGTGCAGACAACCGGGCCGCGATGCCCGGCGTCAGCGTCAACGCCAGCCAGGAGAGGGAAGCTTCTAACTCCACGCACCGAGCCTACGTGCACAGTAACCGTATTGTCAAGTACCTCCAATAAAACTGAACTGCCCTGGCCCAAGCCGTTATTGCGAGCGCAGTACATGGAGCGAGGAATCTCTCCGCCGCCCCTCTTTTCCGCCATGCGATGCAGTCAAAAGTGTCTTAGAATGAGAGTGGTTTCTTTTGTGGGCGTGTAGCTCAGCTGGGAGAGCACCTGCTTTGCAAGCACGCTTTCATCTCACCTAAGTCGTTGAATCGGCGTCCCTTGACAGTGCAAAACCCTCTGCTAGTTGGGCTACTGATTGGGCTACACAAAATAAGGGTACTTCGTCCAAGTTTGGACAAACACCCCGAAAAATGGACTCGATTCGTGTCGAGCGGGCACTACGAAAAACGACCTCAGCTCGCTTTTCTGAAATCGGCGAAGTGACTCGCAGCGTAATTCAAAACCCCCAAAATACGACGGCCCGGAAATTCGAAGGAGCTTCCGGGCCTTTTCGCTTTCTCTCTCTTGATAAGCGTGGAAGGTTTGGCCGCGGTTTTCTCCTTCCTGCTGGCTGCCTTGTTCCAAAAACTGCACGCAATTAGCGCAACCGCAAAACCGGAAGGGGCCGTCCTTCAGCGGACGGCTCCGTTCTCCTCACTCATCCGCTCATCCCAAAATCCCTTAGCTCAAGGAAGCCCCTCGGTTGCGAGTGCAACTCAGGGTTAGACGCTCCGGGCAGTTCGTCGCAGTCGCAGGCGCTGTTAGTGCGGCTGAAGTGTGCGGCTTTCAGCGCAAAATCGATCTGACTAGTTCCCGCCGTGCGCATTGTCGTTCCGTCTGCATCTCTTCTACTTTCGACGATCCTCGACGCACAACTCACCCTTCCGTTTGCCAACTCACGCGAGCCTCCTGTTCAACTTTTTTCGGGTCGGGCTGCCCTTTCCCTGTCGTAATCAGGCTGTGCAAACTGTCGTTGATATAGAAGCCCCTCGCACCCGCAGCACCCCCGTTCTCACGGGGCTTGGATCGAGACTTCCTTCCCGGTATATTCAACAACCTTGTCGGGCTGGGATACAGCGGCTCCGGAACCGTGCCCAGCAGATACCCACACAATTTTGATTTGAATACTGGCAGGCATTTCGGGATAACGTCCCTCTCGATCTCCAATCGTGAGAGTTCGTGCTGACTGCGACCAGTGAAGGGGGATGACAGAGTGCGCACCGTTTTCATAGTCGTAGCTATCGCCCGCGTCTTGATAAAGCTCGAACTTGCCGTCCGCTCCGGGGTAAACCCGTAATTCGATAGGTCCCGCGGGCTTCTCGTCGGCGTACTCAATTTCCGGGCCGAGGGGAAGAATCGAACCGGCACGTACAAAGAGCGGAATGCGATCCAGAGGCGCGTTTGCGTCAATTTCACGGCCTCCCTGCTGTGAGGCCCCGGTCCAAAAGTCGTACCACGCCGGTGATTCCGGCAGGTATAAAGTCCTGCGCGAAGCATTCGGCTCGAGCACCGGAGAGACGAGGATTGAAGGGCCGAACATGAACTCATCCCCAATGTCGCGGGTCTTTGGGTCAGTGCGCCAATCCATCACCAGCGGGCGTTGCATTGTGTAGTCTTCGTTTGTGACGCGCCAGGCAAGGGAATAGATGTAGGGCATGAGGCGGTAACGAAGCTTGTCGTAGGCGATCAGGATCGGCTCAACCTTGTCGAAGGACCAAATCTCATTCTGCGGTCTGTGCCCATGGGTGCGGAAAATCGGACAGAAAACTCCGTACTGGAACCAGCGCGCGTAAAGCTCCTGATACTTCGGATCGTCCAGAGGTTTGTCATGCGGCGGCCAATAACCGCCGATATCAGTTGTCCAGTAGGGGTATCCGGAAAGCGCGAAGTTCAGCCCAGCTGCGACTTGGTGCTTCAGACCCCAATACGATCCATAAACGTCGCCGGACCACACTGTTGCTCCAACTCGCTGCTGGCCTAGGAACGCGGATCGCGTCAGTAGAAACACGCGCTTACGATCCGTGGTCGCCTTCCAGTGCTGCTGGATGCCAAGAGTGTGCATAAATGGAAATATGTTCGTATATTCTGCGCCGTTGCCGATCGCGATCTGCTTATTGCGCAGGATGGCGTCGCCCATGTGGGGCCAGAATTCTTCGGGCTCCGCGCTGTCCAACCAAAACGCATCCCAGCCCTGCGAGAACAGCTTCCCGGCCAGGTTATTCCAATAGAAGTCCCGCGCTCTTGGGTTGGTAGCGTCGTAAACGTGCGCATTGGGAACGTCCAGATGTTGCTGCGTCAATTGCTGGAAATTCTGAGATTTTGGATCAAAGAGTCCCCAGACCGAAAGCATAGCGTGGACATGTTCATCATGCAGACGCTTGAGTTCACCGGGGACGTCCGGGAAGCCGGAATTGAAGATGGGATCGCCTTCCGCCCTCCACCAAAACCAGTCCTGCACGATCGCGTCGAGCGGGATATGCTCTTCACGATAGCGGTGCGCGATTCCAAGGACTTCATCCTGCGAGACGTAGCGGTCCTTGGATTGAAAGAATCCATAAGCCCATTTCGGAAGCAGGGGCGCGTGTCCGGTAAGGTTGCGGTATTCATGGATGATCTGGTCCATTTCCGGGCCGAAGATGAAGTAGTAATCAACGGAATGGCCTGCGGTCGAGAGTAAGTTCAACTCAAGCGGGAACCGATTATCGACGTACGTTAACGAGGCGGTGTTCCACATGAGCCCGTAGCCCTTGCTCGACAACAGTAAAGGAATCGCTACATCAGTGTTGTTTTGCCCGAGTTCGACTGTCGCTCCGCGGTAGTTGAACATTCCGCTTTGGTGTTGTCCCAGGCCGTAGAAACCCTCGGCGGCATCTGGCGCGAACCGGTCTTCAACATGAAAAGTCCTTTCGCCATTCAACTCGGCCGGTTCATAAGTGCGCGGAATCGCGTTTCGCTCGCGCAGTAGGTCCTCGCCCCCTACCGTGCTGTATTGCACGTTCCCCCACTTTAGAGAGAACTCCATTCTTAACGTGTCGGTGGTGAGGATCGCAGCATCGGGTGTCTGCGACAGTTGGAACTTAGCTCCCGGACACGACTCCTTCGAATCGAGCATCCATGGCAGTTTCTGTGTCGCCGTGTTTAGTGACTCCATGGTCGCGACGAAATGGATGACCGAAGAACGGCAAACAGAAATATGCAGGCTTTCTTTCCCGAGCGTGGCAGTCATACCGTCGGGTGCCGGTACATACTCGACGGGAGGCAGCGGAGGCACTTCCCATAGTTGAGCTTTTACCTGTGTTGCACTCCCGAGGAAACAACACAGGGCCGGAACGAGAACATTCCAGATGTTCCACAGTCGAACGGAAGTCGCTCTCATTTTTACCTTTTGATGTAATCGTTTGCTGACAACTGCTTCTTCATCGCAGTCCGTCACACGATTATGCGCGACTGCAAAGCTGACTCATGTTAATCAATCTAGCGTAGTCTTGCCTACAAGAAATTTGACGATTGGTCTATGATACCAGCCGTCGTCATCTCTGTTTTGCAAGTAAACGATTGCTTGTGATTCGGACGCATTCTGACATCGACTCTGATTTCGCTTTGCGGAACAGAGCAGCGGCTGGTTCCCGATTCCCCGGAGAAAGCAAATGCCCTTTACTCTTACCAGCAACTCCGAACTGACAATCCACTGCTTGAGGCGGCAGTTCTCTCCGATTTCGACGAGTAGAGTGTCATTCGTAAAGTGCACCTCATTGCCCAAAAGAGCATCGCTTGTCATGCGTCCACTTCTTGTCAGTTTCGCTCTGATCGGTATGAGCCTGATTGCGCCGGCCACGACCGCACAGAGGGTTGAACTACCAGTTGACGTGTCCAAGACCGGCGCGAAGATCGACCGCAACATTTTCGGACAGTTCGCTGAGCATCTCGGTCACGGCGTTTATGACGGCATATGGGTCGGTCCAGATTCCACAATTCCTAACACTCGCGGCATCCGCAACGACGTTGTTGCCGCGCTTAGGGCGCTAAAGGTGCCGAACGTTCGCTGGCCGGGCGGCTGCTTCGCGGACGAATACCACTGGCGCAAGGGCATCGGCCCGGCCGACCAGCGAGTGGTCGCCCTCAATCCCAACTGGGGCGGCGTGATCGAGCCGAACACCTTCGGAACGCGCGAGTTCATGGACTTTCTCGACCAGATCGGCGCCGAAGCGTACGTGTCCGTCAATATTGGCTCCGGCACTCCGCGGGAAGCAGCCGAATGGCTGGAATACATGACCACCGCGCAGCCGACGACCCTGGCCAAGGAGCGGGCCGTGAACGGTCATCCTGCTCCTTATAAAGTCGCCAACCTTGGCATTGGCAACGAAAGCTGGGACTGCGGCGGCAACATGACACCGGACTACTACTTGAGCCAGATGAAGATCTACAGCCGCTTCGTCCGCAACTACAATCCAGCACAGCAGGACAAGCAGCAGATGCTGAAGATCGCCGTTGGCCCCGGTGGCGGTGAACCCCGGTGGACCGAGTGGACGGAAGCCATCATGAAGGCCTATCAGCAGCACACGTGGAGCTGGGATATCAATGGCCTTTCCATGCACAACTACACGGTTGGGAAGTGGCCGCCTGCGTTTGCGTCCACGGGGTTCGGAGAGACCGAGTACAGTCAGATCCTCAAGTTCACCCTGGCCATGGAAGATCTGATCAGCAAGCACTCGGCCATCATGGATAAGTACGATCCACAAAAGAAGGTCGCTCTCGTCGTTGATGAATGGGGCGCGTGGTACGCGCCGTCCCCCGGCAGCAATCCCGGCTTCCTGATCCAGCAAAACAGCCTGCGTGACGCCATCCTGGCCGCACTGAACCTAAACATCTTTGCCCGGCATGCCGACCGTGTTCGCATGGCCAATATCGCGCAAATGATCAACGTACTACAGGCCATGATCATGACGGACAAAGAAAAGATGTTCCTTACGCCGACCTACTACGTCTTTAAGATGTATGTGCCGTTCCAGGACGCGACGTTTGTGCCGGTTACCTTTGACGCTGGCACGTACACGCACGGCGATATCAGCTTGCCGCGCGTGGATGCCATCGCAGCTAAGGACACGGCTGGCAAGCTGTGGCTGGCCATCACCAACATCGATCCCAATCAGCCGGTCGAAATCGAGGCTTGCCTCGCCGGCATCACGGCTAAATCGGCAGCTGGAGAAACACTAACCGCACCTAAGGTTGACAGCGTCAACTCCTTCGACGCACCCAATACGGTCGTGCCGGAGCCCGTTTCGGCGAACGTCAAAGGCGGCAAGCTGGCCCTGAAATTGGAGCCCAAGTCTGTAACCGTAGTGTCAATTGAGCAGTAATAAAACCAGGAGACCACAGTGTGCATGTCTGGAAGCTAACAGAAAGCCCCATCATGCCCGGGCGGCATTTGAAATTGAATCTTAATAAGGAGGGAACAGATGCGACGGTTTGGAATATTGATGTTTTTATTTTCAAGTATTTGTTGGGCACAAGAGTCAAGCAATTTTCAGCCCTCGGCGACTAATGTCTGGGGAGCGGACTATCCCCGCGTGGACAGTGCTGGGAGGGTGGAAATTCGTGTGAAAGCTCCCGACGCTACGAAGGTAAAGTTGAATTTCTGGAGCGGGCCGAAGCTGGATATGGTGAAGCAAGCGGACGGGTTCTGGACGATTACTACTCCTCCACTCGTTCCCGGTTTTCACTACTACACGCTGATCATCGACGGTGCGGAAGTTGGCGACATCAACACTCAAGCGTACTTTGGTGGAAGCAAGCCCGCAAGCGCGGTGGAAGTTCCAGAGCCAGGCTCCACCTATTATTCGGCACAGGATGTGCCACACGGGCAGGTGCGAGAGGTTTGGTACAACTCGAAGGTGACGGGCACCTGGCGGCACGCACTCGTTTATTTGCCGCCGAATTACGATACGCAGAGCAAGGTGCGCTATCCGGTGCTCTATCTGCAGCATGGTGGCGGCGAGGATGAGACGGGGTGGATTCGGCAGGCGCATGCCAACTTTATCCTCGACAATCTGATCGCGGCCGGAAGCTGCAAGCCAATGATTGTCGTGATGGCGTATGGCTACGCCCGGCGTGCGGGCCAGGCTCCGCCCGATCTGACCGGAAAACCCTTTGGTTCTCCCGAAATGATGAAGGCGATGCAGGACATGGCAGCGGCTTTCGAAGATGATGTGACTCAGGTCCTGATTCCGTATATTGATTCGACCTTCAGGACACTTTCGGATCGCGATCACCGCGCCATGGCCGGCCTTTCCATGGGAGGCATGCAGACGTTCCAGGTTACCCTGGATCATCTTGATCTCTTCTCCTACATTGGCGGATTCAGTGGAGCGGGCGGGATGCTCGTCCTTGGCGATCGGAAACTGGATCCCAAAACCGATTACAACGGCGTATTTGCTGATCCGGCTGCGTTCGCCAAGAAAGTGCATTTGCTCTGGATGGGTGTCGGGACAAATGAGCCTGAGAGAATGCGTGCGGGACTCCAGAGACTGCATACTTCACTCCAGGAAGCGAACATTCAGCACGTCTTCTACGAATCACCAGGCACAGACCACGAATGGCAGACCTGGCGTCGCGATCTGAAGGACTTTGCCCCGAGGCTGTTTTAAGGAATCTACCTGAGGAAGTAGCGGCACGAACCGTGGAGCTGAACAGCTCCACGGTTCAAAACTTGCTGCTCAGCCTACGAAGCGAGTGTTGTGCCCGGGATTTGCATGAAAAGGAGATCATACAGTGCATTCGAAAGCTAAGAATCCAATTCTGACGACGCAGGTCTTGCTACTGGCGGTACTTCTTTCCCCGGCTTTTGCTTCTGCGCAAACTCCACCTGTTAATGCGACGATCGACGCGTCGAAGACCGGAGCGCCGATCTCGAAATATTTGTACGGCCAGTTTTTGGAGCACGGCGGGAACATCGTCAACGAAAACGTTTGGGCGGAAATGCTGGAAGACCGTAAGTTCTACCGTCCGGTCACCTCGAAACCCCAGAGCAGCCCGCCGTTCCGGCGTGGAGGCGTCGCGCCCCGCTCCGCCATTGGACGCCCGTTGGCGGCGACGAAGTCGTGACGATGGATACGCAAGACCCGTACACCGGCGATCACACGCCACTCATCAAGCTCAGCGGCAGTGAGGCGCATGGAGTCCGGCAAATGGGTCTTGCCGTGCGCAAGAGGAAGGCGTACACGGGCCGCGTCGTGCTGGCCGGCAGCCCCGGCGCAGTCGTGAACGTGACTTTGGCGTGGGGCAGCGAAGCAGGTGAGCGTCAGACGCTGACCATTCGCGCCCTCGGCTCCGCATGCCGGAAGTTCCCACTGAGCTTTAGGGCCCAGGCCGACAGCGACGATGCGCAGCTCGAAATCACCGGAATCGGCACGGGTTCGTTTCACATTGGCGCGGTCTCGCTGATGCCGGCCGACAACATCGAGGGCTACCGCGCGGAAGTGATTGCCGCGCTCAAGCAGTTGCACTCCGGCGTCTATCGCTTCCCCGGCGGCAACTTCGTGTCCGCGTACGAGTGGCGTGATGCGATCGGCGATCCGGACAAGCGCCCGCCCATCTATGATCCGGTTTGGCGCGCCGTTCAGCCGAACGATGTGGGCACCGATGAGTTCCTCACACTCTGCCGCCTGCTCGGCGTGGATGCCTACATCACGGTCAATGCCGGTTTCGGCGACGCATGGTCTGCGGCGGAGTTGGTCGAATATACCAACGGCGCCGTCACCACGCCGATGGGAAAATGGCGCGCCGCAAACGGTCACCCGCAGCCGTATGACGTCAAGCTGTGGGGCATCGGCAACGAGCCCTGGGGCGATTACCAGATGGGCGCCATGTCGATCGAGCAATTCGAGCTGAAGCACGACATGTTCGCCAAGGCCATGAGGCAGGTCGATCCTTCCATCAAGTTGATTGCCGGCGGAGCCATGCCCGATGTCATGACAGGAGCCAATCAGTCCAAACGCATTGGCGGCAAGTTCGTTCCGGATTATCTCTCAACGGCAGACTGGAGCGGAAACCTGCTTGCCCACTGCCTGGACAACATCGACATGCTCAGCGAGCACTACTATTCCTCGAGCGACATGCACCTCGATCTTAAAACGGGTGAGAAGGTCAACATCGGACCGCAGCCGCTGGTCGAATGGGAGCGTGCACCCGCAACGCAAGTGCGCGTGAAGTATGAGCACTACCAGGAGTACCTGAAGCGCATCCCCGGCCTCCGCGCCAAACCGGTCCCCATCGCCATCGACGAGTGGGCCTACATGAGTGGGGGACGGAACTCGTACAAGGTGGTCCCTGCCTATGCCTGGGCGTTCCACGAGATGTTCCGCCATTCCGATCTGTATCAGTTAGGCGCGTTCACCTTCGCAACCGCAATGATCAGCGAGGACCGAACCGATGCAGTTTTGAATCCAACTGGTCTTTTGTTCAAGATGTATCGCGAACATTTCGGCACCATCCCGGTGGAAGTATCCGGAGATTCCCCGCAGCCCAAGCCGCTTTACCCGGCTGGCGGCGACCAGCCTGCGGTTAATCCGGGCAGCGATACGTATCCGCTGGACGTGGCGGCGGCGCTGAGCAGCGACCGCAAGACGCTCACCGTGGCGGTGATCAATCCGACGGAATCCGAGCAGCGGCTGGATTTCTCCACGAAGGACGTCGAGCTGTCGGGAAGCGGGCGGCTGTGGCGCATGGCTCCGTCGAGCATAGACGCGACGATTACCGTGGGACAACAGCCCAGGGTCGAGGTGCAGGAACAGGAACTTGCATCTGTGCCCGAGACCATGTCCGTCCCGCACTTTAGCGTGAACATTTATTCATTTGTAGTGCAGTAGTTCATCTGGTCGAAAGGCGAGAAAGGACATCGATGACAGCGAACAAATCGTTCAGTGTGATGACACTCGTGATAGCCGTTGCTCTGGGGCCTCGGCTCGCGGCACAGGTACAAACCGAAGTACCTCCGGTGGTTCCCGGCGTGAAGCCTGTTGCGGTGGAACACATTAAAGTCCACGGGACAGCCCTGGAAGGCAACTTGGAAGGGGATGCCGTCGACCGCGATGTGATCGTGTTCTTGCCGCCCAGCTACGCGAAGGAGAAATCCCGGCGCTACCCGGCCGTATATGCCTTGCACGGGTATTCCATTGGCGCCGAGCAATGGAGCCACGAGATCCACGTGCCGCAGACCATAGAAGGTGCCTTCGCCCAGGGCGCTAAAGAGATGATCGTCGTGCTGCCCGATTCGAAGACCGTGCACAACGGTTCTATGTATTCGAGTTCGGTCACCACCGGAGATTTCGAGCGGTTTATCGCACACGATGTAGTTGCATACATCGACGCTCATTACCGGACGATTCCTGATCGGCTTAGTCGCGGCCTGGTGGGCCACTCGATGGGAGGGTACGGCTCCGCCCGCATCGGTATGAAACATTCCGACGTGTTCGGCAGTCTGTACATCATGAGTCCGTGCTGTTTGTCTCCCCGGCCAGCCGGCCCGAATCCAGAAGTGGAGAAGGCCCTGGAGGCCGTGAAGACGGCGGAAGATTCGGCCAAGCTGCCGTTCTTCCCCCGGGCACAACTGGCGACGGCGGCGGCCTGGTCCCCGGATCCGAAGAATCCACCCCTTTATCTGGATCTGCCGACCAAGGACGGCGTACCTCAACCGGATGTCCTCGCGAAATGGACGGCCAATGCGCCACTGGCTTTCGTGGATCAGTATATCCGAAGCCTCCGGCAGTACCGGGCCATCGCCATCGATGTGGGCGACCAGGACGGTTTACGAATCGATGCCGGCAAGCTCCACGACATCCTGGATAAGTATGGAATCGCGAACAGCTTTGAAGTGTATCCGGGCACGCACACGAGCAAAGCAGCTGATCGTTTCCAGAACCATGTGCTGCCGTTTTTTAGCCAGAATCTCTGTTTTCAGTCCAGTTGTCGGTAGGTGGGAGGATGGGTAGGCCGCTGCGGGAAAACGCTAGCTGACGACTCACTGAGGCAATTCTCGAAGAACAGCGTGGTGGTGCAATGTCGAACGTATCTGCGAACCGGTGAGGTCGTTCGGCTATAATGCAGCCGCGGTTCGACACCTTTACAGGGAGAAGAGACAAAGAGATGAACTACTCTGGAAGACTGATTGTGGCTGTTCTCACCGCCTGCGCCGCCCTGATGGCCTGTACCGCCGTGGCGCAAGACACTTCTAGTTTCCCCTACATGAATCCCAAGCTCTCCCCCGAGCAGCGGGCGGCGGACCTGGTGCACCGCATGACGCTGCAAGAGAAGGCGTCGCAGCTCGTTAATCAGGCTCGGGCGATTCCGCGTTTGGGTGTTCCCGCGTACGATTGGTGGAGTGAGGCCCTGCACGGCGTGGCGGTCAACGGCGCGACGGAATTCCCCGAGCCCATCGGTCTCGCGGCGACCTTCGATGTGCCGCGCATTCACGAAATGGCGACGGCCATCGGCATCGAGGGGCGGATCAAACACGCCCAGGCCGAACGCGCCGGGCACTCAAATATCTTTGAAGGTCTGGACTTCTGGGCCCCCAACGTCAACCTCTTCCGCGACCCTCGCTGGGGCCGGGGGCAGGAAACCTACGGCGAAGACCCCTTCTTGAGCGCCCGGATGGCGGTCGCCTTTGTCACCGGCATGCAGGGCGATGATTCGCACTACTATCGAGCCATCTCCACACCCAAGCACTATGCCGTGCACAGCGGGCCTGAACCCACCCGTCACTTCGCCGACGTGGACATTAGCAAGCACGACGAGGAAGACACCTACCTGCCCGCGTTTCGCGCCGCCGTAGTGGAGGGGCACGCCGGCTCAGTGATGTGCGCTTACAACGCGATCAACGGCGAGCCCGCGTGTGCCAGCGAGTTTCTGCTGCAGCACACGCTTCGCGGGGCCTGGCAGTTCCAAGGCTACGTAGTTTCGGACTGCGAAGCGGTCCGCGACATCTTCGGCGGCCACCACTACCGCCCGACCCAGCCGCAGGTCTCGGCGATCGCGCTGGAGCGCGGCATGGACAACGAATGCATCGATTTCGCCAAGGTGGCCGACGACCACGACTACAAGCCGTACATCGAAGCCGTGCAGCAGGGCTTTCTGTCGGAGGACGCTATCGACACCGCACTTATTCGCTTGTTCACCGCGCGCATCCGCCTGGGCATGTTCGACCCGCCGGAGATGGTCCCGTATTCGAAAATTGATGAAAGACTGCTCGATAGTCCGGAGCATCGCGCCATGGCGCGGGTGCTGGCAAACGAGTCGATGGTGCTGCTCAAGAATGACGGCGTACTGCCCCTCAAATCCGTCAAGCGCATCGCCATTGTAGGCCCGCTTGCCGATCAGACTGCCGTTCTGCTTGGCAACTATAACGGCACTCCTACGCACACTGTAACTGTGTTGGAAGGAATGAAGGCCGAGTTTCCCGAGGCGAAGATCACCTACGTTCCTGGCACTCAGTTCCTCTCCAATCAGGGGAGTCCCGTGCCCGCATCGGCGCTGACCACTCCTGATGGCAAGCCCGGTCTCAAAGCCGAGTACGGCCTGGGGCTGGGCTTCGGAGCCAAACCTACACTGCTGACGTCGCGGGTCGAGCCCAGCGTGGACTTGAATGCAGGCAACCTTCCTGAACAGGCAAAAGGAAACCATGGCCTCTGGGTACAATGGACCGGCTTCCTCAATCCCCGGGAAACTGGCGATTACCTGCTGGGGGTTAAAGCGGATGGTTTCGCGCGCGTATCCGTGGACGATAAGCAGGTCACGCAAATATTCGGGCACAGGTCCAATCTCGGCCAAGTTCATTTGGAGAAGGGACACCCGGTAAAGCTGGAGGTCGCGTATGGCCAATTCCCCGGCGGCAAACCCGAGGCGCAGCTCATCTGGGCTCCCGTGAACAACGCACCCGATCCGGCGGCCATTGCCGCCGCCAAGAACGCGGACGTGGTCGTTGCCGTGGTCGGCATAACGAGTGCTCTCGAAGGCGAGGAGATGCCGGTGGAACAGCCCGGCTTCCTCGGCGGAGACCGCACCAGCCTCGATTTGCCGCAGCCTGAGGAAGATCTGGTCCAGGCGGTGGCCGCAACCGGCAAGCCCCTCGTCGTCATACTCATGAACGGCAGCGCGCTCGGCGTCAATTGGGAGAAGGCCCATGCCAACGCCATCGTCGAAGCCTGGTATTCCGGCGAGGAAGGCGGAGCCGCCATTGCCGAGACCTTGAGCGGAAAGAACAATCCCGCCGGATGTCTCCCAGTCACCTTTTATAAGAACGTCCACCAGATACCGCATTTCGAGAACTACGCGATGAAGGGCCGCACCTATCGCTACTTCGAAGGCGAGCCTCTCTGGCCCTTTGGGTACGGCCTCAGCTACACAAACTTCAGCTATAGCCAGCTCACCCTGCCGGACGCGCCAATCAATGCCGGCGATCCGCTCAACGCGTCTGTGACGGCGACCAATTCCGGGAAAGTCGCTGGGGATGAGGTGGTGCAGCTCTATCTGAAGTTTCCTGATGTCGCCGGCGCGCCTATCCGCGCTCTCCGCGGGTTCGCGCGCGTGCACCTGCAGCCAGGCGAGTCGCAGAAGGTGCACTTCGAGCTAAAGGATCGCGACCTGAGCATGGTGAGTGAGGCAGGCGAACCGATCATTGCGGAAGGCAAGTATTCGATATCAATTGGTGGAGGTCAGCCGAATACGGGAGCGCCGGCGGCAGGAACGTTCCAAGTGATAGGATCGAAAATACTGCCGGAGTAGTAATCGCCGGCGTGGTGGTGTCACGTACCCAGTAAGGAGGTTTTCTTGGAGAAAATCAGCCGCCGTGATTTCGTCGCTGCTGCTGTCGCCGCTGCTGGTGCAGCCGCCGTTCTTCCCACCGAGGCCTTGGCGCTCCAAGAGGAAATGCCGAAGCCTCTTTCCGCTTCAGCCGCAAAGCAGATCAGTCGCGAGGTTGTGCCGCTGCGAGCGATTCCATTTCCGATGAGCAACGTGCGGCTCGGGCCGGGCGCTTTTAGCGCGGCGGCAGAAGCCAATCGCCGCTACTTGAGGACACTGCCTCCCGACCGGCTGCTTCATACATTTCGCTTGACAGCAGGGCTTCCATCTTCGGCAGAGCCGTTGGGTGATTGGGAAAAGCCCGATTGCGAATTGCGTGGCCATTTCGCGGGCGGGCACTATTTGTCGGCTTGTGCATTAGCTTTTGCCAGCTCGGGCGACGAAGAGCTAAAGCGCAATGGCGACGTGATGGTTGCGGAGCTCGCAAGATGCCAGGCACAGCGCAGGAACGGCTACCTGAGCGCGTTCCCCCAGGAGTTCTTCGACCGTTTGCGCGATGGAGTGAGCGTCTGGGCTCCCTTCTACACCATCCACAAAATCATGGCCGGCCATCTTGATATGTACAAGCTTGCCGGCAACGAGCAGGCACTTGAAACAGTGCAAAAGATGGCCGGATGGGTACGCGATTGGGCTGATCCCCTCAGCGAGCCGCAGATGCAGCGCGTTCTCAATGTCGAGTACGGTGGCATGGGGGAGGTGCTCTGCAATCTCTACGGAGTGACCGGAAAACGCGAGTATCTGAACCTGGCGCAGCGCTTCGACAAGAAATGGTTCTTCGATCCGCTCGCGGCGCACCGCGATGAACTCAAGGGACTACATGTCAATACGCACATTCCGCAAGTGATTGCCGCCGCTCGATTGTACGAGCTGACCGGCGACAAGCGATATTGGAACATTGCCGACTACTTCTGGAGCGAAGTGACGAGTGAGCGCTCGTATTGCACGGGGGGCACCAGCAATTTCGAGACGTGGAGAACTGAACCGGGTGTCCTCTCGGCGCAACTGAGTCCTCACACAGCCGAAGACTGTTGCGCATATAATATGATGAAACTAACACGGCACTTGTTCGGGTGGTTGCCTGAAGCGCGATACATGGACTATTACGAGCGGGTGCTGTTCAACCACCGAATGGGGACCATAGATCCTGAGACGGGCACAACCGTTTACTACCTGCCACTCGGAAACGGTTACTCCAAGATCTATGCCAAACCGTTCGATTCCTTCTGGTGCTGTAACGGGACGGGATCAGAGGAGTTAGCCAAGTTAACCGACACGATCTACTTCCACGACGACGATTCGATCTTCGTCAATTTGTACATTGCGTCCGAAGTGAATTGGCCGGAAAAAGGTATCCACCTTACGCAACGCACTTCTTTCCCGGAAGTGCAAGGAACTGCACTGACGATCTCAACGGCAAGACCCGTTGATATTGATCTGAAATTACGCATTCCCTATTGGGCGAAGAGCGGAAGCGTCAAGATAAATGGGCAAACAGTGCCTGCTTTTGCCGATCCGAGCAGCTATCTTGCGCTGCGTGGGCCATGGAAGAACGGTGATCGCATTGAATTGCGCCTTCCAATGCGTCTGCATGCGGCGCCCATGCCCGACAAGGAGAGTCTCCAGGCCGTGATGTACGGTCCTCTGGTATTGGCCGCGCGATTCGAAGAAGAGCCCCGGGAGAAGTGGTATCGGCATTTCACGGCACAAGAAAAACAAGAGCCCGCTCCGATGCTGCAGTTCAAAGGGAAGGTCGACGACCCGGCGAGTTGGCTCGAACCCGCCGGCGGACAGCTGGCCTTTAGCACGGTTGCACAGAATCAGAGTGTAGCGTTTGTGCCTTTGTCAAAGATCATCCACGAACGGTACTCTGTCTATTACGAGGTTGTTGCGACGAACTCCTGACAGAGCGGCAACCAGTGGTCCATATTGAGCAGAGTTGGCGAAGTCATAATACTCAATGAACATTCGAGAAATTGCTAAGCGCGCCAAGGTATCCACAGCGACTGTCTCGCGCACAATCAACCGTATACCGACGGTCGATCCGCGCGTTGCAAAGCGTGTGTGGAAAGTAATTGAGGAATCGGGGTACCGCCCGAATATTCAGGCTCGCGCACTCGTGTCGGGACGGAGCCATATCCTTGGGCTGGTCGTTTCGGAGATCACCAATCCGTTCTTCCCGGAAATCGTGCAGGCGTTTGAAAACATAGCCGTCGAACACGGGTACGAGATCCTGCTGGTATCTACGGTTCACGATCCCAAACGCATGGACTTGTCGGTCCGGCGTATGACTGGACGGCGCGTGGACGGC
>Ga0187857_10002753_pt1 | contig 15220 bp, 9 predicted proteins | sample June2016WEW_8_10_FD_132984 | JGI IMG/M metagenome (GOLD analysis project Ga0187857, IMG submission 132984) | Peatland microbial communities from SPRUCE experiment site at the Marcell Experimental Forest, Minnesota, USA - June2016WEW_8_100 | ecosystem: Environmental > Terrestrial > Soil >...
AGAGCCCAGTGCGGGAATACCGCCCGCCGGGATCTGTGCGGGGGGCGCCGGGCAACCGGCGTCCCTACCGCGACGTTATTGAGTCGCCAACCGGCACCCGGGTCCTTCCCTTGAGCTTCGCTGCGGCGACCGACTTTCCGAGTGTGCGGCCGTCACGGAGTGGGGTTCTTCAATTGCCAATGACCATTTTTCAATCTTCAATTATCAATTGACCGCATAGACAAGGCTGCCTTCTGGCAACCCTCCGGGCTGCTCCGCAGGCCCTGGGTCTGATCTATAACTCCAACTGCTTTGGTGGTACGGGCCAGATGCGCCCTCTTCCGGCCGCAGATCGGTTTTTGGCACCTGCTGCATTTCGAGCGTCCCGTTTCCCCTCACCCCGCCCTCTCCCTCGGGGAGAGGGCCGGGGTGAGGGGGAACTGGCTGCCGAACAAGACCGGTTCCCAAAAGCAGTTGCTGCCAACCGACTCAACCGGGGAGCACGCGCCGAAAGCGCGCCGCATATCAGCCCAGGGCGTTGCCCCTGGGCTGATAGGCCCGCACGCCGTTGGCGTGCAAAATGTCCAATCGGACTTTCTATTGTCTTTCGACCGCTATCGGACTATTCATTTATTGATGTTGCATGAAGCAGGGATTTGGGACGGCAGAGAATTTCAACGAAAGGTGCTGGCATGATAGCGACGCAAATTCGGCAGAAGGACGCCATCTTTTATTTTGTGGCCTATCCCTCGGAGGACTTGTTGAGGCGGGTGCGCTTCATCAGCCGTTTTTACGACGAGGGGGAGGCGATCAAGCCGGAGGAGGTGGAGGCGGGAGACGATGTGGCTCAGTTTATCGCCCAGGTGGAGCGGCACGAGAAGGCCTTTCAGCGGGCGCTGTCCCGCTCGAAAGTGCGCGCGATTCGGAATTTCTACGAAACGGCCATCAGCCAGCCGCCCATTCCCGGCACCGTGCTGCTGTTTACGCCGGAGAAGCTTCCGTTCGAGTTGCTGGCAGGAAACGAGACGGTGGGCAACCTGCCTGACCCGGCTGAGAAGTTCCTGATTATCGACGGGCAGCATCGGCTGGCGGCGTTGAATTTCTACGAACGGACGCACCCGGAGGAGGCCAAGACCATTTACGTGCCGTGCATCATCTTCGACGGCCGGAGCGACGATTTTGCCACCGAAATGTTCGTCATCATCAACTCGACGCCGACCCGGATTAACAAGAGCCACCTGGTGGACTTGTACGAGCGGGTGTCGTGGGCGGAGCCGGACCGCCGGTTTGCAGCGCGCATCGTGGAGCTGCTCTACCGCGAGAGTGACAGCCCGCTGCGCTATCGCATCAACCGCCTGGGCGGCCGCAGCAAACAAGATAAATGGCTGCTCCAGGCCGAGCTGTTCAACGAAATCCACCGCTGGGTCAAGCAGGACTGGCCCCGCATCGAGCCGGAAGGGACCGACAAGCGGGTCGCGGCGCGCTACTACAACCGGGTGCGGGATTTCCTGAGGGCCTGCGCCCAGGTGTTCGAGGAGGCCTGGGGCAATGACAATTATATGGTCACCAAACCGGTCACGCTCAAGGCCATGATTCGCGTTTGCGCCGATTTGTCCGCCCAGGATGCCGACCCCGAAGAGGGTCGCCAGGATCGATGGCGTCAGCGGTTGTCGCCCTGGGCCGAGCGCCTGCGCGATTTCCGCAATGAAGGTTTCTACGAGCGCTTTGCCGCCAAAGGCCAGGTCGAACGCGTGGCCCGCCTCCACCGCGAACTGGCCCGCATCGCCGGCATCCAGACGCGCGCTGCGCAGCCGGCGGGGGCGTCGGAGCCTGGGGCGTGAGAGCGTGAGAGCGTGGAGCGTCGGAGCGTGGAGCGCGAGGGCATTTTAGCACTTGCCCCGTGGCATAACTGATGTGGATGCCTCCCGCTCGCCGGCCACGCCCATCTCCCGGGGCGAGCCAGGCTCTCAGGCAAAATCGTGAATAATTCTTGCACGGGCCCTTACTCCAGCCTTATGGCGCGGACCTCGACCGTCACGCCCGAGGCGGTCGTTGGATCGAAGCGCAATGAGGTGATGCAGCCGCTCCAATGCTCGTTCTGGCCGACCGCGAAGGAACAGGCGTGGAACCGGCCGTCCGCGACGACCGGCGCCGTGACGCTGGCCGGCTCCGAGGCGGCAGGCTCCGATGAGGTCGCCCAGAACAACTGGGCCGTTCCGGGCCGGCTCAGCCTCATTTCCACTATCGCCCGCGTGTAACGGCTGGCGCGGATGCGCGTTTCCGGCAACAGCCACGCCGGGTCGCCCGTGTTCGATACCGCCCGCAAGGTGTCCTCCCGAACGCCCGCCTCTGCCAGCCCCATCATCGGACGCCAGGCCGAGAGGGCCGGCCCGGACCAGGAGGCCAAGTCTGGCGGCGATGGCGTGGCTGCCTTGCGGACCGAGCGGTACCAGGAATCGCAGGCGCGTCCGACATCGTTGGGCGCAATGTCTGCGTGCGGGCCCGAGGCGCCTGTGAACACCTCGCGGATGACGTCCAGGTAATCGAACCCATAACCGCGCGTCGGCTCGATATAATGGCCCTCGCCGAACTCATTCCAGCAACAGAAAATGAGCGTGTTGGCGGCCGGCCCCGTGCCGGGGCCGGCGTCCATCAGGGCCTTGGCGCGGCGGCATAAGTCCCGAAACTTCTCAGGCGTGTTGTCTGACCAGAAAAAGGGCGTCTCCTTCCACGGGCGCGAGTCCCAGCCCATCATTGCGGCCGTAATGTCCGGCAGCAGGCCAAAGCTGCGTTTGGCCTTCCAGATCTGCTCCTGTTGTTCGACAAACCCCTCGTAAGGGGCGCAGATGAAATCGCCCACTGTCTTGACCTCCGCCGGTTGCCGCCAGCCGGCCCCGTAGGCCGAGCTGGCGTCCCAGCCTTCCTTGGCCATGACCTCGAGCGTCTGGCGGTCGGCAGTGCCCACGCAGCCGACGATGTAAAGGCCGCCAAGGCCCTTTTCCTTGCAACGGGCGCGGGCGGCCTCGAAGGCGCGGCGCACCTCCTGGCTCGAGCCCAGTTGCCGCGTCACGTTCTGCGGCACCCAGATATAGAGCACCGGCTTGCCCTCCACCCGCAGATACGACGGGTGCGAGAAATAGTTTTCGATCCAGAAGGGGAGCAGGTTCTCCAGCAGGTCCTGCGTGGAGCCGGCGCCCTGGCCGCAGCCGTTTTCCCACATAATGCCGAATTTGATGCGAGGCAGAAACCGGGCTTTGAGCAGTCCGTCATGGATGGCGTGGCCGAGGGTCTGCGTCACCGGGGCATTGAGATTCGAGCGGTACCAGCAGTAGATGACCCCTGTAATGCCGTGCTCGAGCCAGTACTTGATGTGCCAGTCGGCCACCTCGGGGTCGCCCTCGTTGTACCAGCCGAGCACCGGCTCACGCCCCGGCCACGGCTCGATAGCGCCCCAACCGGTGTGAGTCCCCGTCTTCCACAGCGGACAATAATGCGTCCAAAGCGTATATCGGCCCAACGACAGCGCAACGGGCTCGGGAACATAATCCGTCCTGGGCAACTCAAGGCGCGCATGGAAGCGGATCGCTTGCTCTTTGGTGACGGGCGGCCCGCCCTCGGCCCGGAGGGCCGCCTCGAATGAACCGGTCATGGCCTGCCAGGCCCGCACGCTCCAGGTCATTTCCCGGGTTTCCTGGAAAACCATCGTTCCGAGAAGCCGCACTTTCGGGCCCTCCAACGACACGCCTGCCGGCACTGCCAGCGTGGCTTGGACGTTGGAAGCGGCGCCGCCGGCGTTTCGAATGCGGACAACGACTGTCTCCGACCGGCCCGCCCTGGGCAGCACCGAACCGGGAAAAATGTCCGTTACGCTCAATTCCGGTTCGGCCTGGACTCGCTCCGTGAGGCGAACGTAATGGATGGCCGCCGTCGAGGCGGGGGCTTCGGAGGGCACAATGCCCAGGGCCAGCAGGCGGCCGCCCCAGCCGGGCCAGGTCCAAGGCTCCAGCACATAAGTGTGCGGTTTGCCGTCCGCAACCGTGCCAAAGCCGATCCGACTGGCGCCCAGCGTCGTCACGAAAATCAACTGCCCGCGCGTTCCGCAGTCCAGGGCCATGCGCAAGCTCAGGAAATCCTTCCTCCCAATCACAGCGTCCAACCCCTGCCGCAGGACATGCCCCCGGGGCGAGTGGCTGGTCACGAGCATCCCGTCCGGGCCGAAACGCGCCGACGCCTCCCCCCCGCCATGCCAGCCTTGCGGTCCCTTCGAGAAATCGAACTCCGTAAGGGCGCCGCCGGGCTCCTGGCCATGGAGTTCGATACCGTAGGCGTGACCGAGGATGTCGGCCGGCGGCAGCATTTTCCGGTAAATCCTCACATAATCGATCTCGCCGGCAAAAGCCGCCCCGAGCGCCACACCCGAGCCGATGCACACCGGGTTGTCGGTGGCGGCGGGCGTCGCCGCCTCGCGCGCAACACTGAACGGCTCGCCATCGACCCACAGGCACGATTTATGTCCGTCCCATGCGGCAACGATATGGTGCCATTGATTGGTCACCGGCAGATACGCGCTGACCCGAGGCTCCCATTGCCCATCGCCATAGACGTAAAAAGAAAGCCGGCTGCCTTCCGGCGGCCAGTCAATGCGCAAGGCGTACTCCTTGTCCTTGAAAACAATGTTTCGACCGTCCGAAAGGTCGCTGGGCCTTATCCGGGTCTCGATGCTGAAGCCCTTTGTCAGATTCAGGCCGGGCGTCGAGGCCACCGTCAGCGCCGACGGGGAGCCCGGATGCCAGGACCCGGCCAGGCCGTCGTCATTGTTGGGAGACTGCGCCGGCGCGGACAAAGCCCACAAGGCGAAGAGGCCAGCAGCGATTCGCAGTTTCTGGTTTTCAGCGGCTGCATTCATTCGTTGAGAATTGAGCATTGGTCATTGGTTATTGAGCCCGTATCGGGCAGGGCGCCCACGACCTTGCCAATTCGCGCAGCGAAACACCAGCCCGGATGTTTCACAGAGTTTCGCTAACTGGAACGCGTAGCGCAGGCTTCTAGCCTGCTGTATCGCGGATTTCCAATCCGCAGATGCGCCCAAGCAGGCACAGCCTGCCGACTGGAAGTCGGCGATACAGCAGGTTGGAAACTTGTGCTACGCGGTCTCGGGAGCCCGGTACCCGGCTTAGGCTATGAAATATCCTGCTAGCCCCTTTGCACTTGATATGGCAAGTCCGGATTCTTGAAACAAATTCCGCCGACGCCGTGTATTCCAGACGGCTATGAAGACGAACAATGCAAGAGTTTTGCTTTCCATCGCGTTTAAGGCATAGGATAGGCCCCGAGGCATCGCGGCCGCCCGATGACAGAAGCACAACCATTCGAAGTGTTCGTGCGGGATTACCAGAATATGGTCTTTAGCACTGCTATGCGTTTGCTGGCCGATGGGGCCGAGGCGGAAGATATCGCCCAGGAAGTGTTCCTCAAGGCCTATCAGCGCTTCGCCGAGTTGCGTGACAGCCCGACCGCCGGCGGGTGGCTCAAGAAGGTGGCGACCAACCTGTGTTTGAACCACCTTTCCCGTTACCGGGCGCGCTGGAGTTTCTTCTCCGAGATGCGCGCCGGCGGGGGCGGCCAGGAGGAAAGGGAAATCGAGTACGCCGCCCCGGAGAATCTCGAGGAAGAGGTGGCCCGCGCCGATTGCTGGGCACAGGTCGAGCAGGCGCTCCAGGGCCTGCCTGCCGCCCAGCGGGTGCCCCTGGTCCTCTTCCATCTCGAAGGACTCCGCTACGAAGAAATCGCCGGCAAACTCAAGGTCTCCCTCGGCAAGGTCAAGACCGACATTTTTCGGGGCCGCCAGGCATTGCGCCGGAAACTGCGGACCCAACTCGCCCAAGGGATGTAAGCCCAATGAACAAGCAGATGAGCAGCGAATACGAAGAGCGGTTGCAGGCGGAGATGGACGCATTGTTGAAAGGGCTGCCGCAGCGGACGGCGCCGCCGACGCTCCTGCGGCGAGTGATGGCCGCCATCGAAAGCCGCGCCGCCCTGCCGTGGTATCGACAATCATGGCAGATGTGGCCGGCGGCCCTGCGGGTCGCCTCCCTGGTCATCCTGCTCTCTCTCTTTGGCGGGCTCTGCCTGGCCGGCTGGAAGTTGCCCCAAGCCGACGCTTATGCTTCGACTGTCGGCCAGCTCAGCCAGTGGCTCTCCGGAGTCTGCGCCCTCTGGAATGTCCTGAGTGTGCTATTTACAGCGGCTCTGGCCATGGTGAAACAGCTCCCCGCCGGCTTGATCGCCGCCTGCCTGATCTCATTGGGGCTGGGCTACGGCCTGTGCATCGGCCTGGGCGCCGCATGGCTGCGGTTCGCCTTCGCTCGGCAGTGAAAGTCAGATTTTATGTTATGAAAACAACTCAAGATTCTTTGGAACTGGTTATGTTGGGCAGCCGTTTCCCCCTCGCTCCGACCCTCTCCCCGAAGGAGAAGGGGCAACCAGGGACGGCTCTCGAGCATTTCCACGACGCTGGCTTCGCCGACCGACTGACGAGGATTCTCCCTCTCCCGGCGGAAGAGGGCCGGGGTGAGGGGAAACGGGACGCTCGAAACGCCGCACGTGCTCAAAAACAGATCTGCACCCCGGCCTACCGGGTTCTTCGAACAGCCTGGGCTGGCGCAATGGCCGCCGCCGCTGTCCTGATGCTTTGCCCCAGGGCATCGCTGGCGCAACTATCGAACATCGCCCCCCAGGGCGTCGGTTTGCAATCTCATCTATTCAAGCTCTTGCGCGTCAAAGTGACGAACATCGCCCGCCAGGACGCCGGTTTCCAATCGGGCGCGGCGCCCGGGCAGGCAGCCGCAGGCTCCCCCCAAGCCGAGGCCCCGGACACCAACACGACCGCGAACGTCCTCCAAGCCGCCGGCGCCGATCAACCGCTTCGACCAGAAAGGCCGTCAGGCCTGGACCGCGGGCCACTCGTCGTGGTCGGCAGGGACGCCGAATTGAAAGCGGACGAAACCGCGGAAGTGGTCGTCGTCATCGGCGGGTCGGCCAAGGTCCACGGCAAAGTGCGGGAGGGAGTCGTGGTCATTGGCGGAGACCTGGAGGTGGATGGCGATGTGGGGGACGCGGTCGTGGTGGTGCTGGGCGACGCCAAGGTAAAGCCCGGGGCCGACCTGCATCAGGATGTGGTGGCCGTCATGGGCAGCATCAAAGTGGAGCCCAAGGCCAAAATTCATGGGGACGCCGTGGCCGTGGCGGGCCGGTTGGACGTGGCCAGGGGGGCTTCGGTCATGGGGGCCAACCAGGAGATCGGGATCAATCTCGAATGGCTCAGGAAATGGGTGGTGCATTGCCTTTTCAAGCTGCGCCCCCTTGCCCCGCAAGTGGGCTGGGTCTGGGTGGTGGCAGGGGCCTTCTTTCTGTTCTATCTCCTCGTGGCGACCGCCTTCCCTCGCCCAGTCCGGGCCTGTGTCGACGTCCTCAACGACCGCCCGGCCACAACCATGGTCCTGGGCATCCTGGCAAAACTGCTGCTGCCGATCGTCTCTTTGATCCTCGCGGTAACGGGCATCGGCCTGCTGGTGTTGCCCTTTGTTGCACTGGCGGCATTTATTGGTGTCATCGTTGGGAAAGTGGCATTGTTGGAATGGGTTGGGTTGCGCATCGGCCAGCAGACGGGCGTCCCGCTATTGCAGAAACCCCTGGCCGCCTTCGCCCTGGGCGCCCTCATCCTGACGCTCTTCTACATGGTATGGGTGGTCGGCTTGCTGGCCTACATCTGGTTCAGTATTTGGGGCTTGGGTGTCGCGGTCGCGGCAGTGTTCGACAGCCTGCGCCGAAGACGAATGCAGGCCCGGGCAGCCGCGCCGCCGCCGGTCCCGGCACCGCCGGCCATGGCAGCCGCAGGTCCTGCCGGCATGACCGGGACGGCCGAAAGCAGCGCCACGCAGCCCGCCTCGGCTCCTGAGCCTCCAACTCTGACCCAACCGAGGAGGCCCGCCGTCCTGCCCGAGGCATTGTCCTGGCCAAGGGCTGGTTTTTGGGAGCGCATGGGCGCCGCCTTTTTGGACGTGGTGCTCCTGGGCGTTATCGGCGCATTCGCCGGCCTAAGAATGCCCTGGATCTTCCTGGTCGCCCTGGCCTATTTCGCCGGCTTCTGGACCTGGAAAGGGACCACCGTCGGCGGGATTGTGCTGGGCCTCAAAGTCGTCCGTCTGGATGGGCAGCCCCTGGCATTCATGGTTGCTTTGGTCCGCGCGCTGGCGGCCTGCTTTTCCATCATCGTGCTCTTTCTCGGCTTCCTGTGGATTGCCTGGGACTCCGAGAAACAAGGCTGGCACGACCTCATCGCCGGGACCGCGGTGCTGCGCTTGCCGCGCGGAACCTCGCTGGTGTGCTATTAGCAACGGCTAATTCATGAAAGGGGTGGGGACGGCTCGTCCCCTGCTCGTCTTCCCGCGGGCCGCCAAGAAGCGGGGACAAGGCCGTCCCCGCCCCGTTTTCTGCGCCGTCTTGAATCAGCCCTGAATTGGACCAGAATCATTTCGCCGGGATCAGGAGGAAGGTGTATGCATTCGGGTTGTGGGTCTGGTCGCAGCCGGTTTGGCGGCGCAGGAAGGCGCCGATGTGCACCGCCTGGGCGGCGAAACCGCAGCTGGTGAACAGCTCTTTCATGCGCGCCATGCTCAATAAGTTCCAATGGTATTCGCGCAGGGGGCGGACCTGGTGGGCAGGGATCTCGTCCATGTTGAAAAAGCCGATGCACAGGCCCTGGCGGGTGACGCGGCAGGTTTCCCTCACGGCAGCCTCGAGGCCGGCGGGCGAGAGATGCTCGAAGAGGTCGTGAACGAAGCAGACATCGAAGCTTTTGTCCAGCGCGCCGATGTCGAACACATTGCCCAGCTCGAAGCTAACGCTGGGAAACAGGGCGCGGGCATTCTGGATGTTGGCGGGGCAAAGGTCGAGCCCGTGATAATCGATCAGCCGCGCAAGGCCGCAGGCCTCCAGGAAACGGTAATCGTTGGCGGAGCCGCAGGCGGGCTCGAGGACAGTCAGGCGCCGGTGCATGGGCAATCCGACATCCGGGGGCCGAGGGTCGAGGGCCGAGGGCCGAGGGTCGAGGGCCGAGGGCGTCCGGTCCGTTCCCTCGACACCCGACCCCCGACACTCGACCTTCGACCCTCGACCCTCGCCAGCCAGGGCAGCGCGCCAAAGATCGCCAAAGGTGTCCAGAGAGCGTTGGCAGGGTCTTGCCTGGCCGTCCCGGATTTGAGTGCCGCGGAGAAAGGTCTGGATGTAGTTGGGGATGGCCAACCCGCAGGCGGCCGCCGGCAGCCGGGCAAAGGTCCGGGTCATGAACGAGGGGATTTCGATGCCCTCGGCGTTGTCTCCCCCCTTTCTGAGCGCATGGAGGACCTGGCCCAATTCATCGCTCTCGCCGGCCTGTCCGGCGAGTTTGACCAGCCAGTTCATGGCTGCGGCGAAGCGGTATTCCTCGTCCATCAGCGGGCGGCAGCGTTCGAGCCCCAGGGCGCCCAGAAGAAAATGGCGGGTAAGAATGCTCTGCAGATTGATGCGCGGGTCTTCAACGCCGGCCACCAGGTAGTCGCGCAACAGGGCCGGGTCGTGACACATCCATGACCGGGCCAGCTTCTCGGATTCTTGTTCGAGCTTCATCCTTCATCCTTTAAATCAATTCCATGCTCAGATTTCGGGGGCGTTGTCGCCGGCCGCCTCTTGGGCAGGTTCGCCCTGCTGGACGGCTTGTTCTGCGGCTTCCAGGCTGGCATAATAGACACCCAGGTTGTGCTGAGCGGTCTTGTCGCCCTGCCGGGCGGCGCGGCAGAACCACTTGACGGCCTCGTGTATGTTCTGCGGCACGCCCCGGCCGGTCTCGAAACAGAGGCCCAGGTTGCACTGGGCGGGCGCGCATTCCTGCTCGGCGGCCAGCCGATACCATTTGACGGCCTCCTCGGCATTCTGCGGGACAACCTGGCCGGTCTCGTAAAAGACCCCCAGGTTGAACTGGGCCTGAGGTTCGCCCTGGTCTGCCGCCGCATGATACCACTTGACCGCCTCGGCCAGGTTCTGGGCGGCGCCCTGGCCCGTCTCGTAGAGCACGCCCAGGTTGAACTGGGCCGCCGGGTCGCCCTGCTCGGCCGCTTCCCGAAACCACTTGATGGCCTGGCCAAACTCCTGCGGCACACCCAGTCCGTTCTGATAGCAAAATCCCAGGTAGCATTGCGCAGTCGCGTCGTTCTGGTCAGCCGAACGCCGAAACCATTTCACCGCCTCCTTGTAATCCTGCTCGACACCCTGCGCGTTCTGATAACATATCCCCAGGCAACACTCCGCCACCGGGTCGCCCCCTTCGGCGGCTTTGCGCATCTCGTCCAACGATTGCCAGGTCCGGCGATTCTTCGGTGCCATAAAAGCAGATTACAGGATGACCAGGTTGTCCCGGTGGATCACCTCGACGCGCCTAAGTTGGCCGGCCTGGATCTCGCTCGCCGGGAAGGCGGCGATGCCGCGGGCAAATTCCGTGCCGTCCAAGTCGCAGATCCGCACCACGTCGCCGGCGGCGAAGTCGCCCTCGCACCGCGCAACGCCCGGGGGCAGCAGGCTTTTGCCGCTCTCTCGCAGGGCCTTGCGCGCGCCCGCGTCCACAAACACCGTCCCCCGCGGATGATGAAAAAAGGCAATCCACCGCTTCCGTCCCTGCAGCCGCCCCGGGTGCGGTACGAACAAGGTCCCCTCTGGCTCCCCCGCTATGACGCGCGCCAGCGCATCCTTTTTCCGGCCCGAGGCGATGACCAGCGGAATGCCCGAGCGCACCGCGATCTTCGCGGCCTGAAGCTTGGAACTCATGCCCCCGACGGCCGTCGCACTGGAGGTCCCGCCGGCCATCCGCTCGAAGGCCGCATCGATGCGCTCGACGGTCGGGATCGTTCGGGCGCTGGCTTGGCCGAAGTTTTCCATCAGGCCGTCCACGGTGGTCAGGATCACCAGCAAATCCGCCGGCAGGAGCGAGGCCACCAGGGCCGAAAGCGTGTCGTTGTCCCCAAATTTCAGTTCGGTGAACGAAACGGCGTCGTTCTCATTGATGACCGGCACCACGCCATGGCGCAGGAGCGTGATCAGGGTGTTGCGCGCGTTGAGATGGCGCTCGTGATGGGCCAAGTCCTCGTGGGTGATCAGGACCTGGGCGACCGCCAGTCCGAAGGCGCCAAAAAGTTGCTCGTACGTGGCCATGAGCCGCGATTGGCCCACCGCGGCGCAGGCCTGCAGCTCCGCCAAGTCGCCAGGGCGCTTTTCGTAGCCCAGCGCCCCCATCCCGGCCCCCACTGCCCCGGAGGAAACCACCACGACTTCCTTGCCCGCCCGGCGCTGTTGGGCCAGTTGGGCCGCCAATTGCCCCATCTGCACCGGGTCGGGCTGTTTCCGGCTGTCCGTCAGCACGCCCGTGCCCAGTTTCACCACGATTCGGACGGCATCTTTGAGCAGCTCCGCCCTCATCGGTGCTGCTCCCACTTGCGCACGCGCTCCCCCGCTCCGGATAAAACCACGTAATCGTGTGCAATCTGGGCCCAGGTCTCCATCTGCTCGTAATACTGCGCCAATTCGCTCACCGACCTCCAGGCGGCGGTGTGTTTGTCCTCTTCCACAATCGTAAACCGCGCCGAAGACGTCCTCAGCAGGAAGACCAGTCCCAGATGAACCCGCGCCACTTCCGTCGTATCGTCGTTGATCGCGCCGATCAACTGGCACGACTCCTCCGCTTCCACCCGTATCTCCTCGGCCAACTCCCGCCGCATGCCGGCCAGAATGACATTGTCCTTGGCAGCCGACAAATCGTCTTTGTTGATGTGCCCTCCCACCCCGAGCGAATACTTGTCGTGCAGCCGGCTCTCCGTTTGGCGATCGCTCCGGCGCATCAGCAGGTAGCGGTCTTCATGCCGGATAACGACGTAAGGGATGACCTGCTTCCACCTGAAATCGTGCTCGGCCACCGTTCGCTCCAGAAACCGGCAGTTGGCCAGCGCCGCCGCCGCCACGCCTTGGCCGTCCCTCGAGAAGGTCCGGGGACACAGCTTGTCCACAGCCTCACGCGAGAGCACCAGCACCGACTCTTGCAGTTCGTTGTTCGCCATCAACCCAATGCTACCTCCACGACCTCGAAATAGCGACACATTTGCGCCGCCCCAGGAGCGCCAGCTTCAGCCGGCTATCTGAGGCCCCTTTCTCGCCATAAAGAATAACCATTGACAGCAGGTTTATTATAGTTATCATGAAAACTCTTCATTCAGTGGATGCACTGAGCGGGAGATGCCGCCGTGAATGCGCGTCGTATAGTTCTTGAGCCTTCGGCTTCAACGCCAAGCCGGAGAGGGGATTCTTCAAACTTCGCCCTCAAGCTCGTGCGGGCCAGTGCCTGGGCAACGCCAGCGTTGACTCTGCGCGGTTTGGGCGCCTCAACCTGACCATCATGCTATGAAACTGAGCCGTTTCAATCCGCCGCAGCCGAACGCCAAACTTTTCACCGCCACCGGCCTCGTGGCGCTGATCGTGGTTCTCTTAGTTTTCCGTGTGACCCGGCTCCGCGCCGACATGCAGCTTGAAATCAGCCCCCTCGGCACCAATGTGCGGCTGACATGGACCAACGCCGCCGTGCTGGAGAGCGCTGCTGCGGTGACCGGCGCCTGGACGACGGTCACCGGCGCCACCAGCCCGTATCTTGCCGCGCCGACCGATTCGGCGAGCTTCTACCGGCTGCGCGGGTCTGGCGGCGAGTTGGACTTCAGCCAGCGTTATGTCGCGCCCACCTTCACCACCCTGGTTGGCGACCCGATCTCAGCTTGCGGCTGCACCTCGCCGGAGAATCCCAACAGCCTGGCTGCCGGGGGCAAGGCGCAGGACAACGGCTTGGGCAGCGTGTTCCTGCACACCGGCGAACTCACCCAGCACGCCATCGACCTGGAGATTCCCGGCCGCGGTTTCAACTGGCGCTTCGAGCGGCGCTACCGCAGCGGCATGAATTACGATGGGCCGGTGGGCCAAGGTTGGGACTTCAATGACAACCGCCGCCTCGCCGCGCAGGCCAACGGCGACGTGCTGCGCGTGGATGGATTGGGGCGGGTGGACCGCTATGTCTTGTCCAACGGCGCCTATCAGTCGCCCAGCGGCTTTTACACCCGGCTGGTGCGCAATCCAGATGGCACGTTCGACGAGCGGGACCGGCACGGAACGATTCATTCCTACTCGCCGACCAACGGGCTGGGCATCGCGCGACTCACCCGCATCCGCGACCGCAGTGGCAACGACATGACCTTCGCGTACAACCTCGCCAGCCAGTTGACGAACGTGGTCGACACGCTGGGGCGCTCGATCACGTACGCTTACGACGCGGCGGGACGTTTGACGCAAGTGGCGGACTTTACCGGACGCAGGTTGCAGCTTGGCTACGACCTTGCCGGCAACCTGGTCAGCGTCACTGCGCCCGCGGTGATCGGCACGCCGGCTGGCAACGATTTCCCCGGCGGCAAAACCACCGCCTATACTTACAGCAGCGGCTACACCGACCCGCGCTTCGATCACCAGCTTCTAACGGTGACCGCCCCGAACGAGGTGGCCGCCAGCGGTCCGGCCCGATTGAGCGCGCAGTATGATGTCAATTCGCCCTCGACCAATGCCGGCCGCTTGCTGTCCCTGCGCGTCGGCGGCACCAACGCCAGCGGCGTGAGTGCCGGGGGAGCACTTGGTTTCAACTTTCTGCCGCTGGCTCAGGCGCTAGCTGGCGATGTCTCGACTCCAGTGTTCCAGGCCACCGTTACCAATCGTAACGGTGACGTGGCCGAATACCAGTTTAACCAATTGGGCAGCATTCTCCGGCTGCGCCAATTCACCCGCGGCTACCGCACCAACGAACCGGCCTTCTTCGAGACGCAGTCGGAATACAATCCGGATGGCGAGCTGGTCCGCCGGCTACAGCCCGAAGGCAACTCCGTGGAATACACCTACGACACCACCAACCCCGACCGTTTCCAGCAGGGCAATCTGCTGCAAGTGGGCCGATTACCCGGCCCGCGCGGCGGCGACCAGACAAACCTCGTCACCACCTACACCTATGAGCCGCTGTTCAACCAGGTGCGCACCGTGAGCGACCCCCGCGGCAACGACGTGACCTACGTTCCGCCTAACGGGGGCTCCAACAGCCCCGCGCGCTACACGCTGGCCAATTTCTATGACTATCAGGAATCCGCCACTGCGCCGACCGAGGCGGCCACGTGGGCTATCACCATCCCGCCGGCGTTATTAGGGCTGGGCGATTTGAACGGCGATGGGAACACCAACCAGGCCCGGGGCAACCTCATCCTGCGGGCCAATTCCACAGTCAATTTGCTGCCCGGTTCCAATCAAGCGCTGGCCGAAGGCACGATGCAGCAAAAGATCGTGACCCGTTATGCCTACAATCAATTCGGGCAACTGACCCAAATGGAAGATGCGCGAGGCAACCTCCACACTACTGCCTATTACCCGGAGAACGACCCAGCCGGCGGCGGGCAAGATTCCACGCCCGGCCGTGATCCGACTACAGGCGGGTACCCGGCCCAGACCGTGAGCGACGCCGGGCTTGGCCTGCGTCGGCAAGACCCACTACCGGCGGTCGCCATCACGAATTGGTTCGCATACGACCGGGCCGGCAACCGCACGGGCTTCACGGACGGGCGGGGTTTCACGACGACCTATGCCTACAACGCCCTCAACCAACTCGTGCAGGAAGAGAAACCGAAGGTGAACCCCAGCCAGACTACCGGCTACCTCATCCGCTACCTCTACGACGCCAACAACAACCGCGTTGGCCGGGACGTCCAGAACGTCACGACCGATCCGATAAACCATGTGCCGGTCATCGTGCCGAGCCATCCCTTCTTCCAGCACCGCTACACCTACGACATCCTTGACCAGTGGGTCGAACAAACCGTCGATGCCACGCGCGATCCGGCGATTCCGGCCTCCAACCAGCCTGAACTGCTGACCACCCGCTACCGCTACGACGCCAATGGCAACCGCACCCAGACCTTCTCCCCCTTGGCGGTGAGCGGCGTCGAGCCGGACAACTATGAGCGCGTGACCTACGACGAGCGCGACCTGCGTTACACGGTCACCCGGGGCGGCGCCTCAGCACTGGCCGCGACGTTCACCTACGACTACGACCGGAACGGCAACCTCAGCCGCGCGACGGACGCGGAGG
>Ga0187857_10002758_pt1 | contig 15198 bp, 10 predicted proteins | sample June2016WEW_8_10_FD_132984 | JGI IMG/M metagenome (GOLD analysis project Ga0187857, IMG submission 132984) | Peatland microbial communities from SPRUCE experiment site at the Marcell Experimental Forest, Minnesota, USA - June2016WEW_8_100 | ecosystem: Environmental > Terrestrial > Soil >...
AGCCGAAGGCTATTTCCAGGATGCGGTCAGCCGCGATCCGAAGAACGCATTCGCCTTCGCCGGGCTTGCCGACACCTACGTGGTCGATGCGTTGTTCGCGGCCAATCTGCCTCCCGATGAGGCCAGCCAGAAGGCGCGCGCGGCCGCGCAACAGGCCATCGCGCTCGACGATTCGCTCGCCGAAGCGCATTGTTCCGCCGCCTACATTCGCTTCTTCAAGGACTGGGATTTCGCCGGCGCCGAGGCCGAGTTTCGCCGCGCCTTGCAACTGAATCCTAACTTCGCCACTGCCCATCAGTGGTATGCAGAAATGCTGACCGCGCTGGCGCGGCACGACGAGGCCATCGCCCAAATCCGTCAGGCGGAGGCGCTCGATCCATTCGCCCCCGTCTTGCACCACGTCGCTGGGCAAATTCTCCAGGACGCGCGGCAGTATTCCCAAGCTCTTGAAGAGTATCGCAAGGCGGAAACCGGGTCCGACTGGACCTGGACCCACGTCGGCGCAGCTCTTGCCCACCGGCGCCTGGGAGAATACGACCAGGCGCTGAAAGAACTGCGAGCGGCCGCGAAACTGAACTCAAGCCAGTTGGATCCAAGGGCCGTGGATGCTCTGGATCGTGCCTACGCGAAGTCCGGCGTGCGCGGATTTTTCGCGCAGTCCATCATCGCCTTCCGGCAGTATCCGCACCCCGCCTATGACCGCGCGCTTGACTACGCGGCGTTGGGTGAAAAAGAAAAGGCCTTGGCGTCGCTCGAAGAGGCTTATCGCAATCACGATCTGGATGTGCTCTCGCTGCTTTCCTCGCCCGAACTGGACCCACTCCGTGCTGACCCCCGTTACCTTGACCTCAAGAAGCGCACCGGTCTGCCTTAGACACCGTGTTCAAGCTCGCGCCAGACGGCTGCTTCTACGGAACCACAGTGAGCGGAGGCGTTTACGAAGGTGGCGCGGTGTTCGAACTAACACCTTAGGACGCTCATCAGCCTCGTTTTAACGTTTGCGGGTCGCGATGTAGACATGGGTCCGGTTCCGAGCATTGTGTCCGCCGTAGTTGGGAAAAGACCCTCGATGTACCCGATCAGGCTGAGGCGGCGCATGACGATCCCCCTTTGTTCTTTGTAGGCACCGGTCTGCCCCACTACACTTGAACCGATAGAGCTATGAGGAAGAGCCTGACATTGATGTTTCGCCATGCTATGTACAACCTGCGTGGCGGCTTTTTGATTCGCCCGCTCAGCATCGCGCTTACGCTGGGTTGCGCGGGCGCATTCCTGTCGTGGTTGGAAGAGGAATTTCCGGTCACCAGCGCCTGGGTGCCCACGGTCCTATTCCCCTCGCACGCCGACCCGCAAGTCGCCCAGGTCATTCTGGCGGGCATCGCCGCTTCCATCATGACGGTGGTGTCGATCGTGTTCGCCATCCTGCTGATGACGCTCACTCTGGCATCGATGCAATTCTCCCCACGCATCATTGTCAGTTTTTCCCGTGACCGCGTGACGCAATGGACGCTCGGCATTTTCCTCGGTACTTTTTTGTATTGCCTGGCGGCGCTTCCGGCGGCGCGCTCGCTCCCTCATCCCTTCGCGCCCGTCGCCACCGTCCTGGGCGCGATGGTGCTGGCGCTGGTCTGCGTCGGGTTGCTGCTCTTTTTTATTCACCACATTTCGCAGGCCATCAGCGTAAATCACATCGTCGACAGAATCGCGGTCGAAACCGAAGCGATGATCGATGAGCTTATGCCCTGGCCGCACCAACAAGACCATCACCTGAAGGATGCTGAACCGCTCCGACCCAATCCAAGCGAAGTGGCCGTGTTGAGCGTTGATTGCGGCTACATCCGCTTCGTCGATACGCGACGCCTGGTCGCTCTGGCCAAGCACTATCACGTCACCATCCGCGTTCTGCGCCGGGTCGGCCACTTCGTTCCGGCGGGCATCCCACTGATGATGGTCTCCAAGGGAAGCCGTCTTTCCCCCGAAGGAACCGCCGAGTTGCTGGCCGCATTCGACTTGGGCCCGACTAGAACCTTGCAACAGGACGTGGAGTTTGGCGTCCTGCAGATTGTCGATGTGGCGTTGAAGGCGATTTCTCCCGCCGTCAATGACCCCACCACTGCCATCAACTGCGTCGATCAGCTGAGCCGCATTTTGATCCGCTTCGCGTCCCGAGAGCCACCGGAGGACTTGCTCTACGATCCGCCAGGCATCGTTCGCGCCAGCATTGCATGGATCCACTTCGAGCGCCTGCTGGAGGCTGCCTTTGAGCAGATCCGCATGTATGCGAAGACGGACGTGGCCGTCAGCTTGCGGTTGCTGCGAGCCGTTGGTGACATCGCCGCCTCAACGCCCGATCCGGAGTTCCGCCGGATACTCGTCGAGCAGGGAATGCGGACAGTGGTGGGCTGCGCCGAAAAGCTCGGCGAAGAGGAGTTGATAGAGTTGCGCGCTCGCCAAGCTGCGCTGGAGAGCTTCACTGCGACCGCGATCTCGAAGTTGTAACTAACGGGTGATGGGGCTAGCCTTCTCAGCGCTTTTCGAGTAATTCACACGCTTTATCTCTTATCTTCTATCTACCGAAAAGCAATCGTTCCAGTAAAGGACCGAGCGCCATGGCTGGGAGATAGCTCAGAGCCACCATCGTAATCAAACAGGTTGTAAGTAGAGCTCCGAACGAAAGAGAATGGGTCGGAAGCGTTCCTGACGAAGAAGGGGTGCTTCTCTGGCGACTAAATAAATCTGCCAATGCCAATGCAGGAATCGCCAAGCCGAACCTGCCCACCATCATCGCTAGTGAGGTAGTGAAGTTGTAAAACGGAGTGTTCGCATTCAGGCTGGCAAAGCTCTGGCCGTTGTTGGCGAAGCAGGAAGTAAACGCAAACAGAATCCCCGTGAAACCATGCGGGCCGCCGTTGACCGCCAACCCGGACAGTCCCGCCCGGGTGCTTACGGCAATGGCGGTGAGCGGGAGGATGACCAGCGGCGCGGCCAAAGCGTACAGCATGATCATTTTGTTCTCCGCCGGCCCTATTTTCTTCCCGAGGTATTCAGGCGTGCGCCCAACCATGAGTCCCGCTAGAAACACGGCAATCGCAGCGGCCATGACCATGCTATAAATGCCAGTTCCCAGACCTCCGAATATGAGTTCTCCGAGCAGCATGTTCACCAGCAAAACCATGCCGCCGAGCGAGGTGTAACTGTCGTGCATTGAGTTATTGGATCCCGTGGACGTGTTGGATGTAACCACAGCTGTGAGGGTCGAACCGCCAATGCCGAAGCGCACCTCCTTGCCTTCCATGTTTCCACCAGACTGGGAACTACTATTTCGAAAATCGACCGCCCCGAGATGAGGATCCGCTCTTTGTTCAAAGTGGTCAACGAAGACCAGTGCGCAGCCAAAGAGAAGGACCATTACCCAGTAGAAAAGCCATCCCTGTCGAGGCTGGCCAACCATCCTGCCGAAGGTGTTCGTGAATGCCGCAGGCAGGAGCACAATCGCCAACATCTCGAAAAAGTTTGTAAGCGGCGTGGGGTTCTCATAGGGATGAGCTCCATTCGCGTTGAAAAAACCGCCACCGTTCGTACCGAGATTCTTGATAATCTCCAGTGCGGCGACAGGGCCCTGCGGTATGACCTGCTTGGCACCCTCGACTGTGGTGGCGACGGCATAGGGGCGGAAGTTCATCGGAACTCCCTGCCAGACGAGCAGCAAGGCGCCAATCAATGCTCCCGGCAACAGGATCCAGAGCAGGGAGCGCGTGAGATCAACCCAAAAGTTGCCGAGCGTGCAAGAGAGTTGCCGGGCAAGACCACGTATGAAGGCAACGCCTACGGCTAACCCCGCCGCGCCAGCGAGGAAATTCTGGGCGCAGAGTCCCACCATCTGGCTGACGTAGCTCATCGTGTTCTCGCCAGCGTAAGCCTGCCAGGTAGTGGTCGTTGAGAAGCTGATCGCAGTATTCAGAGCCAGGTCAGGCGATAACGGCGTCGTTTGGTATTGCGGAAAAAACCAGGGAAGAAATTGCTGCATTCTGAGAATGGCATACAACAGGAGCGTGCCGGCTAAGCCAAAGAACACGAAACACGTCGCATACTCTTTGCCGGTCATTTCCACATTAGGATCAACCGCAGTGATGCGATAGATGAGCCGCTCAACCGGAAGACAAAAACCATCAAGTACGGTCCGTCGCTTGGAGAAGACCCGTTCCATGTAGCCGCCCAGGGGCTCCACCAGGGCCGTAACGATGGCCAGAAACATCACGTATTGAATTGCACTGTAGAAATCCACCAGCCCTGCTTGATCCGCTAAGAGCATTCTAGTGCCGCGTCGGGCTGTTTGGAAGGGAACAAGTTCCGACGAGGCGATGTAGTGAGTCCGACTCCGAACGGGCGACTGCGCGTGCAGAATCGCCAAGCCCGCGGCGCTCCCTGCGTGAGCGACATCACATCGTGTGCTGCGATCTCTGTGGGACTATGTCCAATGCTAAGCTTCTTAGCCAGGGATAGGGATCAAGAGCGTGCCTACGCCAGCCACGGTTAGCCCGGCAACACGCAGAGACGAACGGGAGTTGCGCGAGGCGCGCTTCGCCATGCGTCTCTCCCTGACTCTTGGTTTGGCAATGCTGATCGGTAAGGCCACAGCCTATTTCATGACGCATTCGGCGGCCATTTTTTCCGACGCGGCCGAATCCGTCGTCCACGTAATCGCCGTGGGGTTTGCTAGTTTCAGTCTTCGGCTCAGCACAAAACCAGCTTCCCATCAATTCCTCTACGGTTACGAGAGGATCACCTTCTTCTCCGCTGGGTTTGAAGGAGCGATGATCGTCGTGGCCGCAATCGCAATTCTATTTGAGTCGATCCGGAAGTGGATCGGCGGGCTACAGCTGGAGCACCTGGGAGCAGGCGGATTGCTGGTCCTGATTGCTGGAATACTCAATGCGGGTCTCGGCTACTATCTCCTGCGGACTGGCCGGCGGATCAATTCACTCATTCTCGAAGCCGATGGCAAACATGTCTTGACCGATAGCTGGACTAGCTTTGGCGTTGTGGGAGGACTGGGACTGGTGCTATCGACGCACTGGAAACCGTTCGATCCGCTGGTAGCCATCGCCGTAGCCGCGAATATCCTCTGGTCGGGAGGGCGCTTGGTCTGGCGTTCGGCAGTCGGGCTGCTGGATTATTCTGATCCCGCAGCCGGCCGGAAGATTCGCGACAAGCTGGATGCCGTTTGCTCCGAGCTGGCCATTCAATACCATGGCGTACGCTTCCGAACCACCGGATACCGCCAGATTATCGAAGTGCACTTGTTGTTCCCGCGCCTGACATCGGTCAGCGAGGCCCACCGCCTCGCCACCATTCTGGAAGAACGCCTGCCGGCCGAACTGGGGATGCCCGCCGAGGTCATCACTCACCTGGAGTCCCTGGAAGACCATGGTGAGGTCCACCGCGAACAACACTACACAGGGAAACCTGAGTAGGCTCTGTGCGGTGCGCGGGAGTCTCGCTTCTACATGTAGGTTTCGCCTAGAAGCACGCTAGCGCCGGATTGCCTGAAAGCGGAACGAATAGCCGATCCCTATGAGATGATCCACTGCCGCCGACGATAGGCCCACACCGACATGAAAATCAATCTGTTGCTGCTCTGCAATTTTTAGTGCGGTTCCGAAGTGCAGCAAATGCCGGGGCCCGCCAACTTCTGGAAAATCACCCGCGTACTCGACAAATGCATCCCAGGGTTTCGTCAATTGCCGATCGAAAAGGAACGTGGACTCGCCAGTCACGTTTCGCGTGTGGCCCTGGGGTGACTGATACTGAGTAGGCCAGTACACGGAGAACATTCCCGCCGCCGTCCAGTTGGCGGAGAGCGCGCGCGACCACGGCACCTGCAATCCCGGATCGTACCCGCCGCTGGACACGCCGTTGGCGCCGGTCGGTAGACTGAGAAACGCGATGACGGAAACATCGAAGCCGTGCGTGGGTCCGAGCTGCTGTTTGACTCCGAAGGCAAAGTCGCCGAATCCCGAGCCGACGCCGTTGCCGGTTGTCAGATTGTAGAAATAGTCCGGTACCGTGAAACGCAACTCGGTTCTCTTGGCAACGCCAAAACGCACTAAGCTTTCCGGGCCGTCTAAGACGCTCCGCCCCTGGCTGCTGGTTTCAAGGAAGCCATTCTCCGCCTGCAGGCTGCCGCGTGGCACGACAATGCTGGAGTTCGTTACTGCCGGCCGATCGGTTGCGATCGGTCCCGTTGGATCAACACTTGCGGGCTGATCTTGACTGTGTAATGGCAGCGTTCCGGTCAAAATGAATGCCAGCAGCGCGGTGAAGATTCGAGCAAGCATTGGCCGAGCGTATAGCTTCGTTGTCCTAGAGCCAGCACAGTAGCACATAGCGATGCCCGAGCATCTCGAGAATGCTCAGAACTCCAGCCGCGCCTGAAACGCGATCATGCGCGGAGTGCTATCGCCTCCCAAACCTACGCCCAGCAAACCGGTTGGTGGAGAAGTGGTCGACGTGAGCGCTCCGAATCCAGTTTGCGTCGAAGGATTTCCTGGAATACCGGCCTGCACCACGCTGGGTAGACTGAAATTCGGATGGTTGAAGACATTAAAGAACTGACTCTCAAATCGCAGCTTCACATGCTCGGTCAAGGCAAACCATTTTGTCAGGTAGAAGTCGCTCCAGAGGAAGTCCGGACCGCGCAGGGCATTGCGGCCGAGGTTTCCGAACTGGCAATTCTGCGGGCTGTCGCCGCCATTGCAGGATCCGGCGGGCACGATCTGCCCATTAATGGACTGCTCGCTCGAATCGACGGTTGAGACGAAGGCATCCGGATTAAGCCACTGAATTGTGCCCGCTTGGGTAACGCCCAGGTTGCAATGACGACAGTATGGATTCACTCCCGGCACAAGACTGGCGAACTCCGGTCCACTGCCCTGCACGATGCCCTCTTCCTGCATCGTGATTGGATTGATCGCTGAATAGGGCGTGCTCAGCACTGAGAACGGAACTCCGCTATGCCAAAACGCAGTTCCGGAAATCTGCCAGCCATTGAGCGCATAGCCCAGCGAATGATTCCGCACTCTGACCGGCAACTGATACACGTATTGCCCGTTAAGATTGTGTCGGATGTCGTAATCGCAAGGACCGTAATCGCGGGCCAGTTCTCCCGGCAGAGGAGAAAGAATTCCTCCGGCGGAAAATTGCAGGAATCCTCCGTTCGAGACAGTGTCCATGCAACGGCTCCAGGTGTAGTTGATCTGTCCTTGTAAACCATGGCCGAGCCGCTTCATCGCGGTCAGTTGAAGACCGTTGTAGTGACTGTTTGCGCCGGTGGAGAACTGCGTTACCGCGCCGAATCGTGAATCGGTAGGCTGCATGTAGGGAAACGGCGCAAAACAACCCTGGCATACGGTTTGATAGCCGTTGACTTGGGTTGAGTATGGCTGGTTCACAGCGCGCGTGCCGACGTACTGCGCGTGCGCGCTAGCTGTCGTTCCGAATTGATGCTCAATTCCCAGACTCCATTCCATGAAATATGGAGCATGGAGCTTGCCATCTGGGATGGCTGTGATCGCAGGTGGCGGAAGAGAAGACTGGCCCAGGGGAAATCCCAAAGTAAATGTCTGATTCGCAGCAACGACTGCGCCCACGGCGCTGTTGGGCGCTCCCGGCGCGATGGCCGTGCCGCCCACGCTGCCGAGCAGTCCTCCCTGAAACGTCTTGTCGTAGGGAGGATTTGTGCCGATCAGGTCGGCCACCGTGCCCGGCAAGACATCGCTGAAAATTCCGAAGCCGGTGCGGAGCACGGATTTTGGCGCGAACTGCCACGCAATCGCCGTTCTCGGCTGCAGAATGGCTACCGGGGTTGACGAGAACAGATGGCCGAGATGAGTTTGAATAACGGTGTTCAGCGGGTGATCATCATGCACGATGGAACTGAAGGAGCCGCGAAGACGGGCAACTTGATCATGCGGGTTCAGTGGATTGGAATTGAAGGTGTCGCGCAGACCAAACGTCCAGGTCAGCGTACGAGTCACTTTCCAGGTGTCCTGCGCGTAGACATCGAGATTGAGAAAGTTGAAAGGCTCATTTAAGTTCGATGGAAAAGTCTCCGACGCGGTGTTCGCTACTCCATTGATAAATTGCTGCAGGCTCGCGTAGGTCACGGTGGGAACCGTGCCTTCTCCGAAGTCGTAATCGTTCAGCCGGAAGATACGGGTATTGGTTCCGAACCGAAGTTCGTGAGCGCCATGGCTCCAGGCAAGATTATCGTTGATGAAAAACCGGGATGCGCGCCGGCCCTGTACCCAGGTGTTGTCAAGCCCTCCAATGGGAGTGAAGGGGGTGGCGCCGGTGCCCTGCAATACAATCGGGAAAGCCGAAAGCGTCTTCTGAAAGTTGCTCGGCCCAAACAAGCTTTCGTACCAGGAGAACGCCGGATTGAAGTAGTTCACCAGGTTCTGCGAGAAAACGTGGGTGTGTCCGGCGGCGAACGAATAGAGAGGCTGCGGCGAAAATGCATTGAACACCGGGTTGATGGGGTCCGTGTAGGCGGCTTGCAGCCCGGTGTCCGACTGAAAGCGAAACCAGGCCATATCTTTCTGATTGATGTTGTAATCGAGGCGGAACGTCTGTACTTGCTCGTGGTCGTCGCTGGAGTGCGAGACGCTCTGCTGATTCGCGCAACCCTCCCCCGCCGCGAGCGGGCAGCCGTCGATCGCGTAGGGTGCACCGCTGGTATTTCCATAGAGCGAAAACATCTGTTCATAAAACGGCACCTCCTGCGACGGAAGTTGCCCCAAGACGTAGGTTCGAAACAGCGCAGTGGGAACGATCGTCGGCGTGACAATCGGCAGCGCGATCCGCACCCACTCGCTGTCGAAGAAGAAAAACAGCTTGTCGTGCTGAATCGGTCCTCCCAAACTGCCGCCAAAATGATTCACAGTGGATCGCGGCTTGTGATTCCCCGGTGTCGCATTCGTAAAGTAGTCGGCTGCATTCAGTAGTGAACCATTCCACAGTTCGTAGAGATTCCCATGAAACTGATTCGTGCCAGACTTGGTGACGTAGTCGATTTGGGATGCTCCATAGCGCCCTTGATCCACGGAATACGAAAGCGTGTTGACCGTCACTTCGGAAATCGAATTCAATCCCAGGACGAGGTTGGTGGAAAGACCGCTGTTGAGATTGGTGAGCGGGTCGTTCGTTTCCAACCCGTCAACGATGTAGCCGTTTGAGAGAGCCGGCAGTCCGTTAAATTCCACGTTGCCATATCCGTTGCTCCCGCCGACAAAGTCGTTGCTGCTGCCCGCCGTGTTGATGAGCGCTCCAGGGGCAAACTGCAGGGGGTAAGTTAAATCGCCACCCGGATTCGGTAGATCTTCCAGCGCCGGCGCATTCAGAGTGGTGGAGGTGTTTGCGTTTTCCGGGTTGATGAGCGGAGCTTCACTGTTTACCTCAACCACCTCATTGGATCGCGCCACCTTAAGCGTGAAATCCACCGTTTGCTTCTGGCCCAGACCCGAAACTACATTGTCATTTTGCCGCGGGTCGAAGCCTCGCGCTTCCACTCTGACCGAGTAAGTGCCCGGCTTTAACTGTGGGAAATTGAACCGGCCTGCGTTATCTGTCTGGGCATTGCGCTTTAGACCGGTCTCGTGATTTGTAACCGTCACCGTGGCACCCGGCACAACTGCGTTGGTTGCGTCCCTTACTTCGCCAACGATGGCACTGGTGGTTTCGCCTTGTCCCAGTGCTTCCGCTGACAGAAGACACGCCACACTCAACACAAGAAGAGTAAAGCGACCTGCCCGTGCCATTGAGTTCCCCCGCTCATTTGGGATGACCGCTGCGGTTACCTGCTGTAATCCATTAACCGGAGATCATTTTTATTAGTTAACCATAGTTAATCGCAACAGGCAAGCAGGAAAGGAGAGAAAAACTTCAAGACGCGTGGGACGGAAATTAAGCTCCGGCGAAATGGGCGCGAAGATCGTCGGCGATGCGCTCGGGTGGGCGATCCACTGCCGCTTCCCAATGCAAGCGCTCCATGTGCATTGCGTCACTCCGGTAATAGGGGAGCATCGCCGTGCGCGTGATCATCGACAGATGGACGCGCCACCCACGCGAGGCGTTCAGCGGTCCCGAATAAAGCGCCAGGTTGAAGCTGTTGTACCCCGTCAATTCGTACCACTGGAGGACGCGCGAGATACCTGTTGCAAGTGCATTCAGATCACCTTCCGTGAGGTCGAGAAAGGTTTCACAGCCCGAAACAACAGCCCGCACCTCATTGAAGCCGATAGGAGCAAAACCAGTAATCCATGCGGTCCGGCCTACCCGAGCCACGAATCGTAGTCCGCGGGCCTCTTCGGTTTCCACCAGGTCTTCCCAATACGACCGGCCTTGGGCTGTCCGATAAGCGTCGCTGGCCTCACGCTGCAAGCGCATGAAAGTTGTGGGGTGTGGATCGAGATAGATCTGCGCGTGCGGATGCGGTAGCGACCCGCCGGACGGATACAGGTAATTTATGTTGTAGGCGCAGTTCTCGGCCCGCGGATCGAAAGCATGCGCCTTGCGCACGTAGTCCACCGCAACTGCGAGGTTGTCAAACAGTCGTTGAGGCGTGAATCCGTTCAATGCCAGCCAATGCCGCTCGGAGAAAACCGCGACCGCTGCGTACTGAGAGTAAGGAACAAGGTTGGGGAACAACACTGACTCTCCCTGCGCTAGGCGTCCGCCGGGGTGAATTGGTTCCAACACTCTGGGAGTGACCCTATTTATTCGATCTGGGCAGAACGGACAGCCCGGGTTGGGAACTTGAAGAGGAGCCAGTGCGCCCTCATCGGCCTTTGAGAGTACGACGCCTTCGGCGATACGGGACGAGGTTCCCAGCAAAGGGTCAAACCGGACCTCCAGAGATTTCATCACCGTTGATCCATCGGGCGATAAGAAACGTGCCGTAATTTGTTCCGAGCGGAACCCGATTGGGCTGGTTTCGTCTTCTTTGTTCACGGCGGAGAACGGATCCAAGGACTACCTCCTAAGTCTAACCCCGCCGTTCTACTCCCAAACCCTACGATTACGGGCGTTCCACGCGGAGATTCATGCGAGCCACTCTCTGCTTCGAGCGTCACGGCAAAGTTCTTGGCCGCGCTCAGCAGATTTCCGACCGCGCCGCACGCGTCATCAATTCTTCGATCGCTTGTTGCGGCGGCTTGCCGTTTTCGAGAATAGCAAATATCTGTTCGGTGATCGGCATCTCGACGTTTTTCTTGCGGGCTAGACCGACCGCGGCCTTGGTGGTGAAGACTCCTTCGGCGACCGCTCCGTGCATGCCGGCGATGATGTCGGGAAGGTTGCGGCCCTTGCCGAGTTCAACGCCGACGCTGCGATTGCGCGAGAGATCTCCGGTGCAGGTTAGGACGAGGTCGCCCAGGCCGGCGAGTCCAGCCATGGTATCCAGGCGGCCACCGCAGGCCACGACCAGGCGCGCCATTTCGGCGAGACCTCGCGTGATCAGGGCCGCAACCGAATTGTGGCCGAGGCCGAGGCCGTCGCAGACACCGGCAGCAATGGCGATGATGTTCTTCAGCGCCCCGCCTAACTCCACGCCGATCACGTCGTCGTTGGTATAGACGCGAAAGCGGGAATCGTTGAACGCTTGCTGCACGGCGCGCGTCACCTCGCCATCGACGGACGCCACGGTGACAGCCGTCGGATCGCCGCGCGCCACCTCTTTGGCAAACGACGGGCCGCTGAGTGCAGCCACGCGCGGCGTGAACCGGCGGCTGCGTAAAACGTCGCCAATCACTTCGGTCATCCGCAGTAGAGTGCCGTCTTCAAGTCCCTTGGTGCAGCTGACGAAAAGTGTTTCTGGATGAAGCGACGGCGCCATGCGCTCGAACAAAGCTCGACAATGCTGCGAAGGCATCACGCTGACCACGATCTCCGCGCGGTCGAGCGCCGTATTCAGATCGCCGGTTGCTGCAATCGATTCTGGCAGGATGAACCCGGGTAGAAAGTGCTCGTTGATTCGGCTTCTTGCGATGCTTTCCGAAACTTCAGGCTCGTTGGCCCAGAGCCGGACATCATGCCTGAAACCGTGTGTCCCTTTGCGTCCGAGGACGATGGCCAGCGCAGTGCCCCAGGCGCCGGCGCCGATAACGGCAATGCGGCTCGTCGTTATTGTCATTGCCGGGTTGCTCCGAATGTTCCTGACTTGGTTGCTCCTAATTTGGATTCCGTTCCGGCGGCGATGCGGCCGATGTTTTGGCGGTGTCTCCAGATGACGAGCAGCGAAACCGCGGCGATCAAGAGCAACTGCCGAGAGTCCACGTATTCACGGAAGGCCCACGCCAGCAACGGAAAAACCGCTGCCACAGCGACCGAACCGAGCGAGACGTAGCGGAACACAACGGCAATGAGCAGGAACAGGACCACCATGCACAAAACGGATTTCGGGGTGAGGAGTATAAAAGCTCCAAGGCTAGTGGCAACGCCCTTCCCGCCGCGGAACTTGAGCCAGACGGGGAACAGATGGCCAAGCACGGCGAAGAACGCGGCGGTGGTCATAATGAGTTGTTGATGCGGTCCAGGTCCAAGTCCAACGAACAACGCTCGCGCCACGAGAACCGCAGCCAGGCCCTTGGCGGCGTCCAGAAACAGAGTCAGAGCTCCGAGCGCTGGAGATCTACGGGCTACGTTCGTAGCGCCAATGTTTCCGCTGCCACTCGCACGTACATCCTCACCCGTGAAGATCCGCACCAGCACGTAGCCGAACGGAATCGACCCGAGCAGATAGCTCTCACTGGCGGCGATGAAGTAGGGATTCATGTTGGTTGCTGTTTATCCAAATTTGCGGGTGGAGCGGCGGGCGCCCCGCCCGTCTCTCTCCACTATCCTCCTCCACTATCCTCGCCGCAGCGGAAACCGTTGCAGCTTCGTGTACTTCGATCCTCCCGGCGAAAGCTGGCTTCGATAGAGAATAAACTCGTGGGCCGTCATTTTGCCGAAATCAAGCTCGGACATCGCGGCGAGACGCCGTTCGAGCACTGCGAAGACTGCGGTGGGGCCATCTCCCGTGCGCCATTTCGGCGAGCCCGACTTTCTCCCGGCGCCGCCGCGCGCCAGAGTCAGATGCGGACTATATGGCCGGTCTTCGCGCGGAATGCCGAGTTCGGCGACGGCCATATCGACGCTCTCGGCCAGTTCGGACAGTTGCGGTCCGGCTTGGATTCCGATCCAGAATACGCGCGGAGCCTTTGCAGTGGGAAAGAATCCATATCCGCTACAGCCAATATCAAGAACGCTGCTCTCGATCTGCCGCAAACGTTCGCTGATGGCTTCGACTCGCTCCGGCGGTTGTTCTCCGATGAACTTCAACGTAATGTGCAGCGACTCCGGGCGCACCCAGCGGGCATCGGGAGCGAAGCCTCGCACGCCTTCAAGGAAGCGCTCGATGCGAGCACGGACTTCCGGGTCGAGATCGATGCCGATGAATATTCGCATCACTTGCACAGCGCGCTTACAAGAGCGCCCGGCGGATCATCTCCAATGCCTGTTGCGCCGCAAACTGGCGGATGCGCTTGCGGTCGCCGGGGAAATTGCGTTCGACCACTTGCGTTCCTTCTTCTCCTGCCAGCGCGACGTAGACCAGTCCCACCGGCTTTTGCTCGGTTCCGCCGCTCGGGCCGGCGACTCCGGTGATTCCGATACCGTAGCTTGCGAGGCAGCGCTTGCGGATGCCTTCCGCCATGGACGCTGCCACTTCGCGGCTCACCGCTCCGTGCTGGTCGATCAGAGCTTTGGGAACGTTCGCAAATTGCGTTTTCAATTCATTTGAGTAGACCACGGCGCCGCCAATGAAATAGCGCGAGCTGCCGCTGAGCGAAGTGATGCGCTCGGCCAGCAGGCCACCAGTGCAGGATTCGGCCACCGCCAGCGTCATGCCGCGCATCTGCAGCAGATAACTGACGATCTGTTCGATGGTTTCACCTTTGCGGGAAAAGATGGCGTCGCCAAGTTCGTCTTCGATTTTGTCGGCGAGTTCTTCGACGCGCGCCTCGGCCTCGGCTTGTGAATCCTTCCGGCAGCGCAGGTGGAGTTGAATCTCGCCCCCGCCCGCGAGGATCGTAGTCTCCACATCAGTATAAGTTTTGTAAATAGGCGCGACCCGCGCGTCCACTTGCGATTCTGGCATCATCGCTACCTTGAGCGTTCGCGACGCGATGTGCTGGACAGGAATTCGGGCGCGCAGTCTCGGAATGCATTCGGTTTCGAACAGTGCCTTCAGTTCGTAGGGAGGGCCGGGAAGCAGCATCAGCAGCCGCTCCTCGCCGTCATATTTTCCGGCAATCCACTGTCCGGGCGCGGTGCCGAGCGGATTCGGCAACACCGCGGCGCTGGTCAGGATGTCGGCCTGCTTCGCATTGTTGGCGGAAAATTTGTAGCCGCGCTTGGCGAAGCGCTCTTCAAGCTTAGCGAGGATCGCTGGATCGCGTTGCAATTGCAGTCCCAGCGCGTCGGCCACCGATTCGCGCGTGAGGTCATCTTCAGTGGGGCCGAGGCCGCCCGAGAAAATAATGATGTCCGAGCGCCGCATGGCCAGTTTGGCAGCCGCCGTGAGTCCTTCGGCGTCATCGCCCACGACGCACTTGAAGCGCACTTCAACGCCCAGGTCATTCAATTTTTCGGTGAGGTAGAGCGAGTTGGTGTCCTGGCGGTGGGGAGTGAGCAGCTCAGACCCAACCGCGATGATCTCGGCGTTCACGGGTAAAAGTGTAAATGATGAGGGGAATCCATTCCTTTCATAAATTGTCATCCCGAGCGGAGCGGGGGATCTGCAGTTGGCTGCAAAATGCAAATCCCTCGCTGGGTCGCTAGATGCCAGTTGCCGGTTGCTGCTGCGTCATGCAGTGCAGCGCACCGAATCCCCAGATCAGATCGCCAGAATAGATCGGCACGATTTCGCGAGTTGGGAAAACTTCCGCGAGCGTGTTGAGCGCAATTCGATCATTCGGATCGTTGAAAACCGGCACGAGCACCGCTCCATTCGCGATATAAAAGTTGGCGTAGCTGGCGGGCAACCGGCGGCCTTCGAACACGACCGGGCGCGGCATGGGAATTTCAACGATCTCGAGTTTCTGTCCGTCGGAAGTGCGGGCGTTTTTCAGGCGGCCCAGGTTCGCATGCAGGGACGCG
>Ga0187857_10002763_pt1 | contig 15172 bp, 17 predicted proteins | sample June2016WEW_8_10_FD_132984 | JGI IMG/M metagenome (GOLD analysis project Ga0187857, IMG submission 132984) | Peatland microbial communities from SPRUCE experiment site at the Marcell Experimental Forest, Minnesota, USA - June2016WEW_8_100 | ecosystem: Environmental > Terrestrial > Soil >...
CACCAGACGGATCTGTCGATCGCGGAGATTTCGATTCCTTATTTGCCGTTGTATCCCACGTCCAAGCGCAGCGACCAAAAACCAAGGTTTTCCGCCTTTAGGGGCGTCAACCGGATAAGCATGGAACGAACAATCTCATGCTGACAGGTCTTTCAGTCGAAGAGGACGAACTCATCCAATCGCTCATCCGCGAAGGTGTGCGTTTTGTGGTGGTCGGCATGAGTGCGGCCATCTTGCAAAAAGCACCTGGAGTCACCCAGGATATCGACCTCTGGTTCGATCATGGTCAAATAGACCTACTATCCGAGGCTTGTCGAAAGGTGGGCGCCACCTACTACTGGAGAAAGACTCCACCTGGTATCTCCGGCCCTGGCATCGATCAGATTGATGTCGTCTGGCACTGCGACGGTCTGAACGACTTTACCACCGAATACGAACGCTCCTTGGAACTTGAGATCGCCCCAGGAATGATCCTCAAGGTGTTGCCACTCGAAAGAATCATCGTGAGCAAACGGGCAGCCGGACGCCGCAAGGACAAAGCTGTTCTTCCAATGCTGCAAGACGTTCTCAAAACCTTGAAAGGTCAAAAGAAGAAATGATTGCCTTCCAACTTCTACTAAAATTCTGCACTTGACACCGTGTGGTCGCAAGGTATGAAATCCGCAACCATGCCCATCACACTCAAGCTCGGTGAACTCGTCAACGCGAAACCTGCCTTGGAGCGGCTCATCCAACTCAAGTTTTCCATCACCACCTCGTACAAACTGGCGCGCAGACTCAGGGTGATCAACGAAGCCTTGATGACCTTCGACGCCAAACGAACCGAACTGGTGAAGGAACTCGGAACCCCAGTCGAAGGCTCGCCCGGCAAAATCCAAATCCGACAGGTCACACCGGATAGCCTCCGCAAGGCCAAGGAGGAGGCCATAAAGAAGAGGGAGAGTGCAAACAGCGCCACCAAGCTCTACCAGACATCGGGCAGCGACACCGAGGCAGCGACGGCCAAAGCTGCCATGGATGTACTTGTCAAACTCGCCGACCAGGCCGAGGCCGAAATTCCAGTGCTCGAAGCGAGCATGAAGGCATGGAACGAATTCACCACGCGAACCAACGAAATGATGATGATCGACGAGGTTCTGAACATGGATCCGATCAAGCTCACCGAGCTGCAACCTCCCGAGAACACCATCTGCAAGACCTGCGGACAGTCGCCCAATCAAATCTCCGTGGACGACGTGATGCTCCTCTATCCCCTTCTGGCCGACGAAGCCTAAACTCCTCGTCTCCCTCACCCTAGCCAACGGCGACCTGCGACAAACAGGCCGCCGTTTCGCTTTTTATAACGCAAACCGAAAAATGCACATACCAAAGATTGACATTCTCCGAAAGTCATCTTAACCTTTGAAGTAACTTCAGCTGCGGCCGTTTGCCCTCCCCTTTTCACGCGTTCGATTCTGGGGGACATCGAGCGGTTCTCACGCGGCTGATCGAAACCGACGATTTCTCGTCGGAGTTTTGTTGAAGAAGCTCGGGCTTATGCCCTCGTAGCACTTCTTTTCCCTGCACCTTCTCTCGGTCCCAGACCTAATCCGTAGGAGAACGCAATGTCGCAAAATCCGGCCGATGTCACCAACCCCGGCTCCGTCAATGTCGCCAACGAAGGCTTCGGCCGAGGCCCCGTTGCACCAAACCAACCGGTCACCCTCGGCCCTGGAACAAATCCTGGACCTATCGTTCCGGCTGATAGGGAAGCACCCGGCCGAGGTCCCGATTCTCCCGACCAACCAGTTACCGTCAGTCCCTCGCAGAATGCAGGTGTCCTCGGCTTAGGTGGCCTCATCCAGGGAGGTTCGGCCTCACCGACCTCTCCCAACTGCCAGAACACCACGGAAAACACCGTCGTGAATCAGATCTACGGCACCGGCACCCCCAAAAACGTCTACCCCTAAAGGAGCAGTCTCATGTCGAACACAGATGTCACCAACCCCGGTTGCGTCAACGTCGCCAACCAAGGCGACGGCCGCCTATCGGTCGACCAACCCGTCCTCGTATCGCCTTCGAGCAATCCCGGCTCGGCAACTCCAGCTCCGGCTGGAGGACCTTCCAGCTCCGCTGCGGTGGCCAGTGTGACCAACCCCGGTACGGTCAACGTCGCCAACGAGTCCTTCGGCAAGGGACTCCCCAAGAACGTCAACGTCGCGTAGGTCGATCCATGGCATCTCGAAAACAAGAACTCTTAGGTAGATACCTCGACAGTCTGCGTGGAGAAGACGACTCGCTCAACCTTCAAGATCGCCACAAAGCCCGTGAAATCCTCGACAAAGCCGCAAACGAAAAGGTGATCAGTCGAGCAGATCTGAAACAGGCCATCCGACTGTATGCGGGTGAACAATCCACGCCCAACGAGCGCGCCGCTGTCGGTAGCAAGATGCTCGCCTTCATCGCCAAGAAACAAGTCAAGCTGACTTAGGAGCCCCATCTTATGAAGGACATCAGCCCAGTCGCCCTCATCCCTGTCGGAATTTTCTCATTCCTCGGCGGCGCGGCCCTCTTCAAGTCGACTTAGGAGCCCATCTTATGAAGGACATCAACCCAGTCGCCCTCATCCCTGTCGGAATTTTCTCGTTCCTCGGCGGCGCTGCCCTCTTCAAGTCGAGGAAGAACCTTTCGATGCTTCCTCCGGAAAAGCAAGGGCCACTACCGGGCGTCCCCATCATGGCCTGGACTCGTTTCATCTCAATCATGGCCATCGCTCCCAAGAAAAACGTAACACCCAGAGGCCGCATGGGTGCTTTCGGACTCGATGCCCGCCGCCTGTCCGATGTCGGCTTCATGGAAAAGCCCCGCAAGACCACCGTCGGAGGAGAAACAGGCGTGTGGACAGGAGAATGGAAAGCTCCCCTCACCACCGAGAAATTCTTGGATTCCACCCCGGCTCAATACGAAGCCTTCAAGCGCTCCATGAAGCTCATGGCCCCCAAGGTCGGCTCGTTCGTCGGCGCCGACATTGACGGCGTGCCAGCCACGCTCTCGGGCCTGCTTGGTGTCGGTCACCTGGCGGGAGAAGCAGGCGTCGAGAGCTGGGTGCGGAACGAGGACATTCGCAAAAAGTTCAAAGCCACCACCGCCAACTTCAACAAGACCAACAACATCTTCTAGCTGTTTCAGAGGACGTTCATGCAATCACCGGAATTTCACGAGTTGAAAGACATTGTCGACAGAATCGAAAGTAAGGTCGACACGATGGTCGAATCGCTCAAGAGATGCCAGAGCCGCTGCCATATCGACAATCCGCCGCACGGACTCAAACGACTGTTCAAGTCATTCACTTCCATAGTTACCGTCCTCTTCTAAGTCTCACCAAAACCCGAAAATCGAAATCGGAGAACCCCATGGCAAAAGATCTCTTCCTCGGTAAGACCAAACGCAACTGGAGCCGCGAGCCTGCGGCCTCGAATCCACAGTATGAAGCTCAGATGCAAGCCTCGGCGCAAGCCAATAAACTCGCTCGCCTTCAAGCCATCAAGACCAAGGCGGACAGCGGCGACAAGAAGGCACAAAAGAAGTGGGCCAAGATCAACAAGAAAGTCGCCAAGCTCCACCTCAAGGCTTCCAAAGGAGATCTGAAGGCCGCTAAACAGCTCGCGGCGTTGACCCCGACGGGCCTCTTCGTGACCACCGTCGGCCCCACCGTCCTCAAGACCGCCATGTCAGGAACCTTCGTTGGCAAAGATGAGATCCTCGGTACCTTCGTGGGCAAAGGAACCGTCACCAGAATTCGAGGCAACGACAAGCTCACTGAGATCGTCACCTCGGGGGGAGCCTTCGTCGGCAACGACAAGCTCACCGAGATCATCACCAGCGGCTGCGCCAAAACCAAGAGCAGTGGCACCTTTGTTGGAACTGGCAAGAAACCCGTTTCCAGCCGCGGCGCCCTCGCCACGGAGATCCTCGGCAACGACAAGCTCACCGAGATCGTCACCAATGGCGAGTTCATCGGTGAAGAAGAACGCGCCCTCGCCGCCGAAGGGGGAGCTTGCGAACGCGCTGCCCTCAAACGCCGCTCTCGACGTACCGCCTAGCCACTCATCGACCACTATCTTCCTTCTGGAGCCGCCCATGTCACAAGATCTCCTTCTCGGCAACACAAATCGTAACTGGTCTCGCGATCTGTCCGGCACGGATGACAAACCGTCCGGAAAGTCCCCGTTGACCGAGAAGGAAAAAGATCGCATCGAGAAGCTTGCCCAGCTCGAAATGCTGGCAAGCCGAGGTGACAAAACTGCCCAGAAGAAAATGATAGAGATCAACGCTGCCCTGGGTGTTCTCCAGAAACGCGCCAGTAAAGGCGACCCCAAGTCGAAACGAGTCCTCGAAACCTTGCAAGATAGCGGACTCCTCGTCCTGTCCGAATCCAACAAGGGACAACGTCTCGTCATGGCCGGTGCCTTCGGCCGCACCCGCCGCCCTCGACAACAAGCAACCAGCGCTCAACTTCCTGCTGTCAATCCTGCGGAACAAGTTCAAGAGTTCTTGGTGAACCTGAAAATGCGAGCCATGGCTGGCGATCCACAAGCAGCCGCCGTCTTGCAACAGTACCAACAAATCCTCTTGACTCCTCCCGAAGGATTGCCACCTCCAGGTATGCAGCCTCAAATGCCGCCAGGCGAAGGCATGATTCCACCTGAAGGTTATCCACAAGGGACTCCCATGGCTGCCCCCGAGGGTTATCCACCGCAAGGCCCACCCCCAGGATATCCACAAGGATATCCACCGGGAGCACCTATGGCTGGCGACGATACCGACAATGATCTCCAGATTCTCAATCTGACTCGCCGCCAGAGAATTCAACTGCTCAAGTCGCGAGCAGCAGTAGGTGATGAAAAAGCCATCGCTGCTTTGCAAATCCTTCAAGCACGTCGAGCCCAACGGCACGCTCGACAAGCGACATCCAACCAATCATCCACTGGTTACAATAGTCACTGGGCTTACATTCGCGGCCTCGACAAATCTTCTTCTGGACACAATGGTCACTGGGCCTTCATGAAAGGCATCGGAGAAGAAGAGATCGCCCTCGCTCGCGAAGGCGGAGCATGTGAGAGAGCTGCTCTCAAGCGTCGCTAATCCAAAGGAACCATCACCATGGCATACGATCTATTTCTCGGAAAAATCAAACGCAACATCGCTCGCAGTTCGGAAGACTCGATTCCAGTGGCCGATGAAGTGACCATCAAGTTCACGCCGGAAGAGCAAACCAAGCTCATGCAGATCTCGGCTCTCACTCTCGCGGCCGATGCGGGCGACAAGACCGCCAAAAAGAAGCTCGCGCTCATGGCCAAGAAGATCGCCAAACTCAAAGCCCAGAGTCGCAAAGGCGATCCACAGGCCAAACGCGCCCTCCTCGTGCTTCGCGAAAGCGGCGTCTTCAATCCGCGACAAACACTCACCCTCGGCTGGAGCTTGTTCAAGCAGGAAGATCCTGCCACCCGTGCTGTCCGCCTGGAAAAGTTCGCGAAGGACGTCAGTTCGGTCTCGAAACCGGAAGACATCGCCAAACTCAGCGAACAAGCCACCTACGATCAAGCTCTCAAGAATAAGCTCAGCGAGCTTGCCCGAGCTGGCAACAAAAACGCCCTTCGAGTCGCAGCCTACAAGAAAGATTCGAGCGCTGTCGTCGGCGGCTCCGACAACCGCGCCGAGACCATCCGACAAGAGATCCAACGATTGCGCCAGAAGAGCCCGAAAACCGAAGCTGAGAACAACCGACTCGAACAACTCACCGAACGCCTCACTCGCCTCGAAGCAATGAGTGGAATCGGATACTCTCCTCGTCATAGTCACAAGATGGCCCGCAGATTGGCCCGTCTCAAAGCCCGCGCCGCCTCTGGCGATCAACAAGCCATCGCGCGACTTCAACAAATGCAACAACGTCTCTCCGCCCGTGCCGCCACTGGCGATCAGCAAGCCGCTGCCCTTCTTCAACAGGTGCAATTGCCCTCCGCCACCACTCCTTCAAGCACTCCCCCTTACGCCCCTCCACCCCTTCCCGGCACTTCGACCCCAACTCAATACACCCCTCCTCCCATCCCCGGATCCACGCAATACCCATACCAGACACCACCCTATCAACCACCCTACACTCCACCTGTCTATCCGCCATCCAACACACCAACCTACTACCAGGATGCCGACGGCAACTACTATCCATACCCGCCTCAACCGGGACAGCCTCAGCCCACCGTCGACGTATACCAGGGAGACAGCCTGGGAGACGAAGAAGCCCAGGCCCTGGCCAGAGACGGTGGGGCCACCGAACGCGCAGCCTTCAAGCGAACGAGCCACGGCCACTGCGGCTGGTACGGTAACTCCTTTGTTGGTGGCTCGAACAGCTCGGTCGTTGGAAAAGCGATCCCTCATGAAAACTATCGCGTCGCCGTGATGAAAGCTGCGGTAAAATCCGCTGACGGCGGACAGCCTACTACCAAAGACTTCTTCAAGGCCAAGGCAGCCGTCGACAAGGTCATCGGGAAGTCCGGAATCACCATCTACATGCCGGGCGCGAAGCCAGGCCGCCGCACCATCTAAGGAACACTACCCATGGCACACGATCTATTTTTCAAGGACACCAAACGCGACTGGAGTCGCGGCTGCGATACCACCTCGAACAGCGGTGCCGTCTATGCCGATGAGATCTTCAATCCTCACCAGGTGGTCAGAACAGTGCCCGGCCGCTGCTCCGAGCCCATCGTGGTCGTCGAGAAAAACACGGGCATGGGCTGGTTCGGCTACACCATGGCGGCTATGTTCGCTACCCGCATCCTGAGCGGCAAGTGGCCCTGGTACTGGGCTGGTATGGCTGCCAAGCGTCTCGAAGGATCACCGACTCACCAGAAGGGATAACCCATGGCATCTCGCAAACAAGATCTCCTCGGACGCCTCATCGATACGGCTCTTCAGCCAATCGATGACGATCCGATGTTTGACGGCTATGGCAACACGGGCCTCATCGTTCCCGCCGACGGCACCATCGCCGACGACACCGAAGAAGACGACGCCTTCGAGGCTCTGCGCGATGAACTCTCGCCCGGCGAAGCCGAAGAAGTCGTCGAAACAATGCGACCACTGTCCGCCGACGAGCGCGAAATTCTCGAAAACACGCCAGGGCTCAAAAGCCTCACCCGTGTGGACGACCCTGAACATGAAGACTGGATGATCGAAAATTCCCGTCGCGGCTACAAGGGCCTCGACCCCATCCTCGACGATGCCATCTATGGAGACTCCGCCATGAACGAGAACGAAGAACGCATGGAACGCCTGGGACTCGACTCCGACTCCGGATTCGGTTTTTCTTCCTTCAAGAAACTAGGTCGTGGAATCGAGCGTGGTGTCAAGCGAGGAGCTGGGGCAGCCTACAAATACAGCGGAGCCAAATTCATAGTCAACGAAGCCGAAGCGGCTGCCCTGTACCCGATCAAAAGAGTAGTTCGATCCTTCCGAAACAAGATGGTAAACCGAAAATCTCAAGAGCTTGCAAAGCAGCGAGGACTAGCGACGCCTGGTCCAACCGAAAGGGCTGATGCTCTCGCTTGGGCCAAGAGCTATACCCGGAAAGCTCACCCTCGATACGGCAAACTAGTCGCCTCCATGATGGGGGGATCTGTCAGTGTGTCGGGTACCGACGAGATGGGTCTAGCTCCGGCTGCTCTCTACCCTCTCATCGTACTGGGAGCCATTGCCTTGGCCGTCATTTTGGACGGTATTTATCGAGCTGCCTTCAGTCATGGAGGCGGCGCTCAACAACCAACCGCCCAAGACGACTCTCAAATGTACCCTCAGCAAGATCAACAAGTCATGCCGGATGGCACTCCTGCCTATCCACAACAACCTCAAGACGACAGTCAAGCTCCACAAGACGATGGTCAATCCGATGCAAACCCTCAAGGAGAAGATGACATGACCACTGGTATCACAGGCGAAGACTCTCTGGGTGCTTTCGCGACCGAAATCCTTTCCGGTGTCGCTGTGCCAGCCACCGCCGCAGCGAATCCGAAAGCCCGCCAGTTCTTGAATCTCATGATCTTCAAGCTCAAAAACGGCAAGCCAATTTCGGCCACCGATGTGGCCAAGATTGCAGCTCTCTCGAAGCAAGGCGATCCAGTTGCGGCCAAGATGTACCCAGTCCTGCTCAAGGAAGGCGCTGCGCTTGCCGGTGACGACAGTGGCGCCTGGGCGCATATGCTGAATCCTACCTACTGGTTCAAATCCTCAGAAGAGAAAAAACTCACCGACACGGAAAAGGAAAAGTGGATCGAAAATGCCAAGATCCAAAAAGACTTGGCCAAGAAGCAAGAGGTGCTCGATCAGGCCAAAAAGGCCAAGGCTGCGGCGGAAGCTGTTGCCCAATCCAAGGCACAAGCTGCCCAAACCGAAGCTCAGCTCAAAGAGATCGAAGCCTCGCTCTCCGGCGAACTCATTCGCGATCTCAACGCCGATGTCAATGGCACTTTCGTAGGACATGAGAAGCCCACAGCCGTCACGGCAGTGGTCCTCGCTGCCCTCGACAAAACCGGCAAGCGCGCCACTGCTCAAGCCCTCTACGCCAAGATCGCCAAAGGTCAACCCTTGTCGCCCGAAGAACTCAAGGAAACGCGTGGCATTGCTCGCCTTCTCAACAAGGTCAAGGTCGTTCACGGCGATCTCATCACGGATGAGAACGATCCAACCTTAGTCATGCACGGAGCCTTCGTAGGAGCCTGCATCCTCGGCGGCATCGGGGCCGCTCGCAAACGCAACGCCAAGCTCGGCAAGGCCGCCGATCACCTGAGCAAGCGCATCGCCTCGGGTGAACCGCTAACCCCCGTCGAGAAGAAGGCCACCGCCAACCTCATCATCCAGACCCAGAAGCTCCGCAATTTCACCAAGGCTCATGTCACGGGGGCCGCCTTTGTCGGTCACGACAAAGCTCCTGAGCTTCGCCGAGCTTCCATCCTTGGAGCTGCCAAAGTCATGACTCCTGCCGAAAAAAACATGCTCCGCGACCTCGTCAAGCTCGCCAAGGTTGGCAATCCACGCGCCATCAAAGCCCTCGCCGCTCTCAAGAAATCAGGCGAAATCATGGGAGGCGACTTCATCGGACTCAGCCTCTCCAGTGCCTTCAAGTATGCGACAGCTCCAATTTGGCTGCCTGCCTACGGTGCCTACAAGGGTATGCAGTGGGCTGGTAGGAAAGCCTTCGGCGGCGGTGGCCAAGGCTCCACACCTGAACAAATCCGTCTGGCCAAACTTCGTGCCGCCCGTCAACGTGCCATCGCCGCCCAGGCCAAAGCCCGCGCTGCCGATGCACAAACCGAAGCCGAGCTGCGCGCTCAACAAGCCATCGCGGATGCCGCCGATGCTGAAGCGCAGGCTGCCGATGCGGAAGCCCTGTCCAAGGAAGCAGCAATGCGCACGGCCGAGATCGAAGCCAACCCCGACATGGCCAATCCAGGACAAACCGACGATGCCGATTCGACTGGCGAGTTCATCGGCGGATGGACTGAGATCCTCGGTAAGGACACCAAGGAAGCAAAGATCGTCGCAAAGGCTGCCGAGAAATCGGCTACCGGAACCAAAATTCGCTCGGGCGCCAAATTCTACAAAAAGATGGCAGCTGGAGATCCAAAGGCAAAAGCTGCCCTCAAGACCATGATCACCAAAGCCAACAAAGGTGATCTGCAAGCAAAGCGAGATCTCAATGCCGTCTGGGCCGGTCGCGCGGCAGTCAAAGCCAAGCAAAAGGCGCAAAAGAAGCAAGCAGCTGCACTGGCTAGCCGAGCCCGCAAGCTCAAGGTCATCGCAGCTCAGCGCAAGCTCGAAGCTGGCATCGCCAACAAACTCGCTCGCACCGAGCGCAAAGTCCAGCTGGCAAGATATGCCAAGATCGAAAGCAAGGCCGCCAAAGGCAACAAGCACGCCGTGGCCTACGTGAAGAAACAAGCTGTCGCCGCCAAGAAGGGCGATACCAAAGCCCAGGCCCGTCTGAACGCCATGAAGCTCGGTCGCAACGTGCGCCTTGCGGCTCCAACCAAACGCGAACGTCGCAACCTCGCCGTGGCTCGCCGAACAGTCGAACGAGCACAGAGGAACGACCCCAAGGCACTTCGTCAAATTGCCATCCACAAGGCTGCCGCCAAGGCGGGCAACCCGAACGCCAAACGCGCCATGAAACGCTACGAAGTCGTCGCGCCTCTCGTCGCTGCCGTCGCAACCGGCGTGATCGTAACCTCGACTGTCCAGAAGAAGAACGCCAAAAAGCGCAAGGCCCAACTTGCCGCCGTCGCAAAGGCGAAAAGAGATCTGGCTGCCAACAAGGCCACCCGTGAAGAATTGGCAGCGGGCGCCAGAGCAGCTCAAGCACTCGGTGACAAGCAAACCGCTGGCAAATTGGCCGTCGCTGCCTCGTCCGCTCCGTCCGCCACGGAAACTCTCAAGAGAGTCGCTCCTGTCGTCGTTGCCAAGGAAGCTGGAAACTTAGAAGCCAAGGCAGCCGTCGACAAGACCTTCGAGGAAGCCAAAGCGGGCAACCCGGAAGCCATCAAGAAGATGGGCAATGTCGTGGCGGTCCAGACCATCGACGACATCAACAAGGGCAAGCCGATTTCTCCGGCCATGACCGACGCCATCAACATCCACGAGCGAGCAGCGGCTGGCGACCCCGCCGCCACGGAAACGCTCAGGACGATCAACGCCGAAGCCACCAAACCGAATCCTGCCCCCGAGGCAACCGCTGCGGCCATCGCTGCCGGAGCGGCGGCCGTTACCGTGGCGGCTCTCGCCTCGAAGCCAAAAGCCAAGGCAGAGTTCATGGAGAAGGTCAATCCGCCCATGAACGCAGCCGACAAGGGTCCGGCCGAAGCCGAAGCGGAAGCCATCTTGGCCAAGGCCAAAGCGGGCACCGTAACCCCGGAAGAAGGACAACGAGGTATCCGTCTGGCCGAACGTCTGGGCAAGCCTGCACTCGCAGCTCAGATCTCCTCGATGGCTCCTCCGATGGAACGCGGCAATCCTCTGTCGTCTCTGCCCGACATGCCACTCGCTCCCATCACGGGCCTTTGGGATCTCGTGAAGGAGTCGCTCAAGGCCGTGGCTTTCGCCACTCGCGACCCCCTCGCCAACTACCGAGAAGGCATCGCCAGTCGCTCGCGACAGTCCTCGGCTGCCTCGCCAGCGTTCACCTCGGGATGGTCGCCCTTTGCGTACTTCCGCTCCATCTCACCTTGGATCGCCCCTGTAGCCTCGACCGCCGCAGCGGCAGCATCCATCTCGAACTTAGTTGCCAGCAAACAACACAAGGCCGCTCCAGCTCCAGCCCCAGCCCCAGCTGCTGCTCCAGCTGCTGCTCCAGCTGCACCTACGGCTGCTCCGGCTGCGGCTCCAGCCGCCGTCGAAACGGTCACGCAATCGCCATCCGAAGCAGCTCTGTCGGCTCAACCGACAACGGCTCAAGGCGAAACTCCCAAGCCACCGTCAAGCAAAGGCAATGACGAAGGTATCTTGCCGCCCGACGAACAGCTTACCAAAAAACAGCTCATCCAACATGCTCTCCTCAACAAGACCATGAGCCGCGACGACTTCAACAAAGTCGCAGCGGGCAATCGCAAGAACGCCGAGAAGCTCCTTGCCTTCTTGAAATCGAAAAACATCACGGTCAGCGGAGAGTTTGTAGGCAAGGACAAACCCGACGATAGCGCTCCTGTCTTGGCTGCCAAGCCAACAAAAACTCCTTCGACTTCGAGTGGGGCCGAACAAAAGATCTTCAAGCAGCTCATCGCTGCGGCTCTCAAGTCGAAGAAGATGAGCAAGGCCGATTTCAACGCGGCCATGGAAGATCATCTCGGAAAGAAAGCCACGGCCGAATCGAAGACGGCTTCGGGGGACACAGTCTTGAAGTTCTTGTCCTCCAAGGGCGTAAAGGTCGAAAAGTAGAAACGGTGCCCCCCTGGGCTCTCGGGACGACCTTCTGGTCCTATCGCCCGGAGGCTGGGGGCTCCCAGGAGGCAACCATGTGGGCTCTTGTCATAGCGTTTCTGTCGGTAGGCGGACTGGTGAAGTTCGCCTGGACCCAGAAAACAGAGCCCACGCTTCGCCCCGCCCTACGAAGAGCTAAGCTCGTTCGTTTGGCGCGTACACCGGATACTCAGTTGACCATCGTCGATGCCGACGACGGTGTGGTACTATCCAGGCAATTCGATGCCCCAGAATTGGAGAGGCGTTTCAGGGCGGTAGCCGAGAAGTTGAAAGCAGCCCAACGCAAAAATCCATCGAAAGGAAGTACCCCATGACACCACCAAAAGATCCAGAGGGATTCCCAGAAGGAAGAAGGGAAACCGGATCTTTCATCGTTCGCGAATACACCCCCATCGAGCCCATGGCTGCCTTACCGACTGCCCCGCAAGCGTCGCTGCCCACCGGAAAGAAGTTCGGCTCGACAGGCTTTGTCGCTGCACTGTCGGTGATCTTGGGCATCATCCTCGCCGCCTCCGTCATCATCGGTGGTCTGGGCAAAGCCTTCTTCGTCACCCGCGACGAATACACCAAGAAGGAAACCGACTACACTACCGACAAATCGGATCTACAAAGATCCCTAACACGTCTCGAAGGGGCGGTGTCAGTGCAAAGCATCACCCTCGAAAAGCAAGATCAATCCCTGCAACGCCTGATCGACAAGGTCCAGACGATTCGCGAAGATATGGCCCGCCGTGGACGCTAGCCCATGAAAAACCTAGACGACATCGATACCACGCCCGTCGTTGTGAAAGACGACCTGCACGTGACCTTCGAGTCGGTCGACCTCGCACCGGGCGACCGTGCCGAGATCGTTTTGTCTCCCGAGCGACCTCTGCGCTCTCCAATCTTGTTCATGTCGAACAGCGAAAAAGGAAGCACGGTCACCATCGAACAGATCGTCCACGGTCGCACCACCATCTTTGACCGAGAACACCTGACCATAGACCAGCTCCGCTACGGCAAGCCTACCGGCTTGACCGTGACCGAGGACGAGCCCATCAAAATCATCGTTGTCAATGTCGGCTCCTCCAGAACAACCGTCGGAGCCAGCTTGGTGATCAACGACAAGTCGAAAGACACAACCTACCTACTCAAAGGCGATCAGCTCGCCAAGGACAAGGAGTAATCCATGGGACGTGATGTAACAGCAGACAAAACCCCTCTGCTCATGAATGCCGAACAGAACATCGGCAACTCGGCTATTCTCGAACCGCAGCCCGGCTCTATCGGAACGGTTGTTCCGCAAACGAACCCCGAAAGACTACTCAATCTCTCAGGAGGCTCGGCGGTAGGTCAAACCGTCACGGTCGTCATGACCGCATCGAGAATCGTCAGGGGACAGACCAATCCGAACCCTGGATTCCCCGGACCCATCACTGGCATCATCGAATACGGAAACGGCGGTCGATTCACCCGGATCGAATTCGATGTCCCCGTGGGACCGTTTGCCGGACCTTTCACCGAAGCTCTCTCGGCTATCGAACCACAAGACGGTGCCGTCTTCGTTACGGTACCCACTGGTGTCCTACGTGTCTACGCCCGCTACGACAACTTACTCCTGGTTCCCATCCTCGGCACCAACCCACCCATGTCGCAAGTCGAATATACAAATTTCATTTTGTCCGCCAGCAATCCTGTCGTAGGACCAGGTGGACCGTTGCTTGTTACCCCTCCATCCGGACCAAACATCGTGATTCCACCGGAACCCGTACTCGTCAAAGCAATGGTTTCCTACTTCACCAAGACGAGATCTCGGGTTTACAAAACACTCAACTGCTACCTCAGCCCGGAAACGACCCCTCCGGTATCGATTCAAATCGGCACACCAACTGCCGCAACACCGGCCGGTTATACTGGATACGCTTTCTACGCTCTCCCCACCTACGTCAAGAACGTCAAGATCTTGAGATTCCCCAACACAGGAGGAGGTTCCAATCTCGACGTTCTCCTTCACGATGGCGTGCGACCTGTCGATTACATCAACATAACCTCTCCTTCACCGCCCGCCATCGACATCGTGGGCAACGAGTCGATCATCGGCATCCGCTCACTCAGCAACAGCTTCAACATGCTCAAACTGGTCTGTGAAGTTGGAATCTAACTTGAATACCGTTCAACCCCCACACGACCATCCCAAGAAAACACCTGATGTCGAACAGTACGCTACGGACTTGTGCATAACTTCAATCGTTGTTGGATCCAAAACCCAACCTCCTCCAACACACCAAGTTGTTCCAGTGCTCCCTTGAAAATCATGAGCTGCGTCAGAACAATCGAGCCCGGCTGTACTGACTTGCTGTCCGTTGATCGAGACGATCTTTTGAGACTTTTCACTCTCACACCTAGTAGCCACTACATCATCCGAAAGGATTTGTGTACCATTGCCCATCTGATCGCCAACCACAACATAAGTATGACCAGCTGCTGCATTAGTTCCCGTCGGAGATGGAATGTCGCAGTAAGGCATTCCAGAATCAGAATACTTCAATCCCGAACTGTTCCCAAGATCGCTCGGTCCATCGCACCCTGCAAGCAAATGGCCCGAAACGACCAGAAGAACTGCCGCCAGAATCTTTGCCACGTTCGACATTTGCATCCTGCCTTTCCTACGAATAAATTCTCCCACAAGAAAACAAAGAGTCAAGTAACAAATTTTTGAGGCACTTGACGCTAGGAGCTAACGATGCCCAAATCCCGAAAGAAACCCCTTGTTTTTCGAGCCCACCGAGACGTAGGGGGACACCACGATCCAGAAATTCTCCTAGGCATGGCTCGTGGCGTCTGGGCCGACTACTGGGCTCAAGAACAAGAGGAAGCTGGCGAAAGCTTCTCGGGACAAGACATCTACGTCGCGGCCCCCGACGCTCCTACATGGGCCGAAAAATGGGCCAAGAAACTTGCCAACAGCATCGTCCACCTCAACGGAGATGTCTCCTTAGACACCCTCTTCAAAGCAGCACGACAGGCAGGCTTTCCAAAAGATCGCGAAACCTTTGGCTTCTACCTTGGCATGGAAGCCGTCGGCCACGGCATTCACTGGACCGACAATGTGCCTAGTAGCGACGAGATTCCAAAAATCCTCGTGCCCGACTATGAATTCTACGAAGGCGCCGAACGCTCGGAACCC
>Ga0187857_10002768_pt1 | contig 15131 bp, 16 predicted proteins | sample June2016WEW_8_10_FD_132984 | JGI IMG/M metagenome (GOLD analysis project Ga0187857, IMG submission 132984) | Peatland microbial communities from SPRUCE experiment site at the Marcell Experimental Forest, Minnesota, USA - June2016WEW_8_100 | ecosystem: Environmental > Terrestrial > Soil >...
GTCGGCCGTCGGCTCGCCGGCGTGATCGTCGGGCGGGCCTTCGCCTCGGGTGAGCTCGCCATCGCCGATGCCATCGCGCTATGCGCAGCCTGAGGATCATCCCCTGTCTCGACGTCGACCGCGGTCGCGTCGTCAAAGGGGTGAACTTCGTCGGCCTGCGTGACGCCGGCGACCCTGTCGAGCTCGCCCGCCGCTACGACGCCGAGGGGGCCGACGAGCTCATCTTTTTAGACATCACGGCCTCGAGCGACGACCGGGCGATCCTTATCGACGTCGTCGCCCGCACGGCCGACGAGGTCTTCATCCCGCTCACCGTCGGCGGGGGGATCCGCAGTATCGACGACGCCCGCCAGATCCTGCGGGCCGGCGCCGACAAGGTCGCCGTCAACTCGGCGGCGATCGCGCGCCCCGAGCTCATCGCCGAACTGGCCGCGACCTTCGGCAACCAGTGCGTCGTCGTGGCGATCGACGCCCGACGGGCCGGCGACGGCTACGAGGTCTTCTCCCACGGCGGGCGCCGGCCCGCGGGCCTCGACGCCGTTGCCTGGGCCGCTGAGGCCGCAAGGCTCGGCGCGGGCGAAATCCTCCTCACCTCGATGGACCGGGACGGCACCGAGACCGGGTACGACGGCGACCTCGTCGGTCGCGTCGTCGATGCCGTCGGCGTTCCGGTGATCGCCTCCGGCGGCGTCGGCAACCTCGGTCATCTCGTCGAGGGCGCCGTCGCCGGCGCCGACGGGGTGCTTGCGGCCTCCGTCTTCCACTACCAGACGACGACCATCGCCGAGGCGAAGCGCTACCTCGCCGCCCACGGCGTCATCGTGCGTCCCCCCGAGGCCTGAGACCGGACCCGGCGCCGGCGAGCGCGCACTACCGTCGTAGTCATGGCGGTGGCCCCAGCGGCGCGTCATGGCGAGAAGTCACCGGGCGCGGTGAAGCAGCCGATCACGATGGTGAACGACCGCGTCCTCGTCCAGGTGCCCGATCCCGAGGGCGAGCGGCGCTCGCGCGCCGGGATCCTCATCCCCGCCACGGCGCAGCTCACCAAGCGGCTCACCTGGGCCGAGGTCACGGCGACTGGCCCGAACGTCCGCACCATTAAGGCCGGCGACAAGGTGCTTTTCAACCGGGAGGACTGCTTCGAGGTCGAGGTGCAGGGCGAGGACTACCTCATCCTGCGCGAGCGCGACGTCCAGGCCCTCGCCACCGAACGCCTCGACGGCGGGACCGGCCTGTATCTGTGACCGGTTCGGCGAGACGGAACGAAGGCGCGCCGCCGCCCCGCGGGATGCCGCGGGCCGGCCAGGCGGCGGCGGACACCGCCACCCTCGACGAACTGAGATTCGGCCCCGACGGGCTCGTCCCGGCGATCGTCCAGGACGCGACGAGTCGCGAGGTCCTGATGGTCGCCTACATGAACGAGGAGTCGCTGCGGCGCACCCTCGAGACGAAAAGGACCTGGTTCTACTCGCGCAGCCGCCGCGAGCTGTGGGCCAAGGGCGAGACCTCGGGCAACCGCCAGCGCGTGCGCGGCGTGCTCGTCGACTGCGACGGCGACGCGCTCGTCGTCGAGGTCGACCAGGAAGGTTCGGGCGCCTGCCACACCGGGGCGCGCACCTGCTTCCTGCGCCGCCTGCAGAGCTAGGCGAACCTCCTGTCTGCTCTCGACCTCGCCGAGACCTACGCCGCGCTCCACGAGCGCGTCGCCGGCATCGTCGTCGCCGTCGATGTCGTGACGGTCGCCGGCCCCGACGCCTTGAGCTACCTGCAAGGTCAGGTCTCCCAGGACCTCACCGGCCTCGCGCCGGGCGACAGCACCGAGACGCTCGTCCTCTCCCCGCAGGGCAAGCTCGACGGCTACGGCCGGGTCGTCCGCACCGGCGACGCGACCGCCGCCGTCGTCGTCGACCGAGGACTGGGCGAGGCGATGGAGGCGCGCCTTCGACGTTTCAAGCTGCGTGTCGCGGCGGAACTCGGACTCACCCGGGTGCGGGCGGCGATCCTGCGCGGGCCGGGGGCCCGCCCGGCCGCCACGACGGCGACGGCGGCGATCGTGCTCGACGTCGACTATCCGGGATTCTCAGGCTGCGACCTCGTCGACACCGCGGCCGCGCTGCCCGACGGCGTCCCCGCCGGCGACGCCGCGGCCTTCGAGGCGGCGCGCATCGAAGCAGGCCTGCCGGTGATGGGGCGCGAGCTCTCCGGAGGAACGATCCCGCAGGAGGCGGGGCTCGTCGTGCGGGCCGTGAGCCTCACGAAGGGCTGCTACACCGGCCAGGAGCTCGTGGCGCGCCTCGACGCCCGGGGCAGCCGCGTCACCCGCCGGCTCGTCGGTTTCGTCGTCCGCTCCGGCAGCCCCGCCGCGGGCGACGCGATCGCGGTCGGGGGCAAACCGGTCGGTCAACTCACGAGCGTGGCGTACTCGCCGCGCACGTCGTGTGCGGTCGCGCTCGGCTACCTGCGGCGGGAGATCACTGTCCCCGCCCGGGTCGACGTCGCCCACGCCGGCTCGCTGCTCGCCGCCGAGGCGGCGGAACTGCCGCTCTGGCGCGCCGCTGAGAGTCCCTAGCGGCTCCCGGCCGACCCGGGAAGCGAGACGGCGATGCGCGTCCCGTGGCCCTCGGCGATGGGCGAGACGACCTCGAGCCGGCCGTGCATCGCCGCGGCGAGCTCGGCGACGATGGCGAGGCCGAGCCCGGTGCCAGCCGAGCGGGCCGGGAAGCGGTTCGAACTGAAGTGCCGCTCGAAGATGTGAGGCAGGTCGGCGGGGTCGATCCCCGGGCCGTCGTCGCTGACGGCGACGATGATCGTGCCGGGGGCCGGTCGGGCGCAGGAGACCTCGACGGTGGTGCGGGCGAATTTCAGGGCGTTCTCCGCGAGGTTGGCGACGATCTGGCCGAGGCGGTCGGGGTCGCTCTCGACCCACAGCTCCCCGTCGGCAGAGACGGCGAGCGAGACCCCGGCGGCCTCGAACTCGTAGCGCAGCGCCTCGGCGGCCTTGGCGACGACGTCGCCGGCGTCGACATGCGCCGGGTGGAGAGAGAACTGGTGGGCGTCAAGCCGCGCCAGGTCGAGCAGGTCGCCGATCAGGCGCTCGAGGCGGATCGACTCGGTGACGACGACCGCGGCGGAGCCGGCCGCGTCGGGCGCCACGCCCTGGGCGATCGCCTCGGAGTAGCCGCGGATCGACGTGAGCGGCGTGCGCAGGTCGTGCGAAACCGACATGAGGAACTGCCGGTCGAGGTCGCGCAGGTCCTCGAGGTGTGCCGCCATCTGGTTGAGCGAAGTAGTCAGCGTCGCGAGCTCGGCGTAGTCATAGCGCGACGCCGCGAGCCGGGTCGAGAAGTCGCCGCTCGCGATTTCCTGCGCGGCGCCGGCCGCAGCGACGACCCGGCGCGCGATGCGCCGGGAGATGACAACGGCGGCTGCGGCGGCGACGAGGAGCGAGATCCCGCCAGCGAGGACGAAGTATGAGACGCTCGCGTCGGAATTGCCGACCTGCCGGGCGAGCAAGAACGCGAGGTGGACCCCGCCGGCCGAGACGAGCGGCACCGCGGCGAAGGCGAGGTTGCCGGCGAGGCCCGAGGTCGCCCGGCCCGCGGCGAGGTCCTTGGCGTTGATCGCGCGGGCGGAGAAGTCGAGTTTCGGGACGGCGTCGACGAACGTCCCGTGCGCCGACGTCGTGACGATCGAAGCCTGCTTGATGCCGGCGATCGAGCTGATGAGCGGCAGGACCTCGGCGATGATCTGCGGGGCGTCCTTCGTCGTCTTGAATAACGTCTGCTCGCGCTGCGCGAGGTCGATCGTCTGCGACAGGACGAGCCGTCGGGTGTTGTCGGCCGCGGCGTTCCGCACGAGGGCGAGGCTCACCGCGCCGGCGAGGGTCAGCGCGACCGCCAAGACGACGACGAAGACGAGGGTGATGCGCGTCCCCATCGGCCAATGGCGCGGCCCGCCGGCGGGGCGACGTCTCAATCGCACCGGTAGCCGACCCCCCAGATCGTCTTCAAGGGCAGCGCGTCTCCGAGCTTGCGGCGCAACTGGCGCACGTGGACGTCGACGGTCCGTTCGTCGCCGATCCAACCCAGGCCCCAGACGGAGTCGAGCAGCTGGCGTCGGGTGAAGACGATCTTCGTGTTCGCAGCGAAATGGGCGAGGAGGTCGAACTCGCGGGCCGTGAGCCGCACCGGGCCGGCCTTAGTCGTCACCTCGCGCCGCGCCGTGTCGACCGTGACGCCGCCGACGCGCAGCGGCGTCTCGGCCGGCCGGTGGGAGCCCTCGGTGCGCCGGAGGATCGCCCGTACCCGGGCGACGAGCTCCCGGGGCGAGAACGGCTTCACGACGTAGTCGTCGGCGCCGAGCTCGAGACCGAGGACGCGGTCGACCTCGTCGTCGCGGGCGGTGAGGAAGACGACGGGCACATCGCTCGTGCGGCGGATCTCGCGGCACAGCTCGATGCCGTCGACCGGTCCGGGAAGCCCGATGTCGAGAAGGACGAGGCTGGGGTGCTCGTTGACGACGAGTTCGAGGCCGCGGTTCGCCTCGGTCGCTTGCAGGACACGGAAGCCCGCGTTGCGCAACCACAGGTCGACGAGGTCGGCGATGTGATGGTCGTCCTCGACTAGGACGACAGTGCCGTGATCGGCTTTCGTCTTACGCTCATTTCTCACCGGACAAGCATGACGCGCGGCGCGCTGGCCGGTGCGCCAGCCGGGTTCCGCGGCTCGGCTTGCCCGAAGCGCCGGTGCGGCCGCCGTTACGCTGTCGATGGTCACGCAGGCGCGCGCCGGGCGCGCCGAGGCGTCGCGACCCGGGGTGCCAGGTGTTCGTGAAGATCTGCGGCGTGACGAACGAGGAGGACGCGCTCCTCGCCGTGGCGATGGGCGTCGACGCCGTCGGGTTCGTGCTCGCCCCCTCCCCGCGTCAGGTGGCGATCGGCGCGGCGCGTGACATCGCCCGGCGCCTGCCGCCGGAGGTCATCACCGTCGGGGTCTTCCGTGACGCCCTGGCACAACGCGTCGTCGACGTCGTCTACCAGACGGGCCTGCGCGCTGCCCAGCTCAACGGTCACGAGAGCCCGGAGGACGTCGCCTACGTCGCCGAGAAGGTGCCCCTCGTCATCAAAGCCTTCGCGGCGAATGCCGCCGTGCTCACCGACCTCTCCGAGTATCACGCCGACGCGCTCCTCGTCGAGGCCCCGGCGCCGGGGCCCGGCAAGGTCTTCGACTGGCGGCTCGCCGAGCGGATGCCGCCTTCGCGCCGGCTGATCCTCGGCGGCGGGCTCGACCCGGGGAACGTCGCCGACGCGATCCAGCTCCTGCGGCCGTGGGGGGTGGACGTCTCGACGGGCGTCGAGACGGGGTCGCGCAAGGACCCCCGCAAGGTGCGGGCCTTCATCCAGGAAGCCCGCACCGCCTTGCCCAACGACGACGGGCCGCGCCCGAATGCCCCCTACGACTGGCAGGAGGAGTGGTGAAGCCCGCCGCCGGTCACGGCTGACGGTCGAACGGTTCGCATGCCTATGCAAGATGTAGGATCATCATCCTATGAAAGCGGCCGTGGTCGGCGCCTCCGGTTACCTCGGCGCCGAGCTCGTCCGGCTCTTGTCGTCGCACGCCGATCTCGAGGTCGTCGCGGCGCAGGCGGAAACCTCGGCCGGGGTAGCGCTCGGAGAACTCTTCCCCGGGTTGAGCGGGCCGGACAAGAGCCTCGTCCTGACGGCGACCGAGCCGGCCGCGCTCGCGGGTTGTGACGTCGTCTTCGTCGCCGTGCCGGCGGGCCGCTCGCAGGCGATCGTGCCGCGGCTACTCGACGTTGTCCCCCTCGTCGTCGACCTCGGTGCTGACTTCCGCCTGCGCGACCCGGCGGCCTACGAGCGCTGGTACGGCTTCGTCCACGAGGCACCTGAGCTCCTCGACCTCGCCGTCTACGGCCTGCCGGAGCTGAGCCGCGCCGCCCTCGTCGGGGCGAGGCTCATCGCCGCACCCGGCTGCTATGTGACCGCGGCGGCGCTCGCGCTCGAGCCGTTCGTCTCCGCCGATCTCGTCGAGGCTCGCGGGCTCATCGTCGACGCGGCGAGCGGCACCTCCGGGGCGGGGCGGACCGCCTCGGCGGAGACGCACCATGCGACGGTGAACGAGAACTTCGTCGCCTACGGGTTGGCCGGCCACCGCCACACCCCGGAGATGGAACAGGTGATCGGGGCCGAAGTGCTCTTCACGCCGCACCTCGCGCCGATGACGCGGGGCATCCTCGCCACCTGCTACGGGCGTGCCACCCGGGAGCTGTCGACCGAGGCGCTCCTCGAGACCCTCGCCCGGCGCTACGCCGGCGAGGCCTTCGTCGAGGTCGTTGCCTATCCGCCCTCGACGCACGAGGTCTACGCCTCGAACATGGCGAAGCTGACGGCGCGGGCCGACCCCCGCACCGGCCACGTCATCGTTTTGGCCGCGATCGACAACTTGACCAAGGGCGGCGCCGGTCAGGCGATCCAGGCGGCGAACATCGCCCTCGGGCTCGACGAGACCGCGGGACTGCCCCGGGTCGCGGTGACGCCGTGAGCGTGACCTGGCCGCGCGGCTTTCTCGCCGCGGGAATGGCGAGTGGCATCAAGCCCGACGGGGCAGCCGACCTCGCTCTCGTCGCTGCGGCGTCCGGCGCGGTGCCGGCGGCGGCGGCGTTCACGACGAACCGGGCGTGTGCCGCCCCGGTGACGGTCAGCCGGCGGCACCTCGCCGCAACCCACGGGCAGACCGCGGCGGTCGTCTTGAACAGCGGCTGCGCCAACGCCGCCACCGGGAGCGAAGGCCTGGCGGCCGCCGAGGAGATGGCCCGGGCCGTCGGTGCCGGACTCGGAGTCCGCCCGGAGGAGGTCCTCGTCTGTTCCACCGGCCTCATCGGCTACCGGCTGCCGATCGAGACGATCGTCGCCGCCGCCCCGGCGCTCGTCGCCCGGCGGGGTGACGGCGCCGCCGACGCCGCCGCGGCGGCAACGGCGATCCTCACGACCGATACCCATCCCAAGCAGGTGGCCCGGGAGGCGGCGTCGTTCCGCGTCGGCGGGATGGCGAAGGGCGCCGGCATGATCGCCCCGCGGCTCGCGACGATGCTCGCCGTGCTCACGACCGACGCCGCAGCCACCCCCGAGGTGCTCGGCCCGGCGCTGCGGGACGCGGTTGACGGATCTTTCAACGCGCTCATCGTCGACGGCTGTACCTCGACGAACGACACGGTCATCGCCCTGGCGAGCGGCGAGGCGGGCGAGGCCGACCCGGCGACGCTCGCCGCGACGCTCGCCGACGCCTGCGCCGACCTCGCCCGCCAGCTCGCCGAGGACGCCGAGGGCGCGACGCGGGTCGCCGAGATCCGGGTCGTCGGCGCGGCGAGCGACGACGACGCCCGGCTCGCGGCGCGCGCCGTCGGCACCAGCCTGCTCGTCAAGGTTTCCCTCGCCGGTGCCGACCCGTACTGGGGCCGGATCGTGAGCGAGCTCGGCGCCTCGGGGGCGGCCTTCGATCCGGACCGCGTCCGCGTCCGCTACGGGGCGACGACGGTCGTCGAGGCCGGGGTCGGCGTCGAACACGACCGGAGCGCCGTGGCGGCGCACCTCCGAAGCGGCCGGGTCGAGATCTCGTGCGACCTCGGCTTGGGTGGTGGCACGGCGAGGGTGCTGGCGACGGACCTCGGCCACGGCTACCTCGACGAGAACATGGTGACGTCATGACGCCCACGCCGGATCGTGCCGCCGCGGCGACGGCGGCGACACTCGCCGAGGCGATCCCGTATATCCGGCGCTTTTCCGGCGCGGTGATCGTCGTCAAGTTCGGCGGCGCCGCGCTCGTGTCTCCCGAGCCCGGCGAGCCGTCAGTCCTCGCCGGGTTCGCGCAGGACGTCGTCTTGATGCGCAGCGTCGGCATGCTCCCCGTTGTCGTCCACGGCGGCGGCCCCCAGATCGGCGCGCTGATGGAACGGCTCGGCAAGACGCCCGAGTTCCGGGACGGCCAGCGGGTCACCGACGCCGAAACCCTCGAAATCGCCCGCATGGTGCTCGTCGGCAAGGTGAACCGCGAGATCGTCGGCGCCCTGAACCGCCACGCCCCGGTCGCCGTCGGGCTCTCGGGCGAGGACGCGGGGTTCATCACCGCCGTCGAGCGCGACCCGTCGCTCGGTTTCGTCGGCGACGTCGAGTCGGTCGACCCGGTGCTGCTCCACCACCTCCTGGCGGAGGGCGTCATCCCGGTCGTCGCGACCGTCGCCCCCGACGCGAGCGGCCAGGCCTACAACGTCAACGCCGACGCCGTCGCCGGCGCCGTCGCCGAGTCGCTCGGCGCCCGTCGTCTCATCTTCCTCACCGACGTGAGCGGCGTGCGTGCCCGGGGCGACGACCCCTCGAGCGTGCTCTCGACCGCCACCGCCGACGACCTCGAGGCGCTCGTCGAGGCAGGCCACATCACCGGCGGGATGATCCCGAAGGCCCGCGCCTGCGCCCGCGCCGTGCGGCGCGGCGTCGAGGCCGGCCACATCCTCGACGGCCGGATCGAGCACGCCCTGTTGCTCGAGCTGTTCACCGAGTCCGGCGTCGGCACGATGGTGGTGGCCCCGTGACCCACCTCATGCCGACCTACCGGGAGCCTCCCGTCAGCTTCGTCTCCGGCCGGGGCTGCCGACTCGTCGACGCCGAGGGGCGGAGCTACCTCGACTTCCTCTCGGGGCTCGGGGTCACCTCGCTCGGCCACGCCGACCCGGAAGTCGGCGCCGCCGTCTCGGCCCAGGCGGCGCGCCTGCTCCACGTCTCGAACATCTTCGGCAACGAGTTCAACGAGGAGGTGGCGGCGAAGCTCGACGCCCTGATCGGCGACGGAAGCCCGATGGGCGGCAAGGTGTTCTTCGCCAATTCCGGGGCGGAGGCGAACGAGTGCGCGATCAAGCTCGCCCGCCGCTACGGCGGGCGCGGCCGCCACGGCGTCGTGTCGGCCCTCGGGTCTTTCCACGGACGGACGCTCGCCACGCTGCATGCCACGGGACAGCCCGCCAAGCACGAGGCGTTCCTGCCCCTGCCCGAGGGCTTCAGCCACGTCCCCTACGGTGACGTCGCGGCCCTGCGGTCGATCGATCCGGGGAGCGTCGTCGCCCTGCTCCTCGAGCCGATCCTCGGCGAAGCCGGCGTCGTGCCACCGCCGCGGGGATATCTCGCCGCGGCGCGGGCGGTCTGCGACGAGCTCGGGCTATTGCTGATTCTCGACGAGATCCAGACCGGCCTCGGTCGCACGGGGCGCTGGTTCGCTTTCCAGCACGAGGGGATCACCCCGGACGTCGTGACGGTCGCCAAGGCAATCGGCAACGGCGTCCCGGTTGGCGCCTGCTGGGCGCGTGCCGAGGTCGCCAGGGCGTTCCAGCCGGGGGACCACGGATCAACCTTTGGCGGACAGCCGCTGGCGATGGCTGCCGTCCTCGCGACGCTGGAGCGCCTTGTCGCCCTCGACGCGCCCGCCGTCGCCGAGTCGCTCGGCGCGAGGCTCGCGGCGTCGCTCGCCAAGGTCGAAGGGGTCGCGACGGTGCGCGGGGCGGGGCTCCTGCTCGGCGTTGTGCTCGAAGAAGGCCTTGAGGCGCGGGACGTCTTTTCTGAGGCGTTGCGCGGCGGGCTCGTCGTCAACGCGCCGGCTCCTCACGTCATCCGCCTCATGCCGCCGTTCGTCGTCACGGACGAGGACTGCGACGAGGCGGTCGAACTCCTCGCCGCGGCGATCGCGCGGGTGAAAGCTGCGGGCTTGGACCAGGAGAAGGAGAAATTGTGACGCGCAACGTGCTTTCGGTCTCGGACCTGTCGCCGGCGGAGATCACAACCGTGCTCGACCTCTCCGAGCTCCCTGACCTGTCGCGCTCGCTCAGCGGTCGCGGGGTCGCGCTCGTCTTCGAGCTCCCCTCGGCGCGCACTCGATCCGCCGCCGAGATGGCCGTCGTCGACCTCGGCGGGCACCCGGTGACGATCCGGGGCGAGGAGATCGGCTTCGACGTCCGCGAGTCCGTCGAGGATGTGGCGCGCACCCTCGGCTGCTACCACGCCATAATCGCCGCCCGCGTCAGCGACCACCAAACATTGGTGCGCATGGTGGCCGCCCTCGACGGGGCAGGCCGCAAGGTCCCGGTCGTCAACCTGCTCTCCCCGCTCGCCCATCCGACCCAGGCTCTCGGCGACCTGTTGACGATCCGGCAGTGCCTGGGATCGCTCGAGGGCGTCAAGGTTGCCTTCGTCGGCGACGGGAACAACGTCTGCCGCTCGCTCGTTGCCGCCTGCGCCGCCGTGGGCGCGCCGATCACCGTGGCGTCACCTCCCGGCTACGGGATCGAAGGGGACCTCGTCGAAGCGGCGCGATCTGAAGGCGGGATCATCGCGCTCACCGAAAGCCCCCTCGAGGCGGTCGACGGTGCCCAGGTCGTCTACACCGACGTCTGGGTGTCGATGGCCGACCAGGCCGAGGCGGAGGCGAAGAGGGCCGCCTTTGTCGGCTTCACGGTCGGCGAGGCGCTCGTCGCCCGGGCCGCTCCCGAGGCGATCGTGCTGCACTGTCTGCCTGCCCACCGCGGCGAGGAGATCACGGCCGAGGTGCTGGAAGGACCGCACAGCCGGGTCTGGGCACAGGCGGCGAACCGCAGGCACGCGATGCGCGGGCTTCTCTCTTTCCTCTCGTCGGCCGGAGCGTCGGCCCGATGAGCCGCGTCGCGAAGAAGCGCCGCCAGCACCTGCTCACACGCCTATTGGCTGACAACGCCATCACGAGCCAATCCCAGCTCGTGGCGCTGCTCCTCGCGGAGGGTGTTGACGCGACCCAGGCGACGATCTCGCGCGACCTTGAAGAACTCGGGGCGTTGAAGGTGCGCCTGCCTGGCGTCGACCACCCGGTTTACGCCATCGCCGAGCTTCCGCGCGCCCAGCAGGCGCCGATCGAGCACCTCCGGCGGGTCCTCAGCGAGTGGGTCGTCGAGATCTCGCCCTCGCAGAATCTCGTCGTCGTCCGGACGCCGCCGGGCTCGGCCCACGTCGTCGCCTCGGCGCTCGACCGCTCCCGGCTCGACGGCGTGGTCGGCACCGTAGCGGGGGACGACACCGTGCTCGTCGTCGCCGCCGAGGAGGACGGGGGAGAGGCGCTTTGCAGCCTGATCGCCCGGCTCGCCGGGCGGCGCCAAGCGGGAGCAACGCCACAACCGGCAGTGCCGGAGGAAGAGGTCGGAAGGTGAAGACACGGGTGGTGCTCGCCTACTCCGGCGGGCTCGACACCTCGGCCGCGGTGCACTGGCTCGGGGCCGAGCGTGGCTACGAGGTCGTGGCGGTCGCCGTCGACGTCGGCCAGGGCGGGGACTTCGAGGCGATCCGGCAGCGCGCCCTCCAAGCCGGGGCGGTCGAGGCGATCGTCGTCGACGCCCGCGAGGAGTTCGCCCGGAACTACGCGGTGCCGGCATTGCAGGCGAACGCCCTCTACGAAGGTCGCTACCCGCTCGTCTCGGCGCTCTCGCGCCCGGTCATCGTCTGGCACCTCGTCGCCGAGGCCCGCCGCCACGGCGCCACGGTGGTCGCCCACGGCTGCACCGGCAAGGGCAACGACCAGGTCCGTTTCGAGGTGGGGACGCGGGCTTTGGCGCCGGATCTCGAGATCGTCGCGCCGGCGCGGGAATGGGGAATGACCCGGGAGGAGACGGTCGAGTACGCCCGGCGCCACGACATCCCCGTGGAGGTGACGAAGGAGAGGATCTACTCGATCGACGAGAACCTCTGGGGCCGCGCGATCGAGTGCGGCACGATCGAGGATCCGTGGGTCGCGCCGGCAGAGGACCTGTTCGCGCTCACGGCGGAAAAGTCGCGCCAAACGGTCGAGGTATCGGTCGGCTTCACCGCCGGCGTGCCGGTCGCGCTCGACGGGAAGCCCCTGGGGCTCGTCGAGCTCATCGGCACGATCGGCCGGGTGGCCGGGGAAGCGGGCTTCGGGCGCATCGACATGGTCGAAAACCGGCGGGTCGGGATCAAGAGCCGTGAGATCTACGAGTGCCCGGCTGCCCTCGCCCTCGTCTTTGCCCACGCCGACCTCGAAGGCCTGACCCTCGAACGGGAGGTCGCCCACGAGAAGGCGCGGCTCGAGGGGCGCTTCGCCGAGCTCGTCTACGACGGGATGTGGTTCTCGCCCCTGCGGCAGGCCCTCTCGGCCTTCGTCCACTCGACCCAGCGCCACGTCACCGGCGAGGTCCGTCTGCGCTTCACGCCCGGCGGCCGCCTCGCCGTCGTCGGCCGGCGCAGCCCGGTCGGCCTGTACGACTACGGGCTCGCCACCTACGACGCCGCCGACGCCTTTCGCCACGAAGACGCCGAAGGCTACATCCGGATCTACGGTCTCGGGATCAAGACCTGGGCGAGCCGGCAGACGGCGGACGGGGAGGGCTGATCGTGACGATGTGGTCGAGACGGATGAGGAAGCCGCCGGCTCCGGCGATGATGGCGTTCACCGAGAGCGTGTCGTTCGACCGGAAGCTGTGGCGCGACGACCTCGACGGTTCGCGCGCCCACGTGCGGGGCCTCGGGCACACCGGCGTCCTCGACGAGACCGACGTCGCCAAGCTGCTCGGGGCGCTCGACGAGGTCGGCGCGGAGTTCTCATCGCAGCGCTTTGAGTTCGTCGCCGGCGACGAGGACATCCATACGGCGATCGAGCGCCGCGTCACCGAGCTCGCCGGCGACGCCGGTGCCAAGCTCCACACGGCGAGGAGCCGCAACGACCAGGTGGCAACGGCGCTGCGGCTCTACACCCGGCGGCGCATCGGCGAGGTCGTCGCCTCGGTCCTCGACCTGTGCGAGACGCTGCGCGAGCGCGCCGCGCACGCCGAAGGGGTCATGCTGCCGGGGTACACGCACCTCCAGCGGGCCCAGCCCGTCGCGCTCGCGGGCCAGCTGCTCGCCCACGGCTGGGCGCTCACGCGGGACGTCGACCGCCTCTTTGACACCCGGCGCCGGCTCGACGTGTCACCGCTTGGTGCCGGCGCGCTCGCCGGCTCCTCGCTCCTCACCGATCCCGACTGGGTCGCTTGCGAGCTCGGGTTCGCGGGGCGTTTCGAGAACTCGCTCGACGCCGTCGCCGACCGCGACTTCGTCGCCGAGACCCTTTTCGACCTCGCGCTCTTGGGGGTGCACCTCTCGCGTCTCGGGGAGGAGTTCGTGGTCTTCTCGACGAGTGAGTTCGGCTTCTACCGGCTCGACGACGCCTGGTCGACGGGGAGCTCGATGCTCCCCCAGAAGAAGAACCCCGACATCGCCGAGCTCGCCCGTGCCAAGGCCGGACGCCTGATCGGCCACCTCGCCGGGTTCCTCGCGACCTTGAAGGGCCTGCCGTTTGCCTACAACCGCGACCTGCAAGAGGACAAGGAACCGCTCTTCGACGCTTTCGGACAGGTCAGTCGGGCGCTCGTCGCCCTGCGCGGGCTCGTCGAGACCGTCGAATTCGACGAGGAGGCGATGGGAAGAGCCGCCGCCGACCCGGCGCTTTTTGCCGTCGACCTCGCCGAGTGGCTGGCCGAGCGCGGCATGCCGTTCCGGCGGGCCCACGGGCTGGTGGGGGACCTCGTGCGCCGTGCCCGCGAGGCGGACAAGCCCCTCGCCGAGCTGGTCCTCGCCGAGCCGGCGCTCGGGAGGAACGCCGTGCCAATCGTCGCTCCCGAGGTCGCGACGACTCGGCTGAAAGGCGGCCCAGCGGGCCGGGGCGACATCGGGGATCAACTCGAGCGCTTCAACGCCCGGCTGCGCTTCGACCGGGGTCGCCTCGGCGAGACCGGCCGACCGAGCGGCTGAGCCGTGGCGGAGCCGCGCCGGCTGACCAGGGAGTTCTATGCCCGCGACTCCATCGCCGTCGCGCCCGAGCTGCTCAACCTCGTCTTTTTCGGACGGGGCGCCGCCGGGCGCATCGTCGAGGTCGAGGCCTACGGAGGTGAGCTCGACGCCGCGAGCCACGCCCATCGCGGGCGGACGAGGCGCAACGGCACGATGTTCGGCCCGCCTGGGCACCTCTACGTCTATTTCAGCTACGGGATGCACCGCTGCGCCAACGTCGTCTGCGGCGACGAGGGCGTCGCCCGTGCCGTGCTCATTCGGGCGCTCGCGCCCCTCGAGGGTCTCGCGGCAATGCGCGAGCGCCGCGGTCGGCTGATCGGTGACGCCGAGCTGTGCTCCGGGCCGGCCAAGCTCTGCCAAGCCCTCGGCCTCGAACTCGCCGACGACGGGGCGGATCTCGTCAGCGGGGAGGCGGGCCCCTTCCTCGCCGACGACGGGACCCCGCCGCCGCGGCATCCCTGGTGCGGGCGGCGCGTCGGGTTGTCGGGGCGGGTCGGCGAGGCGGCACTGTACCCATGGCGCTTCGCTGTCGGGGACGGGCCGCGCCACCCTAGGCGCGGGGTCGATTGACACCGCTTAGCGGTGGTAAGGTGATCGGCAGCTCGGAGATGGGTTTCGATGCCGAGCGGTGTCGTCTGGCGGGTGACCGCCGGTTGACTGCGCCCCAGACCCCGGCCCACCAGGGTCGGTGTCGTCCGGGGAAAGCCCGGGTACCTCCTTCCGTGAGGAAGTGTGCCCCGTCGTCGCTCCTTGAGAACGGAATAGGAACAGCCAAAAGCCAGTGCGGGTGGCCGCGCGGTTACGCGCGCGACCACGAAGTCATGAGCACTGAGAACGGACAACGTCTGTTCTGGTGCCAGTCGGCGAGAGGGCGTCCGAAGCCCTCGAGCCGGCTCTCCGGATCGAAACAACGGCCAACCGGCCGGTGTGCGATCTCGATGGAGAGTTTGATCCTGGCTCAGGACGAACGCTGGCGGCGTGCCTAATACATGCAAGTCGAACGGGGTCCATTCGGTGGTAACACCGGAGAAGACCTAGTGGCGAACGGGTGCGTAACACGTGAGTAACCTACCCCGGAGACCGGGATAACATCGGGAAACTGATGCTAATACCGGATACCCCCATGAGCCCGCATGAGCTCGTGAGGAAAGGGTTTCCGCTCCAGGAGGGGCTCGCGGCCTATCAGCTAGTTGGTGCGGTAACGGCCCACCAAGGCGACGACGGGTAGCTGGTCTGAGAGGACGATCAGCCACACTGGGACTGA
>Ga0187857_10002777_pt1 | contig 15097 bp, 10 predicted proteins | sample June2016WEW_8_10_FD_132984 | JGI IMG/M metagenome (GOLD analysis project Ga0187857, IMG submission 132984) | Peatland microbial communities from SPRUCE experiment site at the Marcell Experimental Forest, Minnesota, USA - June2016WEW_8_100 | ecosystem: Environmental > Terrestrial > Soil >...
GAATCTCCGTGGCGCCGGGCGGCAAATAGTCGAGCCGCGCCGCCGCCTCCTGCCGGACGGCATCGAGAACGCTGGGGCGGTGGGTCACGAGGCCGCCTCCCACCAGGACGAGCTCCGGGTCGAGCGCGTAGATGAGATTGGCCACGAGAACCCCGAGATCACACGTCAGTCGATCCGCGAGGCGCTGGCCGAGCGCATCGCCCTCCTCCGCCGCCTCGAACAACTCGCGCAGGCCCGGCTCTTCACCTCGGGCGAGCGATTCCGTGAGCGGCGAGGTCTCGCCAGCCTCGAGCGCCCTGCGCAGTTGGCGCAAGATTCCGCTCTGCGAGGCGTGCTCCTCGAAGATCCCCGTGTTCCCGCAGACGTGCCGGACTCCCCGGGGATCGAGCGACATGTAGCCGAAGTGGCCGGTAGCCCAGTTGCGACCCCGCACCATAGAACCTCCCAGGACGATTGCACCCCCGATGCCGGTGCCCACGGTCAGTGCGGCGACATCCCGGTAACCGCGACCTGCGCCGAAACGCATCTCGCCAGCCAGGATTGCGTTCACGTCGTTGTCACATACGACGGGACACCTGAGCCGGTCGCCGAGCCGTCCGGCGAGTGCGACACCCTCGAGGAACTCAAGCTTGCTCTTGAGCCAGACGACCTTGCCCGAAGTGAAGTCAATCCTGCCTGGGCAGCCGATGCCGACTGCTGCGAGCGGGACCGAGGCAGCGCGCACTTGGCTTCCGATTTCATCGGCAAGGGTTTCGAGGAAGCTCACGGCGTCGCGGCAGCCGCGAGTCTCCAGCACGTTGCATGAGAGCAGTTGGCCCGCTATGTCGGCCAGGCCGACCTTGATCCGCGTTCCGCCCACGTCCACACCGACAAGAAAACCTGCCATGGGCGCCTCCCCTCCGGCATCCACGCTTGGAGTAAGACCGATTGTACGTACAATCGGTCATAGTGACAACTGATTGTCGAATGCCAAGCGCGCCTTTTGTGCTTCCAGACGCGGCTCTCTTGTCTGGACGAGCGTCGACCTCGGAGAAGCCTCAGAAACTCGTTCTTCTGCTGGCACGAGGTATCGGTTGGCTTCTGTGAACAACTTCCTCTCCAGGCAGAGCTTTACCTTTGCGGCCAAATCATAGTCACTCCATCTCGCCGGACCTAACAGTGGGCAAGACAAATTACGTCATGATGGTGCTGTTTGTTCACGCCGATAAGTATGACCGGATTCCCGAAGGATTTGCCGCCAATCTAAAGAGCAAGATTGCTATCGAGTCCTCATCCGACTATGAAGCCGTAATCTTTGTACGCGGACTAAATAATGTCTGTGTTCTGTTTGTTCCGATCGCCTAGTGCAGGGAACCACAACGCATAGAGGGTGCAGACCTTAATTGATAGCTTGTCCTTAGGTCGCCTACCGCCCGTACGCGAACGGGTGATTTTACGTAGCGCGCGGTTCAACGTTCAGGAACCGGATGAATAGCGAACACCGATGTTCCGCGGATCTCCCTGCGTGATTTCAATGAGTTACAAGACCACAGAGTAGGAGGATTCTTGAACACCTAGGGAAGGGGAGCTATTTCCCAGAACCCGTTTGACCAAAGCCGAAACTGTCATCCAATTACCCGACCCTTCACAAGACCCGCAAAGAATGCGGCGGTCGGCTCCCACACAGACCCATGTGGCCAGAGTCAATGTGCTTCATAGTGAGAGTATGATACGCTCATCGCAGTTCAATTAGGTACCCCGTCCCTGCAGGCGAAGAGTCGGACATCCTCTCGACCGACAATGGAACCCTTACCTGGACCGCCGCGGTGGCCACATTTCGATTCATCGGACAAGAGGGTGAGCTACAAATAACTGACTAGCACTCGACGAGATGCCTTCGCGGGGGAGTCCGCAGCGTAGACAGGGACGCCGGCGCCTCAGATTGAGTCGTCCATGAGCACGGGCAGAAGCGATGTACTCTTTGTGTTTCCGCCTGCCCCAGGAAATGCAGGCGCATTCAAGAATCACCTCGGGGTGGCGTACCTCCGTGCGGCGCTCGCCCGCGATGGCCTGGCGACAGCCCAATATCTCAACCGAAATCCCGGCACCATCGATTCGGTTGCAGCGGACATCCTTCGACGCAATTCTCCCATCGTCGGCTTCACCGTCTACGACTCCAACGCGAGATTGTCCCTTGCCCTGGCGCAAAGCATCAAAGGACGAAAGCCTGAAACACGAATCGTCTTCGGCGGGCCGACGCCGACCTTCAATGCGCGTCCTCTGATAGAACGCCATTCGGTAATCGATGCCTGTGTCATGGGCGAGGCCGAAGAAACTGCAGCGCAAATCTTTGCGAAGTTGCTTGGCGGCGGTGGTCTAAATGAGGCTCAACCAGGCGTCGCTTTCCGCAGAGACGGTGAGGTAGTTTGCACGGCATTGGCGCCCTTGGTTGGTGCAACTCAGCCAGGCGTCCAGTGCACGTTAGACTGCACTCCGTCTCCGTATCTTTCCGGGATTCTATGCGACGGCCGGGAAGGAGTGCTGACCGGGCGGGGCTGTACGCATCATTGCCAGTATTGTTGTTTCGCGGCCCTGGGCAGAATGTCTCTGCGCGTGCATTCCATCGAAAGAGTAGTAGCTGAACTGGAATTCATCGCCGCACACCAGAAACGCACCGGAAAACAGTATCCGGTCATGTTCCACGATGATGCGTTCACGCTACTGCCCCCGCGCGCCAAGGCCCTGTGCCAGGCCATCGCGGATCGCAGGCTCGACCTACGGCTTCTTTGTATCACTCGCGCCGACACGGTCGATGAGGAATTGATGGAGCTGATGAAAGAGGCCGGCTTCATCAGCATTCATTTTGGGCTGGAGAGCGCAGTCCCCTCTGTCTTGCGTGCCACCGGGAAAGTCCGGCCCCCCGACTGGCACGACCTAGACCTGGCACCAGAAAGGCAATTTTTGGACAGGGTGAGGGAGAGCATTCACCTGGCAAAGAAGTACGGACTGCGAGTGGGTGTTAGCATAATTCTGGGCTTGCCCACAGAGACTCCCGCCGATGGCGCCGAGACTCTTCGTTTCGTCAAGGAACTTCCTGTCGACTCCTACACGCACAATCTCCTATGGGTTTTCCCCGGCACGGCCCTATGGACAACGCACGAAAAACATGGAATCTGCTGTGGTTTGGATAAGATGGCTTTGCCTGAGACCACCGCGTATTCCTACGACGTCCATACCCTTAAGCCGGGCCCGAGATGCGAACTGGAGGAAGTGGCCGTCCTAGTTCGACATCTGGCGATGGATGTGCTCCATGGCTGTGACACATGTTTTAGTACCGGAGGGGGAACAAGCGCTGTGGTCCTCGAAGCGGGCCGGTTGACATCCCATCTCGCGGAGTGGCTGCGTCGTGTTCTCAACGTGCGCGGTACGGTCGTGCAGGTCTACCCGCCGATGAAAAGACGCGATCGATGGACGACCATCAAGGAAGACCGAAATATCATGAACGAGCACTTGGTTCCTGTAGGCTACCACCTGCAAATCCAACCCAGAAAGATACAAAAGAAGAACGCGGATGAGCAAAGCTGGGTGATTACGTACACGGGAATGGATGCATACGAAACGGAGCAGCCAGAGCTGCTCACGATCCGGGTATCGAAAGGCGCAGGGCCCTTGGTGACTTGGGCCCGGGGCAAAGCAGCAAAAACTGCTCTCTGTGAAATTTCGGACTATCTCCGGCAACCGGAAGAATTAAATTCGCTGATGGACCGGATCGAAGCAGAGGGCAAGGCTTCTCCTTTGCAAGAAATGTCGCCTCCACCGCAGATCAAGTACCCGGGTCGCTGGCTTTGCGGAAAGGCCCCGTGTTGCGCCTTGAGGCGAATTGAGGTTTCAAGTTGCGGAGAAGTACGCTGCTGCCGCCAGGGTGACCCAATTGGCAAAGTTGGCGACTCACGAGAGACTCTCTCGAAGCAACTAGCGCAGCGGGTGAGGGAAGTTGAACGAAGACGCGGATGCTCCAAGTGCCGGAACACCCACTGTCCCCGCTGCCCGTTTCCCGGAGTAGACGATCGGACCTACTGCCGAATCATCAATTTGCAGGAACGCGCTCGACTGCTGCTGCACTGGATGAGGATTTATTCTCGACTTCCTTTGATCGTGGCTCTACAGAAAACTGGTTGATGCCGGAAGGAATAGGCCGAATAGTGGAAAGTAAGAATCAGGAGGTTATCCATGAGGAAAGAAGAAGAACCGGAGGTTTTGAAAGAATTGAACAAGCAAGTGGCCTTAAACGCAAAGGAGATCGTTGAGAAGATCCAGAGTTCCCTCAAGCCGGGAGTGGATCAGGATGACCTTGAAAAATGGATAATTGAGTACCTAAAGACCAAGGTACCTCAGATCACGTATTTCAATGCCACGGTGACACACATCGATCATCCGAAGGCACAATGACCGAGCCGGAGAGCGAAAGCTAGGTCTCCGAGGCCCTCACGGTAGTGTTCATGCAGTTGGGCGCACGCGATCGGGAAGGCTGTGAGCAAAGGGTGTGCGCTAACGCAGTAATGCCGACAGCGAGAGCGGTCTAAGCGTAGAGGCGAACGCCTTCCACGACGCAAGGGAGCGCTCGAACCGCAAACGTACCCTATTGTGGGAAATTCATGCGGCGCAGGAGATCCTTGAAGCGCGGATCATTCCGCACCGGACCGGACCACAACTCGCATTTTACGCCGGAGAGACCGCCCGAACGCCCGACATAAGCCCGCTCCAGCCATTCCACCGCGCTGTCAGTTTCGCCGAGACCATCGTAAAGGATAGCCACGTTGTAAGGGTCCAAGCTCATTTCTGGAGGAGGGCTTTTCAAGCGGCTTAGTAACGTTAGGGCATCTTGGCGCTTCCTGGCAACGGCATAAACCATTCCGCAACTACCCAGCACGACTTGATCGGGAAGAGCTGCGACCGCCTTTTGGCAGGAGGCGACGGCTTCCGGAAACATGCGTTTTTGGGCGTAGTTCCAGCCCAAAACGGCATTGGGATAGGCGAGGTCCGGAGCCAGTTCGAGGGTTTTTTTCAACTGGGCTATGGATTCGTCGTGCTTGCGCGCGTAATAGAGAACCCATCCGAGGCCAAAGTTCGTGCCCACGGTGAGCGGGTCAAGTTCCAGAGCTTTTTGAGCTTCTGTCACGGCCTCCCCTGAACGGCCCAGAGAGATCAAGAATACGCTGTACTTGAGATGGGCGCGCGAACTGTTTGGGTTGAAGACGATTGCGCGCTTAAACTCCTTCTCCGCACCCGTCCAATCCCAGTCAAATGTGAAATTTATCTCCCCTAGCTCCGCATGGGCTTCGGACAGAGTTTCATCCAGTTCCAAGGCTTGGCCGACAGCCGCCCTTGCCATGGGGACGGTCTCGTTCAACTGCCGGAGGCCATAAAGTGCTTCGTAGCTATGATAATCGGCCAAGTCCGCATACGCGGGCGCGTACGTAGGGTCAAGGGCAATGGCCTGCTGAATATAAATGATGGATTTTTTGGCCTCTTCGTCAGGCCACTTGCTCGAGAGGTACCTGGCTTTGAGATAGAGCTCATAAGCCTCTGGATTGACAGGCCGTCGATTCGCCAGCCGAGCCTGCTCCTGCGGCGTAACTTTCGCCTTCACCTCGCTCGTAATCGCTTGCGCCACATCGCTCTGCAACGCCAGGATATCGCTAACGTTGCGCTCGTATGTCTCGGACCAGAGTTGGCGTTCCGCCTTCGCTTGGATCAATTGCGCCGTAATGCGCACGCGGCTGCCGGAACGCACCACGGATCCTTCAACGATTGCATCCACGTTCAGCTCTCCCGCAATCGTCGGCACTGTTTTCTGCGTCTGCTTGTATTGCATCACGGATGTTCGTGAAATCACCCGTAGTGCGCGCACCTTCCCCAGGTTGGTGATCAACTCCTCGGTCATGCCATCCGCGAAGTATTCCTGTTGCGGGTCACCCGAAAGGTTAGCGAGTGGCAACACCGCCAGCGACTGGATACGTCTGGTGTTCACTCCACCGGACACCAGTCCATGCCGGTTGGCGACGGCGAGGGCGACCGCCAATACAATAATCGCGCCCACGATGAACATGGCCGGCTGGACCCACTTCGCGGATTGCCAGCGGGGCAGCCTTGCCGCGGGCTGCAGATCGTTCATTGTGCCTAGCTGCAGTCTCCGCAGATCTATCCCCAATTCCTTCGCCGACTGATAGCGATCCTCCGGTTCTCTCTCCAGGCACTTGCCGATGATCCGCGCCAGTTCCGGAGAGAGCCTGGAATTGCACCTGCTCGCCGGGGTTGGCGCACTGCGCAGAATCGCACTGATAAGTTCAGAGCGATCCACCGCCGAGAAAGGATGTAGCCCTGTGGCCATTTCGTAGAGCACGATCCCGGCGGCATGGATGTCCGTGCGCGCATCAATCTCTCCGCCAAGCACTTGCTCTGGCGCCATGTAGGGGAGTGTCCCGGCAATGGCATGGGTCTCGCTGAGAGTTTCTGACGCAGGACTCGCCTTTGCGGGTAGCCGAAGCTTCGCCAAGCCGAAGTCCAGAATCTTCAACCGTCCCTCGCTGTTCAGAAGCAGGTTTCCGGGCTTGAGGTCGCGATGAACAACAGCGTGTTCATGGGCTGCGGACAAACCTTCCGCAAGTTGTATACCGAGTGCGATGACGTCCTTTTCGGGCAGCGAGCCTTCCACGAGCCTATCCGCTAGCTTTATTCCCTGGATAAATTCCATGACCAGGAAGTCGCGCCCTTCGTGCGTTTCAAAGTCATGGACCGTGGCAATATTCGGATGGTTCAGTTTCGAAAGAGCGAATGCCTCGTTGCGGAAGCGCTTGCGGGAATGATCGTCGGCGATCGTGCCGGGATTGAGAACCTTGATCGCGACCTCGCGATCGAGGTGAGCGTCGTAACCGCGGTAAACAACACCCATCCCCCCGCTGCCGACTCTCTCCAGAATGCGGTAGTGGCCGAACTCGAGCCCGATGAGGGAGTCGCCGACAGCGGCCTGGCCTGCCATGGGAAGTTCTCCTTCCCACTAACCCTCTCCCGCGAATCATAGGATTGCGCCTATGCGAAGTCAATTCATGTCTAACCGGCCATCAAATCCCACCTGGCTCCACAGAAGTCTCCCTGTGGGGAATGTGGGATACGCCTGGGTACGCCCAGAGACGTCCTCCGTAAAGCACTTCTTCTACAGAATCCCAGCCGATCGCCAAACGTTCAGAAAACCCTTGAGCAGATCGGCTTGGAAGTGATTGATATTTCGGGTCGAGACAGAAGGCCTTTCAGGGTTCGGAATACAGTAGTTTTCTAAACAGTTGAAACCTAAGCTAATCGCGGCTCGAATGAAAAAGAAGGGGGTGCCAAAAACCGATGAAAGTGTTCTTCGTAAATGAAAGGCTTGCCTTCGGAAGCCGGGCCACCCGAAAGGTACACTGCGAAAAGCTAAAAGCCATCGGCATCACGCACGTGGTGAACCTGCGGACAACGAAATCCAAAAGGCTGAAAGAGTTTAAGAGGATTTGGCTCGGCTTCAAGGACGATGCGAAGCCAAGGCCAGCCTGGTTTTATCGCCGCGCTCCATCCTTCTATTGCAAGGCAATCAAGCAGCCAAGGGCAAAAATATTCGTGATGCGTCGGATGGGACGACACCGCAGTGCGTCGCTAACATATTTCCTCCTCCGTGCCTCAGGTGCATCTCCCTCCGCAGCCGAAGCAGTAATTCTCCGGGCCCGCCCTTGCGCGAAGATTGTTAAGGCGTACCGTGAATCAGCCGAGAAATACTTGTACGGCAGGAACATTTGACTGTCAGCAACCGTGACAGTGGCAAATCACATCGCACGCTTATAGTTGAGAGATTACCCTCGAATAGCTTGTCTTGTTCAGCCGGTTTTCTGCGAACTGGAGGGACCCACTTTGCAACTTAGACGTCCCTTATGCATGGTCAAGTTTTCCGGTACCGATCGATTCGGCACTGCGATATACATTGTTTCTCGCTGGTGACGCTGGAGTCTAAGCGGTAGCTGTCCCCGCACCGATGTGGTTTCCTGAGGGCCTCACTGCCGAGATCCAGAGAGCGCCCTCACCGGAGAGCAACCATTCCGAAACTTGGATCCCGATTCAACAGCCGGAACAACGGAGCGTCAGAAAGTAATGAATGTGGAAAGTTGGAGCGCAGAAGCATGGTGGAGGAGGCTAGATGCCTGGTCTTTCGCAGAATGCGGAGAGGAAAGAGAAAAGCTGTACCAGCGGCCGCACCGGAGTAGGCGTGGGACATCAGCGTGCGTGGCACGAATCGACAGTGGGCCGACTCAGAAGGCAGGTCCCCGCACGACGGAAAAGCGCTAAGATGGCGAGCAGCGCGGCGAGGGGGAGGGCGTGCGTGCGACTTCGAATTTGCGTGTTGTGCTCAGGGATGGCTACTCTGTCCGTCCCCACCCGCCTTTGGGCAGAGTTGATCTGGCCAACGGAGATGAGCGTGGAGGATGCGTTTATGATGCAGATGCATTCCTCGCGGCGCTCGACCCAGGCGCCACCAAGCCCACGCAGTTTGTTTCTTCATTTCAACCTGGGATTAAGGGGGGCGGACTAAGTGAAGCTCTATCGCACAACCAAAGGCGTGTTAGTTGAGGAAGATGGCAAGTACTATGTTGTGGCGGCCGCAGACTGGGACGAGCTCCTCAGCAGTGCAGACCTGCATGCGCGGGTTCGCGCGGCCGTGGGCAAAGAGGCTGTGGCGAACTTCGATCCTGCCACGATTCTTGCACCCGTGGTCAGCCAGGAGGTTTGGGCTGCAGGAGTGACCTACTACCGCAGCCGTAGTGCGCGTATCGCGGAGAGCAAAGACGCTGGAGGAGGCAACTTCTATGATCGAGTTTACGCAGCAGAGAGGCCCGAGCTCTTTTTCAAGGCCACAGGGCGGCGCGTTGTCGGGCCAGGCTGCTCCGTGCGCATCCGATCCGACGCAAAGTGGTCAGTACCCGAGCCGGAACTCACATTGCTGATCAGTCCAGCCGGCGCAATCGTGGGTTACACCATCGGCAACGATATGAGTTCGCGTGATATCGAGGGGGAGAACCCGCTCTATCTGCCGCAGGCAAAGATCTACGACGGCAGTTGTGCGCTGGGTCCCTGCATCCTGCTCTCGGCGGAACTGCCGAACAAAACTGCCATCCAGTTGGAGGTCGCGCGCGAAGGGAAGTGCGTCTCTACAGGGAGCACAACGCTCGCAGAACTCAAGCGCGATCCAAAGGAGCTTGCCAAGTTCCTTTTCCGCGACAACAGTTTTCCCCACGGTGTGTTTCTAATGACTGGAACCGGCATTGTCCCGGGGGATAACTTCACGCTGGCGAGCGGCGACGCGATCCGTATCAGCATAGACGGAATTGGCACGTTGAAGAACTACGTCGCGTAATATCGTGCTAATGCAAAAAAAACAATCGCAGTTGACTAGCTGCGCGGAAGCTTGCCATTCACAAGGCGCATGATGCTGAGAGGATTGCCTCGTCGCAACTCCGGCGGCAGCGCCTCGTCCGGGAAGTCCTGGTAGCAAATGGGTCGCACAAAACGAAAGATTGCCTGTGTGCCGACCGAAGTCGAGCGGCCGTCGGAGGTAGCCGGGAACGGGCCGCTATGCACCATGGCGTGGTTCACCTCCACACCAGTTGGATAACCGTTGAAGAGAATGCGGCCCACCTTCGTTTCCAGCACACGGATCAGTTCTTTGGCGCCGGCGATATCCTGTGCTGTTCCATGAATGGTGGCCGTAAGCTGTCCGCGCATTTTCCGCGCAGCAGCCAATAAATCGCTCTCAGCGCCGTAGTACACCAACAGCGTTGTCGGTCCAAAGACCTCCTCCGCCAAGTGGGGATGCGCGAGGAAGTCCGAGAGCGAGACGCCGAATACTGTTGCCGCGGCACAAGCATAGCCCGGCTCAACTGCGGGCGCGCCTGCGATCAACTGCGCCTGTCCGTCAGAGAGTCTCTGTTGAATGGCCCTGTTGTACTTCGCCGCTATGCCGTGAGTCAGAATCTGGTGTTGCCCAAGCGCGCTCACACCGCTCCGCAAGGTCTGAATGAATTCCGCGTTATCCGCTTGCGGCATGAACACAACTCCCGGCTTGGTGCAGAATTGCCCGGAGCCCAGTGTGAACGATGCCTGCAGCCCTTGCGCAAGCTGCGCGCTCCGCTCCCGCATAGCGCCGGGAAGGATGAACAGCGGATTCGTACTTCCCATCTCGGCGTAGCAAGGGATGGGTTCGGGTCGCTCTGCCGCCAGCCGCATCAATGCCTGTCCGCCACTCGCCGATCCGGTGAACGCAATGGCCTTGACGGCGGGGTGCCGAACAAGAGAAATTCCCACTTCCACTCCAGCATCGAAGAGGAGAGAAAACACTCCGGGTGGCAGACCGTGCTCCTGCACAGCCTTCTGCAGGACCCTTCCGACGAGTTCGCTGGTTCCGGGATGCGCGGGGTGAGCCTTGACGATTACGGGATTGCCCGCGGCGAGGGCGGAAGCCGTGTCGCCGCCGGCGACCGAGAACGCCAGCGGAAAATTGCTGGCGCCAAAGACCGCGACAGCTCCAAGGGGCCGCAACATCGAACGGATATCCGGGCGGGGAAGTGGTTTGCGCTCACGGTCGGCTTCATCAATGCGGGCATTCACCCAGGAACCCTCTTCAAGAACTTCAGCAAAGAGTCTGAGTTGCGAGGTGGTGCGGCCGAGTTCCCCCTGCAGACGCGGCAGTGGCAGGCCGCTCTCCAGGTGCGCGCGATCGACTATGTCGGAACCCTCAGGCGCAAGCCCATCGGCGACACGGCGCAACAGCGCAGCACGCTCGCGTCCACTGAGGCCAGCCACAGCGGGGAACGCGGCTTCCGCGAGGCTGGCGGCCCGATCAATGTCCTCGCCCGTGGCCGAGTAGAAAACCGGCTCAAGCTCAGCTGCATTTGCCGGGTTTACTGCGCGAAACGCAGCGCCTTTCCCTCTGCCGGTCTGATCTCCGATAAGTGATAGACCCGAGAGCATAAATTCGTGATTCTCCTTTTGATTGACCTCTACCTTCTAAGCATGCCGCAGATCGTTGCACAACGATAGCGGTCGGGCGAAAAACAAAAGCGTTCCTTACCAGGCAGTTTCATGGCTTTATCAGTCTGGAAGCGTTTTCTCCGAGGTGATTGTGAACAGGGCGCTCACACCATCACTGGCGAGCTTTTTTGCGGCCACGGGGGGCTGACCCCCACCGATCCATGCCTTGACCGTGCCGTTCACGATACGCCGCTGCCCGTCAGCTTGCACAACGCTTAGATCACGGTCGCGTATTGTGAATGTCAGCGTCCTGGTTTGGCCGCGCGCAAGATGAATCCGCTGGAACCCGTGAAGCTCCTGCAGCGCAGCCCCGGCTACTCCCTCGTGCGTCAGGTACAACTGGACCACTTCGTCGCCATCCATGGCACCGCGGTTGGTCACGTCCGCGGAGACGGTGACGAAGCCGTCCGCCGGGATGGATTCGCGGCTGACTCGTGGATGGCTGTAGCGAAACGTCGTGTAGCTCAAGCCATAGCCGAAAGGAAAAAGCGGGTCACCGCTGAAATAGCGATAGGTGCGATTCGCCATCGAATAATCCCCAAAGGGAGGCAACTGCTCGAGACCCTTGTAGAAGGTTACCGGCAGCCGGCCTGCGGGACTGAAGTCACCCGCAAGTGCCTCGGCGACGGCTGTACCTCCAGATTCTCCCGGGTACCAAGCCTCGAGGATTGCGCGCACGCGATCGTTTGCCCAGTTCACAAACAGCGCACTTCCGTTCGTCAACACCAGCACCACCGGCTTGCCCACGGCATAGACACGTTCCAGCAATTGCTCCTGCGGAGCAGGAAGATCGAGACTCGTGCGGTCCCCGCCCGAGAAGCCGTCAGCCTTCACCTTCATCTCCTCGCCTTCGACTCGGGCCGAGAGACCCAGCATCATCACCACCAGGTCCGACTTGCGTGCTGCTTGTACTGCCTCGTCCTCTTCGCGGCCGGGTACGCCCCAAATCAGTTTTGCCTCGGACGAACGTATTGTCTGAAAGTACTCGATTTTGATGGAGTACACCTTGCTTTTCTCCAGGTGAATCGATTTGGTCAGCGTCGTGGATGGCCGATGCGGTGTCCAATCGTCCACCAAAGGCTCACCGTCGATCCAGACACGGTATCCATCCTGCCCAGTGAAGCCCACAATGTAGTCGTCCGTTTCCAACGGCGACAGCACTCCCGTCCACCGCGCTGAGTAGTTCGTCTTCAGTTTTGGAGAGACCCCGTTGAATCCCCACACGAAGTCCACCGCCGCATCCGTGCGCCGCATCACTGGCTCGCCCTGCAACTCGATATTGTCGAAGTACTCTGCTTGCAATCCATGCTGCGTCCGGGTCGCATCGGTATAGAGTGATGCACCGGGCACCGGCCGCACGACCGTCCCGATCAGACCAGTCCCCTGGACATAGCGAATCCTGGACTGCCGGAAGCGCTTTTTCAGGCCAGTCAGAATGGTAACGGGAGCCGAGGGCGTTCCGTTGTAATTCCCCTCCAAGGCATCCAGGCTGTCCGCATTCGGCCCAATCACGGCAATGCGGGGATAGCTCTTCTTGAGCGGGAGAAAGTGATTCTCATTTTTCAGCAGGACCAGCGACTCGCGTGCTGTTTTCAGTGCCAGTACCCGGTGCGCCGGCGTGTCGTTGGCGGCGGCCCCGAGTTTTGACCACGGAACCATGATCGGTGGATCGAACATGCCAAGACGAAAACGCGCCACAAGCGTTCTTGTGACGGCCGTGTCGATCGCTGCTTCTGGTAGCACACCCTGATGCACGGCGTTCAGCGCGGCCATGCGTTCCAAGAGCACTCGAGACTGCGGGGCACCACAAATCAGGTCTGTACCGGTCGCCAGCGCAACCGCTACACCTTCCTCCTGTGTTGGCTTGTACTTGTGGTGTGCGCTGATGTCCTCGATTGCGGCGCAGTCGGAAACAACGTAGCCCTTGAACTTCCAGGCCTCGCGCAAGTAGTTGTGCAGCAAAACCTTGCTGGCGCATGCCGGCTCGCCGTTCACTGAGTTATAGGCGCACATCACCGACTGTGCATTGGCGTCCATCACCGTGGCGCGAAACGCGGGCAAATACGTGTCTTCCATGTCATGCCGCGAGACGGATACATCCGCTTCATGCCGAGTGGCTTCCGGGCCGCTGTGCACGGCAAAGTGCTTCGGCGTCGCGACCGTCTTGAGGTACCGGGGATCGCTCCCCTGCAGTCCCTTCACGAACGCCACTCCCAAACGCGAAGTCAGGTAAGGATCTTCTCCGTAGGTCTCCTGCCCGCGTCCCCACCGCGGATCGCGAAAAATGTTGATATTCGGCGACCACACGGTCAGGCCTTTGTACCAGGCGCTCGAACCGTCCCCGCCCCTGTTCTCGTTGTATTTAGCGCGAAACTCCGTACTTATGGCGTCGGCATCCCGGAAAAGCAGCACGTCGTCGAAAGTCGCAGCCATACCGATCGCCTGTGGAAAGACCGTCGCCACGCCCGCGCGCGCAACTCCGTGCAATCCCTCGTTCCACCAGTTGTATTCCGGAATCCCAAGACGCTCGACAGCCTCCGAGGTATGTCCAAGCTGAGAAATCTTCTCCTCGAGCGTCATGCGCTGCTCCAAATCGCGCGCTCTTTCCTCGAAAGAAAGCTTCGTGTTTTTGTAAGCAGGAGTTGATTCGTCTTGCCCAAAGCAGAGAATCGCTGGCCCGGCGAGAACCAGCAAGGGAAGGAACGCAATCATTTTGCAGTTCATAAGCCTCGCAAGGATGCATCAGGAGTTTCGCAGCCAAGGACCACTACCGGTGTGAACTTCAGAAGGGAATACATGGGTTTTCTTGACCCCGCGGAAGTTGGAGTTCTTCGGCAACATAGAGTCACGCAATGGGTGCACCCGCGGCCCCGTAAATTGCCTCGATGGCGAGCATGTCCTTCAGGCCTTCTTCGCCAGGCGATTCCGGCTCCTTGTCATTGCGGATGCAGTCGGCGAAATGCTCTGCTTCGAGCGTGAACTGGTACGGAGCCTTGTCCGTGCTCAGTTGTTCGATCGCTTGACCGCCGGCATGCCCGCTCAGGTGGACACCATCGTAGAGGAACGCAGGTTCCACTTGGAGGTATCCCTCATCACCATTAATGTTCAGGAAGCTCGGACCGACCTGGCCATACGAGCAGCCGCAGGAAGCGATGATGCCGGACGGGAACTTCATCGTCCACTCCATAGACTGCTCCACCTCGGCATAAAGGCCGCTGGTGTCGCGCGTGGCCACGATGGCGGTGAAATCCACGGGTTCTTCTCCCGTGATGTGGCGAATCGCATTCAGCGGGTAGATGCCAAGGTCCATCAGCGGTCCGCCACCGCAGAGCTTCCTGCTGAGACGCCATGAGGCCGCGCGCTGCCGGCTGAAGAAGCCCCCCTGGAACGACTGCAATTTTCCGATTTGGCCGCCTTTGATGATCTCGATCGCTTGCATCCAGGTGGGGTCATAGTGCACGCGGTAGCCAATCATCAGCTTGACCTTTGCCTGTTGGCAAGCGTCGATCATCTTGCGGCACTCAGCGCTCGATATCGCCATGGGCTTCTCGCAAAATACGTGCTTGCCCGCCCGCGCGGCACGCACGGTGTACTCGCAATGCATGCTGTTCAGCAAGCCTATGTAGACGGCGTCCACGTCTTTGTTTTCAAGGATGCGATCGAATGTCTCGTAAGTGTAAATAGAGGTCTTCGGAATGCCGTACATCGCTGCGTACTTTGCGCCCTTCGTGTCCGGATGCCCCGTCACCAGAGCGGTGACCTTGGCAGTACGGGAGTTCACGCAAGCTCGCATGAAGATGTCAGTGACCGTCCCCAGGCCGATGGCTGCATAGCCGACGGATTTCTGTGAGCTGCGGGCGCTTCGCGCGGACGAGGGAAGGAGAGTCCAAGCTAACGTCAAGGCAGAGATTTGCGTGAAGTCACGACGATCCATGCACGAAACTATATGCGGCTAAATTTAAGAAGTCGAGTTGGTAATTGTCGAGTTGGGAATTGTGCCTCTTTGTGA
>Ga0187857_10002780_pt1 | contig 15078 bp, 8 predicted proteins | sample June2016WEW_8_10_FD_132984 | JGI IMG/M metagenome (GOLD analysis project Ga0187857, IMG submission 132984) | Peatland microbial communities from SPRUCE experiment site at the Marcell Experimental Forest, Minnesota, USA - June2016WEW_8_100 | ecosystem: Environmental > Terrestrial > Soil >...
CTAACTCACAGCACAACTGCCACAGCCTCGATTATGAGGCCGCAGACCGTGCCGGAATGCGTGGTGCAGGCCTACTGCAGAGTGCTCGCCTGCTGTGTATCCATTTCGCACAGGTAACCTAGTTTTGACAGGTAGACTTCAGAAGAGATTGAGAATGAAAAGCCGCCTGGCCGTCAACTGGCGCAGTGCATTGCGGCTGGCGGGATTCGGGCGTGGAAGGGCGTTTTTCGGGCACAATCCCGTTTGGGTGGTGTAGAAGGCTGATTCCTCTGTGGGCAAAAACAAAATTCGCCTCTTGCCCTTGGTTTTCCGTGGCACGCGAGAAGCGGCAATTACAACCACGGCTGAATGCCGAGCGGCAGAATCACAAGTCCCATGCGGGTGCGCTGTCATGAACAAACCCGCACGGATGCAGGTTATTTCCTTGCGACGCCTGCAAAGGGCTATCTCGCAATCGATATAGACCAGGGTTGGCTCCTTCCCCCAATTCCGAATCGAATCCATAGGGCTATGGGCTAAAGCTGGCCTTTCTTGCGTGTAACACCGGGTGCTAGCCCTGCACGAAGGTATAGCCTCCTTTTACGTCGGAGGGACACCGGCAGGGACACTCAGGTGATTCGCAGCATTTCACGCCGTTTCCTAGGTGGCGCGCATGACTACGAAGTAAGGGGGCGCTCGAGGCATCTTGGACGCACCATTCCTTTCAAGAAGACACGGGGATGGTGAGCTTTCGGGAAGGGTGCGCAAGATCGTTCGGGCAACCTGATTTGGGTTGCTACGCCAGGACGCGCACACGGATGTTCGACCGATCTTCACGGGTGGGCAATTTCGGCTTTGTTGCTGCCAGCATGGGGCACGACCGTGATCCCCGATAATGAACACCCGGCGGAGATGTTCGCATCGACACGAAGCATGTGATCGAGGCCGACACTAGGGCAAAGCTGGGCCATATTTCTGGAATTTCTGCAATCCAGCAGTCGTATTGCCGTGGGGTCTGACCGTGAAACAATTGAAAGCTTCACATGCTCTGGCAATCTGTGCGCTTCTTCTTATTGCTGCGCTGTACGTGGTCGGTGTGGTCTCACACGGAGTGCTTCGCCACCTCGTGCAGACTATCCCAGTCTGGCCGACCGTCATATTGGGGTGGCGCGATTTGCGGTGGAGTAAATGGACCGCGGCGCCCTGCTTTTTTTGTTGGCTCTTTCTAATGAGCCTGATCTGGCTGTTTCTCCTCGGCTGGGCACACGTGATCTCCGGCACATTCTCACCTATTGAAATCGCAATGATTTTCGTGGCTGGAGCTTCGTCAATCTTCGGACTTGGGACGGGCCTGCGCATGCGAAGCCCAACAAATGCCGCAGGCACCGTAGGGGTGTGCATCTTAACGCTTTTAGAGCAGATCCTTGCTTTAAAGGTGAGTTTCCTACCGAGCATAGTGCACGATTGAGCCGCGGGATTCCCATCCCCGCCATCGGATACTCGAAATGAAAGAGGTCAAAGACTGTCAATACTACAACGTGGATATCCCAAATATGGAACGGCTCCCCCCAATGGGAGCCAGCATCCCAAGCGCCTGAACCCTGATTCTTTACTCTGCTTACAGGGTATCAGAGAAGGCCCCAGCGAATAGTCCCCGAAAGGGACGACATTGTTCTTACGCAAATCTAAGACGGATAGCCGCCGAAAGTTACAAAAGTGACTCTCCTAGAGTCTCCCTTTTATCGCTTCCATCGCAGAACTGATCGCGTAGATCTGTTTTCGCTGGTCGTCACCACACCTTCAGTTTGAGGTCGCCTACTCCCGGGTTTTCAAACGGGCCGGGAGTGGGGTTCGCCGTATTCCGGCTGTGGCCGAAGTAATCGCTGTTGATAGTGCGCGGCTGGCCATCGGGGTGTTCGTAGGGGGCGTCGGGGATCACGGCCCGTCCTAGCAGGCGAGTGGTCACCAATTGGCGCGTCCGCTCCTTATTCCATGCGGGGTCAGACTTCATCTCGAGGTAGAAGCCGTCCGCCGCTTCCACCAGGCGAAGGCCGGGATCAACGTCGGACTGTACCAAAGGATTGGTTTCGAATCTGCCTGGTTTAGCGCCCTTCAGGAAAACATTGCCCTCCATTCGGGAGGGCATTTGTCCGTCGTTGTACCGGCTCAGGTCCGCCCCCCCTACGAAGAGATTATTCAAGTAGCGGTCATCGCCGTGCGGGTTGTCGTGGAAGCCCGCCAGTTGCGTGGAGTGCGGCCTCATGAAAGGCGTCTGGCGGCTGTCGTAGTTGTTGACGCTCAGGGTCCCGGCGAACAGGTTGTGCACGTAAGCACCGCCCTGCGACACGTCTCGCAAGGATACGGGCGAGAGGAGCAGATTGTTGTCCAGCAGGAACGGCCCGTGGTGCACTTCCACGAAAACATCCTCACTGGCATTGTCGTGGAAGAGATTTCCGCTGACGTGCGCCCCTTGCGCCATCCAGTCCAGCCAGAGCCCGCGAACGGTGCGATAGATGTGGTTGTTACTGATCTCGACGTCAATGGCAGCATGGAACTTGATTCCGGCCATCTCCGCGCCGGTGAAGAGCCGGCGGACATGGATGTCATGAATCGTGTTGTGCGTCACGGTGCTGAACGCCGCGCCCAGGCTGCCGACAATTCCCGCCTGCTCGCAGTGGGCAATAGTGTTGTTGCGCACGATGTGATGGCCGATGTTTTCCCCGGACCAGCCGTTCACCAGGGCGCGCTGGATGGTTTTGACGTAGCCCTCGGCTGTATTAGCGGAAGTATTGTCCCACTGGTCGCCGTACTTGCCCAGGGAGATGCCGGAACACGTGGAGTAACGGACGGTGTTGTTCTCGATAATCCAGCCTTTGCTCCAGTGCGCGCCGATCGCGCCGATCTGCTCGGCCGTGGGCGGCGCCCAGGGCGTGGCCGCGCACTCCAGAATGAATCCCCGCACCGTGAGGTAGTTGATGCCGGTCTTTTGCGGGTAAAACACCGTCTGGCGCACATTGATTTCCACCCGCCGTTCATTAGGGTCCACGCCCTTGAACTGCGCCCAGAGGGTGGTGTTCTGCCCGTCCACCTGCCCGAACCAGAGCCCTGTGGCGCCGGCGGGCTTCATTACGTCGTCCAGCGTGGCGGCTTCAATAAGCCAGTCGCCGTTGAGATAGACCGCGCCGGTGTGATGGTTGCGCTTCAGCGGTTCGAACCAGTCGCCGTGAATCAGGTCGCTGTAGGGATTGAAGCTGCCGAAGAAGGAATTGGGGAGCACCGCTTTCCAGACGTCGCCGCTCACCTTCACCCAGTGGTTGACAATTTCCGCCCCCGTGATTTCCACTTCCTCTCCTGCCGCGGCCTCGTAGACAATGCGCGCCCGGTCGGATTCGCCGCCGCGCGGCGGGTTGACACGTTCACGGTAAATCCCCCGGTGCACGGTGATGACATCGCCCGACTGGGCACCGTCCGCGGCATGCTGAATCGTCCGGAAGGGGGCGGCGGCGGTCCCTGGATTTGTGTCCTTTCCATTCATTGCCACGTGGAAATTGGCGGCCTTCGCCACACTGACCAATATAAGAGCACTTAAACATGCGGTCATGAAGGTCTTCATTTTTCCCTCTTTGTTCTCGAATTTCCGGCACCTTATATTACAGCGGAGGCGTGACCAATCAAGTGGAAAATAGCCGGTCACATGAAATATCGATGCGACCCGGGCCACTCTTTACAATCATGCCGTGCGCGGACCCCCAAAATTCCGTTCAAGATACGGAAATCTACGAGCTCGCAATGCAGAGGTATCCCTTTGCGGCCTTTCACAATGTTTGTCGTCAATGAGCGGTCCGACATACATAATTCTCGTGCACAACGAGGGCAGACAGCACCCGAGGGGCAAGGAAATTCTCAATCCTATAAAATGAATTTCCGATGGCTTCTTTTCGTCTCTTACGCCCAGAATTGATGATCCCTTGACACGCATCAGGTAGCGGTTCTATGATGCCGGTAGCGTTGCCGGAAGAGGCAGGGAGTCGAAACTCCGTGAGAAATCCACACCAGAAGAGTACAGACGCAAGAGGCAAGCCGAGGATGGGAATCCCCCAAATCGCCAAGCTTGCCAAGGTATCGCTTGGCACCGTTGATCGCGCCTTGCATGCCCGTAAAGGGGTGAGTGATGCAACCCGCATAAGGATTCTGGAGATTGCCAAGCAAGTTGGGTATACCCCGAACCTGGCGGCCCGCGCGCTCTCCGTTGGGCATGCCAGCGTAAAGATTGGTGTTTGCATTCCCCGTGAGACACATTTCTTTTACGATCAATTGCGCGACGGAATCATGGATGAATGCGGCCGCTTCGAGTCCCTAGGTGTCGAGGTCCTGTACCGACCCATTGATCGACTGGGCGCAGGGGAGTGCGAACGGCTAAAGGAAATGCTGCGGACCGATGTCAACGCGGTGATCATTACGCCCGGGGAGCCTCATTGTCTTCAGCCGCTCATTGATGAGGCAGAAAGAAAGAACATCCGGGTGCTCTGTGCGGTCACGGATGCGCCCGACACGTCACGCTCGTCGGTCGTCTGTATCGACCCCGACCTGGTCGGAAGCCTAGCGGCCGAACTCATGGGCCGGTTCGTTGCCCCTGGGGCCAGGGTTTCAGTGATCACGGGCTTTCTGCACACAGAACAGCATCGGAGAACCACCGAAGGCTTCTGTTGCACCTTTCCGCAGTACTGTGATGGAGGTCAGGTCGTTGAAGTAATCGAAGGGCAGGAGGACGATGACGAGACATTTCAAAAATGCCTCGACATGCTGGGAAGGCATCCTGACATCGCAGGTTTGTACGTAAATATTGTGACTTGCCTGCCTGTCTTTTATGCCTTGCGGGCACGCGGCCTGGCAGGGAAGGTGCGCTTCATCGCCACCGATCTTTTTGAGGAGATGGTGCCGCTCTTTGAGAAACAAAGCATCCATGCTTCTATCTACCAGCGTCCCTATATTCAGGGACAGACAGCGGTACGCCTCATCACGGAGCATGCTCTTCACGGTCGCCCAATTCCGACCACTTACCACCTAAGTCCAGCTATCGTGATGCGATCAAATCTCTATGTGTTTCGTGAGACTCGCCATTTGAAGCCCGCGCCTCGTCGATATGAGGCAAAAGACACCCAGGCAAGTTCTGACCAATCCATCATGGGCCGCGGGGAGCCAGCCATCGCCTAACCTGGGCAGCGAGCCGGGAGATTTGGACCTGACATCAGAACTTCAAGCTGCGGTCACTGGCGTCGACAACGCGCCACCCCGAGGCTGTTATCCCAGGGGTCTGCCGAAAGGATTCGCTACCCTCGACCTTACAGGGAGTTCCCGGCTTGAATCGCCGAGCGTCGATAAGGGCAGCGTAACTCCTGCCATATTACCAACCACAGCGAAACCACGCGATTCCCTACCAGGAACTTGCCAAAATAACTCACCAAAATACGTCGAAAAAAAACTTGACAATGCAGGCACTGCGTGCTATTACGCTGTTCGGAATGGTAACGTTAACGGCAAAAGGTTGTTGCGCCGTCCCTAACCAGACCACCGAGTGTATGAATTCTTAACCGGTAAAGGGTTGTTTGCAGCGTATTACTGAAAGTTTGGAAGTTGCGTTGGGTCGATGGGTTATCCTAATAAAATGAGTGAGTTGGGAGGACTACATGAAAAGCTTGTGGTGTAGGAGATATGTGCACCTGCTGTTGGCTGTGCTCGCAGTCCTTTGGGGCATCCAGGTGACCCACGGGCAAACGGCGGGAACCATAACGGGAGCTGTCACCGACTCATCTGGGGCTGCGGTGCCAAAAGCGACGGTGACCATAACCAATACCCTGACGGGTGCTGCCCGCACGCTCGAAACAAACACCGCTGGGGTATACACCGCTGAAGCGCTGCCTGTAGGTACCTATCAAGTAGCGGTGGAGGCAGCAGGTTTTGAGCGCTCCGTACATTCTGGAATCACGTTGAATGTGACGGATCGATTGGCCATCGATTTTGTTTTGCAAATAGGAGCTGTGACCCAAACCGTTGAGGTGCGGGCTGAAGCCGCGATGGTGCAAACCCAGACCGGTGACCAAAGTACGTTGGTGACCACGCGTCAGATCTCCGAAATCCCCATGTTGGGGCGGAACTTCATGCAGCTTCAGCAGATGGTCTCCGGTGCGTCAAAAACCGGCGCGGACGAAATCGGCAAGGGCTTTTACGGCGAACGGGGGTATGCCATCAACGGTTTCAGTGAGCGCTACGTTGGCTACCAGTTGGATGGAGTGCAAAATACTGACATGGGGAACCAAGGCTCAACCTTGACGAACCCGGCCCCCGATACCTTGGCGGAGTTCAAGGTTCTCACTAGCAATTACAGCGCCAAGTACGGGACGGAGGCCAGCTCCAATATCCTCGCCGTTACCAAGTCGGGAACGCGAGACTTCCACGGTACGGCTTACGAGTACCTTCGGAATGACAAGCTGGACGCCGCTGATTTTTTCCTCAATAGGGCTAACGGGAAGAAGGTTCCCCTGCGGTACAACAATTTTGGGTATAATCTGGGTGGCCCCTTCTACATTCCGGGGCATTACAACACCAGCAGAACCAAGACCTTCTTCTTCTGGTCGGAAGAGTGGATAAAGCAAAGAACGGCATCCCCGGTGAACTCTGCGACGCCCACGCAAGCCATGCGAAACGGTGATTTCACCGGCTATGGTCCGCTCACCAACCCCATCAATCAAGCCACCGGCAACCCAATGACCGATTCCAACGACGTGCCGTGCGTCGGTGGAACCGGGATGACGCAGATCAACCCCAAATGCCTCAACAACAACGTGGAACTACTCCTCAAGCAGAACTTCCCCCTGCCCACCCTTTCCAGCGGCTTCTTGAACTATGTCGTTGGAGCCACGTCCGGGCAGGACTGGCGGGAGGAACTGATTCGGGTGGACCAAAACGTCACGGACAAGATGAGGGTGTTCGTCAGGTATATCCAGGACTCGTGGATCGAAAACGATCCTCTGGTGGCGTGGACGGGAGACGCGTTCCCGACACTGCATTCGCAATTCAACATCCCCTCGCGAAACTTGATCGTGAAGATGACAACCGTCGCTAGTCCCACCCTGTTAAATGAAATCTCTTACAACTATGCCAGCAACTACCCCGCTTCGAGTACGCCCGGGATGCAGATCCTGGGTCAGACACAGAGACCCGCCGGCTACAACGCACAACTAGTATTCAATGAGAACATCCACAATATGGTTCCGGACATGAACTTCTCCGGGGGCTGGGGAGGGATCAACGGCCTCTGGGGTCCCTGGTGGGCGCATCACAACGTCAGTATGGCTAGCGATGACCTGACCAAGCAGATCAGCACCCATAGCCTCCAAGCTGGCGCTGTCGGAATGTTCTCGATTACCCCAGTCGAGTCCCAGACGGTTCCGTCACGCCAAGGATCTTACTCTTTCGACGGGCATTTCACGGGCAATCCCGTAGCGGACGCGCTTTTGGGCCTGCCGAACACCTACGGTGAATTGCATGGATATCGAATGCCTTATTACAACTACCACCAGGCGGAAATCTATTTCCAGGACGACTGGAAAGCCACCAAACGTTTGACCTTAAACCTTGGTCTTCGTTGGTTCTACATCCCACACGTCTATTCGGATCAGATCACGATGTTTATGGTGAGCCACTATAACCCGGGCAAGGCTCCTACCGTTACCCCCGGTGGCATTATCGTGGCGGGATCGGGAGATACTATGAATGGAATCGTCTACCCTGGCCAGAACGGAATCCCGCGGGGGCTGACCGAGAATCACTGGAACACCTTTGCACCCCGCATTGGGTTTGCGTGGGATCTCTTCGGTGACGGGAAAACGGCCATCCGGGGTGGCTACGGCATGGGGTACCACCGGATTGAAGGCAACGATGAGTACAGTATGGTTATGAATCCTCCGTACTCTAGGGTTGCCAATTTCTTCAGCCCCCCGTTCGACAATCCTGCGGCAGGCGCAGCAGCTCCTTTAACGCCTCCCAGCTTGGGCGGCGTCGATCCAGTTTACAAAGTCCCTATGGCCCAGAATTGGAGCTTGGGGGTCCAGCGGGAACTTACACCCAACTTAATGCTTTCGGTGGCATACGTGGGCAGCCGAGGATCCCACATTAACTACACCACAAACATCAATCAACCCTTGCCCGCCATGGGGTATGACTTTGATCCCCGCATCGCCTGTACGGCAACCACTCCATACCCCTGCACTGGACGCGTCTCCACTGACTACGTGCGCCCCTATCAAGGATGGTCAAGCATCAGCAATTGGGTCACCGATGGGTACTCTATATACCATTCTCTCCAGGTCAATCTGCAAAAGAAACTCTCCCATGGCCTCACACTCGGGACGGCGTACACGTGGTCCAAGGGGGTAGGCTTGTTCGAAACCACCCCTCAGAACTACTACAACCGCCGAGCCGACCGGGGGGAGGTCTCATTCGATCGGACCCACGTGCTGGTTGTGAACTACGTCTATGAACTGCCCTTCGCCCGCAGCTTGACGGGACTGGCAGGTGGTGTGGCCAAAGGTTGGGAAGCCAGCGGTATCGTCACCTTTGAGTCCGGCTTTCCTCTGACTCCCGGTTTCTCCTCTGCCACGGCGGGATTGGCATCGCGCCCCGATCTCGTTTCAGGTGCTTCCATTGCCGGGCCGAAGTCGGTGGCGCAATGGTTCAACACGAGTGCCTTTGCGGCTCCGCCCTTTGGGCATTTCGGCAATGCCGGTCTGGGGCTCATCCGGGGTCCCGGCATGAACCAATGGGATCTTGGCTTCTTCAAGAACTTCAACATCAAAGATCGTGGCAACGTGCAGTTCCGCGCCGAAATGTTGAATGCGTGGAATCACGCCAACTTCAACGGAGTGGACACCACCTACGGAGACGGAGCGTTTGGTCAAATCACCAGCGCCCATTTGGCTCGGGTGATTCAGCTTGCGTTGAGGCTTTCTTTCTAGCAGGACTGCCCTTAGGCGGGGCTCGGGTCTCCCGAGCCCCGCTCGTTCTTCGCCCACCAAGGAGTCAAGGGCGGGGTTTCCGAGGCCATTTGTGGATTCTTCCCGCCGATCAATACCTGGAAGGAAGTCTTGTGCCACGGCTTCTAGGGTGAGAAGCTTACGCCAATAGGTACGGCCATCCCATGACAAGGTTTGGGCCAGTAGATCAGCTTCCAGAGTGTACTACCCAAGGTCGCGGCCAGCGAGTTCGTATTCTCCCCCTCTTCAAAAGTATGGGCGTCTTCCTGCTCTGGCTAGGCATCCCGTGGAGCCTGCCTCTAGGGATCGTAGCCGAGGATGCTCTGCCTCAGGTCAATGCCGCCCAACTCTTCACCGAAGCGCATCAAAAGGAGCTTCAAGGTGACTTCGCCGGAGCAGAAAAATCCTACCGGCAATTCTTGAAGCTGGCTCCTGAATCTGCAGAGGGCCACGCCAATCTGGGAGTGGTCTATGCTCATCAGGGCAAACTCAAAGAGGCAATCGGCGAGTATGAACTCGCGTTGAAGATCAACCCGCAATTACTGGGGCTATATCTTAATCTCGGCATTGCCTATTTTCGCCAGGAAAACTTCTCCCGCTCGGCAATGTCCCTGGAACGGTTTTTAAGTTCGGAACCCTCGAATCCGCAGGCCCGCCAGTTGCTGGGTCTTGACTACGTTCAGCTTGACCGTTACGAGGAGGCAATTCGCTTGCTGGCCCTCTTCCGGGAGAAGGGCGATCCGACGGTACTCTTTGCGCTTGCCGGTTGCTATGTGCATACCCGCAAGATGGAAGAGGGGCAGAGGGTTCTCCAGCAACTCCTCACTTCCGAGCCGAACTCACCTCGCATCCATTTCTTGCTCGGCGAGACCTACCTTGGACTCGATCAATTCCGGCAGGCCTCCGAAGAGTTTCAGAGCCTGTATGCGCTGGATCCCCATTGGCCGCAGATTCATTTCCTGCTGGGGGCCGTCGAGGGGAAACTGGGACGGTTCGACAAGGCCCAACAGGATCTACGCGAGGAGTTGAGGCTTGATCCGAACAGCTTTCCTGCCAACCTGACGCTGGGCGCCCTGCTTAGCAAGGAGGCGAAGGACGAGGAAGCCATCAAACTGCTGGAGAAGGCGCGGAGTCTGAATCCTCACAATAGCGATGCTCTGTACGAGTTGGCGCACGCCTGCCAGAAAGTCGGCCGGAGTGAGGATGCCTGGAACTATGCGCGTGCCGCCGTACAGGCCAATCCCCGCAATCGGCAAGCCCACTACCTGCTGGGCCAGTTGGCCCGACAAAAGGGTGAAGAGCAGACGGCGCAGAAGGAATTTGCCACCGCTGCGTCACTCAGCCAGGCCGAATCTGAACACGACATCCTGCAATTGGCTGCACAGGGCCAAGAAAACAGGCGATGAAAGGATGCAACTACTTCTTACCGAGGTGCCATGATGAAATCAACAAGTTCCATCGGACGTCGTCAATTCCTTCAGGGCTCTCTTCTCACCCTGGGTGCAGGGCCGCTTATGGCCCATGCCGCCCCTCCCGGGGGGGGCGCGAGAATCCAGGTGCCCAAAGAGGCCTCGGCGCTGGAGCGTCTGGCGGCCAAGGAGGTTGCGCGTTATCTCTACTTGCGCACCGGGCAACTTCTTCCCATCCAATCCGGCGATAGCCGGCCGGGAAGCAACGTGATAATTATCGCCGCCAGGGACTGGCCCATCCTCCAATCGGCAGCGGCGATCAGCCAGGCAGCGAGCACGCTGAAGAGCCAGGAATTCATGATCCAAACCGCGGACGTAAAAGGGGGCAGACAGGTCTGGATTGTGGGTGGAGATGGCGTCGGCGCGTTGTACGGAGCCTATCGGTTCCTGGAGAATTATGGCATCCGCTTTTACCTGCATCAGGACGTCGTCCCCGAGGAGAAGGTGGCGCTGTCATTTCCGTCAGTGGACGAGAAGCAAAAGCCTGCCTTTGAACTGCGCGGATTACACCCCTGGGGAGGGCACGCGGAAGGCATGGACCTTTGGAACGCCGATCAATACAAAGCGGTCATCAGCCAGATGGCCAAAATGCGGATGAACTTCATGCTGATCCATTCGTATCCACCTTTCCCCCCCTACACGCGCTACCCCACCGAAATCACAGAACCTGCGGTCTGGGTGGGGCTTCCGGAGGATGTGGACGAGCAGGGCCACGTGCGCTTCAGTCCCACGGCAAGCTACTGGAACACGGCACGGTCGCTTACCTGGGGATATCGGCCGAAGAAGACCGGGGACTACCGGTTCGGTGGTTCGCGGCTTTTTGAGGCCGACGATTGGGGCGCGGAAGTGATGGGTAGCCACTTCCCTTATCCGACCACCCCCGAGGCCCGCAACGAGGTTTTCAATCGCACCGGAGACATGTTCCGGGAAGCGTTTGGCCTGGCCCGCGCCCTGGGCATGAAGACGGCCCTGGGCACGGACAGCGGCTTGCCTACGCCGTTTGAGCTCCAGTTGAAGAGGAAGCCGGGCGAGGCGCTCAACTTCCAGCAATTCGGTCCTCCCCTCATGATCTCGGAAGAAGTCCAGCAGCACTTGCGGGAGCTGGGAAAGAACCCAACGGAACCGGCGGTCATCGAGGAGATTTACGAAGGCATCTTCACCCGCATCATGAGGGCCCATCCGCTGGATTACTACGTCATCTTCACCCAGGAGGCGTGGTACTGGGGCGGCTACGACGAAGCCATGTTTAATTCCCTGATCGAGGAATGGATGCTGGCTTTGAAGGCGTGGGAGAAGCTAAAGCCTCCCTTCGGCCTGGGAACGGGCGGCTGGGTGCTGGGCCCGGATTTCGACCACGCGGCGTTTGACAAGGTGCTACCCAAGCACGTCGCAGTGAGCGAATTCAGCCGCGCCTACAATGCGCCCGTGGACGAGGCCTTCGGGCGCATCGAAGACCGTCCGAAGTGGGCGATCCCATGGATTGACGAGGACACTCCCATACTGACGCCGGAATTGTGGGTGGGGCGCATTCGCAAGGATTCGGCCGATGCCCTGGCATACGGTTGCAACACTCTGCTGACCCTCTTGTACCGGACCTTCACCACGGAGCCTTCGGCTGCCGCCCTGGCTCTGGCCGGATGGGATCAAAAGGGCTGGAATCCGGAATTTGGCAAGGCTCATCCGCTTCCGCCCCCCAGCACGTTCCATATCGAGGGGCCCGTGAGCAAGGAGGCCAGCGTCGAAGACCTGGGCTGGAACCCCAGCGCTACACCGACGGCAGATGTTGCTGAAGACCAGGCCATTACCGGCACTCAGGACGACGCGCTCTACCGAACGTTCTGGTACGGATTGAGGGGCTATCGCCTGCGCCTCCCCAAGGGGAAGTACCAAGTGACGTTGAAATTCATTGAACCGCTTTATAACGCACCAGGAGAGAGGGTATTCGACGTTTCCCTCCAAGGGAGGACAGTGCTGGAATCGCTCGATATTTTCGCCCGTTCCGGGCGGTCCAAGGCGACGGACTGCTCCTTCCAGGGGATTGAAGTCACGGACGGCTGGCTCTGCATCGACTTCCCCGCGAAGAAGCGCGATGCCCTGCTCTGCGGCATCGAGGTAACGGGGGAGAATTACCATCGCCGCATAAAATGCGGGGGCAACGACTATAAGGACTATAAAGGCGACAAGCTTCCCTACCGCCCCACCCATACCTTCCTGCAAGGCAAGTTGGGCACCAGCTTCGAGCCGCGCGGCCTGCCCGTGGAGGACTTCTACACCGATTGGGCGAAGGCGATGTTCGGGCAGGACGCCAGCAGCCAGGCGGCTGCAATCTTCTCCGCCTTGGATGGGAACATTCCCCTGCCGAGCAGTTGGACCGGCGTCAACGGCGGGGGGGCGGGCGGCCTGAAGCCGGATGATCGTCCGTGGGAGTTCGTGAAGCAGGAATTCGGCTACGTCGATCAGTTTGAGAAGTTGCGCCCTTCGGTTCATGGGGCGGGCAACCTGGAGCGATACGATTTCTGGCTCAACCAGTTCCGGTACACCCGCGCCACGGCGCATGCGGAATGCATTTGGGGACGGTTGGAGAATGCCCTGAAGCAGGCCCGCCTGGAGGAGGACGCGCAGAAGCGGCGCCAATTGGCCACTGACCTGGTACTGCCCATCTACAAGGAACTTGTTGCACAAGTGGGCGAAGCGTACCGGTTGTTGCTTACCACGGTGACGGAGATCAGCGGCATCGAGTGCGTACTGAATTGGGAGGGACACAACAACCTGCTGGGCATCGAGAAGACGGGGCAGGAAATTGCGGGGATGCTGGGACGGGAGTTGCCGCCGGACGCGCACGCGCCCAAGGAGTATCAGGGCGAGCCACGTTTGATCGTTCCCATCTTGCGGACGCTGCTAGAGCAGGGGGAGGAGCTGAAACTGCGGGTCATCGTTCTGGATAACCAACCCGCCAGCTCGGCGGTGCTCTACTGGCGGCCGCTGGGGCAGGGAGAGTTACGCAAGCAGGATCTCACTCACCTGGGTCGCGGCGTGTATCAGGCAACCTTGGAGTCCGTGCAGAACGATATTGAGTACTACATAGCTGCCGAGACGGCGGGAGGCAAGAAACTGATCTGGCCGGCCACAGCGCCTGAGATGAACCAGACCGTCGTCGCGTGGGCGGCTCCGCGCTCGTGATGGGCGGCTTGTCACCAAGCGCGTGCAGGGGGATTCGTCATGCTGGTTTATGACAACTTCTACCATCACAACCGCAACTATGGATGCCGTTTTCAGGAGATCGTCTACAAGGGCTTTGGAGCCCTAGTCATCGAGAACGAGATTATTCGGACGACCATCCTGGTGGATAAAGGGACGGACATCATCGAGTTGCTGTACAAACCGAAGGATGTTGACTTCATGTGGCGCAGTCCCGTGGAGGTAGACGCGCGCAATAAGAATCCGGTGACGCGGGCCTTCGAGGCAGGCTCCTTTATGGACGTTTATGAAGGCGGCTGGCAGGAACTGCTCCCCTCCATCACCTCGCCGACGAATTACAAGGGAACGAATCTGGGGTTTCATGGCGAGGTGATGTTTCTTCCGTGGCAGTACCAGATTCTCGAAGACACACCTGAAAGAGTAAGGATTCGGTTTACGGTTCGGCTGCGGCGGGCGCCGCTCTACGTCGCCAAGACCCTAACTCTCAGGTCTGGGGCTTCCCACATTGAGTTTGAAGAAACCGTCCGGAATGAAGCGGACGAACCGTTCAGCATGATGTGGGGCCATCATCCCGCTTACGGCAAACCGTTCTTGAATGACCAGTGTTGGATCGATCTGCCCGCCGGCGCATCCGGGCTGACCTACCAAACTGATTTTTCCGGGAACAGTCGTTTCGAATGCAACATGGAGTTCCCTTGGCCCATGGCGCCAGACAAGCAGGGAAAGCTGGTGGATGTGAGCCGGCCCATGCCGCCAGACCGCAAGACAGCCTACAACATTTACATCAAGGATCTCAGGGAAGCATGGTATGCGATCACAAATCCTGCCCTAGGCCTTGGTATCGGCATGTCTTGGGATTTACGTGTTTTTCCGTACATGCTGATCTGGAATGTCTATCGTGGGTTCTACAGTTCCCCCTTCTTCGGACGCACTTACAACATCGCCTTGGAGCTTTACTCCGCCATTCCCGACTGTCTGGACCAGGCAATACAGTTGGGGCGGGACATTCGGCTGAACGCTGGACAGGAGCTCTCCACGAAATTTGCCATCATGGTGTACCGAGCCCAGGGACGCGTGAAGGGATTTGACCAAGAGTATCGAGTGTTAAACGATACCTAGTTTCACCAACCCCCAGAGCCGCTCTGATAAGTGCGACGGGCCTAGAGGGATGAGTCGCGCCGACTTTCAGGTTGGTAGGTGCGGAGCAATAGTTCCGGGCAACGCCAGGATGCTGATTTTAAGGTGAGCGCTACAATACCGGCAGCGCAAATCCTGTGCGCTGGGTTTTGTGCCGCGCTACACAGAATGCGGGGAGGATGGCAGTCATGACCTCGAGAGAACGGTTGCGCAAGGCCTTGCGAAGAGAGGAACCGGACCGTGTTCCCATCGACTTTGGCCAG
>Ga0187857_10002781_pt1 | contig 15074 bp, 17 predicted proteins | sample June2016WEW_8_10_FD_132984 | JGI IMG/M metagenome (GOLD analysis project Ga0187857, IMG submission 132984) | Peatland microbial communities from SPRUCE experiment site at the Marcell Experimental Forest, Minnesota, USA - June2016WEW_8_100 | ecosystem: Environmental > Terrestrial > Soil >...
ATCCACAGGATCCGCCGGATGTCGTTCTCGGAGTAGAGGCGGATGTTCGTCGGCGTCCGGGCGGGGGCCAGCAGGCCTTCGTCTTCGTAGATTCGGAGCGTTCGCGGGTGGGCCTGTACCAGGCTGGCCGCCACGCTGATCACGAAGCACGGGCGCTCAGGGTCTCGCTGGAACCTCCGATCGGACACCGAACCCCTACTTCGCCTCGACTCTGGCTGGCTTCTCGTGGTGACCATCGCCGGACGTGATCTTGATCTGCCGCGGCTTGACCTGCTCGGCCTTCGGGATCCGAAGCGTCAGGATGCCGTCCTCGAAGGTGGCCGTGGCCTTGTCCGGCTCCAGCCCCGTGGGCAGGGTGAGGGTCCGCACGAACCGACCTCGCCGGATCTCCTGCAGGAGCAGGCCCTCCTGGTCCGGGATCATGGAGCTGGTGTCGCCGGCGATGGTAAGGGTGCCGCCCTCGACCGTGATGTCGACTTCCTCGGGCTTGACGCCCGGCAGGATCGCCTCAACCACCACGTCGTCAGTGGTGGCGTACACGTCGACCGGGACGAGCTGGCCTTCCCCGAACTGCCACGTCCTCGGATTCACGAAGCTCTCCTCGAAGAGCCTGTCCATGGCCTGGCGGAGCGAAAGCAGATCGCCGAAGCCGCTGCGTCGAATGATCGTCATCTTGCACCTCCAACCGGTCGGGTTCTCTTGATCTGGAAGCCCCTACTGGGCCTGCCGGCCGACCGAATGTCGCCCAGACACCATAGAACCTTGACAATGGCATTGTCAAGAGGGTTCTTACCGTACGGCCCCATCCCTTTGCCCGCGGAAGCGTAATCAGGACGAGAGATCGCCCGGAGGCGAAGAGACGGAGTCCCACGGGCCGGGGCCATTCGGAACGGCTGCGCGCGATTCGGTGCGCCGGCTGCGAGTGCCCGACCTGTAGCCCCTGGGACTGGACGCCTCAGGCGGTGGCTTCGGACTCGCCCAGCAGGATCCTGTGGAGTTCGGCCTCGCACTCGGTCCGACCGATGCCGAGGACCTTGTCGCCTTCGCGCAGGTCGGTGTCGGATCGAATCGAGAGGGCGCGCTCGTCGCGAATGATGGCGAAGATCGAGCAGCCGTCGGGGAGGGTCAGGCTTCCGGCAAGCCGGCCCACCGCCGGCGACCCCTCGCGCAGCTGGGCCTCGACGAGCTCGAGCTCCCCGGCGCCGAGCGCCGCCAGGTGGAGAAGCTCGTGGACCGGGATGTCGGCCTCGATCGAGCCGAGGATCATGCGAGTCGGCGACACGATCTCGTCGACGCCGAGGTGCTTGAACAGGCCCTCGTTCTTGGGGTTGTTGACGCGGGCAATCGTTCGCGGCACGTCGAAATGGTGCTTGGCCATCTGGCAGATGACGAGGTTGTCCTCGTCGCCGCCGGTGACGGCGGCCACGATGTCGGCCCGGTTTGCGCCGGCTTCGGCGAGGTACTTGCCCTCGCAGCCGTCGTGCGGGATGACGATCGACCCGATCTCCTCGGTGATCTGCGCGGCCCTGAGCCGGTCGCGCTCCATCAACACGACCTCGTGGCCGGCTGCGATCAACTCACGGGCCAGGAAGTACCCGACCTTGCCCCCGCCAACGACGATGACGAACACGTCGACCTCCTGCCGCGCTCAGCCGCGCCAGCGTCGAAAATCGACCCGCTGGGCCCGGGCCGGGTCGGGGCGACCGGAGGCAGTGGCCGGGCCGCTGGCCGCCCCGGCTGCTCCGCCCCTCGGTCGGGACTCCACCGCCGGTACGGTCGGTCGAAAGATGCCTTCGGCCGAAGGATGCGGATGCTCGTGGCCGGGAGTCTCAGGGATCACGATACCGGGACCGGTCTGCATCGGCAGGTTCAGGTGGGTGGCCACCTCGTCGACCATGAGGTTGGTCCGGCACAGGGTGGCGATGCCCAACTCGGCATAGGCCGCGGCTCTGACCGGGTCGTTGATCTTCGCTATAACCTGCGGGATGGCGAGTGATTCAGTGGCCACCTGGGCGGCCATCACGTTGCGGTTGTCGCCCTCGGTCAGCGACAGGAAGATGTCGGCCCCGTATGCGCCGGCGCGGCGGAGCACCTCCTCGTCCGTACCGTCGCCCCGGATCGCCGCGCCCTTGAAGGTCTCGGGCAGACGGTCGAACGCGGACGTCTTGATGTCGAAGATGATGACATCGTGACCCGCCGCGTCGAGGTTCTCGGCCAGCGTCGATCCGACGCGACCGCAGCCCACGATCACGATCTTCATTGCGACTCCTCGCCCATCGGCTCGCGCACAACCCACACGGCACAGGGTGCGTTCTTCAACGCGTACGGAACGGCCCGCCCGATGGCGAAGTCGCCGCCGAACCGGGTGCGATAGGTCAGGCCCATTATCAGCAGATCGGCGTCGCGCGCCGCGGCCTCGTCGACGATGGCGGCCCCGACGTCGCGAGCCTGGACGAGCACCGATTCTATCTTTCCGCGCATCGCCTCGGCGATGGCCTCAGCCGCGTCGAGCACACGCTGAGCCTCTTCCGACCGCTCGGCCACGTCGGCGTCGAGGGGCTGTGTCCAGTCGAGCTCGACGACGTGGACCGCGATCACCTGGGCGTGATGTTGGCGAGTGAGTTCGAGGGCGAGGCGGACTATGGCGCCGTCGACGGGGCCGCCGCTCAGCGCGATGACGGCGCGATTGAAGACGGGGGAAGTCGCCTCTGGCACCGGGCCTCCGTTTCTCTCCACAGGTCGCGGCGTCGACCGCTTACGAGCCGGAACGATACCACCGGCCGGGCCCGGCGTACGGGCCGAGCGCCCGCGAGCGCGTCGGTACCGCGGCGATCGAAGCCCCGCCCTTCGGCCGCCGTACGGCCGAGTCGGGCCCGGTCAGTGGGGCCGGCCGTTGTCGGCCGCGACCAGCGTGCCACTCGGCTCCGTCAACTCGGCAGCAGTTATGGCTCGGGCGTCGTCGCGGCGATACGGGATGTTGATCACGACCGTGTGCGGCCGCCCGAGGAGCGTGGCCCGCAGCTGCTTGGCTGCCTGGTTGTACAGGAGCCGCTCCCACCAGTTGCGGGCTACGTACTCCGGGATCAGCACAAAGGTGATGGGCCTCTCGAGATCCGCTCGCCAGGTGCGATCCAAGACGTCTAGATAGGCCACGAGCGGGGCTATCACCGCCCGGTACGGCGACTCCACGACGACCAGCGGAACGTCGGGAACGGCCCCGGCCCAGCGCTCGCGGATCTCGTCGCTCTTCTTCGGGTCGTCGGAGACGTAGATCGCGCGAATGTCCGTGGTGATCGAGCGGGCGACGTTGAGGGCCTGGACCACGGCCCGGTTGACGCCGGGGATTGGAATGACGACCCGATTGTGCCGGTGGGGCTGCGGCACGGCGCTGCCGGGCCTCATCTCCAGCGATCGGGCGGAGGCGGCGTACTGGTGGCCGACGAACAGCATCATCGCGATCAGCAGGGGGATGAAGAGGAGCACCATCCAGGCGCCGTCCAGGAACTTCTCCGAGGCGACGACCAGGAAGACGACGCCGGTGAGAATCGCGCCGAAGCCGTTGACCAGGCTGCGCCAGGCCCAGCCGGAGCTCCGCTCCTTGCGCCAGTGAATGACCATCCCCGTCTGCGACAGGGTGAAGCAGATGAAGACACCGACCGAATAGAGCGGGATCAGAGCGTGGGTGTCGGCCTTGAACGTGACGACCATGCCGATGGCCACGGCGGCGAGCACGACGATACCCCACGAGAAGGCCAGTCGGTCTCCCCGGAAGCCGAACTGGCGGGGCATATAGCCGTCCTGGGCCAGGATCGCGGCGAGCCTGGGAAAGGCGTTGAAGCTCGTGTTGCAGGCGAGAAAGAGGATGAGCGCCGCGCTGATCTGGAGCAGGACGAACGGGATCGCCCCATCCCCGTAGACGGCCGCCCCGACCTGGCCCAGGACCGTCGCGCCCTGGTCCGTGGTGGCCTGGATCCCGTACTGCATCGCCACGAAGGTCAGTCCGATGAAGATCGTGCCCAGAAGCAGGGCCATCCCGATCAGCGTGTTGGCCGCGTTCTTCGATTCGGGGGGTTTGAAGGCGGGCACGCCGTTGGCGATCGCCTCGACGCCGGTGAGAGCCACCGACCCGCCCGCGAAGGCCTTCAGGAGCAGGAAGACTGTGAGCGTCTGGGTTTCGGGCGCGATGGCGTACTGCGGGGCCGGGAGGTGGTGAGCCGCGCCGGTCGCAACGTTCAGGAGCCCCAGGGCGACAGTGAGCAGCGCCATCACAACGAACATGTACGTTGGGAGGGCGAAGATGTTGCCTGATTCTCGGATTCCGCGGAGGTTGGCCGCAGTAACCAGGACGATCACCGCCGCACCGAGCTCGATCCTGTAGGGTCCGATCGCGGGCCAGGCGGTCGCCAGGTTGGCCAGCGCGGAAGCGCTCGAGACTGCGACCGTCATCACGTAGTCGACCATCAGGGCGGCGGCCGCGACAAGGCCGAACCGGGCGCCCAGGTTCTCGCGGGCGACGACATAGGCGCCGCCGCCGGACGGATACGCTCGACAGACCTGCCGGTAGCTGAAGGCCACGATCGTCAACATGAGCGCGATCGCAGCCGCGACCCATATCGACCATGTCAGGGCGACCAGGCCGGCCAGCACGAGAACCTTGAGGATCTCGTCGGTGGCGTAGGCGGAAGACGAGATTGCGTCCGAGCTGAAGATCGGCAGGGCCAGCTTCTTGGAAAGCCGTTCTTCGATCTCCTGCTCGTTGGCGAGCGGCCTGCCGAAGACCACCGCCCTGAGGCGCGCCACGCGGCGGCCGATCGCGGTAGTCGGCGCGCTCGCCGCCGCCTTCGCAACCATGGTGCCCGGCCCGGCATAGCGGAAGTAGGCGGCATGCGGCCGATCGACCACCACGCGCCGGTCACCCAGTTTGCGTCCGTGGAGCGGCGGGCGGGGAGCGGTCATTGAACGCGCGATCCTAGGCGAGGTCTGGCGGTCATGGTGTTCGACGTCCGGGCCGGGCCGGCCGTCCGCAACCTGGTCGATGTCCGTGCCCGGCCGGACCCGGCTGGTCGGCTGATCCGGGTTAGGCTAGCACGATGGTCCGCCCCCCGAGGCTGTCCCCGCGACCTCACGCCCTCGCTCATGGGAGCCAGGTCGGCACCGTCCGGAGCGGGACCGAGGGGTCATTTCTACCGTCTGCTCTGCGCTTGGCCCGTTGACGTTGCCTCGCGCACGCGATCACAGGCCGTAGCTCAACCGCCAGGCCAGGATCCCCGGGAGGCCGGCCGCCAGGATGGCCGCCTGGACGGCAGCGATGTCGTAGGCGACGCGATGCCACGTGGCGTGGCCGGCGGTCGTGTCGAGGATCAGGTAGCTGGCATCGGGGCATCCGTCGCGCGGTTGCCCGACGCTACCGGGGTTGATGATCATTCGGCGGCCGTCCAGCTGGAGCCTGCTCCCCGGGTCGACCGAGATTCCCTCGAGCCCGCCACGAGCTTCGCGAAAGACAAGTGGAACGTGCGTATGGCCGACCAGGCAGTAGCGGGTCTCGATCAGGGCCAGGCTCTCCCGGGCCGCTGACGCCGAGTCCAGGTATTCCCAGATCGGATCGCGTGGGCTGCCGTGCGCCAGGGTGAAGTCCGTGCCTTCGGGCGCAAGCAACTCCGGCAAAGCGGCCAGATACGTCCGCGTTGCCTCGTCGATGTGGGCGCGCGTCCACTCTGCGGCCCTTTGGGCGTCGGGATTGAAACCCTCGATCGAGTCGCGGCTGCAGGCTACGTCATCGTGATTGCCCCTGACGCCGATCGCCCCCACCTCCCTGAGCCGCCCTACGACCGCGTTCGGGTCGGGACCGTAGCCGACGACGTCGCCGAGGTGCCAGACGGCATCAACCGTTCCCAGCGACGCCAGGACCGCATCCAGCGCCCCCAGGTTGGAGTGGATGTCGGACAGGACGGCGATCAGCATGGCCGGCCGTACAAAGGGTGTCGCCGCCGCTCTGCCGGGTCGCGTGGAAACTCCGGCGGCGTCTCCGTCATCTTCTCGACGACCACCAGGACGTGGTCCTCCAGGCCCGGCACGGTCACCGGCCAGAGAGTCGCGATGCGGCCGCCGAGCTGGCGCAACGCAGGCTCCGCCCGGGCAAGCTCGTCGTCGAGCGGGCGCCGCTTCCACGCCACGAGAAGCCCGCCGACACGGGCCAGCGGCAGTGACAGCTCCGACAGTTGGGGTAGATCGGCAACTGCCCGCGCCACGACCGCCTGCCAGCGACCGCGATGGCGAGTATCCGCCGCCACGGTCTCGGCTCGGGCGGCCACGACCGCGACGCGATCGCCGAGCCCGACTGCGGCGACGGCCGCGGCCAGGAAGCGCGCCTTCTTGGCGATGGACTCGACCAGCAGCGCCCGGCGCGCCGGGAGGGCCAGGGCCAGCGGCAGCCCCGGGTAACCGCCGCCGCTCCCGATTTCGATGAATTCGTCTATCCGGTAGCGGCGCAGCAGAGGAACCGCGGCCAGGCTGTCGAGCACGTGATCCCGGGCGATCATCTCCGGCAGGCGTATACCGCTCAGGTTCACGGCCCTGTTCCAGGCCAGAAGCAATCGGGCGTGGTCGCCGATCGCCTCGAACTGGGCCTCGGTGAGACCCGCCGCAGCTTCCTCCGGGGTTGCCTCCGAAAGGCTCTGCGACCGCCGGTGCCCGACCGCAACTGCTGTGGGGTCGTCATCGCGAAGAGCCGCATCGAGCCCGGCTCGAACCGTGGCCACGTACACATCGGGCAGCGGCTCGAGATCCTTGACGCACGTCGGGAGCGGATCGCGATCAGGAGGTGGGGTCATCCGTGGACTCCCGTTTCCTCACGGTCGCGCCGCTCCCGGCGTTGGCTCGGCTCGCACCCAGCGTCCCTCGGTCTTCCCGCGCTGGTCCAGTGTCCGGCCGGGTTTCCCCAGGCCCCTCGCCAGAGCGGTTACCCATCTTGCGGTCCGCAGCAGCGGTGCGGATGTCGGACACTAGGCGCCGTCCCCGGCGCCGTCAACGAGGTTTTCCACCAATCCTGGCGAGTCTTCCACGATCGTGGATAAGTCGGTCCCCGGGCGGCTGCAGGTGGACCGGCACGATGCGGCGAGCGCCAATCCGGGCGCCCATCCAGGACGACGCTGCCGAAACCCGCGGCTCAGGCGCGCGCGTTCCTTATCGGCTTGCCCAGGGTCCTGCGCACGACGTCGAGGACTTCTTCGATGTAGCGATCGGCGTCGCCCCTCTCGGCGGCGGTCCGCACGCAGCCCTGGACGTGGTCTTCGAGGATCAAAAGGGCGACCGAGTCGACGGCGGCCCGAAGTGCAGCCGTCTGCTGCAGGATGTCGACGCAGTACTCCTGCCGCTCGATCATGCGCTCGATGCCTCGTACCTGGCCTTCGATGCGCCGCAGCCTCCTGGTCAAGATCGACTGATCGCGCGTGTACGAATGGCGGAAGGTCGAATCAGGCTCAGATGTGCTGGTGTCGATGGCGAGTCCGCCCTGGGTTTCGACGCCCGACTCGTCTACGTCCCGCCTCTCGGTGTCGTCCTGTGCTGCCACGGGTGGCCTCGTTTCTTGATCGCCGGGCCGCGGTAGAACCTCATCCTGGGGACGGCCACGCCGCCCGATGATACCCCGGGGGAGTATTCCGGGCAATCGGCTCGCACCGCCCCCGGCCTCTTGATTGCCCCGAACGGATAGACTTGCCACGTGGATCCTCGAGAGCGGCTCCCAGACGGGCCAGGCGGCACCACCGGCGAGGCGACACCGCCGGGTCCGCGATCGGACTCCGAGTTCGCACATGCCAGCGAGGCCGAATTCGCCCGCATCCTCGACTTTTACGAGGTCGCCTGGCAGTACGAGCCGAAAGTCTTCCCGATCCTGTGGGACCTCGATGGCAACGTGCTGGAGAGCTTCGCGCCGGATTTCTTCCTGCCCGATCTCGACGTCTTCGTCGAACTGACGACGCTCCAGCAGCGACTCGTCCGAAAGAAGAACCGCAAGGTCCGACGTCTCCGTGAGCTGTACCCCGGTCTTCGGATCAAACTCTTCTACGCCCGCGACTTCCGAGCGCTGATGCTCAAGTACGGTCGCGCAGCGCTCCTGTCGGAGCTGAGCGGCGCGTCGGGGCAGGTGCTGTCACACCATGAATCCGAAGGCCGTTTCGAACCGGCTGGCGGGCGAGGCGTGCTCGATCCGCCCGGCAATCGGGAGAGCGGCGTCAACCCGGTGGCGCCTGCGTCGAGCCCGGAACCACGCCCCGCCCGTGAGCACCGCTCTCGCTCCGCCCGCCGTCGCGCCGGGCGGAGGGCCGCCTCGGCAACCGCCCACGCCGCCCCGTGATGCAAGAGGTACCGATGAAACCACCCCAGAACCTCGTCGCCGACGTTGCCGAGGTGTTGCTGACCGAGGAGCAACTCGAGGCCAAAGTGGCAGAGCTCGGGGAGCGGATCACCGCCGACTACGCCGGACGCGAGCTGACGCTCGTAAGTGTGCTCAAGGGTTCGCTGCCGTTCATGGCGGACCTGATGCGGCATATCAGTCTGCCGCTGCGGATTGACCTCATGGAGGTTTCGAGCTACGGCGGAACCTCGACCGAATCGTCCGGGCTCGTCCGAATCCTGAAGGACCTCAGCGCGCCGATCGAAGGCCGGGACGTGCTCCTGGTCGAGGACATCATCGACACGGGGCTGACCCTGAACTACCTGCTCCGCTACCTCAACGGCAAGAACCCGCGGTCGATCAAGGTCTGCGCCCTCCTCGATAAGCCGGCTCGGCGCCTGGTGGAGATCCCTCTCGACTATGTCGGATTCCAGATCCCGGACGCCTTCGTCGTGGGGTATGGTCTCGACTTCGGGGAGGTCTACCGAAACCTCCGTTTCGTCGGCGTGTTGCGGCCGGAAGTCTACGAGTCCTGAGGAACCGTGCGATGCATCACACCTCGGCGAGCCGCGGTCACTGGCTCGTCGCCATAGGCGCGATCGTGATCGTCGGCTCGACCATGCTGCAGTGGTGGCAGATCGGCGGCGGGCCCGGCGAGCTCCCGGCCAACACCGGCATCGGCATCTCCGACGGCCGCGTCTTCCTTATGTTCCTCGCGGCCGTGGCTACGCTCCTTCTCATCACGCTCCCATTTGCCTCCGAAAAACCGATCGGCATCGACCACCCGCTGTCGTACACGGCGCTTTTCGTCGTGCTTTCGCTCGGCTATCTCCTGCGCCTGGTCAGCCTGGCGCAGCAGCAGCTCCTGCCGTGGCCGCCGCAGCGAGGCGTCGGCCTGTGGCTGGCGGCCGTGGGCCTGGTGCTCTTCGCTCGGGGCATCTTCGAGGTATTCGAGGAGCGCCGCCGGCGGCTGTACTAGCGCGATCAGGTCGATGAATGGGGTTTGGTTCCAGGATCGCCCTGGCGGCCTTCCTGCGTTTGCCCAAGTTGCTGTATAGTTATCCCTGGCGATCCGGATGTATCTGCACGGTCGCCGACCTACCGAGGCGTGGCTGTCGAGCGCTTTGCCGCTCGCCACACCGAGAGCTCCGGCACTAAGGCAAACGCGACCCCAGCCCTACTGGCTGTCGCGAGCAGTGCGATCGCCCTCTCGTCTTGAGGTTCGTCTTCGAGTGGAGTACCTGGTCCGGCAGGCCCGAATAACCGATGTTGATCGGTTGTACGCGCTCTGCGCGGAGAAAGGGGCCGTGCCCGGTGGCGACTCTCCGATTGACGCGATCGGCCTGCTCCGCCAGCTCGTCTACCTGCCGAACGCGAGCGTCGCGCTCGTCGAAGCGAGTCGGCAGCTGGCAGGGGGTGCGGTGCTCGGCCTTCGGCCATCGATCAGATCCGGTGGTTTCGTCGGCTCGGTCGATGTGCTCGTCGTCGCGGACGGTCACGACAGTGGCCAGGTTGCCGATCTGCTGATCGAAGAGATGCTGCACTCGGCCCGAAGAAAGGGCTGCACATCGGTGGAAGTCACGTTGGCGCAGGACAGCGAGCATTTCTCGAACTGGCAGCGTCATGGCTTCTCGAAGGCAGCCGGCAATGTCTACAGAGCGACGGTCGCCGTCAGGGCGCCGACCGGACGCTGAAATCGCCCGGGAGCCGAGCAGCCAGGAGCGCCGGCACCCCAGGTCACACGGTCGACGAGGGAGTCGCCGGCCAATACATCAAGGAGTTCATTCGTGAGCAAGAACGTCGCCGTCTTCGTAGACGTGGCGAACATCTTTTACGCGGCGAAGGCGGCAGGCGCGGACATCGACTATGTCACGCTGCTGAAGGCCGCCGTGGCCGGGCGTGACTTCGTCCGGGCCTACGCCTACACCGGACTCGATCCGGAGAACGAGAACCAGCGCAACTTCCACTCCTTCCTCGCCCGTCACGGCTACAAGGTCGTGAGCAAGGACATCCGCAAGTACGGCGACGGCAAGGTCAAGGCCAATCTCGACATCGAGCTGGTCGTCGACATGATGAAGACGGCTCGAAACCTGGACGTCGCGATCGTCGTGAGCGGCGATGGCGACTTCGCTCCCGCCATCCGGGCCGTCCAGGAGATGGGCGTTCGAGTGGAAGTTATCAGCTTCCGGGGCAACACCAGCTCCGATCTGATCGAGGTCGCCGATGTCTTTTACGACATCACGCAGCTGGCCCGAGTTGACCGCGACTCCTCGCGGTCCGGACGGCGGGTCGCCAGTGACGACGAGGACCTGTCGATGACGGAGGTCCCCGACAAGCAGACCGAGGGCCGAGGAGGCCGCGGACGTGGCCGCGGTCGCGGCCGAGGAGGCCGCGCCGAGGTCGCCGAGGAAGTCGCGGTTGCCGACACCCGCAGCAGCCGTCCCACGGCTCGTGGCGTTGCCGCCCGAACGGAGGCTGGCCCTGGCGGGCGCCTGGTTGTTCTGCCGGGTGAGAAGCTGTCGCGGGCGGCCGGTGCGGCAGCCGGCGAGGCGGCCGGGGAAGCGGCGCTCGTCGAGGCCGCCGACGAACTGGCCGCAGGCGTAGAGGTCGAGGCCACCGAGGGCGCCGTGGGCGCGGAGATCGCCGAGGCCGCCGAGACGACCGGTCGCCGACGGCGTCGCCGTGGCGGTCGCGGCCGTGGCCACGGCCGGGCCCAGGCTCCCGGTGAGGCCGGTGAAGGCGATCTGGCCGAACCAGACGAAGGCGACACGGCGGCTCCACCGGCTGCTCGACCCAACCAGTTCGGGTCGGTCTGGGATTCGCAGATCGGCATGGCCGGCCGGCCGGAGCAGATCGCGCCGGTCTCCCCGGACGAGGACGACTACGCCGAGCCGGAGATTCCCGAGTACCTGCTGGCCGAGCGCCGCCGCAGCAGCGGTCGAGGTGGAGGCGGTCGCGGGCAGGGCGGAGGCGGCCGCGGCGTGCGGAGCGCCTATGCATCGTCCGTAGACCGCGAACGATACGGTCGATCTTCGACGCCGCGCTACGCCGAGCCGGTTCGCCAGGCCCAGCCTCAGCGCCGGCGCGACGAGCGACCGCAGCGCGCGCCCGGACCCCAGCAACATCGCGGCGGCGGAGCGCAGCGCGGTGGCCGCGACTCGGCCGAGCCGTGGAGCGAGGTTCCGCCGGAGCTCGAGGAGCTCCTGCGTGCCCAGCTCGCGACCAAGCTGACCAGGCCGGCCGCCGGTGAGGCGCGGCAGGACCAGGACGCCGCCGGAGTCCCAGCCGCCCAGGCCCCCGAGGTCGGCGTGCAAAAGGCCCCGGCTCGAAGGGGCGGACGCCGCAAGCCGGCCGAATCCGCCAGTGCGGAGCGCACTGCCGAATCCACCGGCGAAGGCGAGGCTCCAGCCGAGAAGACCAGGCCCGCTAGCCGGGGCCGGCGCAAGCCCGCCGACAGCGCTGCCGCCGGTGGCAATGGCCTCGCGGGTCCGAGTGGCTCGGCGGGTTCGGGCGCCGAGGCCGGCGAACCGGCCGCCGGGGCCGGCGCGCCCAGGAGGCGCGCTCCGGTGCGTCGCAAGGCGGCGGCCTCGCCTGCACAAGTCGCCGAAGCGATCAGCGACGGCAGCGAGGGGGGCGGCGAGTAGCCGGGCTGCCCAGCCAACGAGCGGCCGCAGGCCCCGCCCCTCCGACCATGAACGACGCCGCGACGCGCGGCCAGCCTCGAGCCCTGGCCGAGGTCGGTTCGATGATCCTGGGCGCGGCGCCGCATGCCCTTCTGCTCGTCGGACCCGCCGCGACCGGCAAGACGACTCTCGCCCTCGATCTGGCCGCCGGTTTGCTCTGTCGTGACCCGGATCCGGCGGCGCGACCGTGCCGCGTCTGCCGGGGCTGCCGTCAGGTGGCCTCGGGTAATCACCGCGACCTGCACCGGCTCTTTCCCGAAGGGCCCGGCGGGGAGATCAAGATCGGCGACCCAAGACACCCGGAGCCGGGCACGGTCCGGCATCTCATCGGCGAGCTTGCCCTCTTGCCCGCCGAGGGCGGGGCGCGGGTCGCCATCGTCGAGCAAGCTCATCGCCTCAACGAGGACGCTCAGAACGCGTTCCTCAAGATGCTCGAGGAGCCGCCGGCCGGGGTCACGATCATCCTCTGCGCCGATGACGAGGAATGCCTTCTCCCTACCGTCAGATCGCGCTGCGTCCGGATTGCCCTCGGCGCGGTGGGCGGCCGGGAGATCGAGGGCTGGCTGGGCGAGCTCGGGGTCGCCGACGCGCCCAGGGCCGCTCGACTGGCACGGCTTGCCGGAGGCCGGCCGGGCCTCGCCCTTGCCTACGCGCGCTCAGCCGAGGCCGAGCGGCTCCGAGGCGAGATAGCTCGGGGCATCTTCGACATGCTCGGCGAGGGTCGTCAGGCCCGGCTGTCGTCGGTCCGCGAGCTGATGAAGTCCGCTTTGGCACTCGACAGGGCGCTCGACGATGCCCGGCGCGACTGGAAAGCCACCGATCAGGCCGTGGCCTCCGGTTCCCCGAGAGGACGCAAGGCGAAGCTCACACGGCCGGTCGAATCCGACGTGACGGACGATGCCGGGGCGGACGAAGCGGCGAGCCCCAAGCTTGCGGCTTCGGACCGACGATCGGCCGCCGGCACGCTCATAGGGATCTGGGCCTCCATCGGGCGGGACCTGGCGGTGGCGACGGCCGGGGTCGCCGGGCAGATCCGCGAGCTGGAGCTGGTCGACGATATCCGAGGGGCTGCTCCGGGGCTCTCCGCCGAGGGCCTCGCGACGTTCCTGGAGCGGCTGACGACCGTCTCGGCCCTGCTGGACGAGAACGTCAACCCCGAGCTGGCACTGGATGTCCTGGCCCTGGGCTGGCCGCGACTTGAGGCGGCCGCCACGGCCGCCACGTCACAGTCCGGCCGCCGCCGATGAGGAGCCGGAGCGAGGTGCCGCCGATGAGGCGCCGCCGATGACGCGTGGCGAGATGGCCCGCCTCGAGGCGAGCGTGCGGGGCCGAGTCCAGGGCGTCGGTTTCCGCTACTTCGTCGTCTCCCAGGCCATGCGCCTCGGCCTGACCGGCTGGGTGTCGAACGACCAGGACGGAGCCGTTCGCTGCGTTGCCGAGGGTCCGCGGCCGGAGCTCGAGCTGTTACTCGACGCTCTCCGCGAAGGCCCCGCCTCCGCCATCGTGGAGCACGTGGTCGAGGATTGGCTGCCCTACACCGGTCGCTGGGGCAGCTTCGGGATCCGCTCATCCGGCCACAGCGGCGACTGAGCCCACGCTACGGCAGGGCGCGCAACATTCCGCCGTCTATCGAGACGAAGGTGCCGGTCTGATAGGAGGCCAGGTCGGAGCAGAGCCAGGCGACGTAGGCGGCAAGTTCGTCGGGCCGGCCGTACCGACCCGCTGGGATCGACCGCTCGGCCTGCGCCCGCACCTCCGCCTGCGTGTCCCCGGTCTTCTCGGCCTTTGCCCTGTCCAGCGCCGCCACGCGGGCAGTGTCGAGGCGGCCCGGTAGAACGCCGTTGACCGTCACGCCATCGGCGATGACCTCGGGTGCGATCGTCTTCAGCCACGCCTGCAACGCGCTCCGGCATGCGTTCGAGTAGGAGAGATCGGGGATCGGCTGGCGGATCCCGGACGACATGATCGAGACGATCCGGCCCCAGCCGCGCGAGCGCATTCCGGGCAGAAGCGCGGTCGCTATCTCGATCGGAGTGAGGGCCAGAAGCTGGAATGAGCGACGCCATTCCGCCGGGCTGGTCTTCGTCGCCTCGGATGCGACAGGACCACCCGCGTTGAGGATCGCGATGTCTATCGGCCCGAGACTTCGCTCAGCCTGCCAGGCTACCTTTGCCGCAGTGGCCGGGTCCGCGGCATCGCCGGCGATGGTCACGGCCACCACCGAATGCAGCTTGCGGATCTCGTCGGCGGCCCGCTCCAGCGCCTCGCCGCCACGCGACCACAGTGCCAGCTTGCAGCCCTCGCCGGCAAGACGCTCGGCCGTAGCTCGCCCCAGCCCGGCCGACGCGCCTCCAACGAGGGCGGTCCGACCTCGCAGACCCAGATCCATCGCGTTCCTCCTTGCTCGGCCCCATGGTGCCATGGTGGCAGGCTTACCGTTACGCTACGGGGGTGAACGAACGGAATCGGGTCGCAGACCGGGCCGCCGTCGCGTATCGGGCGCTCGCGGACCTGGCCGAGACGGTCGAGGACGAGTGGCAGTACGTCAACGACCTGGTGGACGAGTATCTGCCGGGCATCCGGGTTCTTGCCGGGGCCGGCGACGGTGCGCTCACGGCCGCTCAGATCCTGGCGGTCGACGAGGCCATCGCCGAGATCGGCCTCATCTCCGACCCGCACAAGGCGATCGACTGGCTGTCCACCTTCCCGCACCTGGTGGCCCTGGCCCTTGGCGGCGACGTGGACGCAGCGGCCCGGGCCTCGCCGGCCGGTACGGAACCTGGACAGGCCGGGGACAGCCCGCCCGAACCCGACGACGATTCGCCGTTCCGAATCCTGCTGGGGGGCGATCGGTGAGGTTCCAGGATGCCGCGCCCGACGCCAGGACGGTCGTGTATGCGGGCATCCAGGCCGATCCGCTCGTAGCCCGCGTTGCCGCGTTGCTGGCCGGGGCCACGGCCGCGGAGAGGCTGCTCGCCCGGGCCGTGATGAACGGAGAG
>Ga0187857_10002782_pt1 | contig 15072 bp, 19 predicted proteins | sample June2016WEW_8_10_FD_132984 | JGI IMG/M metagenome (GOLD analysis project Ga0187857, IMG submission 132984) | Peatland microbial communities from SPRUCE experiment site at the Marcell Experimental Forest, Minnesota, USA - June2016WEW_8_100 | ecosystem: Environmental > Terrestrial > Soil >...
AACGATTTTAAGCGTTGAGAAGTCCGTCCAGGACATTGACCCGTAGGAGAAGAGCTTGATCAAGGTCTTCGAGGGGGGTCATCGAACACCGGCTAGGCGCCAGCCGAGGCAGCTCGACTTCACGCGTATCACAATAAGCGAGCTCGCAATGTTAACGCCATGAGGTCGGACTTGACATGATGTTAGCTGAAACGCAGTATATTGCAGCATTTTTTGTGAGTATCAAACGCTAATAACGCCGAGATGACGCAATCACTAAAAGGTGTCCTCCATTGGCTTCCAAAATCAAAGACACTTCTATAATAGACGCCGTGCTCAAGATGGACAAGCGGATAAGGTACGCCTCCATCCTGTCCGACGACCTCAAGGAAGTCGCCCAGAAGATGCAGCCAGGAACCACACCATACTCGCCGCCATTTATCGATGAGGTCGTCGTTCCCATCATCGCTGGGATGTTCAAGCGTCTGACCGAGTATGCCGGCGAGTTCGAGCTCTGCCGTATCAACTACAAGAAAGTCCGGCTGATGGTGCACAAGCTCCGCGACGGCTATCTGGTGGTCTCCGCTGAGCCCTCGCTGGACCTGGACCCTATCTGCAATAGGATATCTCTTCTGGTTTGAGCCGCATATACGAAGCGTCTTCCCACCCTTCTGAGCTCAAGTCCAGCAAGTCAGAAAAGAATATTAGCTTTTGAACCTTCAGCGGAGATCGTGGGAGAACCTATCACGGTCGATGTCCGATGGGTCGAAGGGTACACGTTCATCGCCAGCAACCAGGATGGCTACTCTGTAATAATGGACGCCCCAGTCGCCGAAGGGGACGTGCCTCGCAGCATCTCGCCAGCGCAGATGCTCCTCTGCGCACTCGGCGCGTGCACCGGAATCGACGTCGTTTCGATACTTAAGAAGATGCGGCAGGAAGTGGCCGGCCTTAGGGTGGAAGTCACAGGAGACCGGACGCCGCGCTACCCAAAATACTTCAAAGAGATTCACGTCAAATACATCGTCAAGGGCAAGGCGATCGACGAAGCCGCGCTGGAGAAGGCCATCTCTCTTTCGCATGAGAAGTACTGCACGGTGTCGCTGACTGTCGATGGCAAGGCGAAGATGAGCTCTTCCTACGAAATAGTCGATTCCTAGTCGGTGGACGAAAGGCAAACGAATTTGAACCGCAGGTCAAGGTTCCTTATCTGACCTGATTAAGCGCGGGAAGCTCCATCGATGGCTAGATGCACAGACTAGCGAAGAGTTTCAACGAAGAGGCAAAGTGCGCGAACGACAGGGCCTGCTTCATGAAGGAGGTCAAGTCGGGGTCCCAGCTGGGCTACACGAAAGAGGCGTTCAAGACCCTCAAGGAAAGGCCCAAGGTGGGCAAGAAGCTAGTTAGGATAGGAACCGCGCTGGTGCTCTCGCCGGACCCCTTCTGCGACCTGCCAGGTGGGCTCATCGTCGTCACCGGGCTCGCCATGGCGAAATTCCGAGAGCCGTCGGCCATATCCGACGTGAAGCCCGCCATAAAGAGGATGCTCGGGGATCTGCAGTCGGGGGCCCTCTGATACCCTCCGACATGTTTTTCTCCTTGATGGTCTCGACTATATCTCATGCTCCAGTTAGGCGCCGTAACCGTCAGCTACCTCGAGCACGACTGCTTCAGGATCGAAGCCGGGGGGAAGGTGCTCTACACCGACCCTTTCAAGATAAGAGACCAGAGGAGGAGGGCCGATTACGTCACCGTCTCCCACGATCATTACGACCACCTGAACGGGGAGAGCCTCGACAGGGTGCTCAAGCCTTCAACGGTTATAGTAGCATCTGAGAGCTGTAGAGGGAAGCTGGACGGCAAGGCCAAAGTCGTTAGATATCTAAAGCCTGGCGAGACTTACCGGGACGAGGGGCTGTCGATCACGGCCGTGCCGGCCTACAACACCAACAAGTTCAGGTCACCTGGGCAGGCCTTCCATCCGAGGAATTACAACGGTACGGGTTTCATCATAGAGTTGAGCGGAGCCCGTCTCTACCATGCAGGGGACACCGACCTCATAAAGGAGATGGAGGGGTTAGGAGCGATCGACTTGGCCTTCCTCCCTGTGAGCGGAACCTATGTGATGACCGCGGAGGAGGCGGTGGAAGCTGCAAAGAAGATCTCGCCGGCGGTCGCTGTGCCCATGCACTGGGGCGCCATCGTAGGAAGCAGGAGTGACGCGGAGAAGTTTGTGGCAGGAGTCTCGGCGTTCGGAAGGGCCCAGCTTTTGGATAAGGAGTAATGCTTGGGAACCGCCCAATCCCGGGCGGATCTCACTTCTTCCCAGACGAAAGGGCCACCGTGCCCTTTCTTTTAGCCTTCTTTGCCGGAAAGGCGGAAAGGAGTTTCTCATAGGTTTCCTCCAGGTACTCAGGGATTACCTTGGCCTCCCCTAAGATGGGCATGAAATTGGTGTCTCCATCCCAACGCGGCACTATGTGCATGTGAAGGTGTTCGAAGCCGGCGCCCGAGGCGCGGCCTATATTGGCCCCTATGTTGAAGCCAGAAGGTCTCACGGTCTTCCGGAGGATCGACATCGAATCGCCAATGAGGTTCCAGAGTTCCAGTCGCTCGTTCACCTTCAAGTCTCCGGGGTCGAGGACGTGCCGGAAGGGGGCCACCATCAGGTGGCCGTTATTGTAGGGGTAGCGGTTCATCATGACGAAGGCATGGTGCCCGCGGCTGAGTATGAGGGATTTCTTGTCTTCCCCTGCGAGCGGCAGAGAGCAGAACACGCAGTCCTTGGAACCGCTCCCAATGAACTTCATCCTCCATGGCGCCCAGAGCCTGTCCATCGCATCTCTCATGTACTCCAGACGGGTAGAAAAGGATGACAGCCGAGAACGTCCAATGAATCTGACGCATGGCCTCAGCCACTAGGAGAACTCGAGGCCCCGCTTCCTAGCTATGATGAGAGCCGAGAGCGCGTCCCTCCTGCCATGGCGGTGGATGGGTGCCCGCATGGCCTTTGTCGTTCCCCGCTCGTCAACCAGCTCTATGCGGTACGTGCCAGCGCAACGGCGCCGGATTTCATTCGCCAAGTAAAGGGCCTTGGACCTGTCCCCCCTGCCGATCCTGAGAAGCTTGTCGGCGGACTCTACCTCTAGGACGCCGCAGACCAAGTCAACCGTCCTGTCTAAGGAATCGCAGGTCGTCGCGAACAGGTTGTATCCACGGTAGAGGCAGGCTATCCCAGTGTTGTCTCCCGGGTCGATGCCCACGACGAGCGTGTCCCGCCGCGACTTCAGCCAGCGGGCCATCACCATCGAGGAGTCCAAGACGCGGTTTCCCGTCATCTCCTCATGGAGGAGGCGATCGCCTCGGTATCCCTCCTTGAGCTCTTGAGAAGTGGTGAGGAGGAGGAGCGTCTCTTTTTCCACGATCTCCCAGGGAAGCCGCGAGAAGAAACGCAGCTCCAGGCCGTCGAGGAGCTGCACGAAATCAAAATACGCCCTGCCGTTGACGGTGGCGACCACGACCTGAGGCTCTATCTTTCCAAACCCCCGCCTGAAGGAGCCGCCTGGCGCTATGGCTCTCATTTAGCCCTTACTCGAGGCTACTTGCTCTTCGCTTCGCCTTTGGTCTCATCCATGTATTGAACCTCGAACTCAAAGGCCTCCGTCTGATTGGCAAGGTTGGAAAGCAGCTCACCGATCATGTTGCCGAGATAGATATTGTCCACCCAGCTTGCCTTGGGTTTGAATGTCACGACGTACTTGTAGGTGTCGCTCAAGACGCCAAACCATGGTGAAGCCGAGTTGAAAAGTGTTCCTTGCGGCTCTCATTTCTTGGATGGTTTGTAGTATGTGGGAGGCCCCACGGCTGCGCAGTGGACGACCCCCTTGACGCGCCTGAGAAAGGAGGGACAGGTGAAGCAGACGAGGAAGGTGACCTCGTCGTTCACTACGGGACATCTCACGGCTTCCTTCTTCATCCGAGACACCATCTTGCCGCTGACCGCGCCCTTCAGCTGCGCCGTAACCTCCTGGGGCACCTTCGCGGGCGCCCCGACGGTGTAGATGGGGACCTCGAACTTTGTGGGCGGAACGGACAAGGGTTATCCCACTGGGCAACGGGGAAGGGGGATATATCGCGTTCGGTCCTAGTTGCTTCATGCGGATCAGGCCGCGGCTCGCTCCTATGGGACCAACCTCGTTGGGATTCTTCAGTTAATCGTTAAAGGAGGCCGCGACTCGTTCGAAGGCGGATGCTGACTCCGTCAGTCCGAATACGGGTGTCCCCTTCCATCCTCGGATACTTACTGGTCAGTGTGGGGCTCATTCTCGCCGTGCTCCTCCCCTCCACCCTGATTGGCGCCCCCGGACCCTTTGGCTACGCATTGTCGGACTACCAGATACTACGCTTCGCCCCTGTCGTGCCACTGCTGAGCATTGCCCTCGGCGCGGCGACGGTTTGGTCCGTCAACAACATGTCCAAGCTCAGGGACGCCTGTGTCCTCCTCTCTTCCGGCTTCGTCCTGACCCTGACGCTGTTTTGGGTTCCAGCAGTCCAGGCCGGCTCCTACGTGCATGGGCTGGGCTTCCCACTTAGCTGGATCCTCCTGTTGGCCCTCCCTCTAAGGCCCGTCGAAGTCTTAGGGACGTCGGTCGTCGCCTTCCTTGTGGACTGGGTCCTCTGGACGCTATTCATCGACAGCGTGGTCTACGTCTTGGAGAGAAGGAGGCTTCGGCGCATCTCCGACGAAGGCGGACGCGCTCATTAGTTCCTCGTCGCTCTCTCCTCAACTCGATGGTCGTTTTCCCAAGGCCACGCTCCAAGTCCTGAATGGCCTAAGTGCGTTGACTGCCTCGATCTTGCCGGGCTTGTACCGTTGGCGCGTAACCTTGTTATCTACTAAAGCGACAAGTCTCATGGTCTCTCTTTGATGTTCAACAGCGCCTATGCCCATCTCTCCGTCTTCTGCTCTTCTCAACAGCCCGGCCGTTAGACCTAAAGGCAGAGGTCGAAGTTAATGAAGTACGATGGAATTCGATGAGACGGATACCACCAACACCCGAGCAAGTGAGGCGCAGATACTAAAGAGGCTCAGCTTCTTGGTACTGTCATCTCGAAGATGGTCGGCCTCCCGGAGAGCATCCTCAGCTCATACATCAAAGGTGTTCCATGGATCAGGAAGTTCCCCCAACTTACCAGACCTGACTGGAGCGTCTTCAAACAGCGAGGAAGGAGAGAAGAAGGCCTCTTCGGCTAACGGCAAGAAACCCATTGAAGCATATCGATTGCCTTGCGGCGATAGGCGGGAGCTACACCATATCAGAAAAGGAGTTGGCTTGCTCCTGGAAGGGTATCATCCTATCCGTTACAACCTGTTTGATTGACCTCATATCAGTGGGTGTACGACTTTTGATTAAAGGCATCATTGTTTGGGTGCGATACGTTAAAGTAAGGCCTGCAACTACTACTAATTTGTCCGCGCGCTGTCTGGTGGCGATGTGACACAGGCTGCTAAAGAGTGCTTGTGCGCAATCCGGCTCCCTGATCAGGAGACGGAGGATGAATCCGGCTCGAAAGGCGGCTCGTAACACGGAACCACTGGCCCTTGCGCGAAAGCCCGAAGGGCCGTAGTAAGGGCGGGGAAAGGCGGATGCGTACGCCGCGGCGGGGCTCTGCCCCAAAGAGTCGTGTGCGGAAGTCTGGAACCGCTCGGTCGAAAGCTCCGAAGGCGTTCAAACTGTGGGATTTTGCGCGCGGGCCGGACCGAATCCCAGCCTGTGGCCTGTGTCGTCAAGTTAAAGAAAGAGGCTATCTGCCCTAGCTTACATCGATTTCGAATTCGCAAGCCTTGGAGCCGACGCCCATGCCTCTGGTGAGGCCCTTGACCCTGACGGTGCGACCCGTCTTCCTATGCAGTGCGGCCTCCAGTATGCCCTCCCTGAGCGGGCAAGTGACCACGCCTCCTTCCAGGTCGGGGTCCTTTTCGCAGCCGAGGCAGTTGGACACCTCCAAGACCAGGGGCTTCCAGCTCTTGACGCGCGACTGTCCAAGGTCCTCAACTTCGAGCATCTTGTTTAGAGAGTTCACCACGTCGGGGACCTTCTCCCCCTCGATCTTTTCAGCCAGAATCTCGCCGAACTCCCTGCCGATGAGTCGCATAACCTTGGCGGAGGGAAGCCCCGTCACGCTCTGGAGATTGCGAAGTGCCATGGCGTAGACGTCGATGTCCCTGTCCATCTTGGCCTTTGGCATGTAAGTCTTCACCACCATTGAGGAGAGACGACCTAAAATGCTTAACTGTAGTACTTTGCGGTTAGAAAACGGCGTTCAAAGCAAGGCCTAAGCTGGGTCACCTAGGGCGGGAGTATTGTCCACGTTAAGTCTAGACTCATAATGGTTGGTTCGCGGAGGCGGGGCGGATTCCTGGCCGAATGCATACTTGTTTCAGTCCATGCTAGTTTAAGTATTGCGCCTCGGCTGAGCAAAACGCTTTGGTAGGCCTTCCAGGCGTGACTTTCAGTAGGAAGGAGGGCACGATTCTGCATGAAGTGCAAGAGAACCTGCGCCTCCTAAGGGAGACAGAGCAGGAGATTCCGGGCCTCGTCGCAGTCGTGGTTGAAGGCGACGGCGCCTCCTGCCGCAGCAGGAGAGACCGGATTTTCGAGCTCGAATCGAACGCCGCCGCCCTTGCTGCTATTATCCTTCCCCTCGTGTGATCCCGGCTCCTGAAGAGACGTCGCCTCCCCTATGGAGACCATGGAGACGACTCCTAACTGACCCCTCCTCGGAATGGTTCCTCTTAGCTACGAATTGGCTTGACAACCGGAACCCACTGTTATAGCTCCAGGCTCAGGACAGTCATTGCCCGAACGGTGGCGCGCCGCAGTTAGGGCAAGCACGGTCTCGTGCTGGGTCCACCAACGTGCCGCAGAACTTGCATGGAATCTTGACGATTTCCTCCTTCACTACGACGTTGGGTTCCGGCTCTGCAATTTCACCCGAAATCGCGTCGTTGACCTTTGTCACCCATACGTCAGGCGTAGCGAGGTCGGATATCTTCACTCGTCTCAGGCCAAAGCCTATGGATCCTCTCTTGGTCGCTATGATCAGATTTGTGGCAAGCGGCCCAAGTCCGAACCGAGGTCGCTCGACTATGACGTTCTCGACGGTCGGGAGTGGAATGTCAAGAGAGACGTACGTGCCTTTCGTAATCAAACCCTTCTCGTACTCGAATAAGATTCGCCTGTTGGTGAGATAGAGCACTCCGACCGTTCCCGAGAACCTTGCCTTGCCGGCTAGAAGCGCATGTTCTCCACGGGCGAATGCCGGCAACTACTTGTGCATCTCTATGCCGCAATCAGGGCACGCTGGCTTCTTGAACACCATGCCGACCTTGGGTGAGCAATCGGTACAGAACACCTTCTGGCACCGAGGGCACTGCCAGCTGGTGGGCTTACCGAATCCTCCGACCTGTTTTCCACATTTCGCACAGAACCCACGAGTCAAGTTGCTATCGCAACGATGTTCTGTACGATTCATTGTTTAAGGTTTGCTAGTCGTGGGTTCTGGGACGACTTCGGTTACTGTGCGTACCTGCACCATCGCCGAACGACCGACGACGACACGGAACTTGGACGAATAAGACAATAATACCGAAAGCGGATAGAATGCTTGGAGAGTCATGCGGCAGAGGGAAGTTTGACGTAGGTGACGAGGCCGGCCTCCTCCACCCGGGTTAGCGATTTGATGAGGCTAACGATGTCGATGCCGTGGTAGGCTGCTCCCCCGAAGCTAACTAGCCTGAGGCGCGCCCTATGGAGCACCGACAGGGCTACGGCCTCCTCGCCCTTCTGTTTGTGGACGTAGGCAGCAGCCAGCAGTATCAGTCCTTGCAGCACTTCCTTCTCCGGGTCCCCCCTCTTCAACCCCCTCCAGATGGACTCCAGCTCTTCGTGCACCTCCCAGAACCTCTCCTCCGCGTACATCTCCTTGGAAAGAGAGATTATCTGACCGAGAGAGCGTGCCCCTTCGTCCGCGCCCAAGTCCCTGACGCTCAGGACGAGCCCAAGGGCGGCCGACACGGTTTTCACGTCCTTCTCGATGGCGCCCGGGTCATCCTCATAGAGGTCGAACTCGATGGCGACCCTAGAGATCCTGAAGTTCTCATGGCGCGGAAGTTGGCTCGCTGCCAGCTTCGCCTTTGTCTCCTCTATGAATTCCTTGGAAGCGGGACCGCCGTCGTTCCTCACACGGACAATGAATCTCAAGTCTGCATCTCCTGGTGGTCGCAGGACCATCGATCATGCCGCCTAATCCTAAACGCCCTCCTTTGATGGAGGCCGTCGAAGGGCGAGGCTGGCCATCATAACCTCGGGGTCGGTGGTGGGAAGCAGACATGCTCGGTTCTGACACACGTACGCCGTGGCCGCTCCTCTCACGGGGACCATCGATGCGGAGAAGGGCGCCACTTTGACCAGCAAATCATCTCCGACATCACGGAAGAGGATGACCGCGTTGGGCAGGAACGCGCCCTCGATGCGCTCCAACATCGCGGAGGCGTCCGGGCTTCCTTTACGGCCAGATATCACAATTTCGTTGGAAGGGCCGAAGAAATAATCGAGGGCAGAGAGCAGCATGGTGTATCCTGACGGCGCCAGCACCACCATCTCGTTTGCTGCCTTGAGGGTGTCGACGGCAGTTCGCTCTGAATCCGCATCTGATGTGATTGAGGCCAACCTTAAGAGGTCGTAAGAGGCCACCGAATTCCCCGAAGGGGTGGCGCCGTCGTGGAAGAGCTTCTGGCGGACCAAGACCTCTTCGGCATCGTCAGCAGTAAAGAAGAAGCCCCCTGACGAGTCGTCCCAAAAGTGAGCAATCATCTCCTTGGCCAAGGCCAGCGCCGACTTCAGCTGGCTGACGTCGAAGCTAGCCTCGTAAAGCTCGAGGAGCCCCCAGATGATGAAGGCGTAGTCGTCGAGGCTCCCCCTCGTCGACGCCCCTCCTTTGAACATGTGAAGGAGGCGCCCCTCCTTGTCTTGCATCTTCGACAGGATGAAATCCGATATCCCCTTCGCCTCGTCGGCGTATTCCTTTCGTCCTAGGGCGCGTGAAGCTTTCGCCAGGGCCGCCATGACCAGGCCGTTCCAATCGGCGAGAATCTTCTCATCCTTCTTCGGATGCTCCCGGAGCTCTCTTACAGCCAAGAGCCTGGCCCGGGCCTGCCTCAGCTTCGCTTCGAAGGCCCTCGTCGACATCCCTAGCTCTCCCGCCCACTCTCTTGCCGGCCGCCTCATCTGAAGGACGCTCATGACTGGGCCATCTTCCTCTTCCTTGGAGTTGGGTCGAGTTGGCTTCCGCACGCCGAAGACCTTGGAGAGGAGCTCCGCCTCCTCGTCGCCTAGACAGGAGCGGAATTTGTCCCAGGTCCAGAGATAGAACCGACCCTCCAGACCCTCGCTGTCGGCGTCCTCCGAGGCGAAGAACCCCCCCTCGGCGGACTTCAAGTTACGAAGAAGATACTCCACGGTGTCCTCAACGACCTTCGCGAATTCGGCCCGGCGCGTCACCTGGAACGCCTCGGAGTAGGCCATTACCATCATGGCTTGATCATAGAGCATCTTCTCGAAATGTGGTACTTCCCACCTCCTGTCGGTGGAATACCGGTGGAAGCCGTGGCCAAGCTGGTCTTGGAGCCCACCCGAGCTCATGGCGGTTAGCGACTTCTCAACCATCTTCAGTGCGCGCGCATCGCCTGTCCTGAGCCAATATCGGAGCAGGAACATGTAGTTATGGGGCACGGGGAACTTCGGGGCGTCTCCGAACCCCCCGTCCTCCTTGTCGAAGGCCTGGTTAAGCTCACCGAAGGCGAGCTTGAGGTAGGCTTCGTCGGGGTCGCCGGGGACGATGCTGGCGGCAGAGGCGGCCAGAGATGAGGCGATCTGGTCGGCTGACTCAGTGAGGTCCACCCTTTCTTCCTTCCACATCTTCTTGACCCTGGGCACCAGCCGGAGCATGCCCATCCTACCGAAGGAGTCCTCCTTCGGGATGAAGGTCGCAGCCATGAATGGCTTCTTCTCGGGAGTCATGATGATGGTCAGGGGCCAGCCCCCGCTCCCCGTCATCATCTGGCAGACGGACATGTAGACAGCGTCTACGTCTGGCCTCTCCTCCCTGTCTACCTTGATGTTCACAAAAGCGTCGTTCATCATCTGGGCGACCCCCGGGTCCTCGAACGATTCCTCCCTCATCCTGTGGCACCAGTGGCAGCTGGAGTAACCGATGGAAAGGAAGATGGGCTTGTCTTCAGACTTCGCCTTCTTGAAGGCTCCATCGCCCCACGGGTACCAGTCTACGGGGTTAGTGGCGTGCTCTTGAAGGTAGGGACTCCTTTCTCCTGCCAAATGGTTCCTGACCTTTCGGTGTGAGGCCCGTTTCTCTGAAGACATTTCCTTGCATCTTTACCCGAAGTGGACAGATAACACTATTGCTGGAAACGAACGACGTTTTCCATCCGGAGCATTAAGAGAACGCCGAAGCACTTCGCACACGGCAAGTCGTGGATAACAATTAAATAACGAAACCTGCTTTCGAAAGCCTGCGTCGGTAGATGGCCAACAGAGAAGAAATCATGTTTCAGATCGAAATCCTTTACGACTTTGCGGACGATGCCAAGAACCTGGACGACTATGTCGCGGGAAAGATATCGACCAACTTCCGCATCCCCCTGGAGGAGGCCAAGGAGTACGTCCAGGAGTACAAGACCCTGCCTAAGTGACCTTTGGCGGTCACCCTAGCTGCTGTTCCAGCCTAGCAATCCGGTCCGCATCTGCCTTCAACACCGACTTGAGCACCTCCACCCTGGCGGAGTTCGCAGGGTCGACCATGGAGACCACCAGCGCCAAGAGGGTAACCTCCCTCTGTAACCCAGATATGACGCTCCTCGAGGTCTTCGCGAGCTCGGACCTGCCGGCGTCGGTGGTGATGTAGGCCTTCCGGCCCGGTCCGCTGTCGCTCATCATTACCAGGAGGCCTTTGTCCTTCAGTTCGTTCATCAGGAAATAGACCGAGCCCGGGCTGGGATCCCACAGGCCGCCGGTCTTGGCCCGGACGTCCGCCGCCAACTCGGCCCCCGTTACCGGATACTTCGAAGCATATGCGAGGACGACGCACCTTAAGAGGCCTTGAGGTGCCTTGAAGACAAGAGTGAAGTTCAATTCGACTGGCCTCTCTTGGCGCTGAGCCATGATATATACGATTGTCCGGGGCGTCGCGCCTTCTCACCCGAATTGTGGAACCGCGGCTGGACTTGCTGGCGCCCGACGAGGGAACAACCCTTATAGAGGCAAAGCGAAAAGAAATGGCAACTTGGCCCAGCTTCAATGGTCTTCGTTCGCCACGGGGGAGGGCGAGGCTAAGTACCAGACTGCTCTGCTTCCGCCACTGAAAGAGTCCGACGCCATCATCATGGACTGTGACGGAACGCTCGTAGAGATTTCTCGCTCCTACGACGAAGCTATCTATACCACGGTCGAACTCATCTTCCAGTCACTCACCGGCAGAAGGCCCGGCAGGGGCCCCCTCCGAGAGGCTGCATTCGAGCTCAGGAAATCGGGTGGATTCAACAATGACTGGGACACCGCCTACGCGATCGTCATGGGCCTACTTTCGGGTCTCCCTGACGAACCACTGGAGACGTTTGTCAAGAACCTCAGCCGTGAGGGCGATGAACCGCTTTCATTGCGCTCCTTGATTCTAGCCAAGTGCAGACCTGCGGAGTACGACGAAGAGGAGGTCATCGATGGACTTCGCGATGTCGTGTCGTACGCTGATGAGGCAGGAGCGAAATCCGTCGACGACGGCCTCGAGAAGCTCTACAAGGGCAAGGGTAAGCTGCAGCTACTGCGGGAGATGAAGGCGCTCTTTAGGTACCCTGGGATGCCTGGCGAATCCCTGATACCCGGCCTCTTCGACGAGCTCTACCTAGGCTCGCCTCTCTTTCAGAGCGTCTACGGTGTCAAGCCCTCGCTCTGCGTCTCGAGAGGGCTCATCGACGACGAGTCGCTCATCGTCAAGAAGGACACGCTCGACTACATGAAGAAGCGATTCAGCCGTGGCCTAGGCCTTGCGACGGGGAGGACGCGGCCGGCGGCGCAGAAGACGATCGGGACCATTCTGAAGGACTACTTCAGCGACGGGAAGGCGTTGACCTTCAGCGACGACCTTTTCATCGAATACGAGCGCAGAAGAGCTAATGGAACGAACGCCTGGCCCGGAAAGCCCGACCCCTTCGCCCTGCAGCGCACCATGGGAGGCCTCCCTGGCTACCGTCGGCTGATATTCGTGGGAGACTCCATGGAGGACCTGAAGATGTGCTCAAGGGTCGAGGGATACGGGGACAGCATATTGTTCATCGCAGTGTATAGACACACCTTCAATCCCAATGCGACGGCCAAGGTCTTCTTCGAGAACAAGGTGGCTGCAGTGCTCCCGACCATCAACGAACTGAAGGAACTCCTGGGCAACTAGCGGAGCGCTTTGCAGTAACGCTTTAATGCAATCAGACGACAGTTCTCTGCGAAGCGAGCGATGGAACAATCCGCGGGAGGCATCATCTTCTACAGGACGGCTAAGGGAGAACCCCTCTTTTTGCTGATGATTAACAGGAAGGGCTACTTGGAGTTCCCGAAGGGCCATCTGCAGCGGGGAGAGACGGACCTCATGGCTGCAAAGCGTGAGGTCAACGAAGAGACCGGTCTTTCGCAGATAAAGGTCCTCCAAGGCTTCAAGACGATGATCAACTATCGCTTTCAGAGGATCGGGAGGGAGACCGAGAAGCAGGTAGTCTTCTTCCTGATGGAGACAAGGCCGCAGAACGTGGTCATCTCCGAGGAGCATCAAGGTTTTATGTGGCTCCCCTACGAAGAGGCGATGTCGAAGCTCAGCTACAACAACGCCCGTAATGTTCTCTCCGAGGGCTACGGTTTCCTCAACGGCCTCAGGGGGCTTTGGCGCCAGTGAACCTCCCTGAAATCGTCGAGGGCCTGCCTCCTACGGTCCTGACTTACCACAAGGAACCTTATGCCGCCAAGGCGGAGGGAAGGATCCTAAGGGCGGTCAAAGAGCAGGGAGCGAACTACTATGTCGTTCTTGCTTCTACCATCTTCCATCCTAAAGGGGGAGGTCAGCCCAGCGACACAGGTACTTTGAAGGGGGAGGCCTTCACCATGCAGGTTAAGAAGGCGCTTAAGGCCGGCGACCACGTCATCCTCTATGGTAAATGCGCGCGAGCTCCCACCGAGGGGCCCTGCACTCAGGAGCTGGAGTGGGGGAGAAGGCTGCTCTATATGCGACGCCACACTGCCGCCCACCTCTTCGACGGCGTGCTGGCCCAGGCCACGTCAAAATCATATGAACCCCTAGACTCCTGGCTGGGAGACGACGCCTACGTGGCCTACCGGGGCGAGCCTCCCGACGAGGCCATAATGGCTCGTCTTGCGGAGGCGGCCAACGGGGCCATCTCTGAGGGGAGAGCGGTCACCATCGATGTAGTCAAGCCTGAGAACCTAACTGGACTCCGCCAGTTCTGGTCCGACGCGCTTCAAGGACAGAGGGAGATCAGGCTCGTAAGAGTGAAGGGTTTCGACCCAATCCCGTGCGCCGGCACGCACGTCAAGAACCTAAAGGACGTGAGGGGCGTCCGTATCATCGCAACCGAAAGAACAACTGAGGGGTTCAGGATCCACTTCGATGTGGCACCAGTGGAATAGGGAAGCGACCGCCGAGCTTCGACAGTATGCGTTTTTATATTCGTAGAAGCTACCCGAACGAAAAGAAGTGCCAGCGAAGGTGGAGACAAAGGAGAAGGCGGAAGCTTCCGGCGTTTTCGACGACATGAAGGGGCGCTTTCAAGCACGGTTGAAAGCCCTCCGCACCATGACAAAGAGCTCGTCGGGCACAGCGGGGACCTTCGAAGCGACGACCAACTATGCCGTTCTTGAGGCGAAGTTCGACCGTGGGGTCCTCGACAGGCTCAACGAACCCAGCTTCGTGGCCATCGAAAGGGAGTCGGCCGAAGGAAAGATCTTCATGGTCTACGAGGTGTTCAACGTATCGCCCATGCACTTCCAGATGCTGGGAGCGTCGTCCAGCGTCCCCCTCCAGAACAGGGAGGAATTCCTTGACAAGGTTAGCGAAAGCTGGGACGACAGCGCGGGGACGTGGATCGACGTCAGCGCCGTGGCCACCGGCTACCGGCTCAGGGTGAACGCCGGATTTCCCACTTTTGCGAGGTCTCGCCTGATACCCCTCTACGGGTCAAGGGCCCACTTGCTTTCGGACAGGGCGGTGAGCGAACTCATCTGCGTCGACGGGGGGATGGAGATGGGTGAAATCTCGGGCTTTGACGTCGACCTGACGATCGATCCCGACGCACTCGTCCGTTACCACATAGGCATTTTCGGCTTCATTGGCTCCGGAAAGTCCAACCTGACGGCAAACCTCCTTCGCAGACTGATGAAGCAGAATCCTACAATGAAGGTCTGTGTAATGGACGTAACGGGTGAATACGCCGTCCACCTTGTGGACATGCTGGAATCCAGCCAGCTATTCACGACGGAAGACTTCGGCGATGACATCGACATCTTCGCCCAATCGCAGGTCCTCCCGGAGACGCTCGAAAAGAAACTCGTTGGCGACGAGTGGGTTTCTGAGGTCTTCAGGAAGCTCCATTCTGAAGGCCGCATCAAGGTGGTCGAGCTCGCGGAGCTGGGCCGTCCTTGCAACCTCGAAAAGGTGTACGAAATCGTCTCTATCATAGCGAATGACAGGAAGTCAGGCCACCTTGCAGCTGAGAACGTCCTCGACGAGCTCCAGCAGCACTTTGCAGGGAGGGGACTGTCGAGTAAGACTGAGCTTTCCAAGCTGGCCAAGGAAGAGGTCGACTTCGTTGTGAAGGAGCTCACCTCGTTGAAGAGGAAGGTGCACCAGATGTCGGGCTCCGTCAAAGACATCGACGAAGCTATAGAAATTGTGCTGGCCTTAGGGACGGAGAAGAAGCCGGAGACCCACGGTACTCCCGAAGACATCGCCTACCAGTTC
>Ga0187857_10002792_pt1 | contig 15046 bp, 19 predicted proteins | sample June2016WEW_8_10_FD_132984 | JGI IMG/M metagenome (GOLD analysis project Ga0187857, IMG submission 132984) | Peatland microbial communities from SPRUCE experiment site at the Marcell Experimental Forest, Minnesota, USA - June2016WEW_8_100 | ecosystem: Environmental > Terrestrial > Soil >...
GGCGACCGACTTTCCGAGTGTGCGGGTGTCACGGAGCGGGGTTCTTCAATTGCCAATGACCATTTTTCAATCTTCAATTATCAATTGACCGCATAGACAAGGGTTGCATTGGGCACCGCTCACGCCACGGTCTCATACACGGGCATGATCCGGGGTAAGAGCAGCATCAGGGGGCGCTCGTCTGGCGGGCCGTCGTGACGATGTAGAAGTTGTCGTCTTTCCCCACGAAGGCCGTAGCCTTCGTGCCCGCGAAGGATTGGCCTGCCATCCCCGCTTCGCCAGGGGGGTTGCCCTCCCTATCGTAGCGTGCCCATTTGACCGTGGCCGTGCCCTTGACGGCCATCGGCCCCACCTGCCAGACGAACAAAACGTCCCTGTTGCGGTTGGCAACAGCGGACGGGTAAATCTCGTCTTCTTCGCTGGCGGGCGTGCTTACGTGCAATCGGTATCCAGTCATACCCGCATCGGAAATGGCCCAGTAGGCCCTATGCCGGGTCATAAACGAGCACAGGGACTGGCCATTGGGCGCGAACGTCAACTCCGGGCCGCACATGGGGCAGTGGTCAATGTTCCAGTTGTCCTGATTGACGCGCAGCGGCTTGAAGTTGTTCTCGGTGGGTCGGCCTTTGAGCACGTAAAAGTCGCGGATGCTGCTCTCCGCGCTGCGGAACGCCAGATACACGTCGCCGTCCGGCCCCGTCCGCGCCCGCATCATGCACATGGAGCAGGCAAGCCCGGAGAGGTCGGTGAGGTTAAGTTTCTCGGTCGGCCCGAAGGCCGCGCCGTTGTTGGTCGACCGCGTGGTGTGCAACCACGTTGCCGCTTTGACATCAGGTTTCGGGTCAACCATCACATGCCAAAACGCCAGGACATTGCCTTTGCCATCGGCGGTTAGAGTGGCACCGTCGACCCCCGACATCGCGGAAAGGGTTTTGAGCGCCTCGAACGATTTGCCCTCATCGAGGCTGCGCGAATATCGCACGAATGTTTTTACGCCGAGTGCCCATTCATCCACCCAAACGACATGGATACTTCCATCACTGCCGACAGCCAACTTCGGGCCGCGTTCACCCATCTTCGTCTCCACCATGCCGGTGGAGTCCACTTTCATTGGCGGGGTGAACGAACCTCCATTGTCGATGGAGCGGACATAATAGGCGTGATGCCCCAGACCGTAAACCATGTGGAGGACGCCATGGGCATCCATGACCACATCGGGCACAAGACACTGGGCGGGCGCTTGCACAATATTCACAGTCGGCCTCGTTGCCGCCCTGGCTGTTTCACCGGAGCACAAAATGAGCAGGGAGCCGGACGCGCCCAGCATCAAGCTGGCCATTAACCCTGGAAAAAAGCCTAGCCACAGAGGCAACTGCTGCCTCTCAGTTCGCCCCGACACGCTCGTAAACAATCTCGCTATCCGCATCGGTGCGCATCTTGCCCCGCCTCTTTCTCCATGGCGAGCCATTCCTCCTGTGGGCGAGCCTCCCTTCAACCTCGCTGGACCGAAGTGACGGCAGGCTCCAAAACCAACCTCAACGGAGTGTGCTGCTCACCCTTTCCTGGCAGTGATCACCAGGGCGAGGTCCGGTCCGGGCGTTCTCAAAAGACGGCCAGTCGGGGCGGCATGGGAAACCGCAAGGAAAGCTGCTGTTGATGTCCCCTCATTCAGCCCGCATACTCAGAACAACTGCATCCACGAAGAGCACATGAAACCGATTTCACGCCGGGATATGCTGGGCAAAGCCAGCCTGGTCGGAACCACCGTCGCCGTTGGCCTGCCGCTGGCGGCAACGGCAGCCGAGCCATTGCCCGGCACAACAGCACCCAGCACGAGGCCCAAGCTCAAAGTGATCGTCACCGGTGGGCATCCCGGCGACCCCGAGTATGGCTGCGGCGGCACCATCGCCCGCTACACCGACCTGGGCCACGAGGTCGTTCTGCTCTACCTGAACCGGGGCGAGTGGCCCGAAAACCCGTTGCTGGAAGACGCCAAATCGATGCGGATAGCGGAAGCCAGGAAAGCCTGCGAGGTTCTCAAGGCCCGCCCCGCCTACGCCGGACAGATCAACGGTGCCGCGATCGTTGATTCTGCCCATTACGAGAAATTCCACCGCCTCCTGGAGGCCGAACAGCCGACCGTCGTTTTTACTCACTGGCCGATCGACAACCACGCCGACCATCGGGCGATTTCGATGCTGGTTTATGAGGCGTGGCTGCGGATGGGCAAGAAGTTCGCCCTGTATTATTACGAGGTTTCCAACGGGGAGGACACGGTTCAGTTCGCCCCCACCCACTACGTCGACATCACCCCCACGGAGTCGCGCAAGCGCTCGGCCTGCTACGCCCACGCCAGCCAGACCCCGGACAAGTATTATGCGCTCCAGGAGATGGTCACCCGGATGCGCGGTATCGAGAGCGGCCACAAGCAGGCCGAGGGCTACATCCGGCATGTGCAGAGTCCCGACTTTGCCCTGCCGATGGCATCATGAGAACGCCCGATGCTCGGAACCCAGAATCTTCCGCTCTTCGTGGCCAGCGGCCTGCTGCTGAACCTGATGCCCGGCCCGGATACGCTCTATATCGTCGGACGGAGCGTCTCCCAGGGGCGGAGGGCGGGCGTCGTGTCGGTGCTGGGCATCAGCTCAGGCTGCGCGGTCCACACCGTTGCCGCCGCCTTCGGGTTGTCCGCCATCCTGGCCGCATCCGCCTCGGCGTTTACGTTCGTGAGGCTGGCCGGTGCCGCCTACTTGGTCTATTTGGGCGTCCGGCTATTGCTGGACCGGACGATGGCGGCGACGGCCAGCGCTGAGCTTCCGGCTCAGAAATTGTGGGCCATTTGCCGGCAGGGCGTGATTACCAAAGTGCTCAACCCCAAAGTGGCGTTATTCTTCCTCTCCTTCCTGCCGCAGTTCGTGGACCCCGCGAGCCGGACGAAGGTGGTCGCCTTCTTGTTCCTCGGCTCCGTGTTCATTTTCAATTCCACGATTTACTGCTGCCTGGTCGCCTGGTTCGCCGCCGCGATCAGCAGACGGTTAAGGCAGCGCCGATCCAGCGGCTTCCTGCTCAAGCGGGCGACCGGGGCCATGTTCGTCGGGCTTGGGCTGAAGCTGGCCATCAGCCGGTAAGTCGACTGCCCGCGCTGGAAGCCCGGCCCGCCAGGCTCCCGGTCATCCCGCATCGCGTGATAACCCCGGCCAATCAGGTTGGGCGACCAAAGCTCGCAGTGCTTCACGCGCCCGTGCTTTATCTTCTGCGGGCGGACGCATTGCCCGGCCTCGACCAAGTGCGGGCGGCTGTTCAGGATGACGAGCAGCTTGAGCATGAGCGCCGACAGCCGGTCGGTGATGTCCTTGTCGGTCGCAATACCGGCCTCGTCCTTGATGCCGGTGTAATCGGCGTAGCTGTAATTCTGAATCGTCTCGTCCACCCGGCCCGGGCGGAAATACGAGGAGAGGAAGCTCTCCAGGTTGCCATGCTGCCAGCAGAAGAACATCCACGCGACCTTGGCCCTGGGCACGGTGATCGTCGGGCACCCTGGCAGTCCGGGCAGCGCGTAGTCCCCTGCGTCGCAGGTGGCGGCGTAAACATAACACACGTCGCGGCCCAGATATTCTTGCAGGAACTGCGCCGGGAACCCCACCGCCATCGCGGGCATCGGCCAATGCAAGTTTGATCGAGTGGTAGCCGGGCGGCGGTTGAATCCGGCGCGGCTCCAGGAGCGCGGCAAGCTCGGTGCCTTCGAGCATGTGGTGCTGGGCCGTGAAGTAGTCGGAGAGGGAGCGCCAGCGCGTGTTGGCGCCTGCAGCGAAATGGTCGGCCAATGGGTTTGGCTCCACGGATTCCAGTCCGCGCTCGGCAGCCGGGGGCATTATCGCGCCGCGATCCCGGCTGCAATCGACGTGGTCGGTTTCTGCTTGAGGCATCCGGCCATCATGACACAACCGGGCCGCGAAGAGAAATTGGTGCAGGGCCAACGGTTACTCTGGCGACGTGCCGCGCCATCGTCCTGGTTGGCAGCGGGATGACCGCCCGCGACAACAACGCGCCGTTTCCGGTGCCGCTTGCAGAGGCCAAGGCGATGCGCCAAGTTCTGCCGTAGTCCATTGACCCACGGAACGTCTGATGAAACTCAAAAGGCGATTACTGAAATCGGGCCTGGGGCTGGCAGTTGTGGCGGTCTTAGCCGTTGCCCCGACTCACAATGGGCGCTGCGAGGGTGATGCCGAGGCGTTGCCGCCTGCACAGGGTTCAACCGCCGCCCGGAAGGCGCTCAACGCAGAACGGGTCAGCTTCTATCGGGTGCCTCTGGCGTGCCCCGCCGCGCCCCACATCGGCTGCGGCAGCGCGTCCAAGCCGCTGCTGGTCGGGTTGGAGAGCAACGCGGCGGTTTCGGGAGCCTGGCTCAACCGAGCAGGGACCATCATGGCGGTAGTATGGTCCGAGCAATCCACAGCCCGGCAGCGCTCCCGGATATTCAAGGCTGCTCTAAAAGATCAAATTGCGGCGAAGGAACTGAGGGGGGCCGTCAGGAAGCAAGCCCTTAACGACTTTCAATCCGGCCCCGATTGGTATCGCGGTGCCGACGTGGACCGTCTGAGCGAGGAGGAAGCAGGCATTGTCGCGGCCCGATGGGTCGGTCGAATCCGGGAGAAGATTACGGTGCGCGACGAGCAGGCTCAGGCCCTCCAGGAGGGGTTTGCCGGTGCGATCAGGCGGAAGCTCACCGGCCAGATCACCCGGAGTGAGGCCCAGGAAGCAATGTTAAAGGTCTGCCGCCAGCACTTGGAGGAGAAGGACGTTGCCGTTTTGGTGGAGGCCTTCAAGGCCGAATTTCAGCCACCGACCAGGGAGTGACCTCAGCGGGAGGGACTCAAACAGTCAGGGCGATGGGCCTTCGCAGCACCCGAAGCTCCTCGGGCGTCTGCGCCAAAGCGTAAACGGCGGCGATTTCGGCTCTACTCAACGCCCACGCTCTTGGGGTGGACACCGATGCCTCGCGGATTTCGCCCGTTTCATGCTCCCGCCAGAAGTCCCGCAGGGCGGGGTGACGGCGGAGCTTGTCGAAGGCCCGGCGTTCGATTTCCCGGACGGCGCGTTCCGAGATTCTCATGATGGCGGCGACCTCCTTTTGGGTCAGCAGGCCAACTTGCCGTTCGCCGCTGCCGGGCCGGACTCGCATTGTCGGTTTGCGCAACGCCGCACGTTGGGCCGATCGATTAAGTCTTGCCTGCGCTTCCCATTCCTGGGCCAGGACCAGTGCCGCTCGTCGGTCCCGCAGGCCGGTGCTCCGCCAGACCTGCCGCCCGGCCAATCAATCGCGCCCTTCAAGGCACTGGCCGCTCAGGCCGTTTGCTGCAATACATGCAGGCAGGGTCCGAACACTTGGATTCGATCCAGCGGTTGCAGCGCCCGCAGTAGAGCGCGTCATAATCGTGGTTCATCTCAGTTCGCTGGCCGCAGCGGTTGCAGTGTTCCCGCCGGCGCTCGAATCCAGGCGGGCGTGGCGGCACTGTCTTCATGAAGGCCAGAAAAACGTCGAACCCGGTCAGGCCGCGTTCGTTTTCCAAATTGCGCCACACCCGCTTGCACTGCTCCCACCACTCTTCGTCCAGTCGGTCTTCGGCTTCAGCGCAAGCCAACCGAGCGGCGGACGGTCGCCGAGGCGTTCTCCTGGCCCTGGTCTGTTTGTCCCTTCTCATATTCATTCTCGTTTACCCCTCACCTGTCAGCGCGAAGATCGGCAGACGGCCTGACCTTGGCCCTGGTGCGGCGATGCGCGGGGCAACGCCGCCACGGGGCATGTCCCTATCTGGACACGGCACTGCCTTTGATGGGCAATTTCAATCCTGAGAGAGAACAGGAGGGGCCTCGCCCTAAAGGGCGGAACCGGGGGGAGGATTCAGGTCACGGTCGCGGTCACGGGTTGAACCTGCTCCTGGCAGACAGCGGCGTCAAGGCTGTATGCGGCATCGAGGACCTGAACGGGTCCGATTCCATGCTTAGCGCAATCTTGCGCCGGGTGTTCATGCGCTTCGGATTGAGTGCAGGCATCTGCCCTTCGGCAGCCCGTCCTGCTCCGGCTCGACCCCGGCGATGGCCAGCGGTTGGCGCGGGCTGTGGCCCGCTAAAATGGGTTTGCGGCCCGGTGCGCCCCCGCCCGGCCCAAAGACGCGGCGCAGCCGCCAGACTCCTGGCCACGGTCACGCAGGCGCGATCCCCTGCCGTTTGTGTGAGTGGTCGGCTTCTGTCTGCGGAGCGCCCAAGATGGCGCTCAATGCAGTGCGAAGTTCGTCGTTCCGCGCCGAGGTTGATACCGGGCTGGCTGGTAGCCTGGTCCTTTTCCGCTGGTTGCTTTCTCGGCGGAAGCGGCCTTGGCCCGGCGCTTCTGAAGCCAGCGCTCCAGCATCCGGTCGAGCGCGACGCTGCTGTCGGCCATCGGCACGGCGCTCGCCGAGCCTTCGATTCTGCGCCCATTCATGGCGACCCCGATGTCCTCGATTCCGGGCCTCAATCCAGCCTTGCGGGCAGCCCTGACGAAATCGCCGAACAGCCACTCCTTGGCGCTGATGACCCTGCTCTTGCCCAGCTTCGCCTTGAGCCGCGCCCCAATCCTCGCGGTGACATGCAGGCTGCCGATGGCATACCACTCCAGCCGAAGTTCAATCCAGCCTGCCTGCCGGAGAGCGGAGTGCAGTTCGTCCACGACCCTGACCCACGAGACGCAAACCATCAGGCACAGGAAGACAAGGCCAAAGACGCCTGCCAACAGCCACGGGCAGAATATCACCAAGGCAATCGGAACTGCGATGATTAGCGGCAATTCGAGCAGGGCCAGGCCGATGCCAATGCCGACGCCCAGTTTGATGTATTCCTTCACGCTCGTCCTTGAGGCTGGTTGGGTGTTGTCGAACTTACTGCTTCTCAGCACCGTAAAAACGCCGGTTGAGGTCTGTTGCGGACGCATCCAGAACATGCCCCACGCCGCCGTTCGGGAGATTCGTGGCCTGAACCCAGGTGGTCAGATTGGTCGAACCGAGGACACGGTAAGAATTAGTAGCATCAAATATCACGGTGAAACAAAACCCTGAAGCACTGAGCGTGAATGGACCGAGGCTCAACGGTGAGCCGGTCGCCGTTTGGACCGCGCCGATGTCGACAGCCTGGGTTTGAGGTCGTGGAACCCCGCGTTGATCCGTGCTCGGCGCACCGGCGCGGGTTCCATACCCGATGGCAAGGCTGCCCTGGAGCGGCACACAGGTCAGAGTGAAGCCGCCCTTGTCCTGCAAAGGGCCAAGGTCGGCGGGAACGTCCTGAAAATCGTTGATGCTCAGACCGGCTGCGCCTTGGTTGTTGCCAATCAGGTTCAAGCCGGTGCTGACGAAAGCACCGTAGAGGTCAGGACTGCCGTTTGTGGCGCTGTTGCCAGCGATGATTGTATTGAGCAGGCTGACGATGCCATTGTAGTTGAAAACACCACCGCAAATTGCTTGGCCCGGTGTGCCGCCTGCGTTACCCCCGTAACTGCCGCTACCGCCTGTCGCTACATTCTGGGCGATGGTGCAGTTTACCAGGTGCAACGTGGCCCCACTTACGAAAATCCCAGCCCCGATTCCAGCGCCGCCTCCACCCCACCACTATCTCCTCCGCTGCTTCCGTTCCCGCCTTCGCCCCCTCCAAATCCACCCGAAGCTCCGTAGCCGACTACTGCAACACCGCCCCCGCCCCCGCCACCAAAACCACCGACGCCCGGACCGACATTACCGACGCAACCGCCCCCCGAACCAACGCCCTCAAACCTGCCAGCGGCACCGGCCCTGCCGCCATTGTTGCCGCCACCAGACCCACCGTTGCTATTTCCACAACAGAACTGGCCCCCGGCACCACCCGACGCAAGGTTAGCTGAAAAGGTGCAGTTAGTCGCGGCGGCGGACCCGCCCATCATGAAAATAGCCCCTCCTAAACCAGTGCCTCCACCCCCGCCTCCACCAGCCCAGCCTGGCGTTCTGAAACTGCCGCTCTCACCATCTTGGCCTGATGCCTGATTGCCTGCAAGAGTCGAGGAATTAAGGGTCAAGGAGCCACCGCTGTAAATCGCTCCTCCAAATCCCAAGTTGGCCTGGTTGATAATCGCGGGCAGCGAGCCGGGGCCTGTAGCGTTGGTGCGGGTAACGGTGAAGGTGTCTGCGTGCAGTGCAGATGCGACGAAGCCAAGGACGAGGGCCAAGTGCGTGAAGCGGAAATGGATGCGTTTCATGGTGGTTGCTTTCCAGCGCAACCACCGTCACGGCCAAAAAGAAGAGGGGCGCGAACCTGTCGCACCCCCACGAGAGGCCCGCCACAACCACGTTACGAAGAACTTGGAGGCTGTGCGGGGCCGCAAACCGGCCTCGGCCAGGCCGGGAGCCAGCGGAACGCCTTCCTGGCCTGGTTGGCGGATGAACGGAGCGCCAGCAAGTTTGCGGGGCCACTGCCGCGTTTGCTCCGTCGCTTCCCAACAAACTCGCGCCCATCCATTCCTGCCGGGTCACCGCCACACCGTGGCGTTCTCCCGGACGAAGGCTTCGAAGGTGCGCGGCCTTTTGCCTGTGACCGTTTCGACCTCCTTGGTTACTGCCGACGCGTGGCCTGCCCTAACAACCCCGTAGAGAACCCCGACGTATTGGACAGCGCCTTCCGGCAGGCCGTTGTCGCGCATCCCCTGGAGCATCGCCTCCTCCGTCAGCGGATGATAGGCGATCGGTTTCCCGGTGACCTTGGAGATGATGCTCGCCGCAGCCGCGTGATCCAGGGCCTCGCGGCCGGTCAGGTTGTATTCCTTCCCGACCAGGCTCTTCTGGAAAGCGGTCGCGGCAACTGCCGCAATGTCGGCGACCGAAATGAAGCTGGTCTTGCCGTCACCAGCCGCGAGGTAGATTGCACCTTTCTTGACCATCGGTGCCAGGAACCCGGTGGAAAAGTTCTCCATGAAGAAGTTGGGCCGCAAGATGGTGTAGTTGACGCCAGCGGCCATCAGGTGCCTTTCAATCTGGCGCAGCGGTGCCTGTTCCACGGCGTCCACCCCGAGGGAGGATATGAAGACAACGTGGCGGACCCCGACCGCCTTGGCCAAGGCCCGTGCCGTTGCTTTGATCTTGAAACCTTTTGCCGACAGCGAGGCGACCACTGCGCGGCCAAGGTTACCCGTGGCTCCCGTGACCAGTATTGTGTTCATTTCGCTTCCTTTGTTTATGCTCATTTTTTGTTTTTGATTGTGACCGTCGCAGTCAAAGAGTGCCCGTGCCCGATGGTGTCGTCAGCGCCGGATGGCGAACAGCCCGGCCCCGGCCTCGGAACCCGGCGTCCCGGCCACGACGCCTCCATCTGGTATTCTTTTCGCGTTGGTTTATTCGTATGTGTAACGGTTACAAGTCGAGTCAAAATGAAACGTCATTTCCCAGCCGCCACGACATCCTGGAGCACGTCCGCGATGGTGCTCTGGGCCAGTTCCTCCTCCATTGCGGCCTGGGCCTTCCGGTAATACCCCAGCAGCCCGTGCTGGATGTTCCGTCCCACAGGACAGCGCGGGTTCGGGTGCTTGCTGTGGAGCGCAAACACCGTGCCGGGCCGGATGAGTTGATAGACCTGCGCCAAGGTGATGGACGAGGGCCTGGCAACCAGTTCCCAACCGCCGCTCACCCCCAGTTGGGACTTCACCAGCCCGGCTTTGCGCAACGCGGCCAGTATCCTCCGAATCACCACGGCGTTCGTGTTTACGCTCCCCGCGATAAACTCAGAAGTCAGCGGTTGCGGCTGCTGGGCAGCCAGCAGGCACAAAACATGAATCGCGACGGTGAATCGGCAGTTAACCATGCGTCAATTTGACTTGCGCAGCAGCGCCAGCGGCTTCCTGGTGCTCGCGCTCCGGCAGCGGGGCGTGACCTTGTCTGTGACTGCGCTCGGAACCGTGCTCGCCACGGAAGCGGTCACCGCAACCCCAGCGGGGCTGGGGGCGGGCATTCTTCTAACCGCCTTGACTGGCGCGACGGCGGCAACCGCGACATCCCTTGCCGGCGTGTAACTTATGGCCATGACCAAACTCAAGCTCGGCATTATCGGCGCAATCGCGGTTGCCGCAGCAACGACGCCTTGGGTGTTTGAACATCAAGCCCGGTCCATGCTGCGAGAAAAGGACGCGCTTCTGCGGCACGATTCCGACCAACTGGCTCTGCTAACGGAGGAGAATCGACGCCTCTCCGATCAACTTGCCAGGGAACGTCGCGCTCCAAGCCTGCCCGCGCCACACTTGCAGGCCAACGCTATGGCAACACCGTGGCTGCCGAAACCGAGGTCAGTCGGCTCGTCGGGATGTTCGTCGAACGGGCTGCGCTCAACGCGATGGACCCGAACAGCCCTTACGGCAATACTGGACAGACCGTCCAGGCCCGGATGGACCAACTCGCCCAGCAAAGAACGGCGATCAATGACCTTGCCCAACAGGCCGAGCCATTGCTGCCCACGATGTCGGACCAGGACTGGATGAGCTACAAGGAACGGTGGAAGCTCTTTGGCGAAGAGGCGGCATCGCGGTGGGTGATCAGCAAGTATGGTCGGCAATAGTGGGTCCGGGGAAAGGGCCTATCCCTCGTGATCAGCGTGGACTCTCCCCGCCTGCGCCCCTCGGCCCGCGCATGGTAAGGGAGGATTGCGACCCCAGGGCCAAGGGCTAGAAGGACGGCGTTACTCTCAACAGGCACGAACTGGCTCGGCAGGCTGCTGCCTTGGCGACGCAGGGAGAGGAGCCTTGACCGGGAGCCTCGCTGGGGCTACATGGTAAACGATGAAATCCTGCGGATCGACGTTCGCTCTGTTCTTTGCTGCCTCCATGTCGTCGGCCCTCGTGGCATCCGCCGCCCCGGTGCCGTCCGAACCGACTTTGCTGGCCTCAACCGTGCGCAATGAACCAACCGCCTGGGACCAGCGGGCGGCGGCAAGATACCTGGATGACCGGATGGATTTGTGGTTCGAGAAAGCGAGGAAACTGGGCACTGGGGAAGGAAAGACCTCGTGTGTTTCGTGCCACATGACCGTCCCGTATGCCCTGGCCCGCCCGGTGCTGCGCAAGGCGGCAGGCGTGAGCCAGCCGACGCCCCAAGAAGCGAAGCTGCTCGACGAAACACTTCGTCGGGTGGACACGTATGGCAACCACGAAGCGCTATCCAAAGGTAAGGAGGAGCAGTCACGTGGAACCGAGGCGGTGCTCAACGCGCTCATTCTGGCCGGTGAGGATGCCCGCCAGAACCGCCACGCGCCGAGCGGGCCGACCCGCAGAGCGCTCGAAGAGCTTTGGACAGCACAACGTGCGGACGGGGCATGGAATTGGCTGGATACCGGAATGGAGCCTTACGAGTGCAGCGACAGCGTTTATTACGGCGCGGCCCTGGCGGCGATGGCGGTGGGGACCGCCCCTGGCTACTACGCGAGCGGCGCGGACGAGAAGGTGTCGAGCGGTATCGACAAATTGCGCTCCTACCTGAAAGCGAACTACGCTGATCAGAACCCCTACAGCAGGGCTTGGATGCTGCTGGCCTCCACTCGTTTGGCTGGCTTGCTGAGCCGCAACCAAATCGATGCGTTGACGGCAGAGCTTCAGCGCGAACAGAACGCCGATGGCGGTTGGTCCCTTTACAAGTTGGGGCCGTGGACCTGGTCCAAGGCCAGCCCGCCGTATGGGCCAAAGGGAAAGCCCGATGTCTCGCTGCTCTCCAAGTCGGATGCGTATGCCACGGGCCTGGTCGCGTATGCGCTTGGTCGGGCGGGGTTGCCAGCCGACCATCCGAGCCTGAAGCGGGCCACGGCCTGGCTGGAGGCCAATCAACAGGAATGTCAGATTGATCAGAGCCACTGGAAATGCTGGCGGGCGTATTCGCTCAATTTCGATACTGAACAGGGCGGCGAGGACGGCGAACCCTGGAGGCGGATGTTCATGTCGGACGGAGCAACGGCCTTTGCGGCACTGGCGCTCCTGCCCTCGAACTGAATCGCGCAGCCGAAATAGAGCCGAAGCCCAGATGTCCGGTGCTCGTCAGCCCCCACAGCAGTCTTTGGAATGCGGACTGAAAAATCCAGCCCACGGAAGCCGATGTGGCGCTGCCCGGCTTGTCGGCGTCGGTTCGCCAACCGGAACCAGTCGCACTCTTGCGGCACGTATGACCTGGAGGCCCATTTCCAGGGCAAGCCCGCCGAAACCCGCCTGCTTTACGACCAGTTCGTCGCCCAGGTGCGGCGGTGCGGGGCGGTGACCATCCTGCCGGAGAAGACCCGGATCGCGTTCCAGGTGCGCATGTCCTTTGCCGCCGTCCAGGTCCAACGCTCGAAAATCACCGGACATCTGGTGCTGGCGGAGCGGTGCCAGCGACCGTGCTTCGTGCGCGTGGACTTCATCTCGCGCAGCAACCACGTCCACCATTTCACGATTGCAAAGTCGGAGGACTTGAACGAGGAATTGTGCGGCTTCATCCGGCAGGCGTATCGGGTCGGCCAGCAGACGCATTTGAAACACCGCCCGTGAGATGTTACCCAGCAGCTAGACCCGGCTAGACCATGTTAAATCACCGCCAACAGCCGCAAGCCCTCCCGGAATAGAAGGAGAGCAAAGAGGCCCAGGAGTAAGGCCAGCACACGCATCACAATGCGATACGTCCGCCCGGCCAGCAGGTTGCGGGAACGGGCGACCAGCAGGGCCAGCACCAGTTTCGAGCCGGCCAGCAACAGGTAAAATCCGAGCAGAAACGCGGCTGCCGTCACCCAGCTTTGGGCCATCGCCCTGGCCAGCGTGGCGGCTCCCACGGTCAACCAGAACAGCCAGGGGTGCGGGTTGAGCACGTTGGTCACGATGCCTTTGAACCACGACCTGGGGTGTTCCGGCAATGCGGCCATCGCCGTCTGGCCCGACCGAACGCTGTCCCAGGCCAGATACAGGACGAAGGCTCCCCCGGCGATCGACACGACGCCGAGCAACGGTCGGAGCGCCGCCAGCTTCGCGGCGATAATCAGGGCCAGCAGAATGATAGGAGCATCGGTGAGCAGTGGGGTCACGGCGACCTTGCAGCCTTCCCGTGCGCCATGACGCAACGACTGCGCCAGCACCAGCGCGAGCAGGGGGCCGGGTGCAAGCCCAGCGGAGAGTCCAAGCAGAACCCCGGTTGCCAAGGCCATCATCATGCTGGCCCATGCTAGAGCCGGATCGGCCCGCGCCTCAACTGCGCTTTATTGGCTACTTGCCCCGTGCCGGGTTATCTCGCGGCCATAGGTAGTGGCGATCCTCATGCCCCAGGTCAAAGTAGGCGCGTGGACCTCGACCGGCACGAATTGGCCCGACTGGCTGCCGACCTGGCGGCGCAAGGCGTTTACGTCGGCACGTCGTCGTGGAAAGGCGAGGCGCTGCTCAGGCTGATTCAGGCCCGACTGCCGATGGTCGGGACGCTCGGCACGTTGCCCGGCAAGGTTTCAACGCACACGCCGGTATATCGTCGTGGCCATATTTCTCGACGACCGCGCCCGTCAGGTTGATCCCTGCTCTGGCCTCATCCGAAGGCGTCCGATTCTAGGGCTGGGTCGCAGGCTTTGCCGCATCGTCGATTTCGGATTGCCAAACCTGGTCCGGCCAATGTCGGCAACTTTCGCCGTCGAGGCTCATTTCGCACTGGCTTCAGCCAGGAGTTTGAGCGCCCGATCCAGCACGGCCTCAGCTTCGTCCAACTTGCCATCTCGGATCAGTGGTTCGGCCTCTTGCATGACCCGAGCCACGGGTGAGGGATCGCGCCCTTGCTCCTGCCATTGCCGGACGCCAGCTTCTACCCTCTCCCCCTTTGAGTGCAGGACCAGAAGCTTCGTCTTCGAGTCCTTCAGCTTCGTTTGCTGCTCCAGTGTCAGCTTGTTCTTGATGCTGATCAGCAGGCCAAGCTGCGTGCGCCGCAGATCCCGCTCGGCGCTCGTGATCCTGTCTGATTGGGCCAACACTGCCCTTTCATCCACCCGCTCTTTGGAGATCAGTGACGCCAGCTTTTTAACTTCCTCCCGAACCCGTTGCTCGGTTTCCTGAATGCGCGGCTGCGCCCTCTCAGTGGCGCTTTGGATGGTTTCCCGTTGCTCGGTGGTGAGAGCAATTGCCCGCTGCTGCTGGAGCACCAGGTCTGGCGCAAACAGGTTTTCGGCGATGGGGTCTCCGGGCGTTGATTGCGCCCGAACTGCTACTCTAAGGCAAAGCGACAGGCAGAGAAGAAGCGTGAATCTCGTGTTCATGGTCGGAATTGATGCTGAGGAGCGTAAGTGAACGATAGGGAAAGTCAAGGAATACGGAACTGGCCCTTGCTTCCCGCGTGGCCGACCTTGCGCCTGGCAGGCTCGGCGTCAGAAACAAGCTTGAAACCGCGTTTCCTCCCTTGGCCCCGCAACGAGAAACGCGCCCAGGGGATCGCCTTCAGTCACGCCTCCTCAATGGATTCCCCGATCACCTCGGGAATTCCATAGGTGCCGCGCTCAATGCGCCGAATGGCCTGAAGCACCTCAAAAACTGTCTCCTGCGTCGCACCCACCGCCACAAAAGCCAGGGTGCGCCGCGTCTCCTCCGTGGCACCGTCACCGAGATCATCCTGTTTGCCAGCCGATGGGGCCGGGGAGCAGAAGTTCCGGGCGAGCAACCTGTTGCGCTCATCGATGATGCGTCGGAAATGAGCGGCCCATTTGGCAGGCACCATGGATTCTAAAGTGTCTGCTGCTGTTGACATGCAGTGGTTATCGGCAGGAGCGCCATTTCGTTGAATCGAAGCGAGCGAAATCCGGCGAAACCTAAAACTGGCCCCAGGGATTCTCCTAACTCGCAAGAGCCACGCGGGCTGGAAGACTTCTGGCTGCCCGCTGGTTCCTGCAAGCGAAGTCTGCCGGACTAGTACATCGCGGCGCAAATTCGTGAGCATCAAAGTCGGTGAAGTAGCCAGCTGAGCAAAATCCTCTCTTTCAGCCCGCTCCTGCATTTCGCTTGGTTTACTGCAGGGCACTGATTCCC
>Ga0187857_10002794_pt1 | contig 15024 bp, 12 predicted proteins | sample June2016WEW_8_10_FD_132984 | JGI IMG/M metagenome (GOLD analysis project Ga0187857, IMG submission 132984) | Peatland microbial communities from SPRUCE experiment site at the Marcell Experimental Forest, Minnesota, USA - June2016WEW_8_100 | ecosystem: Environmental > Terrestrial > Soil >...
AGCTGGCGCAGCGTCACCTCGTCCATCCACTCGGGCAACGCCGGGTCGACCCGCACGACCCGGGCCGGGGCGTCGGCTTCGAGGCCGAGCAGCGTCGTGGCGAGGTGGATGAGCGCCCCCGAGGACCACGCCTGGGGGACGTTCGCCCCGAGGTACTGGACCGGGAACCCTCCCGGATCTCGCGTGAAGCCGGCGAAGAGCTCGGGCGGGCGCTGGTGGGCGAACATCGCCGTGGCGTCGAAGATCGCCGCCGCGACCTGCGCCGCCTCGGCGTCGAAGCCGTAGGCGCGGAAGCCGGCGGCGATGATGGCGTTGTCGTGCGGCCAAACGGATCCGAGCTGGTAGGAGAGCGGGTCGTAGGCGAGGTGGTCCGCCGAGAGCGTCCTGATGCCCCAGCCGCTCCACATGTCGTCGGCGAGGAGGCGCCGCACGACGCGCGCCGCGCGGGCGGGATCGACGGCGCGTTGCCACAGGAGGTGCCCCGCGTTCGAAGCCACGGTCCTGATCGGCCGCTTGTCGCCGTCAAGGCCGAGGTAGTACGTGCCTTCCTCTTCCCACCAGAAGCGCTCTTCGATCAACTCGGCGAGGCGGTCGGCCTCCCGGCGGAGGCGTTTGGCACCCTCGTCGTCGCCGAACGACTCTTCCAGCACGCTGGCCCAGGCGCGCTTGGCGGCGACGACAAGGCCCTGGTGCTCGCAGAGGGCGATCGGCAGTTTCGGTGATGATCCGTCGGCCGCGGGGATCCCGTCGATCGAGTCCTTCCAACCCTGGTTGTAGTAGCCGTGTGGGGCGCGCGTCTGGTACTCCTGGAGGCCGTCCTGGTCGGTATCGCCATCGCGGGCGATCCATTCGAGGGCGCGCTCGACGTGCGGCCGGATTGCCGCAAGTTCGTGCTCATCCCCGTTCCAGTGCCAGGCGAGCGCGGCGACGAGGATGTAGAGCGTCGTCGCGTCGTGTGTCCCGTAATACGGGGTGTGCGGGATGAGGTGGAGAGCGGCGAGCTCGCCGTGGCGGATCTCGTGCTCGATCTTGCCCGGCTGCATGTCCCGTTCGTCGTCGTAGCTGTCGGCCTGCAGCGCGGCGAGGGCGCGCAGGCTGCCGAGCGCGAGGCGCGGGGACATCGCCAGGCACTGGAGGGAGACGGCGAGGGCGTCGCGCCCAAAAAGGCTGACGAACCAGGGAACCCCGGCGGCGGGAACCCAGGCGTTGAGGTCGTCGTCGGCCTTTCCGGCGGCGAGTTCGTCGTGGTGGTGGAGGCGGAGCGCGGCAAGGTCGTTAACCGCCTGGCGGAGCGCCGTCGTCACATTCTCGTTCGAGGTCTCGAAGATCGTCGCCTCGCCGACCCAGCGCCGGCGTGCCGCCTCGACGCCGACGTCGCCGGCGAGCAGCTGGTTGCAGGGACGGGTGACGCGCCGTTCGTCCCCGTCGAGGGCCGCGACCCACCATAGGCAGGTGTGCCAGCGCTGCTTCGGTTCGAGAGCGACCCGGAACAGCAGCCCGCCGTTGGCGAACTGTGGGGGAGTGGCGGCGTTGTGGACCTCGACGAGAAGGGCGCGGCGGAAGGTCCCGTTGCGGTAGCGCGTCGTGAGCACGCCGGCGTCCTCGTCCCACGTGCTGTGGATCGCGCCCCGGCGGATCGGTCGATGCGCTTTGACGTCAAACAGGTCGGCGAAATCCGACTCCAGGCTGATCTCGACGTCGACGACGATCCGCTGGCGGCCGTGGTTCGTGACGTCGTAGTCCTCATGAACGCCCGGGCCGACGCTGCGGTCGAGACGGAGGTGGATCGAGTGCTGCCGCACCTCGGCGCCGTCTGCCCCGGCGATCGGCGGGTTGGTGAACTCGAAGCGGGCGGAGTGATCGGCGATGGCTACGCCGTTGAGGAGGATCGGCGCCCTGCCGCCGAGTTTCAGGCGATAGCCGGAGACGAGGCGCGTGTCGGCGGCGAAGTACCCCTGTTCTTTCGTGCTTGACATCTCCGCCGACAGTTCGCAGACGAGGAACTCGTCGTTGAAATGGGTTGACACGACGGCTGGGCCGACTGCTACCTCCACGCCGCCTCCTTCTCCCGGACTGCCCGCCACGGGGTGGATCACCCGGCCGGGCAGGGCCGCCCGGCTCGTCCCATGATGCCGTCGCGCGCTTGGCCTACGGGCGGATGATCGCCGCCCGGCAGAGGCCGAGGGCACAGCGGGGGAGCGCGGGTCGCCAGGGCCGCGGGCACGACGTCTGGCACGGCGATTGCATCCGGAACCGGGCCTCGGCGATGATCGTGTATGGCGAGCGACGAGATGCCACGGGAGATGGGCAGCTCCTTTCCGTCTCTCCGGGGCCGGCGACGAGCCCAGCTGACGCGGCGGACCGTGCGGGCGTGCGCAATCGGCGTCGCGTCCGTGCTCGTCGTGACGTTCGGGGGGGCCGCGCCGGCCTCGGCGCCGCTCGCGGGCCTGAGCCGATCGGCTGCTAAGGCGGCGAACCCGATGCCGGCCTCGTTGCGGTGGGCGCTGCCGGCCTCGCCGGTCGGGCGTCAGCTCGAGTGGCTCGTTACCGCCGCAAGCCAGCCGCCGATTCCCACCGGAGAACTGCGCGCCCATTTTGACGCTTCCTTCCTTTCGCAGGTCGCGCCGCAGACGTTGAATGACGTCCTGGTGGGGCTGCACGCGAGCTCCGGCTGGCGTCTCGTGACGCTCGACGCCAGCACGACACCGGGGGTGCTCTTGGCGACGATCGTCTCCGGCTCGACGCGCTTTGGCGTTGAGGTCAGTACCGACGACAAGGGCCTCATCGGAGGGCTCTTCGTCCAGCCTGCGCCGGCGTTGCCGTCGCCGCCGACGTCGTGGCACTCGCTCGACGTGAAGTTGTCGGCGCTCGCGCCCGACGTGAGTTTCGAGGTCGCGACGCTCTCGGCCAAAGGTGCGTGCATCCCCGTGCACTCGCTGTTGGCGTCGACGGCGAGACCTCTCGGGTCGATGTTCAAGCTCTTCGTCCTCGGCGCGGTCGACCGCGCCGTCCGCACTGGCTCGCTCACCTGGGGCCGGTCGGTGACGCTTGCCGAGGACCTGATGAGCCTGCCAAGCGGTGTGCTCCAGGTCGAACCGGCGGGGACGAGCTACTCCGTCGCGCAGTACGCCGAGATCATGATCTCGAGCAGCGACAACACGGCGGCCGACCGCCTCGCCGCCCTCGTCGGTCGCGGCGCGGTCGGGGCCCAGGTTCGCCGGTGGTCGACCCATGCGGCGCTCGACACGCCGTTCCTCCGTACCCGCGAGCTCTTCGTCCTCAAGTACGCGGACTGGCCGCGCGACGCGAACGCCTACCTCGCGCTGTCGCCGTCGGCGCGTGCTGACTACCTCGACCGCGTCGTCGACGAGGTGCCGCTGTCGGCGGTCAACCTCGGCCAGGTCGATCTCGCCGCACCGCACGCCATCGACGAGATCGAGTGGTTCGCCTCGCCGGCGGATCTCTGCCGTGCCTTCGCCGGCCTCTACGCCGACGCCCAGCACGCCTCGCTCGCGCCGATCAGGGCGGCGATGTCCCTGAACGACGGCGGGCTCGGCCTGTCCGCGGCGACGTGGCCGCTCGTCTGGTTCAAGGGAGGGTCAGAGACCGGTGTCTTGACGCTCGGCTACCTCGCGCGCAACCGCGACGGCGAGGTCGTCATCGCCGTCGCCCTGCTTTCGAACCCAAACAAGGCGATCGTTGAGTCCACGGTCTCTCTGGCGCTGCTCGCGATCGTGCGCGGTGCGTTCAAGCTGGCCAGCTAGCACACGGGGCCCGCTCGGTGGCCGAGGGACCTCGCCCTAGGAGGCGATCGGTCCCGTTCCCGCCAGTGCGAGGATCAGCTCTCCCGCCGTGCCGCTGTTCCACGGCCAGGCCCCGTCCGCGGCGTCAACGTCGGCCTGGAATGACGTCGCCGCTTTCGTTTCGGAATCCCGGTCTCCTGCGGCGAGGAACGCCGTAGAGGCGAAGGGCCAGTAGCCGACCGGCGCGGGGCTGACTTCGGCGGGGCCCCGTTGCGGCGCCGACGCCGTCGGCTGGTCCCAGTCCGGTTGGTCGGCGAGGAACTGCGCAAGGATCGTCGTGGCCTGGGCGCTCGTCGTCGCACCCCAGCCGACGGCCCAGATCTGCTCGAGAGCGTCGGGGTAGAGGATCGTCCAGTCTGTCGTTGTGTCGCTGCTCGTGCTCGCGCCGGCCCGCGCCCAGTCGTAGGAGGCGGTCGTCGGGTTCCACAGCGACTGGACGCCGGCAAGCGAGCGGGACGCGTCGGCGGCCACTTCCGCCTTGAGGGTGTCGTCGCCCGCCGCCTCGGCGAGCTTGTCGGCCGCGGCGAGCCCGCCGTACACCTCGGCGTTGTCCATCAGGTACTTGGCGTGGTACGTCGGAGTCGCCCAGGTCAGTCCGTCGGGTTGCTGGGTCGACTCGATTGCCCGCACGGCGAGCCGGATCGCCGGGAGGAGCGTGGCGAGCTGGGCGGCGCCGCCGCTCGCCGCGTAGGTATCCCAGGCCGCGGCGAGGAACGTGCCGGCGTAGGCGTCGGTCGAGTCGAAGGTGCCGGTCGATGTCTCGACCCGGTTGGTGTACGTGTAATCGGTGACGTAGCCCGTCGCGGGCTCCATGTGCGTGGAGTACCAGTCGAGCCAGGACCAGGCGTCGTTGGCGTAGGTTGCGTCACAGGTCGCTGCCGTCGCCTCGGCGAGGCCGATCGCCCCGTAGTTCGCCAGGTACGGTTCGATGGCTGCGGAGGCCCCGTTGAAGGGGTAGTTCGCCAAAGCGCCGTCCGGCAGCTGCGCCGAGGCGATCCAGTTGGCGTCGGCGACGATCGCAGCGAGCGCCGCGCCGGGCGAGACGCTTCTCGGTGTTGCCGCCTCGGCCGCTCGTGGCAGCTCGCTCGCCGTCGCGGTGGTCGATCGCGTGACCGTCGCGACCGGGATCGTCGCGAGCGCACCTCGAAGGTGCGCCGGGTGATTAGCCAAGGTCACTTGCCGGGCCGGTGGTATGGCCGACCGCACGCTCGCCGGGGTGACCGTGGCGGAGGAGGCGGCGGCGGTGCCGGTGATGCTCAGGCCCTGGCTTGCCGCGAGAGCGAGCACGACGGCGACGCCGCCGTCGAGGCCGAGGCGGCGCCTCAGGCGGCGCGGGGATTTGAGCCGCTGGCGATAGGGATCTGGCGCGGTCCCGTCAGGCGACCACTCCGAGTGCGGCCACTCTACGTGCTCGCCGGGCGGTGCACGCCTCCCCATGGAGGCATCGTCATCTCAGGAGGACTGGCGGCACAGACACGCGTTAGGCCAGTTCAAAAGCCATAACAGCCCTGGCGGGCCTAGGCAGGGAGTACATGGGTGAAACCACGGAGTGTGGTCGGTGATCTGTCTTGATCAGGGAAGGCGGTTACCTGGAGACGGAGAGTGGGCAGTCAGACGGTTCAATCTGGCGCGCGCTCGACTGGTCGGCGAACCGGGGTGACCGAGTCGGCCTGAGGTGGGGCGGGGCGCCGGCGAAGCGACCGCGAGCCGCGCCGCCGTGCCGGGTTACTGCGTGCCGATCGGGAACGTCGTCGTCGTTGTCGTGGTCGTGGGCGGGGGCGGGGGGTAGATGAAGTTCGGCGGCGCCGCGCCAAGTTCCCGGTAGATCTCGCCTGTTGTGATCGTGACGAGCGTGCCGTAGGTGTCGAGGGGGTAGACCATCTCGGCGTTCGAGTACGGCAGCTCGACGCAGCCGTCGCTCTGCGGGTAGCCGTAGCCGGGACGGAGGAAGCCGTGGACGGCGTCGGACTCGTAGAAGTACGAGACCCAGGGGACGCCCGGGTCGTCGTACTTCGTTCCGTCGGGGTTAGTGCCCTTCATCGTCACCGATGTGAAGCGGAGGTAGACGGGCCAAGTGCCGAGCGGCGTCGGTGCCCGGTACACCCCGGTGTTGATCGGGGTCTGAATGACGACCTGGCCGGCGCGCCAGACGTAGAGCGTCTCGGGCAGGGTCTCGGTCGCGACGACGTAGGTATACGGCCGCGTCGTCGCCCCGCGGGCCGCGACGGCGTCGAGCAGTGCCGTCCAGACCGTTGGTCCGGCGACACCGTCGATTTGGAGGCCGTGGTCCGCCTCGAAAGCCATCAGGGCTCCCAGCGTGACGACGTTCCAGGCGCCGGGAACCCAAAGCGCGGCGAGCTGCAACGGCGTATCGGCGTACCGCCAGCGGAAGCTTCCCGCCTCGGGCTCGAGCGGGATTTCCCGCGGCGTCGTCGGCTCGACGGCGAGCGCCGATTGCGGGTCGGCGACCGGACCGGTCGTCGTGATCGGCGACGGGTAGGTGGTCGCGGTGCCAGTCGAGTTCGCGCGCGTAAACGTCACCGGCAGGTAATCGAGTTCGGCGAGCAGTTGCTGGAGGCGCAGGACCGGAACGTCTTCGACGGTGAAACTTGTCGACACCGACGAGGCGAGCGCGGCGCCCGACGCCGACCGGATGCCGGCGGGACCACCGGGGATGTGGACACTGATCTGTTCGAGCGGGACGAGGTTGCCCGCTGGGCGGAAGACGAGGGCCGTCGGAGTCGGGCGCGACCACGTGCCGGCAACAGACGGGGTGATCATCGGCAGCGGCGTCTGCCATGCGAGAGGAAGCGAGAAGTTGAGGTTGACGGCGGCGGTGAAGGGAACCTTGTCTGCACCGGCGGCCGGGGACTCGGACAGGAGTCGGAGGTGACCGGGTTGCGACGGGCCGGTGCTACCGCCTCCTCCCGGTGAAGGTCCACCCGAACCGACGTCGACCGAGGTGGCGGCGAATTCCTCGACGGCCGCCACCGCCACGATGACGACGAGCGCCATCCATGCGATCGCCCACCCCCAGCTTGGCGCCTTTCTCTTCCCGGTCTGGCGCTCAGCTCTCACCTCGGTCCTCCCGCCGGGAGTCTATGGGCGGGCCGTCGTGCGGGGCGCGCAGCTCGGAATCAACGAGGCGGCGAGCCGAGAGCTAGGTCGTCGCTAATCGCCCGTGGGGCTGGCCCGGCGAACGGATCCAGGCCCAGGCTTCCGCCAGCTTGAGGATCGTGTCGCTCGTCGCGCCCTGCTCGATCTGTTGAAGCATCCGCTCGCCGATCGCCGTCAGGATCTCCTCTTCCGTCACCATTCCTGCTCCTCTTTTGGCCCTGGGCGTCTTGTTGCATCCCGAGGTTAGGCATCGTCCGCCGTCAAGCGGTCGTACGCACCCCCCGGCGAGGTTCGCACGAGCTTGTCGCGTCCGCCTTGCCGGAACCTCAGACGGGTCTATCCGCGTCGACGGCGCTCGGCCCGGAGAGCACGGTGGCCGCGGTCGGTCGAGGACAACCGCGTAACCGGGAGAATCCTGGATTCTCATAAGCGGCGGCGGTCGACGTTGCTCTTCCCTCGGGTCGTGCCGGAAGCTTCGGACGTGCGCGAGGTGGTGGGCAACCGGATCGGTTCTCGACGTTCCCGAGAATTCACGATCCGGCCGTCGCCACGCCGAGCGGAAGCGGCCGAGCGTCGTCACCGCGTCCATCGACCTCCTCCCACCGGTCGCCCCTCTCGGCGGCGACCGCGAAACCTGGCCGGGCCGAGCTGAGCCGAATTCGCGGGAGCCGGCTTGATCCGTCGGCCCTAGAATGCACCGCTATGCGGGATCCGAGCGTGCGATTCAGTCGCTATCTCCAGGTCTGGTGGGACGACCAGCTGCAGGGTGAGCCGTATCCGTGCGAGTGGCTGCGCGGTCGCGATGCCGATGGCATCGCCCACGAGTTCCGCCGGGACGCTCAGTTCGCCGTTGCCCAGGCGGCGTTCCTCCTGCGGCGTCCCGACGCAGGCGTCGCGCGCGCGGTCATCGAACGGCTCGAACCCGTGCCGGTCGAGGCGGACACGGCGCTGCTTGTCGAGGCGGTGGTGCACGCGGGCGCGACGGCACAGAAGGTGCGGGCGACGACGGTCTTGGGCGCGGTCGTGACGATCGCGGCCCTCGTCCTGCGGAACATCCTCCGGGGTCGCTAGCGGCGCCACGACACCGCGGCCGGGCGGCACGTCCGGCCCCGCATCCGGGTCTCGACCTTCGTGGTGGGATTGCTCGGCATGGCGCCGGTCGCTCACCACAGAGAGGCATGAGCGGTCACCGGCGGGCGATGGCCGGGGCGGCCTCTGGAGGCGTCACCGCTCTCTCTAGACTGCCGGGGTGGCCTCGACGCACGAGCGCTCGGCGGGCACCGTCCCACGTGACGAGGCGGCGGCGCTCGCCCGAGTCTGGACGCTGCCGAACGCCATCACGATCTCGCGGCTCGGGCTGCTCGCTGCGTTCGTCGTGGCGCTGTTCCCGCTGCACGCGCGCCTTGTCGCCTTCATCTTGCTCGGGTTGACGGGCTCGACCGACTTCCTCGACGGCTATGTCGCCCGCCACTGCAATCAGGTCACCACTCTCGGCAAGATCATCGATCCGAGCGTCGACCGCATCGTGGTTCTCGTCGCGATCATTTCGGGCGTCGTCTTCGGCGCGGTGCCGATCTGGCTCGCCGCGGTCGTCGTCGGGCGCGAAGCCCTCGTGAGCGGCGCTGTCCTCGTCCTCGCGGCCCTCGGCGCGGCGCGCATCGATGTCAGCTGGTTCGGCAAAGCCGGCACCTTCGGCTTGATGTGCGCTTTTCCTCTGTTTATCCTGGCCCACGGACCGGGGGGCTGGACCCGCGGCGTCGAGATCGCGGCCTGGGTGATCGTCGCGCCGGCGCTTGCCTTCTCGTTCTACGCCATGATTATCTACGTGCCCTTGGCGCGAAATGCGCTCGCCACCGGCCGTCGTGTCCGATGTGACCGTGGCGCGACGGTGAACCCGTCGACGAGAGCCGGGCGATGAAGGCCGTCATCATGGCGGGTGGTGAGGGCACTCGGCTGCGGCCGCTCACGACGAGCCAGCCGAAGCCGATGCTGCCGATGGCGAACCAGCCGATGGTGGCGCACATCATCTCGCTTCTGAAACAACACGGGTTCGACGAAATTGTCATCACCTTGGCGTTCCTCGCGAACACGATCCGCACGTATTTCGGCGACGGTTCCGAGTTCGGCGTGCGGATCGACTACGCGACCGAGGAGACACCGCTCGGCACGGCCGGTTCGGTGAGGAACGCCCGGGATCAACTCGACGAGCGGTTCCTCGTGATCTCGGGCGACGTGCTGACCGATATCGATCTCGGCGAGCTCGCCCGCTTCCACGACGACTCGGGGGCCGCGGTGACCCTCGCTCTGAAGCCGGTGGAGAACCCGCTCGATTTCGGCATCGTCATCACCGACGACAAGGGCCGGATCGAACGCTTCCTCGAAAAGCCGACGTGGGGTCAGGTGTTCTCCGATCGCATCAACACCGGGATCTACATGCTCGACCCGATCGTGCTCGACCACATCGCGCCGGACCGTCCGGTCGATTTCTCGTCGGAGCTCTTTCCGGCGCTTCTGGAGGCCGGCCGGCCGCTCTATGGGTTCACGACGGAGCGCTACTGGGAGGATGTCGGCACGCTCGAGGCCTATCTGCGAGCACACGAGGACATCCTCGACGCCAAGGTCGCGGTGGATATTGACGCTTTCCCGTTGCGCGACGGGGTCTGGGTCGGCGAGGGCGCAGAGATCGACCCGTCGGCCACGATCGAGGCGCCGGCGCTGATCGGCGACAACTGCCGCGTTGGGCCCGCCGCCCGGATCGGTGCCTACACGGTGCTCGGCGCGAACGTGAACGTCGGCGAGGGGGCGGTGCTCGAGCGCAGTGTCATCCACGACAACTGCTTCATCGGCGCTGGGGCGGCAGCGCGCAGCTCCGTCGTTGGCCGATCCTGCGAACTGCGGCGGGGAGTGAATCTTGGCGAGGGCGCCGTTCTCGGCGACCATTGCCGGATCGGCCGGTACGCCGTGATCACCACCGGTGTCAAGGTCTATCCCTACAAGATCGTCGAGTCGAACGCCACGGTGACGAGTTCGATCATCTGGGAGACGCGCGGGGCGCGGGCGCTGTTCGGCCGACTGGGCGTCTCGGGTCTTGCCAACGTCGACCTGTCGCCGGAGCTCGTCACCCGCGTGGCGATGGCGTTCGCCTCGACGTTGCCGCGGGGCGCCTCGGTGACGGCCTCGCGAGACTCCTCACGCTCGGCGCGGATGCTGAAACGTGCCGCGATGGTCGGCCTCAACGCGGCCGGACTCCACGTCGAGGACCTCGAGGCCGCCACATTGCCCCTGACACGGTTCCACATCCGGTCCGGTCCGAACCAGGGGGGCGTCACCGTCGGGATCGACCGCGATGATCCCCAGTCGGTCGTGATCCGCTTCCTCGACGCCGATGGCGTCGACGTCGACGAGGCGACCCAGCAGCGGGTCGAGCGGCTCTTCTACCGTGAGGACCTCCGGCGAGTCCGCGTCGAGGAGATCGGCGACATCGAATTCCCGGCGCGCATCGTCGAGCTGTACGCGACGGCCCTCACCTCGAGCATCGAGCTCGAGCTGTTGCGCGAGACGCACCTCAAGCTCGTGCTCGACTACGCCTACGGCGCGGCGAGCCTCGTCATGCCGAACGTGCTCGCCAAGCTCGGTGCCGACGTGCTCGTCGTCAACCCGATGGTGTCGACCGTCGGTATGCTCGGCTTCGACCGGGCCGCCAGCGCGGCGCGACTCTCTGAGCTCGTGCGGTCGTCAGGCGCGCATCTCGGAGCTGTGATCGCCGGCGATGGGGAGCAGCTCACCTTCGTCGACGACACCGGGTTCGTACTCTCCGACGGCGACGCGCTCCTAGCGGTGAGCCGGCTCGTCGCCGAGACGACCCCCGGGGCGCGGGTCGCCGTGCCGGTCAGCGCGACGTGGCGCCTGAACGAGGTGCTCGCCGAGCTCGGTGCCGAGGTTGTCTGGACCCAGATCGGCACGGCGAACCTGATGGAGGTGGCGCTCGACGCCGGCGCGACCCTCGCCGCTAGCACCGAGGGGGGCTTCGCCTTTCCGAAGTTCCTGCCGGCCTACGACGCAGTCGCGGCGCTCGTCCACGTGCTGGCGATGCTCGCCACGAGCGGACAGCGCCTCTCGCAGCTCCGTTCGGGCCTCCCGCCCGTCTGCGTCGTGCACGAGCAGGTGCTGACGCCGCTCGACCAGAGAGGGGCGGTGATGCGCACCTTCCTGGAACGGGCCCGCCCGGATGAGGTGGTCCTCATCGACGGCGTGAAGGTGATCGACGCCTCGGGATGGACGCTCGTCGTGCCGGATACCCAGGAACCGCTGACGCACATCTTCACCGAGGCCGACGACCAGGCCTCCTCGCTCGCCCGGGCGCAGAGCGCCGCCGAGGAGATCCGCCAGTTCCTCGCCGAGAACTGACCGGGTGCCGCTCGCTACGATGACCCACCGTGATTAGCCCTGACGAACTCCGTTACACCGCCGACCACGAGTGGGCGCGCTTCGAGGACGGCGTCGTGCGCGTCGGCGTCACCGACTTCGCCCAGGACGCCCTCGGTGACGTCGTCTACGTCCAGCTACCGACGGTCGGCACGACGGTCGTCAAAGGGGACATCCTCGGCGAGATCGAGTCGACGAAGTCCGTGTCCGAGGTCTACGCGCCGGTCTCGGGCGAGGTCGTGGCGGCGAACGGCCTCCTCGGGGACGCCCCCGAGCGCGTGAATGAGGACCCCTACGGCGACGGCTGGTTCTGCGCAATCGACCCGACGGTTCCCGAGGAGCTGGAATCCCTGCTCAGTGCCGAGGACTACCGGGCGCTGACCGCTCAGTGATCCGGTTGGCGCGGTTTTCCCCTAAGGCGAAACCTTGCGCGAGCGGCTACCGTGAATGAGGTGTTCTGTCACAACTGCGGGCACCGCAACCCGCCGGGCGTGAACTTCTGCTCGTCCTGCGGGGTCGCGCTGGCGCCGAGCACCGACACGACGGTCTCGTTCGTCCCCGAGGAGTCGACCGGGGAGCTCGGCGAAGAGGAGCTCGGCGTCGAGGTCGGAGAGCTCGCCGTCGGCACGGGCGTGCTCGTCGTGAAGCGAGGACCCGAGAGCGGAGCGAAGTTCGTGCTCGATAACGAGCTGACCCGGGTCGGGCGCCATCCCGAGAGCGAGATCTTCCTCGACGACATCACGGTTTCGCGCCGCCATGCCGAGTTCCTTCGCGGATCCGACGGCTACGTCGTGCGCGATGTCGGCTCGCTGAACGGGACCTACGTCAACCGGGAGCGGATCGACGAGGTCTCGCTCGCGAGCGGCGACGAGGTCCAGATCGGCAAGTTCAAGCTCGTCTTTTTGGCGGCCAGGCCGTCGTGATCACCCAGCAGGGCGAGGGCGCCCCCGAACGCAGCTTCTTGTCGATCCGCGAGGTCCTCGACCTGCTGGTCGAGGAGTTCCCCGACGTCACGATCTCAAAGATCCGCTTCCTCGAGAGCAGAGGGCTCATCCACCCGGAGCGCACGGCTTCGGGGTATCGCAAGTTCTACGGCACTGACGTCGAGCGGCTGCGCTGGATCCTGCGCGAGCAACGTGAGCATTTCCTGCCGCTCAAGGTGATCAAGGGGCGCCTCGAGCAGGTGAGCGGCGCGCCGGGCGTGCCGTTCGCGCCGTCGCTTTTCGACGAGGACTTCACCGATCCCCCCGACGAGGCCCGCGAGCTCGTCGGGGTCGTGACCGCGCCATCCGGCGCGGCGCGGGCGGCGCGGTCCACCGCGACCGCGGAGCGCGCCGAGTTCGACGAGTTCTGCCAAGGCGGCGAGGAGGACGATCTCCCCGCGCGCCAGCTCGACGAGGACGTCGGGGGAGAATCCGAAGGGGCGCCGGAGGTGTCTCCCGAAAGCGAGAAGCCCCCGACACGGCACCGCGGCCCGCGGGCGAGCCGGGTCGCAGCCTCATCGCCGTCCGGCGACGCCGGCGCGCCTGCCGGGGGGACCCGCCGGAAGCCGGCGACGCGACGCCCCGGGGGCCGGCCGCCGCGGGGAGGTTCTCCGGGCCCGGGTGGCCGGGCGACCGTCTACAGCGCCGAGGAACTCGCCGCCGCTGCTGGGGTCGAGGTGGCCCTCGTGGCCGAGCTCGACGAGTACGGTCTGATCGGTGCTGTCGATGAGGCGGGGGAGCGCGCCTACCGCCCCGAGGCGCTCGAGGTGGCGCGGCTTGCCGCGGCGTTCGGCAGGTTCGGCGTCGGACCGCGCCATCTGCGGACCTTCAAGCACGCCGCCGAGCGTGAGGCGGGGCTTTTCTCCCAGGTCGTCACGCCGCTTCTCTACCAGCGGAACCCCGAGGCCCGCGCCCGGGCGAAGAGCGAGCTACGAGAGCTCGCCGAGCTCGGCGCCTCGCTCCACGAGGCGTTTGTGCGGGCGGCGATCGATGACCTCGGCCGGGGATGAACTTCAGGCCGACGGTGGAACTGTCGGCCGGCGAGATCGCAACGATCGTCTCCCGGCTCGCCGGTGAGATCGCAGCGGACCATCCGGACGGTGTGGTGATCGTCGGCCTGCTGAAAGGGAGCGTCTTTTTGGTTGCCGACCTCGTCCGGGCGCTGAACGTCCCCTGCACCGTCGACTTTCTCGCCCTTTCCTCCTACTCCCCGGGCGAGCGCCGGGTGCGGATCCTAAAGGACCTCGATGAGGACGTGTCCGGCCTCGACGTCATCGTCGTCGCCGACGTCGTCGACACCGGGTTGTCGATCCGCTATGTCGTCGACCTCCTCGAACGCCGGGGGGCACGCCGCGTCGAGGTCTGCAGCCTGCTCGACCGTCCCGGCCGCCGGATCCTTCCTGTGCCGCTCCGTTACTGCGGCACGGAGATCACCGAGGACTTCCTCGTTGGCTACGGGCTCGACCTCGCCGACCGCTACCGCAACCTGCCGGCGATCCACGTCGTCGACCCGGAGGGAATCTCCCGGGAGCGGGGAGTGATGGAAGCAGCGCTGTTCGGGTGGGCGGGCGCAGTTTCGACCGTCGAGCCCCGGGAGTAAGTTCGGGACATGCTGGAGGTCCGGCTGACGGCGGTCCGGGTCGATCTCCAGTCGAACACACCCGTGGTGTTGCTCCAGGAGGTCGACGGCGAGCGTTCGCTGCCGATCTTCATCGGCGCGCCCGAGGCGACGGCGATCGCCTTCGCCCTCCAAGGCGTCGAGGTTCAGCGCCCGATGACCCACGACCTCATGAAGGACCTGCTCGACACGCTCGGCGCGAGCGTCGAGCGCGTCGTCGTTTCCGAGGTACGCGACGCCACCTACTTCGCCACGATCCACCTCGCGATCTCCGGGCGGGCGCTCGAGCTCTCGGCGCGGCCGTCCGACGCCATCGCGCTCGCGGCGCGCACCCATTCGCCGCTCTACGTCGCCGACGATCTGATGGAGGCGGCGGGGATCGTGCTCGAAGAAGACGAGGAGGGCGACGAGGCCGCCCCCGAGGAGATCGTCGGGGAGTTCCGCGAGTTCCTCGAGCGGGTGCGCCCGGAGGACTTCACGGCCTAGGTCCCAGGGCCTACGGCGGGTGGGCGCGATCGTTGACTCACCCCGGTGCCAGCCGTAACCTCACAACAGTGGCGTAGTTACGCGCCTGTCATCGTTGCGTCGCCTGCGCCAGGTAGATGTCCGAGAGGAGCGCGCGATGGTCGGGACCGAGGAGGGCTTCCGGGGTCCGCAGGTCTGCAAGATCGTCGGGATCACCTATCGCCAGCTCGACTACTGGGCGCGGACCGATCTGCTGCGGCCGTCGCTCGCCGACGCCCACGGCTCGGGATCCCAGCGCCGATACTCCTATTCCGATCTCGTCGAGCTGAAGGTGATCAAGCAACTGCTCGACGCCGGGGTGAACCTCGTCCAGGCGCGCCGGGCGATCGCTTGTTTGCGTCGGTCCGGAGGCGATCTCGCCACGGCGAACCTCGTGCTCGGGGCCGAGGGGACCGTGCTCGCCCGCTCCGGCGAGGAGATCGTTGACCTACTGCGCGGCGGCCAGGGCGTGTTCAACATCGTGCCGCTCGCGGCCGTCCTCGGCGAGGTCGACGCGGCGATCCTCGTCCTCGCCCCGCCGGGCGCCGCCGCGACCGGGCCCGAAGCGCTGCCG
>Ga0187857_10002795_pt1 | contig 15023 bp, 8 predicted proteins | sample June2016WEW_8_10_FD_132984 | JGI IMG/M metagenome (GOLD analysis project Ga0187857, IMG submission 132984) | Peatland microbial communities from SPRUCE experiment site at the Marcell Experimental Forest, Minnesota, USA - June2016WEW_8_100 | ecosystem: Environmental > Terrestrial > Soil >...
GCCCTCCCTCATTTACATTGATCGCCATCTCGTCCACGAGGGCACCTCTCCCCAAGCCTTTGCCGGCCTCAAAGCCGAAGGCCGCAAGGTCCGCCGCCCCGATCTCACCTTCGCCGTCATGGATCATTCCGTCTCCACCACCGACCGCACCCTCCCCATCCTCGACAACGACGCCAAGCTCCAATTCGAAGCCCTCGAGCGCAACTGCCGCGAAACCGGCGTGCGCCTCTTCGACATGAACAGCAAGCATCAGGGCATCGTTCACATCATCGGCCCCGAGCTCGGCATTACCCAGCCTGGCCAAACCATCGTCTGCGGCGATTCCCACACCTCCACCCACGGCGCGTTCGGCACTCTCGCCTTCGGCATCGGCACCAGCGAGGTCGAACACGTCCTCGCGACGCAATGCCTCGTGCAATCCAAATCCAAAACCCTGCACATCCTCGTGCACGGCAAGCGCCCCAAAGGCGTCACCGCGAAAGACATCATCCTGGCCATCATCGGTAAAATGGGCATCAGTGGCGGCAACGCGCAAGTTGCCGAATACGGCGGCGAAGCCATCCGCGCGCTCTCCATGGATGGCCGCATGACCGTCTGCAACATGACCATCGAAGGCGGTGCCCGCGCTGGCATGGTCGCTCCCGATGACACGACTTTCGCCTATCTCGAAGGCCGCCCCTTCGTTCCCCGCGACAAGGAATTCCAGGCCGCCGTAGAGCGCTGGAAACTTCTCAAGTCCGACCCCGGCGCAAAATTCGATGCCACCATTGAACTCCACGCCGATCAGCTCGCTCCGCAAGTCACCTGGGGCACCAATCCCGGCATGGTCACCAGCGTCAACGGCCGCGTCCCCGATCCTCACGATTTCCGCGACCTCAACGATCAGAAAGCCACCGAAAGCGCCCTCAAGTACATGGGCCTCAAGCCCGGCACGCCCATCGTGGACATTTCCGTGGACCGCGTCTTCATCGGCTCCTGCACCAATTCCCGCCTCGATGATCTCCGCGCCGCCGCCCATCTCGTCGCCGGAAAGCACGTCGCCAAGAACATCAAGCAAGCCCTCATCGTTCCTGGCTCCCGCAGCATCAAAGCGCAAGCCGAAAAAGAAGGCCTCGACAAAGTGTTCACCGCCGCAGGCTTCGAGTGGCGTGATGCCGGCTGCAGCATGTGCATCGGCATGAACGCCGACGTCCTCCCGCCCCACGAACGCAGCGCCAGCACCTCGAATCGCAATTTCGAGGGCCGCCAGGGCCGCGATTCCCGCACCCACCTCGTCAGCCCCGTAATGGCCGCCGCCGCCGCCCTCGCCGGCCATTTCGTAGACGTCCGCGAATTCGACGTCGCCCCCGTCGAGTAGTGGTGGCTTGTCATCCCGAACCCGCGGTTTTCGCAGGTGAGGGATCTGCTTTCGTTCATCCACGCGATCAGCGATCAGATATCAGCGATCAGGAACCAACCTCTCGATGCCTTTGTAGTGGCCGACCTTTAGGTCGGTTATTGCGCCAACTTTCGTGCTTGTGTAGGGCCCGCCTTCCGAGGCGGGCCGCAACGTACCCGCGCTTCAGCCATAATCGCGCAGGAGGCCGGGCACCCCAGGCATGGAGTATGTGCCCGGGTCTTGGCTTCCTCTTCTCTGCGTACTCTGTGCTCTCTGTGAACTCTGCGTTAATTCTTTCGTTCCACCGACCAATGCCCCGGCCCGTCTCCCGCTTCCTGGTCGCTGATCGCTGGTCTGTGGTCGCCGCTTCCTGATCTCTGATCGCTAATATCTGATATCCTTAACCCCACAAACAAAAACCGAGGATACTCATCGCCCATGCAACTCTTCACCACTCACCACGGCCTGGTCATGCCCCTCGATCGCGTTAACGTCGACACGGACCAAATGGTCCCCAAACAATTCCTCAAATGCCTCACCCGCGAAGGCTTCGGCCGCGTTCTCTTCTACGACTGGCGCTACCTGCCCGGTGAAAAACCAAATCCGGATTTCGTGCTGAATTTCCCGCGCTACAAAGGCGCCTCCATCCTCCTCGCGCGCACCAATTTCGGTTGCGGTTCGAGCCGCGAACATGCTCCCTGGGGCGTCAAGGACTACGGCTTCCGCGCCATCATCGCCCCCAGCTACGCCGACATCTTCTACAACAACTGCTTCAAGAACGGCATTCTCCCCGCCATCCTCTCCGAAGCCGAAGTCGATCAACTCTTCCGGCAAACCGAATCCGAACAGGGCTACTCCCTCTCCATCGATCTCCCCAGCCAAACTATCAAAGACGCCTCCGGCCACGTCTACAATTTCGAAATCGCTCCCTCCCGCAAAGAAGTTCTCCTCAAAGGTCTTGACGATATCGGCCAATCCCTGCAACACGCCACCGAAATCGCCACCTACGAAAAATCCCACCCCGCCGCCGCCACCATGTTTGATCCCGTCGATATTAAGAATTATCGCTAATCGGATACTGGTAATCAGATATCAGTTATCAGCGATCAGGAACCAACAACAAACCTAGCCCTGTGGCTCAGGCCCGCCACAATCCATCCACGATCCATCCGAATCGCGAGGCCGGGTGCCCCAGGCACGGCGTCTGTGCCTGGGTCTTGAGCTCCTCCTCCGTCCACGAACCTCCGCATTCTCTGCGGTATTCATTCTCCGAACGCTTAAACTTAAAACTTGCAACTTCGCACTTAGACCTTTCCCTCCTCCCTTGACTTCCCTGCCACTACTCTTTACAAACATCTCGTGAAGCTTACTCTCTCGCAGTTCTCGCGCTTGGCCCTCTTTCTGGCCATACTGCTCCTTGTCCATCCCGCACCTACCTCGCCTGCGGATCATTTCGACAACTGGGTCGAAGTTCGCTCCCCCAACTTTACCGTCGTCAGCAATGCCGGCGACCGCGAAGCCCGCCGCATCGCCGCCCAATTTGAAGAGATTCGTGAAGTGTTCCACGCCGCCTTCCCAACGCTTCGCACGGATCTCGGCAAGCCTGTCCTGATTTTTGCCTTGAAGAATGAAGACTCCATCAAGTCGCTCCTCCCCGCTTACTGGGAGACCAAAGGACATTCCCATCCGGCCGGCTTTTATGTCACCCGTGAGGAGCGCGATTTCGTCCTCGTTCGCACCGACCTCGAGGGGGAAAATCCCTATGAAATCGCCTATCACGAATACACCCACGCTCTCGTCCGCCTCAATTTCCGCGATATCCCCGTTTGGATGAACGAAGGCCTCGCCGAGTATCTTGGCAACACCGTAATCGGCGATAAGGAAGTGCAGATCGGCAAAATCGCCCCCGGTCACCTGGAAATCCTGCGCACCAACAAACTCATCCCCATCGACACACTCTTCCAGGTCGACGAGAATTCCCCCTATTACAACGAGCAGAACCGCACTTCCGTCTTCTATGCGGAGTCCTGGGCTCTCGTCCACTACCTCATGCTCGATGCCGACGCCCGGAAGCGCCAACTCCTCGCCAACTTCCTCAACGCCTGGGCCGCTTCTGACAATCAAATCGAAGCCGCGCAAAAAACCTTCGGCGATCTCAAAAAGTTTTCTCAGGTCATGGAAGCTTACGCGCGCCAGCAACGCTTTTACGTCGGCCATCTGAAGCTCGCCGTCCACGACGACCCCAAAGGTTATCCCGGCCGCTCTCTCTCCGTCGCTGAAACGCAAGCCCTTCGCGGCATCTTCTTCGTCTATACTCAGCGCCCCGCCGAAGCCAAAGCCGTCCTCGACGAAGCCCTCGCTGCCAATCCCAATTCTCCCGTCGTCCACGAAGGCCTCGGCCTCTTCGCCTGGTATTCCAAACAGGATCCGCAAACCGCCGAAGCCGAATTCGCCAAGGCCGCCCCACAAACTCCTCCCAACTATCTGCCGTATTACATGGCCGCCATGCTTCGCTCGCGCACCCGTTCTGGCGCCGCCAGCCCCGCGGATTCCCTCGCCGACCTCGATAAAGTCATTCAGATGAATCCGCGATTCGCCCCGGCGTACGCGGTTGCGGCCAATCTCTATTCCCGTGATCCGAACCAGCACGACAAAGCGATCAGCATGGGCAAGCAGGCCGTCTTGCTCGATCCCGCCAATCTCAACTACGCCATCAGCTATGGTTTCGTCCTGGTCAATGTCGGCAAAACCGCGGATGCCAACCATCTTGCCGCGATGATCGCCAAAGCCGCCCACACTTCTCACGACCGCGCCAATCTTCAAGCCCTGCAACGCGCCGTCTCCGCTCGTGAATCCTACGACGCCCGGGTCGCCGCCTATGCCGCACAGCGTGGGGCCAACCAAGCTCTCAGCGTCATCCTATCCGGGGACGACGATTCCTCCTCAACCGCCGGCACCACCTCGGGCACCGCCGAATCGCCGCCCCCGCCCGCCGCGAAGCAACACCACACCACGGATTCTTTCCTCGAAGGCACAATCCAAAAAATGGACTGCACCGAAGGGGACAGAAGCCGTCTCTATCTGCTTGTGGATAAAACCGCGTTGCAGTTCCGCGTCGGCGATCTCAACGACGTGGATATGACCTCAGCCAAGACTGGCAACGATGCCGATGTTCCTCCCTGCTCGGAATGGAAAGGCCATCGCGTGAAAATCTTCTTCCGCCAGGTCACCAATAAAAACTACGCAGGCGACCTCGTCGCCGTCGAATTCTACTAAACCGGCCTCTCACGCTTCGCTTCTCTGCGAACTCTGCGTCCGGCGTTTACCTCGACCCGGTCGGGGGCCCGCTGCGCTTTTTGTTTTCCAACTTACCCAGACTTGTCATCCCGACCAGAGCGGCCCGACTTTTTCCTTCGCGCCGCCCTCTGGCGCGTCGGGCCGCGTAGTGGAGGGGTCTCTCCGCCGCGTTCTCTTTCTTCTCTTTTCCCCTCTTTTGTGTGAACTTTGTGCTCTCTGCGTAATCTTTTCCTTTCCTCTTCTCTGCGAACTCTGCGTTAATCTTGCTTTTTCTTTTTCCAATCTCCGAATCTCAAAACTTACAACTGAAAACTGACTACTCTTTCCACACCACCTTACCCCCCACTACCGTCTGCACCACCTTCGTATTCAAGATCTCCTTCGCCGTCGCCTTCGTGATGTCCTGCGACAATATCAAAAAATCCGCGTACTCCCCCACCTTCAACTCCCCCTTCTTCCCTTCCTCAAACTGCGCGTACGCCGACCCACTCGTATACGCTCGCAGGCAATCCTCAAGCGAAATCTTCTCTTGTGGTTCCCAGCCCCCCGCCGGACCGCCCTCCGCCGCTTCCCGCGTCACGCACGCATACAACCCGCGCAACGGATTGACCGGTTCCACTGGATAATCCGTCCCAAACGCCAGCCGCGCCCCCGATTTCTCCAGCGAACTCCACGCGTACGCTCCCTTCGAGCGTTCCGGCCCCAGCCGCTGCTCCGCCCACCGCAAATCATTCATCTCGTGCGACGGCTGCATCGAAGCAATTACCTTCAGCTTTGCGAAGCGCGGCAGATCCTCCGGCGCCAGCACCTGCGCGTGCTCCACGCGGTCGCGCCGGTCGCGCGCCTCATTCACTCTTTCCACGGACTCGAACACATCCAGCGCCACGCGGTTCGCTTTATCCCCAATTGCGTGAAAGGCAATTTGAAATCCCAGTTTGTCACGCTCCAGCGCCATCGCCCGCAGCTTCTCCTCACCCATGGCCATGATCCCGCTCGTTGATGGATCATCCGAATACGGTGCCAGCATCGCCGCCGTCCGTGAACCCAGCGCCCCGTCGCTCACAAACTTCAGCGCCCCCGTCTTCAACCAGGGGTCCTTCGTTCCTCCCTGCGCCCGCCGGTCCTGCAGTTCATTCAGCGGCGCCGCAAACGGCAGCCACTCCGTAATCCGCACCGTCAGCTTCTTTTCTTCCTTCAAATCGCCGTACACCAGAAAATCGGCCCACTCGGAATTGTCCTGGACCGATGTCACTCCGTTCCGCGCCAGTTCCTCCAGCACCATCTCGATGCCCTTCCGGCGTTCCTCCGCCGTGGGATCAGGAATTCGCTGCGTCACCATCTCCATCGCGCTTTCTTTCAACAACCCCGTCGCCTCTCCATCCTCAAACCGGTCAATCTGTCCGCCCTGTGGGTCTTTCGTGTCTGGGGTAATTTCCGCGTGCTTCAGCGCCAGCGAATTCGCCACCCCCACGTGCCCGGAAATGTGCGTCAGAAACACCGGATTGTCCGGCGACACTTCATCCAACTGCAGCCGCGTCGGAAATTTTTGGTCCTGCCACAATGACTGGTCCCACCCTGCTCCCACAACCCATTCCCCCGGTTTGTGCTTCGCCACCGCCTCTTTCACGCGCTGCTGCACTTCCGCAATGGACGCCGCCCCATTCAGCGACAGGGTCATTTTGTCGCGCCCCGCAGCGCCCATGTGTACGTGCGCATCGTTGAATCCCGGCATCACGAAGCTCCCCTTCAACTGCAACGTGTCGCCCGTGTTATCCGCTCCGCCGCAATCCAGCAAGATGTGCTCCAGCGTTCCCACGCAATAAATCTTGCCGTCCCGCACCGCCATCGCCGTCGCCCAGGGCTCTTTCGGATCGTTTGTATAAATCCGCCCGTGCAGGTAGTACGTCGTCTTGTGCAGCGATGCCTCGCTCTGTGCCGCCGCTCGCCCCGCCACCCCGCCCCACACCGCCACCATCGCCAGTCCAATTCCCAATCTCATAGCGCCCCGCTCCATCCTCACCGTCCTGTAGCTCACCCCTTCAGGGGTGAGGCCTTCCACTCTCCAGGCACCCGTCTCTTCTGGCTGTCCTCTGCTCCGCTCTTCTCTTGCCTTTCTCCGTGACCTCTGTGTTCTTCCCTATGTGAACTCTGTGTTACAGTCCTTCTTCTCTTTCTGTTCTCCGAACTCCGAAACTTAAAACTTACAACTGAAAACTGACAACTGTCTCCCTCACTGCCCCGCCACCCCCGAAACCCCCAGTACCGTCAGCAGCACCCGTTTCAACCCAAATTCCCGCCCCGCCGGTTCGTACCATTCCTGCATCGAGTGCGCTCCCCCGCCGTTTCCTCCCGCACCAATTGCAATCGCGTCAATCCCCAGCGACATCGGAATGTTCGCATCCGTGCTCGACCTCTCGATTCGCGATTCATTCCCCACCGCTTCATCCGCCGCGCGCAACGCCGCCAGCAACGCCGATCCCGCCGCCAATTCGCCCCCCGGCCGGCTCCCGATCAATTCCACTCTCCACTCCAGCTTCCCTTTGCTGAGATCCCTCGCGTTGTCCATCTCATCCCGCACGCCCGCCGCCACGCAATCCCGTAGGGTCGCCTCCAGCCGTGCAATTTCCCCTTCCGCCTCCGAGCGCAAATCCACCTTCAATTTCGCTTCGTGCGGTATCGAATTCACCGACGTGCCGCCCTCAATCTGCCCCAGGTTAAACGTCGTCCGCGGGGCCGCCGGCACCTTCGTATTGATGAACCGCACCGCTCCGCGCACCAGCGCACTAATCGGGTTCACCATCCCGAAATCCGACCAGCTATGCCCGCCCGGCCCGGTAATCGTCACTTCCAGCCGCCGCGACGCCAGCGCCTTCGTCGTCACAAAGTCCGTTCCCGACCCATCCAGCACCACCACCGCCCTCAACTTCGTCCGGTAGGCATCAATCAACGCGCGCATCCCGCGCAAATTCCCTTCGCCCTCTTCCCCTACGTTCGCGGCAAATAAAATCGTCCGCTGCGGCCGAATCTTCGCCGCGCGCATCGCGCGAGCCAGCGCCACCAGCGCCGCCAATCCCGTGCCATTATCCGAAATCCCCGGCGCCACCATCCGCTCGCCCTCGCGCTTCACCTGGATCTCCGTCCCCGCTGGAAACACCGTATCCAGGTGCGCCGTCACCAACACAATCTCCTTCTCATTCGCGCCCTGCAACTCCGCAATCACATTCCCTATTTTGTCGCTGTGGACCTTCAACCCTTCACCTGCAAGCAGTTCCTTCACCGCCGCCGCCCTCTTCTCTTCCTCAAACGAGGGCGCAGGGATCTCCGTGAAGCGCACCTGTTCGTCATCAATCCATTTCAGGTTTTTGCCAAACCAGTCCAGCGCAGCGCGCACCGCAGGTTGTTCCGCTAGGGAGGCCGTGGCGTCAGGTCGTGTCACTTGTGCGAACACCGCAGAGCGAATCGGCATGCTCAAAAGAATAACGCAAACCACGATGCGTTTCACCGTACCTTCGACCAGTTTCATTCTCCCCTTCTACCCATCTAACCACTCCCTGAACGGTTATCCCGACCGGAGCAACGGCGCCTTATGCCGTTGCGGAGGGATCGCGGCACAAGCGCCGCGTGTTGGCTCCTTCTCCGCCTTTCGAATTTCGTCCTTCGAGTTTCGCTTTTCGAACTCTGCTTCCTGATCGCTAATATTTGATCGCTGATAACCCTCACTTAATCTCCGCCGCCCCCTGCCTTCTCCCGCAAATCGCCCTCACCTCTTCCTCCGTCAATATCCGCGACGCCGCCTTCGCGGCTTCATAAATCCGGTTCACCAGCTCATCCTCCGCCGGAATGTTGTGCCGCGCCAGCCAGTACAGTACATTCGATTTCCCGCTCATCGGCCCGATATCCACGATCTGTTCCAGCCCAAACAAATGCGCCGGCACCCCGCTATACACTGCGTCCGCCAATTCCCGGTCATGTTTCCGCAGCGCCTTGATGATCGCCGCCGCGTGCACTCCCGTGCCGGTCCGGAACGCATCCCTCCCAAACACCGGATAGTTCGGCGGAATCACCGTGTGTGTCGCCTTCGCCACCTTCTCGCAATACGCCTTCAAATACGTCAGATCATTCTGAATCAACCCCATCAACCGGAAATTCACCAGGAGCAATTCCAGCGGCGTATTCCCCACTCTCTCTCCCAGCGACAGCGCTACACCATGCACCTGGTGCGCTCCCGCCGCCACCGCCGCCAGCGAATTCGCCACCGACAGCCCGCGATCCCGGTGTCCATGCCAATCCACGCGAATCTTCTCTCCCGACGGCTTCACCACCTTTTGCATCGCAAACTTTACCAGATTGAACGCACCCTGCGGCGTCGCATGTCCCACCGTGTCGCACAGCACAATAGCCCGCGCCCCGCTCCGGATCGCTGTCGTGTATAACCGCTGCACCGTATCCGGATCCGTCCGTACTGTATCCTCGGTCACATACATCGCCGGCAGCCCATGCGCCACCGCGAACTTTACCGCCTTCTCCGTCGTCCTTTCCAAATGCTCGACCGACCAGTCTTCCACCAGACGCCGGATCGGGCTCGACCCCAGAAACGTCGCCGCCTCAATCGCAATCCCCACCTTCTGCGAGATCTCCACGATCGGCTGGATATCTGCTTCCACCGTGCGCGCCGCGCAGTTCGGGCGAATCCTCATGCGATTCGTGGTAATCTCCCGCGCCAACCGTTCCACCGTCTCGGCCACGCGCGGCCCCGCACCCGGCAAACCGAGATTCACCGAATCGAGGTGCAGCGCTTCCATCAGATGCAATATTTCTATTTTTTCTTCAATGGTAGGATCGGTAACCGACCGCGTCTGCAGCCCATCCCGCAGTGTCTCGTCGTTCACCATCACGCGCGTGCCCGGCGGAATGGTCATCGCCCCGCCGGCATTCCAATCGTAGATCCACTCGCTCCGCGACACGCCGAATTCCCTCCCCCACTTCAATTAACTCGCCGTCCCGCCTGCTCTGCTCTCCTCCGCCTCAGCGCCCACCCATGCATGTCATTCCGACCGGAGCAGCCCGATCTTCTCTTTCGCGCCCTAGTTTGGCGCGTCAGGCCGCGCAGTGGAGGAATCGCGGCAGCGCCACCGCGTCTTGGCTCTCTTCCCGTTTTTCGAATTTCATTCTTCGAGTTTCGCTTTTCGACCTCTGTTTCCTGGTCGCTGATATCTCTCTTCAATACCTCACCGTATAACTATTCGGCCTCTGCCCCGGGTCCGGCCTATACAGCGTCTTACAAAACTCGCACCGGTAAATCTCCGCCCCTTTCCCCACTAACTTCTCGATCTCCGCCGGATACTCGAACCACCTCTTCAAGTGCCCCGCGCACACTTTCCCCTTCGCATCCTTCTCATCGCATGCCCGCTGTTTCGTCTTCCGCGTCTTCACCTTAGGCGCGCTTACCACCTCCGCTGCGCCCTCCGCCGCCGCATTCGTCACCGCTCCCGTTTCCTCCGCCACAATCCCTCCTCTCTTCTCAGCGAATTCTGCGTCCTCTGTGGACTCTGCGTAACTCTTTTCTTGCTTCCTGATCGCTGCTATCTGATCGCTGATATCCCCCTTCGTTTTACTTAAAACTTATAACTGAAAACTTATGAGTTCCCTCCCCTCTACCAATGCTTCCGCGTCATCGTCTTCATTGCCGCTCTGGCATTCCTCACCCTCTCCCTCACACCCCCAAACTCAAACCTCAAAAACGCCATCGCCGCTTTCTCCAGCTCGCTTCCATACCGGTACCACCAGGGCTTCTCCACGCCTTTCAGCCAATCCACGTCCACGTACTTCACATTCACCATCTCCAGCAATCCCGCTTTCCCGTGCGTGCGTCCCCATCCGCTCAACCCGCATCCGCCGTGCGGCGCCTCCGCAATCGCAAACCCGCTCATCACATCGTTCACCATCACCGTTCCGGCCCTCAGCCGCCGCGCCAGCTCTTTCCCGCGGCCCGTATCCAGCGTCCACACGCTTGCCGCCAAGGCAAATTCCGTGTCGTTCGCCCGCGTCACTGCCTCTTCAGCGTCCTTGACCACTTGAATCGCCATGATCGGCCCAAACGTCTCGTCCTGAAACAACTTCATGGACGCATTCACGCCCGTAATCACCGTCGGCTCAAAAAAGTTTGCCCCCAAATCCGGGCGCGCTCTTCCTCCCCAAACCACTTTCGCGCCCTTGGCCACCGCGTCTGCAAGCAAATCTTTCATCCGCTGTACGTGCTGTGGCCGGATCAGCGGCCCAATTTCCGTTCCCGGCTCGCTTCCCGGCCCCATCCGCAATTTCTGCGTCTTCTCCACGCATCGCCGTATGAATTCTTCGCTGACACTTTCCTCCACAAACAACCGCTCCACGGACAAGCATACCTGTCCGCAATTCGAGTAGCTCCCCCACACGGCCGCGCTCGACGCCACATCCAAATCCGCGTCCGCCAGCACCACCATCGCGTCCTTCCCTCCCAGTTCCAGCACGCTTGGCAGCAGGAGCCGCGCGCACGCCTCCGCCACATGTTTCCCTGTCAACACGCTCCCCGTGAAGAACACCTTGTCTGGCCGCGCCTCAATCAAAGCCTGTCCAATTTCTCCTCCACCCTGCAGCATCGTCACCAGGTCCACCGGAAATCCCGCTTCGCCAAAGAGTTTCCCGATCAGCGCCCCGCATTCCGGCGTGAAGTCGCTCGTCTTGCACAACACCCCATTCCCGGCCGCCAGCGCCGGGATAATCTGGCTCATCGGAATCGCCAGCGGATAATTCCACGAACTGATAATCCCCACCACCCCCAGGGGCTCATACAGCAGCGTTCCAGACTTCGCCTTCGCCGCCGTGCTGTGGTGTTTCACCTTCTCAGCATGCAGCAATTTCCGCCCCTGCGTCGCAAAATAGTCCGCCGTGTCCAGCGACACGAACACGTCCGCGAACAGCGCCTCCACCCGCGGCTTCCCCGATTCCCGCACCACCGCGTCCGCCAGCGCCTCGCGCGCCTCCAGCATTGTCTTTTTCAGTTTGCCAATTAGTGCGCAGCGTTCCTCAATCGGCTTCTTTGCCCACGCCGCCTGCGTCGCTCGCGCTCGCGCCATCAACCCCGCCACGGCCAGTGGGGATGTCCTCTCAAACTGCGCCCGCACCTGCCCGGTCGTCGGATCGATGGATGGGATGGTATCCACCGCAACTTGTGTCGCCACCATACCCGGCATTCTAGCCGAAAACCCAACCCCGCATCACCCCGTCTTCTCTCCTCCCCTCTTCTCCGCTCTTTTCCGCTCTTCCCTGCGAACTCTGCGTCTTCTGTGTTCTCTGCGTAAGCCTTTTTCTTCGCTTTCCTCCTACACCCAAGTCCCGCCCCACCCCCTATCCTCTCGTACCACTCTGGCACACCATTTTCCCCGCAACTCTTTCTCCTCCCCAGGGTTCCTTCCAGTATTCGGGCCGGGCGAATCCTCACCGGCCCGCGGTGGCAACACCGAAGTGGTTTCGGCTCACAAGTCAAAATTTTCGGAGGCTCGTCCCCTCCCTAGGAGAGTACCAATGAAGTCCTACTTTTCTCGTTTGACGCTCGGCGTGGCTTCGGCCGCCCTGATGCTCTTTTCCGTGGGGTGTGGCAGCGGTTCCAGTGGCAGTGGTGGAAACCCCAATCCGCAGCCGCAAAACGGCACCGTGAACCTGCTAATCAGCGACGCTTCAACCGAAGATTGGGCCACCATCGGCGTGAAGGTCATTTCCATCACCCTCACTCCACAAGGTGGTGGCAGCGATGTCACCCTCTACACGGCGCCGTCTCCCGCGCCCTACATCAATCTTCTGCAGCTCGACCAGCTTTCCGAAATCCTTGGCAATATGACCGTTCCGGTAGGCACCTACACCGCCGCAACCATCAGCGTCAGCGGCAACCCCGGCGACATCCTTCTGACTACCTCCGCTGACCCCGAAGCCGGTTTCGCCGCCGCTGCCAGCACCACCATCCCTTCCAGCCAGATTCAGATCAAGCACACACAAGGCAGCTCCGGCAGCCTCACCGTCCCCATCAATGTCACTCTCGATTCCCCGCTCGTGGTAACGGCAAACCAGAGCAACGCCCTCGACCTCGAATTTGACCTCTCCCATCCAGCCTTCATCGTGGCCCACGTTCCTCCCGCTGCTGGCACCACCATGTGGGCGGTCAACTTCAAGGGCCCCCTGCGCCATCACCGCATTTTTGACCGCACCCGCTTGATCCTCCGCCACTCCTACGGCACCGTCACCTCCGCGGACAACACCTCGCTCTCCTTCACCAAGGACTATCCCGTCTATCCGCCAACCAATCCGGAGACGGCCATTGCCTCTTCGCAAATCCTGACCGTCCTCGCCGACAACGCCAACGGCACGCTCTACTACGACGTTGACGCCAAGACTCCCCCCACGACCATTCACGACTTCAGTACCATCTCCTCTTCCATCGTGGGCAAGTTCATTCGCGTCGCCGCTCGTTATCAAGTCGACGGCTCACTCGTGGCCGTGCGCCTCTGGGCTAGCAGCTCCTTCAACAGCGTCTGGATCAGCCCTGAAGGCCACGTCCTCCACGTGAACGTCGGCACCGGCACCCTGTTCGTCGAAAACGAACTCGGCCAACCCGTTCCCTTGTCCATCGTCTCCACCACCAACTTCTACTTCCGCACGCCCTACAAGGCGGAATCCGACGCCAACGCCATCGGCCAGGGACCCGCGTTCCTCTCCAATCTCGTCCGCGGCTTCAAGGTTCATGCCAGCGTCGTCGTCGACCCCACGGCCCTCACGCTCACGGCAAACGCCATTGACATCGAGATCGCCCGTTACGACGGCACTATCTCTGCCAGCAATCTCAACGGCTTCACTTACACACACAACTTCCACACCAAGAGCGACGACTACACCGTCACGCTTCCTTTCATCTCCTCCAGCACCGCCAACGGCAGCGATCCGCAGACGGGCGCCGCGATCTCCGGCTTCAAGTGGTGGAACTTCACTTTCCCCACCATCGTTGACAGCGGCGCGAACGCCATCTTGGATTTTGACAACGCCACCGGCGGCGCCGTCAATTTCGGCTGCGCAGCAGCCCCCTGCACATTCTCAGCCGCCGGCGAAACCTATGCCGTCTGGGATGGCACTATCCCTGCCACTCCCTGGAATGCTCCTTGGACCGTCCTCATTCCCACCGAGGTTCCACTCGGCACCGCCGCGACGGGCTACTCCAACACAACCACCAGCTTCACCATGACCGTTCTCGGCGGCACCAACGCTGTCCCCGTCGACCTCAACACGACTTCCGGTTCCGCCACTCTCGTTTACCAGGTGGATTTCACCAACAATATCCTCACTATCAGCCCGGTTGATATCTCCACCACGGCGGGCCAGAACACGCTTTCCCAAAACCTCCTAGCCGGCACGCCGGTCAAGGTTTATGGCATCCCGCAAGCTAACGGCTCCATCAAGGACTACGTCCTCTTCTACTTCACAGGCGTAGCCCCAGCCCCGGCTTCGCTGGTCAACTAACGTCCACCGCGGAGGCCCGTTCCGTCCTTAGCCTCCGCGGCAAAACGTTCCCCTGAAACACCTGCGCCGCCCACAAGGGCCACCTTGCTGGCGGCGCATCTCTTTAGATTGTCATCCCGAGCAACGCGAGGGATCTGCTTTTCCCCTCTTTTCCTCGTCCTCTGTGCCACAATCACTGTTGACTGTGCTCTTGGGTCTTTCCCCTCGGCTCTTCTCTGTGAACTCTGCGTCCTCTGTGACCTCTGTGTAATCTTTTACTTTCGCTTTCTCTGCGAACCTCTGCGTTCTCTGCGTTATCTTTGCTTTTTCCAAACTCTTTAACTTTCAACTTCTAACTCTTCAACCTCTTCTACTCTTGCCTCCTGATCGCTGATCTGATCGCCGGCAACTCTCTTCGCTTTACTTAGAACTTAAAACTGAAAACTTATAACTCCACCCGCCACGCTTCCTCGTGCTCCACCCTCACCATCCACAGTCCCTGCGCCGGCACCGTCGGACCAGACTTCGACCTGTCTCTCATCTCATACAACCGCTCGATATCCCCCGCCGTCAACTTTCCCCGCCCCACTTCCAGCAGCGTTCCCACCATCTTCCGCACCATGTACCGCAAAAACGACCGCCCATTCACCGTAAACCACAACTCTTCCCCATCCTCCGTGCGCTGCAATTCCGTCGCAAAAATCTCCCGCACCATATTCCGCTCCCGGTCGTCATCTTCCGATCCCGTCGAAGCCGCAAAGGCCGCAAAATCGTGTACACCCACAAACCGCGCTGCCGCCTCTTTCATCGCCTCTTCATTCAACGGGAA
>Ga0187857_10002801_pt1 | contig 15003 bp, 10 predicted proteins | sample June2016WEW_8_10_FD_132984 | JGI IMG/M metagenome (GOLD analysis project Ga0187857, IMG submission 132984) | Peatland microbial communities from SPRUCE experiment site at the Marcell Experimental Forest, Minnesota, USA - June2016WEW_8_100 | ecosystem: Environmental > Terrestrial > Soil >...
CTCGCTCACCGAGTTAATCCCGTTGATGACCTGCCCTGCCTTCGGTATGAACGTCGCCGGGTTGGTTGACGAGTCGGTCTTGACAAGTGGGAAAATCCGGCCATCCACGGTCGTTGCGTCGGGAAGCTGGACGCTGATTCCACCCTTTGAGGCATCGGCAAGGATCGTGCCGTCTCCCGCTTGGGCTTGGTAGCTTGACGAGATTGGCTTGCCGGACTGGCGGAGGCTCGCGTATTTGGTCTCCGCGAGGCCGAAGGAGAGAGCCTCATCGGGCGTGGGCGGGTCGCCCTGGAGCAAGCCAGTGATCGTGTTTCCGCCCATCGACAGGTTGCCGGAGATGTTCGCCTGCTGGCCGCCCTGGCCGGAAACCGCGTTCAGCCGTTGGTAGAGCAGACGGAGGAAAGTCGTGAACTGTGCTTGCGGAAGCCACGTAATCTGCTGCTGAGAAACCGTTCCATCGGGAGCAACGACCTGCACCGTGCTCGCTTCCCAAATAGGCGTGGGCACATAAGGAGTGTTCGACATAGGCGCTCAACTGTAACGTTGCAACTACCCGCCCTCGGCGTTTCCGCCGAAAAACGGCAAAGGTGTCTCGATAGGGTTGATGCCATTCCAAGGCATCCACTCCAAAGAGGAATCGACGGCGTACGGTTTGAAGCCCTGCCCTCCGACCGCGTCAAGAGCAACTTGGCACAAATAACCCTTGTTGAGTGGGAGAAAAACTTCGTAACGAAGCCTTGTGTTCCCGGTTGACGGAATGGCTTGGGCGGGGAGCACGACGTTGTCCACCGTCGCGGTCAGGTTGACCACCCCGGTCGATCTCAGGCAGACCAGCGCGCGGTATGCGTGACCATATCCAGGGGCCCCAAAACTCGTCGCGGGAGTTTCGCAATGAGTAATTTTCTGGCCATCGTTGCGGTAGAGAATCGAGAATCCAAATACGCTTCCCTGCCCACTCCAACTGGCTTGAATGCTGGCTCCGGTCGAGTACTGGTCCTGCATGGAGAGCGGCGTTGTGTACCGCGACGTGCTCACCGCCGAGCCAAGTGCCACGTAGTTCGTCAGCGTGTCATTGAACGAGGCCAGAACTTTGATGCCACCGACCGGCGCGGTGCTGTCGAAGTTCAAATGCCCCCACTCGCAGTCTGATTCGAAGCCCGACGGTTTGAAAACCCGACTCTGAATCAGGCAGGGAATTGCAACGCCGTTGTCGCTTGTCGCCGCCGTATCCCACTGGTAGAGGTTGCCATCTGCACCACCGATGAGAAGCGCTTCAGTCGTCTCCGGTTCGTTGTACTCAACACAGCCAGCAAAGCCGTAGGCGTGAGGTCCGGTCCAGTTAGAACGGTCCGCATCCCAAATGTAAAAGCGCTTTATTCCATCCTTCCCTTGGTAGACGAACCGCAAGTGATGGTCGTACCACGCCATGCGCAGAAGTTCGGGATGCGTCCAATCTACGGCGTCGGCCCTCGTAGACTGCGGATCAAACAGCGGCCATAATTTATCGTCCGTGATGCTCTGGCCCGTTCCTCCACTGCTGATAAATATGCCACTCTTGCCAAGCCATCCCATAAAAGGAATAAAGCTTCCCCCCACTAGCGCCCACGGTGACCCGAGCGATTCTCCGCTTCCGACGTCTTGGGCTGAATAGAAGCCAGCAATGCTCGCAGGGAAAATCTGGAATAGCGACTCGGTTGAGCGCGCCCACGGCGTGCCGCTCCAATATGTTCCGTTTGTGAGGGGGTCGCTCGGCTGGGTCACCTCAAGATTGTTAAGACTTGACCACATGTCCGGCGCACTCGGATTGCACCAGAAAAGGTATCCGGGCTCGTAGATGTTGCCGCATCCAAAAAGGGTTGTCCCTGCGTAGGGTCCCCATATCCGAGGCAGAGGACTGCCGTAAACAATATCGCCGGATTCATTGACGACGGTCACTGGCGTATCGTTGGTCAAGCTCAGTATCGGCGCCGCCGCGATTTCCGCATCCGACTGCGCGTCGATGAATGCCGCCTGCACGGTTCCCCCACCGCTTGTTACTCCGCCACCTGCGATGGTGTTTGCGACCACGAAACTCGTTGGGGTCGGCACCGTCAGGATGGGGAAGAATCCGTCAAACTGGGTTTCAAGTGCGCTCGTATAGCTCACGGTTACCGAGCATCCGTTGATCTCGATGTCTGCTCCCGTACCGGTTCCGGGAATGCAGTAGCAGCCGATTTGGAAGCCGAAGTTAGGAGACTGAAGCTCCTGAAGCGTGGGCAGCACTCGCCACGGTCCGCTCGCGGAGACCGCTGTGGGCGTTCCAGTCCAAGGCGTCCCTCCGTCCGCAACGTTCTGTGGGACTCCACTCACCCCCAAAAGGCTTACGGTATCGGTAAACGCCTCGCTCGTTCCCGCAGTCTGTGCACGCGTGTACGTCACCTTGAGGCCGGTAATCGTCGCGTCACTCGGCAGCGCCTGAAGGCTCGTAAATCCGGTTACCTGTAGGAAAGACGAGGAATTGACTGTGTAATTCGACGCGTACAGCGTGCACGTGGCGTAGAGGGTGGGACTCACCGCATTCTGGGGGTTCACCCAAACGTTTTCCCTAATGACCTGGCTGCCCACGGTTGGCTTCGAGATTCTCTGCCCCGGCGCGCGATTGAGCGGGAAGCCCGAGGGCACTCCAGAGACGAACGCCGTATCGCCCGCGGAAAGCCCGTGAGGACCTTCCGTAGTGTACGTCGCCTGCGTTCCTGCGGCGTTCATTACGACCCCCAGAGGTGCTGGCGCTATCGTGCTCAGTGGGGCGTTTGGCTGGGTTCCCACGAGGTACCAATTCGAGGCCAAAGAGCCGCCTCGGCGCCACCAGCGAATCGTGTTGACCTGCGGGTCGGCCGAAATGCTGCCTGGGAGGAGCGCCACCGCCTGATTGACCGGATATAGCGGCACAGCCATGATGGGCGAAGGATTCGACTCGCTCTTGGTCAGCGAGTTGTACCGCGTTTCCCGCCAGTCGTAGCCCACACCTACCGAGGCGTCGGGGTAGGACTGGCCCTGGAGGTACATATCCTCAACAATGATCGTTGGATCTCCACTGGCCGTCGGATAGACGACGATCTCCCAAGCCTGGATTCCCGACCAGTCGTAATCCCCCTGGCCTGCCCGAGTAAAACTCGATTTCGGGACCGAGATAAGGTTCCAGCCACTCGAAAGCTGGCTAAAGAACGAGGCGTAGTAGTAGTTCGTGGTAAATGCGCTTGAAGTGAGTGTCCCGCCCGAAACGCTTGCGGGATCGACGTCGAAAAGCACTTGAGCGTCCTCGACTTGCGTAACGTCGTCAACGTAAAACCAGAGTTGGACCGTGTCTACAGCCAAGGACGCGTTGTCGTCGATCGTTGTTAGGTCCTCGGAATCGACGGAGGCGATTGAGAGGGTCGCTGCGGTCGCTCCGGTGAGCATAATGCCCACGGTGGCAGTCCCCGACGTCGCCGTGTCGTTAGCGGCAGGCTGAGAATACGTCCAGGCGTTTACCCCCACCGTGCTGGCCACAACGAACGTGCCGTTCCAACTCTCGTCTCCCGCAGGGCCAGTCATCTCGAACGGCAGTCCACCGAAGAACCCGGGCGACGTAGACGCCATCGCAGTGACGATTCCCGAGGCGCGTACCATGCTCGTTGCCGAAACCACGTTGAGTGCCGCCGTCGTTGCCGTGCCCGCCACGATGCCGGCCAGGGAATTGAGGGAGGCGATGGGCTTTGTAAGCGCTCCAATCACCTGCACGGTTGCCTGATCTGGGTCGGGGGTTATGCCCAACTGCCAGACAGTCTTGGCGCTGTTCACCTTGACCATCTTGGCTGAGTCTCCCACGATTAGCCAGGGTTCACCGGTTCCAGAGAGCCGGTAGACCACGAAGGTCAGGGGATTGCCGGAGAAGCCTGTCGCCAGCGTCGTCCATACGGGGTCTCCGGGAGTCCAGCCGTAGAGGGAAGTGCCAGCGCCCACGACGTAAAGCAGCACGGTGCTTGGGTAGGAGGAAACCGGATCCGAAAGTGTCGCGATACTGTGAACCGGACCGCCCCCGATTGGAGGGCCAACAGCTACGGTTCCAGCCCGCGTTGGAAGTTGGCCAGAAATTGAATCGCTGACGTTTTGAAGAGCCGTGAACTCTCCGGGTCGCAGAGCGTCGGGGGCCGCAGAAATATTAACCCCACGGAACTCCGCAACTGGCACATCGAGCGAACTGTACGGAGGGGGCACTAAGCAGCCTCCAACTTGCGGGCTATCCTGAGTTGTGGACGGCCTGTCGGGTCAGGCGTCGTAATCTGATATGTTGCCGTCGTGTGGCCCATCGGGCGCTTACACTTGGGGCACAAAATCGTGTCGAGGAATTTCGAGCCGACTTCCCCATGGTCGTGAATAACGATGGCGTCCTTCTCGCAGCGGTAAATTCTGATGTGCCTGATGCGCGTCATCCCCTCTTCCCCTGTCTGCGGTAGACCGAGCGTGGGGTCACCGCCCGAGGGCCGACCATTCGCGGACCCGTCGGCGGGCGCGTCATATTCGGGACGCCGGTGCGCGGCGCGAAACGGATGCTGCTTATCGGCTGTATGCCACCTGGATCTTTCTCTCTTCCGGTCTCCATAATTTATTCCTAATGCAGATTTTAGTGCTAGAATGAGTCGAGCCGCAGAAGGGTTCGAGCCCTCACTGCGGCTCTTGACCTAATCAGCCTTCGTGGAGGCCGACCATGCCCAACAAAGATTGTACCCCCGAAGAAATCTAGAAAACAATCCCCGAATATCCCGATTACGCAGTCTCCAATCTCGGAAGAATCCAGAGAATAAGAAAAGAAACTCCTACCGGACCAAACGCAGTCGGAAAGATAATCCGGCCTTACATTACGAATTGTGGCTATCTGGTGGTTCAACTTACCTTTGGAGAGAACGGGAAGAGACGGAAAAAACACGTTAGCATCCACAGGATGCTGGCGTCTGCCTTTATCGGTCCTTGCCCCAATGGTTTCGACGTGAATCACAAAAACGGAATAAAGTCCGACAACCGACAGGAGAATATCGAATACGTTACGAAGTCCCAAAACATGAGGCACGCTCTCGCTCTGGGACTCTTGATACCTAAGGGAATGAAGGGCGAGGCGCACTTTAAGGCCAAACTTACCGATGAAGACGTGAGGGCAATACGCATTGGAACCCTCGGCTATCGCAAGACAGCCGAAATTTACGGAGTTGACCGGACAACAATACGTTGCATTCGAATTGGAAGAACTTGGACTCACGTGAGATAGCCGCCCGCGCCCGAGTTCGTTTCCCTACCTGTGTCCGTTGGCATCACGCCCTCGCTTCCGCCGCCCTCAATTCCTCGACCGTGAACGGTGGGACGATTTCAAATTCAAACGTGTATCTTCCCGTGCTCTTGACTTTGATTTTGCGTGTACTCCAGTCGAGTCCCTCAAAGCCAAGTTTAGCCGCGTTCTTCTTCATGGCCTCCATCGCTCTTGCCTGGAGAAGCCTTTCTGCGTCCATCGGCATTTCACCCTCCAACCGCAACGTTGCAACTAGCCCGCACCTTCGATCGGCACCATTCCGGGCATGTACAAAAGTGCCTTGCTCAATGCTACCAAAAGTTCGTACCGTTGGGTGCAATATCTCGCCCTCTGATCGTCCGCCCCCTCACCTTGGAGGCCATAGAGAATGGCCATTGCCCTGTAAAAAACTGCCACCGCGAAGTCCGGCGGGAAACTCAGGGCCACGCCCGTATTCGAAAGCTGGTTTGGCACCGGCGTATAGATGAGGTCGAGTTCTCCCACATCTTGCGGCTGTGGGCTCACGTCAAGCGCAGGTACTGGAGGTAGGGACTCATTCGACGTCCATGGCGTTCCGAGCACCTCTTCCCAGTCCGGCACGGTCGAGTCCAAAGCCAAGGCGTCCTGCACGGGCAACTCGACAACTGCGGTGACGTTTGCGGCGTTATTGTACCACCGGAAGTAGGCTTGGAGGTTCCACGTCCCTGCGAGCGGCGAGGCGAGCGTGACGTTGACTCCCGAAAGTCCATAGTCTGCGCCGATCTCAAGGAGTTGGCCGTTCAGGTAGAGTTCAAGGCTTGCCGTGGGCCAGGGAGCGGCGGGCAACACGAAGTGCTGGTGGTCGCCCAAATCCTTCGGAGCGACGTCGTCGTAATAGATCGGCGGCGCCGACACCCTAAACCAAGTCTGCAAGACCCAATCGCCTTCGGAGTCGAGCGCGTTCTTGAGCAAGACGGTCAACGCCGTAAGCGTGTAATCCCCCGGCCCGCCAGGGTAGAGTATCGGACGAAGCAGTTGGCCGTTCAGAAAGAGTTTGAGGCTCAGCGGCGGATTCGGCAGCGCCGGAAGCGTGAACGTGCGGTGGTCGCCGGAGTCCAGTGGGGTTATGTCGTCGAAGAATATGGCTTGCGAAGCGCCGTCAACACGGAAGTAGGCTTCGAGGTTCCACGTCCCAGCGAGCGGAGTGGTCAGCGTCAGGTTCTTTCCTGAAAGCGCGTAGTCGTTGGGCTCAAGAAGGCTCGTTTGGGGCTCAAGTATCTGGCCGTTCAGGTAGAGTTCGAGGCTTGCGACCGGACTTGGTGCCGTCGGCAGGGTGAAGTGCTGGTGATCGCCAGAGTCTCGCGGCGTGATGTTGTCGTAGAAGGTGAGTCCCCAGAGGTCCAGCGGGTTGCCGTTGAAGGAAATCCAGGCGCGCCGGCGCACGTCCATCATGTCTTGCGGAAGTTGGATGGTTTCTTCTTCCGGCGTGGCCCCAATCCCGTCCAAGGTGTCTCCCTCGAACCCCAGGTGCTCGGCGACAATTCCCGTGTCTCTCTGCAGGTCAAGGCTGGCCTGGTTGACACAATTAACAAGTTGGGAAATCGTAAACTGATTCGTTGCAAGCGACTGCCCGCCGTTATTGGGTTCGAGGATAGCGTCCTGAATCCAACCGAGAAGTTGAGTGTCCAGACAAGCTGGGTACGACGGACTGGGCATCGCCTATTCTCTTTCAACTGCACCGTTGCAGCCACGCCGCCAGTTACGGGCTGGCCACGGTGGCCCTGGCCTCGCTCGAAGCGCCGCTGAGCGTTCCGGTCGAACTAACAGATTTGAGCACATAATAGTAGACTCCACCCGGACTCACCCCGGAGTCCGTGAAGGCTGACCCTGTCAGCGGGCTTGCGTTCAGTGCAGTCGCCGATTCCTTCCCCGGCGCCGTGCCTCGATAAATGTTGTACCCGGCCGCGCCGTTCGCCGCCGTCCAAGTGAGCGAGACAACGTGCGCGCCGATCAAGATGAGCGGCGCGGTAGTAATCGAAAAAATCCCACCGCACTTTGCTGCGATGGAAAAAGAGTAAACGCCGCCATTGCTCAGAGTGCCGGAGAGTTTCCCCGCCGTCGAAAGCGCCAATCCCCCCGGCGCGGTGGATCCTGGCGCGAACGACCAGTTCCAAGGCGTTGCGCATCCAGACATCGAAAAGGCAACGGCATAAGAGCTGAGCGCCGTCGCCTGGGAAAGCGTGGGAGAACTCGTGATGCTCAAAGGCGAAGCGATCGTGACCGTGGTTTGCGCGCGAGCATTCACCACAGAGGCACAGAGGCACAGAGCCAAGATTACACAGAAGTTTGAAATTCGAGATTTGGGATTCATGCTACCTCACCTGCCTATCTGCCGACCTGCCCATCTGCCGCCCTAATGCGGCATGGCTACCAAATTCGTTGGCGGAGGCGTGCTCCCGGGACCTACTAGCGGGTGCGGATACGTGTACGGCAGGTAATAAGGGCTACTTCCCCACGCACCTGCCGTGCAAACGAAAAGCTCTCCCTGTCCGCCGCTGCCGCTTGTGTTCCAGCTTCCCTGGTCGGTCGCCCAGTATCCGACTCCGGTTGTACAGTTCGATGCACGGCTAGCCAGCGTTCCGCTGCACACTCCGGTTGTTTGCGTCCCCGAACAGCCGCTGGTTTGGTAATTGTAGAAGCTGACGTTTTGGACAAGATCGGGGCTTGCGGGGTTGAAGTCGCTCGTGGTGGTAACGCCGTCCAAGCTGTTGAGCCAAGCATAGGCCGGGTCCAGAACTTCATTATCGGAACCAACCGCACTTGTGGATTGCAAGACAGGCTGGCCGTTCGTGTCACTGGAATCCACAATACGCAATCCCGGCCCTCGGCCAAACTGATCCAAGCACCAATTTGTTTTAAGGACTTGGAAGCTGTCGCTGGAAGTCCAAGCGTTCAGCACGCCGCCAGATTCCGTATAAGGCTGAGCGGGAGCCAGCGATGTTATGGTGTTCGCGGTGTTCGCCGTGATGATGCCACCCCAACCTTTTGTTGTGTCCGCGATGCTATAGCCTACCCATTCGCTCGCAGTCCACGGAGTCCCGCTCACGGTCAAAATGCTTGGAGACGTGCTGGTGCCCGGTGTGTAGGATGCCGAAGCCGTTCCGCTGGCATAGACGGTACCGGCATTGCCGTCGAATGGGCCGCGACCGTCGCATTGTTCTGCCGCGTAAGTCGGCCCCCAAGGCGCGTACCCGCTGCTAACACGGTAGGTCACGGGAATGGCCACATTGCTGTAGGGCGGCAAACCCGAAGTCCAATTATCCACCAAGGCATTATTGAACATGAAGCCGGTTCCGCCTCGAATGAAAAACGCTTCAGGGTAATTCCCAGCTCCGCCGTTTGGCTGAGAATCAAAGGTGTTGTTGTAGACCTCCCAAGATCGCGCGCCCCGATAGCGCCCGGTAGTGTCAAGGCCATGGTTTCCCACGAAGGGACACCCCGTGTTAAAACGAAAGACCACCCTACCGCCCCACTCCTCATCAAAACAGCCGGTCGGGAATGTGGCGGGGATATTGTAGGAGAAAGTGTTACTTTCGATGTACCAAGCTGCGGCGGTTCCAAAAGCATCTGCGGTTGACCAGGCCACGTCCCCATAATAGCCACCATAGGGCGAGCCGCCATTCTCTGCCTGCACGAATTGTGGCCGGTCAGTGCCATTCCAAGTCACCGTGTTGTGGTCAGCCACGCCCCACACATCGTTGCCCACCTGGATTCCGGTGATCGTGATGGGATTTATGGTGTTGTTGTCGATGCGCACCTGATGGTTGCTTGTGCCTCCGCTGTTTGCGGAAATACTGATCGTCCCGAGACTTACGCCGCAGTTCGCGGTCGGTTCCTGGTTGATGATGTTGAACCCAGTCACCCTCGCCTCGCCGCCCGAGGGAGTGTGGAGATAGATAAGATCAATCGGCCCGGTGCAGCTTACGCCCCCGTCCCACATGTTGTCCTTGATGTAGCAGGCCCCCTGCACATCGCATTCGAGGGTCAAGTAGACGTTGATAATCAGTCCCGTGTCCGTGCCTTGCACCTTAGTGCCCCAAATCGCGGGACTGCCCGATGAAGCGCACGACGCATGAGGGACAATGATCGTATCGCCGTTGACCGCAACGTGCGTCCCGCCGTTGATGACGGCGTTCACGTCGGCGTAAGAGCAAGAAGCTGCGGTGTAAGTGCCCTGCCCGAAGGCCACCTTTTCAGCCAGCCGGACGATACACAGAAAGAGCAAAGCTCCGTAGCATAACTTTCTCATTTCAAACTCGTTTCCTGAATCAAGGTTTTCTGGAGAGTCGTACCGGTACCTTCGTTGAATTCATCCTCGAAGATCATTGTCGGGTCGCCGGGATCGCAGGCGGCCGTAGCGTCGCTGCAAATGCGAATCCAGTAGACCTGCATGGTCAGAGGATAAGACGCATCTGTCCCACTAGCCGCGGTGTTGACCTCCTCCGAAAGAACCGGATAGACATTCCGAGCATAGTTGGTGGAAAGCGTTACCTCTGGAAAGCCATTGCAGTACCAAGTTATCCCGGAAGAATTCCACACGATCTTGAACTCGTTCGCCTGGGTTGGGTTGAAGTAGTGCGTGCTGTAATTCCAGGCTCCGCTCCACGCTCCGGCACGGTAGAGGTTCGCACCGTCCGTGTCGGGAAGATAATCTGCCACGTCGATTTCAATGGCTGGCGAGAAATTCGCAAGTCCTCCGTAATTACCGGCCGTGTAAGACGCTTGAGTGTAGGTAGCGTCGGCAAGCCAGATGCCGCAGTGCGCGCCTTCGCCAGTGAATTTTGCGAGCGCTCTCACTACCCCATACTCAAACTTGAAAGTCTTGGCGACAACAGCGCCGTCAGTATAAGACTGCGTTTGGCCAGCGTAACTACCCGGCAAACCGGTGTTCGTCCCACCCGCGCAAGCGGAGCTTTGGGGCTTGGCGATGAGATTCAAGGCCCCGCCAAACACGTAGGTGTTGGCCGTCCGCACGCAGTCCAGGTCGCTGTTCTGGTATCCCCACTGGCCTTCGGGAATGATCCAGTTCGTGGTGTCCGGCGTAAACTGCGCATGGGCCGAAGCGCAGAAAAGTAACGCCGCGAGAATGAAAGACTTTCTCATTAGTTCGTCCCCTGCACCCAGGACTCGACTAGTTCGTCGTAGTAGTTCGTCGAGCCTTCGCCGCCGCCAACGAAAAGATACAGATATCCGCCTCTGCCACCCGTGCTGAGGTACCCGCTGGCGATTGCGACTGAATAAAGCTGGTTCCACTTAATGCCAGTCCACGAGTACCAGTAAGTTAAGTTTGTGCCCGTGTTGACCACCTTGAGCCACCAGTAGGGGCGATAGGCCGGTGCCGAGGCGGTTGCGAGAGTTGCTGCAAATGTTTGAATGTTGGAATTATCCTGCACGACGAAGTGGTTCGCACTGCCATCGTAATAAATCCACTCAAGCGCCGTGCCGTCAGTCCAGCCAATCCCAGCATTGGTGCCCGATTCGTTGGTCACCAGAATCGTGATCGAGTAGGGAGTACTTGGCACGCTGGTGCTTCGTGCGCCCTCACTGGCTCCAGAATTCGCGAGGTAAACCCCAGTCGCCACATTGGTGAGCGACGAGCCGTTCATGGCGGTGACTATCCCCGTCGAAGTCGTGGTTGGAACGGCCGACATGATGGCGCCAAACATGCCGACTGACGGAGAAATACCAGACCAGCAGGCAATACATTTCCACGCGGTGCAGGCTCCTCCAGATGCCGTTTGGCATTGCAGAACCTCCGCCGTTGAGCCGCCGCCCGTCGAGAGATCGCCGCATGTCTGGCCATCACTGACGATGGCAACTGAAGAACCCGCGACCACGCTGTAGCCATTCCCAGTGGTAAAGTTCCCCAGGTCCGCGATGACCGTAGGCGAAACGTTGAGAAGCGATGCCCCACTTCCGCCCGTCGAGAGTTGGCCGGTCGCCGCTACCTGCCCGTGCGTTCCGTCCGACACCATCGCCACGCCCGCTGTGGTGCCAGGGTCGCCGCTCGTGGCCGACCCGGTTTCCGAGCCGTAGGGAGTCAAGCTTGGGGACCAAGCCGTGCACGGAGTCCCTAAGCAAGCCGTCACACCTGGGGTGGCGGGCCACGTCATACTGCCTCCACTGGTCGATGTGGCGGGCCACGTCATACTGCCTCCACTGGTCGATGTGGCGGGATACAAGACGTCCCACTGCGCGGTTTCGGTTTGGTCAAGATAGATGAAAGCATGTCGGCCAGAGGCTAAAATGAAGGTTGAGGCCAGCGCACCGCCATTCACTGAGAAGTTATAGCTTCCATCTGCGGTAAAGCTGGCTACGGGTGGCGTGTTCGTTCCGTCAAACGTGCTTGCAACCTCAAACGCGCAGCCCGTGTTGCTCAGGCTCGCTGGCGTGCCGAGCGCAACCGCGATCGACGCGGACGTTTTGTAGTTGATGGTCCCGGCGGCGCAGTCGGAGGCAACGATCGTGTCCGTCGATCCCGTGACCTCGCGAGCCGTGAGGCCAATCTGTACGGGCTGCGGAGCGGTCGCGGCTGCGGTCGAATTGATGTGCATCTCCGCGAACTTCCCGATGGTTGCGGGAGGGGTGTCGGACGTTCCGGTTGTCGTGCTTGTCGCGTAGGCCACCCCGTAGTGCGTCATCGCGCTGAAGCCGGACGAGCCCCCACCAGGAGCCACGCAGTCTGAGGCTTGAGGGGTATAGACGTTGCCGGGGGTAGAGCACCCCGTCAGGGAAGCAACAAGCGTATTGATCTGGGCCGCAGTAGGCAGAGGGAGATTGGTCAGAAGCGCTGCGCTTACCGCAGGTAACTGGGCACTTGAGTTAAGCTGCACAAGATCATTTGCTGACGTTCCGACCGCGTAAGACGTTCCCCATGCGGACCCGGTGGAGTTTGCCACTCCGGCACCTGGGTAAACCATGCTGCCGCCGCTACAGGTGACGCCGAGGATGTTCGTCCCGTTGTATCCAAGGCACTGGCCAGAAGATGGCGGAGTTCCGCTATTCGCGATGCTGGTCGCGCCAAACTTGAGTCCAAGCGAATTGCTGGCTACGGTTGCGTTGGCCGCTGTGCCCGAGTAACTTCCTCCGGTGATCTCGAATTTCTGGACTCCTCCAGACGGATTCGATGGGGTTATGGTGAGGCCGACCGAATTCGCTGTGCTCGTCAGAAAATTCAAGAGCGATTGCGAACTGTTGTCCGTACTGTTGGTTTGGACTTCAAGCGATCCGCCACCACCACCGGCGCCGCTCGTGACAATCCAGTTTGTGCCGTTGCAGTAGAGCAGCACATGATAAGTTCCGCCTCCGGCCGTTACGGTTGAACCCTGCGTGTTGACAAGCGAATCTATGATCGACCTTGGAGAACCCTCGGTGCCGAGTGTGCCGGCGGTGCAGGCCGGTAATTCGTAGAACTGCACCGGCAGGATGTCCAGAGCGGTCAGCTTGAGCGTGCCTGGAATGTCGGTCGCGTAAAGATTGCGGAAGGACGGTGGGCCGGTTGTTGGCCAGGAGGCCGTAGGCGAGAATGCAAAAATCGCTACGTCTTGGCCGCTGGATAAGCCATTGACCTGCGAAGACGACCACTGTAGGCTTCGACTCCCCACCGCTGATTGATAACTTCCAGACCAGCCCCAGGCGACGGTTTGGCCTCCCCCGGCAACCCTCTGATACCCGAAATTCGACCAGTCTCCCGAATTCTGGGACAACGCCAGGGGCGCGAAGGCTTCGCCACTCTCATTGAACCCTATTCCGATAAGAAGATCTCCAGCCGCGAGCGTCGTAGCGCTTGCCGTGGCCGTATCGCTCTGGTATCCACCGCTGCCTTGGCCAAAAACGTCAAATGCGGCAACGTTGTAGGTTTGGAAAACACCCAAACCGTACGTCGTCGATCCCGAAAGACCGGACACCGTTATGGTATCGCTCCCGCTTGAAGTGGCCGTAGCGATCACGAATTGAACGCTCATGTACCCTGAAGATTGGCGGCTGCCAATAAAGGCGAAAGTGCTGCCCAGCGTGTCGCCGACTTGAGTTGCGGCCGTTATGCAGTTCGAGCCGCTCACGGGGTAGGTATTACAGGCAATCGCGGCAAGGAGTTGCTGGCCCGACGTTATCGACAAGGCTCGACTCGTCGCCATGCTGGTAGAGGCGGGCGAGTACCCGAAGGCTTGGTCGAGAATCGGTGGCGCGAGGACGCCCAAAAGGGGAGGGCCTGCGCAAACGTAGCTATCTTGGACGAAGCCTCCGTTCGTGTTGCACGCTCCTCCGCCTGACGAGACCTGCGTTAAGGGAACCCAATGAGTTCCGTTCCACACGCATTCCGTTGGGTACTCCAAGAGGAGCCCACCACCGATCGTGCAGTCCCCTGGAGCGTCCGCGTCGATGACGAGGTAGACTGTTTGGGCGGTTGTGGCCCCAAAGTCCCCTGGAGCGGGGAGGTTCGCTACCGTACTGCCCATGTAGATTTGGTAGGGCTTGATCTTGTTCTGGGCGTGCGCGACGGGTGCCGCGAAGAGAGTTAAGAGCGCGATGAAGGCGAAGAGTTTTCTCATGGTTCCTTTGCTAACGCGTGCCAATTCCAACGGGTATGCCGCTCCGTTCACTAACCCGCCGCGGCGCGTAGTTCCGGGCGAAGTCCGCGCCGATTTGCTGCTTGAAAATGCTCAGGTTCAAGAGGTAAGAGTTTCGGTTTGCCAAAAGCTGGTAGTAGCTCTTAAGCAGCGGGAACGTTCTTTGGAAGAACACCCCGCCCCTTTTCATCGCGAGGCGGTGTTGTGCGTACCCGAGCACCCCCACGATCTCAGTCGTGTCAAGGTTGATGAAGTCTCCGGGGTTCGCCAACTGCGGTGCATTCGTGACCACGTCGAATGTCAACGAATTCCCGCCCTCCGCGTCGGCTGGATTGAGAATTATCCAGTTGACCCCTGCCGGAGCCACAAACTGCGGCGTATCCGGCGCCCCAGGAGTATCCGTCGTCTGCGCCTGCCAGCCGGGGTAACTCATGTCGAGATCCGAGAACGAAGTCCATCCCAAAGGCTGCGAGCCGTTGAATGCCACCCGGATAGTCTGAAGGACTTGGCAGAGACCCGCGAACTGAAGCTGAGGCAGCAGCGGCACGTTGTAGAAGCAGCGGTTGGGGACCGTGGTGACGACGTAGCGCTTGCGCCAACGGCCGGTCGCCAACTGCATCAGGGATAGGGCCTCGTTGAAGCTCTGAGTGTATTCCTCTTGGCTCCAGAATTTCGGATTGTCGCAACGGGCCTGTTCAAGCGTCGTGAGTTCGGCTAAGGTGACCTGCTGGTAACTCAATTTTCAGCCTCTCGGTGAACTCCGCTTCTTCCCCGGTCTCTCTAGGCCCCTCTTCCGAGCCGTGGCATAGAAAACGCGCTTCCCGCCCTCGTCTCCGTACCGAGCCTGCATGTCCCGCATCACTTTGCGACCCTTGCCCTTGTAATAGGCCTGAATTGGCACGGCAAAATCCCTCCAACTGCAATATTTCAGTCACTCGGGCAGCATCCTAGCACAAAATGAGGGCGCGGAGGCTAAAAGACCTTGATTCGTGGAGGCATATATGCGGATAATATATGGAAGGAGTTTATAAATGACCCTCGAAATTGCTTTACTCGCCCTCGGCGTCTTTTTGCTCATCGGCGGCTGGCAGGCGTGGA
>Ga0187857_10002802_pt1 | contig 15003 bp, 14 predicted proteins | sample June2016WEW_8_10_FD_132984 | JGI IMG/M metagenome (GOLD analysis project Ga0187857, IMG submission 132984) | Peatland microbial communities from SPRUCE experiment site at the Marcell Experimental Forest, Minnesota, USA - June2016WEW_8_100 | ecosystem: Environmental > Terrestrial > Soil >...
ATCCTGGACAGGGTCATCGGGGCGTCCCCCTCATTGGAGGCCTCCAAGAGGTAGTCGTCCCTGAGCTTCACCGGCCTCTTCTTCATGTTCCTATGCTCTATGAAGCCCTTCACGGACGACAGGACGAAGAAGGAATTCAGCACGGCAGGAATCAGGGCCACGATGCCCACGATTTCCATGCTCCCTGTTATGACTATGGCGCAGTAGGCCGCACCCATGGCCAGGCTGCCGCAGTCACCGGGGAAGATCTTAGAGGGATTCCTGTGGAAGACGAAGAACCCCGCCAGCGTGAATATGTAGGCGAGGGTAACTGCCACCATGACCCAGTCTCCCGTGATGACGAACGCCACCAGGAGAGGGGTTGACGCAAGGGCCGAGAAGCCCGTGACGAGGCCGTTGTAGACGTCGATCATGTTGAACGCGTTCCCCGTTACGGGCATGGAGACGAAAACCAGCACGGGGTAAATGATGGTGAGCCGGAGTGCACCCATGAATGGCAGGACCGGATGCGAATCGTAGGTGCCCAGGAGGAGGATGGGCAACGCTGCCAGGAAAAGGAGAACCACCTTCGCACGGCCTCCAAGGATCCCCAGGTCGTCCAGAAGGCCGATGAGCCCTGCGATGAAGGCTACAAGCACGATCGTTATGGCGCGAAGATCGCCCGAAAGGAGGAAGATGGCCCCCCCTGCGACGCCCAAGGAGACGAGGAGCGCCGGGCCTCCCGGACGCGGAACCATAGGCCGACCCTCCTTGTGGGCGTCGGGCACCTCCATGCTCCGGTTTCGGAGGTAGCCCACCAGGAGTCTGGTGGCAAAATATGAGACCGGCAGTGCGACGAATGACGCCACGATCTCAGCCCACAAACGCCCTATAGCGCCCCTGAAGCCGTGCCTTCGACCATACTATAAAACCTTCGCCGCCACGAGTCTTGCTAGGTTTAAATATAGACTCCTCCGGTAGATGCGCAGATTACTTTGAAGCTGAAAGAGCTCAGACCCGACTCGCGGAGAGTCTTCGTCGACGTTACCGTCAAAGAAACCTCATCCCCACGCGAAGTTTCGCTCAAGACAGGCGAAAGGGCCACGGTCGCCGATATCACCGTCGAGGACGATTCGGGGACGACCACCCTTACCCTCTGGAACGAACTCGCCACCAAGGTGAAGGTAGGCAACAAGCTGAAGATAGAGAACGGTTACGTGAGCACCTTCCGCGGTGAGATGAGGCTCAACGTTGGGAAGTACGGGAAGCTCACGATTGAAGAATAATCACTTCGACAAACTTTAAAAGCGGACCTCTTCAAGCTTCGGAATGCTGACCGCCCATGCCACAGATTGCAAGGATAAAGCTCGTTTCTACATCTCTAGAGGACCTTGAAAGGGTCAGCAAAGACATCAAGGACTTGGGCGAGAAGACGGGCATCAATGTCAAGGGGCCCGTGCCGCTTCCTACCAAGAAGCTCAGAATCGTCACGCGCAAGGCTCCGTCTGGACAGGGTACACATACCTTCGACAAATGGGACCTCAAGATCCACCGGAGGCTCATCGACATCGATGCCAACGAGCGCACCATCGCCCAGCTGACGCGGCTGAGGATACCGGATACCGTCAACATAGAGATCAAGCTCAGGACCAAGTAGTCGGCGCCCGACCGCTGGTTGACAAACTATATATTTACAGCCATAAACATGGGCTGCGGTAAGGTGTCATTTGATGCTGTTACCAATGCAGTCCATTCTCGGCATTACGTTCGACAACACTGCTGTCTTCTGGCTCGCCCCCGCCTCGGGCCTACTGGCCATCCTCGTTTCCCTCTTCCTGATGAGGAAGATAGGCAGGATGGACCAGGGAGCTCCGAAGGCCGTCGAGGTGTCCTCCGCCATAAGGGTGGGCGCCTACGCCTTCCTTAAGAGGCAGTACACCACCATCAGCGTTATCGCGGCGATCATCTTCGTGTTGATGGCCGTCGCGCCCAATCTGGGTCTTGGCACGGCGGTGGCCTTTCTGGTAGGAGCCGTCGCCTCCCTAGTGGCCGGTTACATCGCCATGGATAATGCCACCAAGGCGAACTTGCGGACCGTGGCTGCCGCGAAGGTCAGCGCCGAATCGGCCCTCAAGACGGCCTTCTACGGCGGCGCCACTATGGGCTTCGCGGTGGTCGGTCTGTCCCTCATGGGGGTCAGCGTCCTCTTCCTGTTCTACAACGGCTACAACGCCCTCTTTGGGACCTTGACCGTCGCTGAAGCCTCCTCCCTCGGCCGGAACGCCGCCAGCGGCATCGTGGGGATGGGGTTTGGAGCCTCCCTCATAGCGCTCTTCGCCCAGCTGGGCGGCGGCATCTACACTAAGGCGGCCGATGTTGGTGCTGACCTGGTCGGCAAGGTGGAGGTCGGCATCCCCGAAGATGACCCTCGCAACCCCGCTGTGATAGCCGACCTTGTCGGCGACAACGTCGGTGACTCCGCGGGCAGGGGCGCGGACCTCTTCGAGTCCGCCACGGGCGAAAACATCGGAGGCATGATAATCGGCGGCCTGATCAGCGTTGCAACTGGAAACCTGATCTTCCTAATATTCCCGCTCATAGCCCGCGCCCTCGGCATCTTCGCCACCTTTGTGGGGATGCCCTTCGTGAAGCTGAGCGAGGCCGAGGCGAAGAACCCCATGAAGGGGCTGAGGAAGGGCCTCACGGTCACGACCATTGTCGCCGCAGCACTATTCTTCTTCGCCACCGACATCCTGTTCGGAGCGAGCAATGGCTCAATCTATCTGTACTTCGCACTGCTGTCCGGACTTATCGCCAGCGTCCTGATTGACTTCATCACGGACTACTATACGGGTCGCGACAGATCCCCGGTGAGGAGGATCGCCAACGCCAGCCAGACCGGCGCAGCCACCAACATCATCACCGGCCTCTCCGTAGGGTTGGAGACCACGGCCTTGCCAGTGATATCACTGGGAGGGGCCCTGTTGGTCTCCTACTACTTCGGGACCCTCTTTGGTGAAGCCAACGCCAAGATAGGCGCGTTCATGGGTGGCATCTACGGCACGGCTCTGGCGGCCATGGGCATGCTCGCGGTGATGGGCATGGTCCTCGCCTTGGACGGCTTCGGACCCATCGCCGACAACGCCGCGGGGATCGCCGAGATGTCGGGCGAGAAGGGCGCAGAGGAGACGATGGAGGCCCTCGACGCCGTGGGCAACACGAAGAAGGCCTTGACCAAGGGCTTCGCCCTCGGTTCGGCGCTGCTCGCCTCGCAGCTGCTCTTTCAGGCGTACGTTCAACAGGCGACCACCTACTACCACGTGACCTCATTTGTCGTAGACATCTCCAACCCGGCCGTCCTGGTTGCCGGCTTCATCGGCGCCATGCTCCCATTCTTCTTCTCCTCGCAGGCGATAGCGGCGGTCGGAAAAGCCGCCTCTCTGATGGTCGAGGAAGTGAGGAGGCAGTTTAGGGAGATGCCGGGAATCCTCGAAGGCACCACCAAGCCTGACTACGGCAAGGCCGTCGACATCAGCACAAAGGCAGCGCTTCGCGAAATGGTCCTGCCTGGATTGGTGGCGGTCATCGTGCCAATCGTGATAGGAGTGCTTATGGGCATCGAAGCAGTCGGCGCCCTTGTGATTGGAACTACACTGACGGCCATCCCTCTGGCCCTCTTCATGAACACCGGGGGAGGCGCATGGGACAATGCGAAAAAGTACATCGAGGCGGGCCACCTGGGCGGCAAGCGCTCGCCTGCCCATCAGGCGGCGGTCGTAGGCGACACCGTGGGAGACCCCCTGAAAGACACTGCCGGCCCGTCACTCCACGTGCTCATCAAACTGCTCAACACGCTGTCCATTGTCTTCATACCGCTGTTCGTCAACCTGCTCCACCTTGTTCACTGAACGGACGCGGACGCCTCCCGGCAACGCACATTAGGTGGACTTGCCGTGGGTGAGGAGTAATATGCTGCCGGAGGTCCTAGCAGTCTTCATCATCGGAATCTTCGTAGGCCAGGCCTTAAGATGGAGGAAGCAGAGGTTCCACCTCTTCACTTTGTCCGCCGTGGTCGCTTCGGCGCTGCTCTTCACATTGGGCCTCAGCATCGGCCTTGAGAAAGAGACCCTCCTTCACATCCTTCCCGAAGCAGCGGGGACTTCTCTGCTCTTGGGCGCTACGTCTGCCGTTACGAGCGCCTTAGTGACCTTCCTAATCAGGGGGAGGAAGAGGGATTGAAGAGGGAGCTTATGATGCCGATACTTCTGGTCGGCTCCCTACTGGCAGGTCTCGCCCTTTCGTCTGTCGACTTGAAGGGGCTCACCTCCAACGACGCGTCGACGGCCGTGGATGCGCTGCTGATGGCATTCGTCTTCATCGTCTCGGTAGACGTCGGCGCCGGTCTTGACAAGAAGATGATTTCGTCGTTAGGGAAGGATGCCTTGCTGCTATCTGCTGGCACTGTCGTGGGTAGCCTTCTGGTAGGTCTCGCCTTTTCGCTCGTGCCTTCGCTTGGCCTCAAGGGAGCCCTGGCTGCCTCGCTGGGCATGGGCTGGTACACCCTCGACGGGCCTCTGGTCGCTTCCGCAATCGGAGCCCTCGCCGGTGCAATTGGGTTTCTGTCCAACTTTTTCAGAGAACTGTTCACCTTCCTCGCCTACCCACTCTTCAGGAGAAGGCTTGGTGGCAGGAGCTCCATATCCCTTGGCGGGGCCACGACCATGGACACCACCCTGACCGTCATCTCGGCCGTAGGAGGCCAGGACGTGGAAGCCCTGAGCTTCCTTCATGGCGTGATCATCACGCTCATGGTGCCCTTTCTCGTTACCCTCGCTCTGACCGTCATCCCGTGAACGTCGCATCCGAATTAACGCCCCGAGAGTTCGTCAAGTCAAGCGAGCATGACGACTGTGCGGTACGGCGTCAGCCTCATCGGCCTTGGGATTCCATCACGGGGACCTTCACAGGCGTGGACCGCTCATCGCCGAGAGGCTGGGGAGGAGAGCTGAACCGAGGAAAAGAGATGGGACCAGTCGCGCCGCTGACTTGATAATGGATGCCTTTTGAAGGACGGACGCCCTGCCCAAGCGCGAAGAGGCTCAGCCGCTGGTGAGCATGTATTCCTTTATTGCGCTGCTCTCAAGGTCTATGATGGCTCCCTTGAGCGTTCCAGCGACGTAGTCGCTGCCCGGGCTTACGCACAGGGTCCGGCCGATCCGTATGAAACCCCTCACCTCATGAACGTGGCCGTGAAGCCCCAGCATGGGCTGGTACTTCTCGATGGACCTTCGTACGGCCGTGCTCCCGATGTTGGTCATCTTAAGCTGTCCGAGCCCCTCTCGCTCATACCTCAGCTCCGAGTTCACGACCGGGGCCTTGTCGAGCTCGGTGCCGTGCGGGGGAACGTGAAGGTTGAATATGCTCTTCGACGGCTCCTTCAGTTGGCTCGCAACTCCATCTATCATCTTGAAAAGCTCGTCCTCTGGAACCTCTCGAGGGGACTTCCAGGGCGTTGGGTTCGCGTAGCCAACAGTGATCATCTCGTTCCCGCTTTCGAGCTCTACCACCTTGGCCTCCGGGTTGAAAACGTTCTCCGAGTCCTGCAGCAACTCGTCCAGCTCCAGGCGATCGTCGTTGCCGGGGGAGATGTAACACTTGACTCCTGTCCCCTTGAGCCTCTCTTGGGCCAGGGAGATCCAAGACCGCAAGACCTCCTTCATGGTCTTTAGGAACAGCGCGTCCAGCTTGGCTTTGTCTTTCTCCAGCTCCGCAAGCTCCGCCTCCGTCGCCATGAAGTAATAGCGGCCGCTGTTCCTGAGCGTCTTGATGTAGGTGGGGAGCTCCTCCTTTTTGACGACGACCTCTTCTCCCTCGAAGGAGAGGCGGAACCTCCCGTCAGGCCGCTCGACGATGGGCACGAGTGCCTTGCCGGTGATGTCTCCGCCCAGGATGAGCGCGTTGGCATCGTAGAACTTTGCGGCGTTGATGAACTTCCTAAAGCAGCTCTCCGAGCCGTGAACATCGCTCGCAAAAAAGATGCGTGTTTTCACAGGGTCTCAGTCAGGCGGAATCTCTTTATAAGCTAAGTCTATGTTAATGCCCTTGTTCTTGTGGTAGCTCTTCGATGCCAGGTATATCACTATGCCCAGCACGAAAGAAGCGATGACGTAGATGTACGCGAACTCGTAGCCCGGTATGCCCAACGCTGTTGCCGATGTGCCCCATATCGTGGGGTTGGTAAGGAACTGGTAGACGATGAATGCGAATACGATGGCCATCAGCCCTCCCGATAGCGACAGAATACCCTTCGAAGTCCCCTTCTCGTTCCTGAAGGCGTGAATGACTGCCGCGATTCCGACGAAGAAGAAGTAGATCATCGAAGCGATTACCGCCGCGTAGAGCGACTGGAAGCCTCCGTAGAGTACCGCGCCTGCCGCGACCAAGCCTACCGTGACCACCAATTCCAAGAGGAGCGTAACGACGGGAGAGCCGTACCTGGGACTGATCGTAGCCAACCTCTCAGGGAGGAACCTGTCGAACGCCTGCGCGAAGATGTACCTTGAAGTGACGATGATTCCGTATGCGAGCACGGCCAGGGTCCACAGAACCCAACCTATGCCCAGGAACCAGGCCACGTAGGTGTTATTCACCGCGCCCATGGCGAGGGTCCAGAAGTTGAACGAGTAGGTGTACACCAGCGTCGGGTTCGAAAGGGCGGCCGTCACGAACTGGAAGCCGCCTGCGTAGTACATCGCGCCGAAGGCAGTGGTGACGAGTATCATCACCAAGAATGAGGCGATAGGAACGTTCCACTTGATTGCGCGGGTTCCCTTGATTTCAGACGCGACTGCGGGGCCGGCGTTGAGCCATGGGTAGACGAAGATTGCGAAGAATGGCAGAAGGAATAGGGACCCAGCCCAGTTGAAGGTGGAGCCCGTGTAGCTGGACGCCACGGCGTTATAACTGATCGTAGGGTCGTTGACGGCGCTGGAGAGTCCGTTCATGTAGTTCGCGACGCCGGTCTGGCCGGCGCTGACGAGGGCGAGTATCCCCACCACCATCGCGACCACGCCCACGAGAGCGAGAACGGAGACGAGCCTGTAGCCGTACTTGGGTTTGAAGATGTTGATTCCTATCAGGATGGCGAATATCAGCGCTCCCACTACGAGTTGTACGTATGGCGTCGAACCGGCGAGGTCTCCGGGCAGTGCGAGGCCTAAGGAGAAAGAGCTAGACGGATAGAAGAATAGGCCAACGGAACCAATTGCGAATATTGCTGAAAGGGCGATTAGGGCCAGATATGCCATGGTCTCGACCGTGTAGCCCATGAACGACAGTGCGCTTCCGAAGAGGCCGCCGTACGTCCTCGACACCCAGATGTAGTCCCCCCCTGTGCGTGAAACCCTCCTCGTCATCATAGTGTAGACGACTATTTCGGGTATGGATAGGATGAACGCTATGAGTGAGGCACCTACCAGGTTGACGCCGGATACGGAAGAAGGAAGAGCCACCATGGTGAAGCCGATGGTCGCAAGGGCCGCTCCGGCAGACATGTTGCTTACGTTTAGAGCTATTGCGTCGAACATGGATACGTTCTTGACTAGACCTGTGCTTTCTCTGACGAAAACGGATGACCGTTCTTTCTCGGTCATAACATGGAGTCGTGTTAGCGCCGATTTAAGCCTTTACTGGTGGGAGCAATCTGCAGTCTAAGTTCGAAAATCGTCGCACTTTGATGCCAACAAGCCTTCAGCTCCGACTTGGATCGATTGCTTCACGAGGAACTTCGGACTTGCTCCCTGCGGTTCATGCCAAATGGGCTACAGGGCGTAGCGGGGTACCGGTTTTATCACGGACGCAAAGGTCGCTTATGCCGACCCCGCCAGCAACCCACATATATGCTCGCATCGCACAGGACACAACGTAAGGCTGCCTTGACGTCACCAGAAAGGGTTCGCGTCTACTTTGGGCCGGGCGGAGAGACGTTCGAAGCCGAAAGGGAGCCACGCAGCATGGTCGACGTCGAAAAGCTGCGCGAGGAACTGAAGATCCCCTCCTACGTGGACCTCAAGCCGACGGTGATGCGCAGGGCCATCGTGGCCCTCTGGGCCGCGACCACGGCACCGTCGACCTTCGGGAAAACTCGGGATAGAAGGAAGCTGGACTCCCCCCTACAGCCTCTTCTGATGGGCGGCGCCGCCGTCAAGGTCCTGAGCGCCAGCGCCAACGAAGTGGGAGGCCCCATGAACCGCAAGATCCACGACCTTGACTTCATCCTGCCCAAGAGCCAGGCCGGGAAGTTCGTGCAGGTGCTCTCTTGCCTGGAGGCCGTCGCTGGCTCCGAGTACATGCACTTCCTCACCTCGAACGACAGGAGGTTCAACGCCCTGCGAGCGGGCGAGAGGTACAGGGCAAGGGGCATCGACTGGGGCGAGGACGGACAGCCCTCGCCCAGCGTAGTTGACATACTCGTTGACAGGATAGAAATGCGCCACCGCATCAACGTACGAGAGGAGTTCGCCCTCTCGGAGAGGAACTTCCACACGATTGGGATGGAGAAGCTCATCATATCGAAATGTCAGCTGATCAACGAATACGACCCCAAGGTCGTCAGCCTTCCGCAGAGCGCAGCTTGCAGGATCCTCCGGTATCCGCCCTACAGAAAGGACAGGACCATCCTCGGTATGGAGGAGAAGGACATGCTGGATGTCTCCGCGCTCTTCATTGACGGAGGAGAGGACGGCCGGTTGGACATCGGGAGGCTGAGGCGGGCGCTGGACGACCGGAAGTTGCTTCTCACCGTCCGGTTGAACTTGGAGAACCTCGTTTCGGCGGAAAACTGGATGAAGACCAGGGGCCTCAACGGACATCAGATATCGCGCGTTCACGAAACGGGCAGGCGTATCCTTTCTGCGCTCCCCGTCGTTGACCAGGCCTGGTCCAAGCCCTGGTGGAACACCAACGTGGAAACACCTCTTGTAACCTGACACGCCCAGGCTTCCGACGACCAGGCTCCATGCATTCGTAGCATGGAGGCGTGGATGGAGATCGCTGTACTCGCAAGAAGCGCCGGGAGAGGGATTTGAACGCCATTTTACTAGTAAGAGGACTTTGAGTATGAGAAAAAAAGATGAACCTCAAAGCTTCGCATGTTTTCCAGCGATCAGCGCTTTTTCCAAGTCTTGCAAGCTGAAGTTGTATCGCGGCCCTTTCAGTATGATCTTGGACCTTTTAGATCCGGACCCTGGGCGTGCAAGGTAATTGAACGCCAAGCCCCTCGAGAGCAACTTCGAGTTCTCAGTCGCCCTTGTCAGGTCCAGAAAGAGTATGTCAGGGCTTACAGTGAGCCAGAGTTCTTGATTGGATGCGATGCTGTAGCCTAGGAATTCGCGCGGGCGCGGCCTTGAGCGCACGATGTCCAATTGCCGGCCGAGCGCGGCCCCAGTCAAGGATATCGCAAACTGCTTGGTCGGAGAGATCTGCTACGATCTGTTGGTATTGATGTGCTTGTCCATTTCTGATGAGATCAAAGATAGCCCATAAAAGCTCGTCTCCTTTCGTGCTTCGGTAGGGCAAATCAAACTCGTCAAAGTCTGCGCAGAACCCAGGTAGCCTAGTGAAGCATTTCGGCTCAATCTTATGGAGTTCCGAAGAGAAATCAGAAATGGCTGAACTTGCAGCATCACCCCAGCAGAGTCTTGAAGCAAATTCAAGGATGCACATGGCTTGCCGTGCGAACATGAAATTTCCCCTTGATTTGGCGGATGGATTCCAGGCGACCGAATTCCAAGCGTCTTCGAAATCTCCCGCCATGAAGCTGTACAGGGTTTCGGGAGGGAGGTTTAGACTCACATCAAATCATGTGAGAGAGAAGTATTTATTGTCAAGACAGCCAGTCTTGGACACCGAGCGATTCCAATGGATGGCTCATACTTCATTATCGGTCCAAATAGTAATGCAAGTGATTCAGCGGTGGACTGCCCGAGTATTGGAAGAGCCGGAGTCGTGGCGCAGTATCAGTTACACGTACATCAACTCGTGTCCTGATATACACCTCCCGATTAGTATAGTGATCCAGAGCACCGGAGACAATCCTGTAATGATACTCCAATACTGCGCGAAGTTCAATCCGACGCTCATCAGGAATAAGATCGGCTGAAAGATCTTTTCAAGGTGCCTTGGAAGAGAGAAAGGTATATCACGTAGGATTAAACCCCCTAAAACGAATATGGCCACGAGGAAGCGAAGGTCTCAAGTCGTTCCAGTCTATGAGAAATTAGAGCCCGGGTCATGTTACATCATAAGCAAGAGTAAGAAAGATCTGTTGGTAGCATGCAATCGGGAAGGCAATGTGGAAGTCAAGAGAGTTCCTATACCGAAGAGAAGCGCCGAAGAAAGGCGCATGAATGAATGAAGTCGCTCTTCGACACAATGCTCTATGTATCTTGGCACACCTCAGGCAGGCTACCTGAGAAGTGGCAACGCGCTTGGGACGAATGTGCATACAACGGGACGCTGCTAATCAACGAGCTTTTGATTTCGGAGATTTACAACCAGTTGGCAAGAACAGTAGGCTACGAGAGCGCTCAAAATTGCATTATGAAAATTAAGAGTCTAAAGGGAATTAAGATGTTTCCGATAGATGAAGATGACAATCTGGCTATGGATGCGGGCCGGATACGGCTAATAGCAAAGCAGCATAAGTTGAATATCTCCCTAGTAGACTCCTACCTTATTTCGATTTCAAGGAAGACAGGCGCTAGGATTCACACGACCGACCACGTGATCAGAGACTTGGCCCGAGTAGTAAAGTGTGAAATGAACTACCTTCCATTAGCTGAAATCGGCGAGTAATATGGGACACCTTTCTGCACGGGGTACTGTAAAGTCTTCGGTTGACGGGGCGAGGTACCTGATTCTTCAGCAAGCGACAACTTGACAGCGCCCACAAAACTACTTATTATCTCGCCGCACCCCGTGGGGCCAAGGTCCCTCGCACCGACCTCCTTTTTTTCGGAAACGCGCCTAAAGCTTTTTCCCAGTATTTACTGGTATTCACTTAATACATATTCTAAGAACACCGTTCCATGCCATGCAAAGAACCATATTGACAATGGCGGTTCTTCTCGTTCTTCTGCTTTCTCCATTGATATCCGTCAAGGCGAACGGCGAAACCATCGGCACTCCGGAACAACCAAGCGAGGCCATCACGATCAGGCAGGCGACCGCCGAAGCGTCATCGACTTTCAACGCCGCCGAGGCCATCGACACCGTCACCAAGGACGCAGTCTTCGGCACGGCGACGAACCAGCTGCAGTGGTCTCTAGCCAACTTTGGGTACGACTGGCAACTCGATAACGGTGCACCAAGAATCACGGACGTCGAATTGTTCTTCCTCCTTTCGAATCAGACCGGGCCGGTAGGCTGGCTCGTCGCGACCGTGACGCCTAACCTTGAGAACCTGCTTTCGTTATCGTCCGAAGGAGCGGTGTATCATTACACGGTGAACTTCAACTACAGCTGGGCTGGCTACGAGTTCTACAACTCAAAGATCCCCGGCAAGACTCCCATCTATGAATCAACCCAAAGCTGGACCATACCCTCCGTCTCTCAGCCCTGGTCAGGCGCCTGCTCGAGCTTCGTCTGCGACTACTCGGTGTGGGCCGGCTTGACCGACCAGGAGGGCGGTGGCACGTCCGGTCAGAGCGGCTACGGCATCGTGCAAGCAGGATTCGATTCATGCATAGGCAGCACCTATTGGGTGGGCCTGGCATGCAACGGGCAGTCATTCGATGGATGGTTCGAGGTCTTTCCAGCCATCACACAATTCCCCATCAACTTCAACGCCAATTCAGGGGACTCGGTCTACTCGGACGTATACAGCTACGGCGCTCAAGGATCTAACTATTGGGACTACTCCATAGTGCTGCTTGATTACACCGCGAACACGGGATATTCAACCGATACTAGCTTCGGCAACTTCAGCAAAACGGACATGGGGGTTCCGTACTACGCCGACGCGATGACCGAACAAATCGGCTCTCCCCTGCCGCAATTCAACCGGGTAAACATTACCTCGGATGTGCTCGTGAACGGGACATCCGAATCGGTGTACAACCTGTTCCAGAGTCCTTACCAGTACTATATCTTGAACGAAGAACTCAATTCGACAGGCTCCGTGGCGGTGGGAACGACCGTAGTCTACTCGAGCGGAATCTTCAGCACGGTCTGGTTAACCAGCCAAGGAACGTAGCAGTCAACCACATCTGCTTTTTTTGGAGTCCGACCCACAATGGATCAGGATCGAAGCCCGCTTCGGGAAAAGGGTCCCGGGTCCCCATGCCTAGGCGGTGGGGCGAAGGTCTCAGAGCACGACAAAGTGGAGCAGGACGATCCCTCCCCATTCGTCGCCACCCACAACCGTGTAGACACCAGGATCAAAACTCTTGAAGCTGCCCCCGACGTAGTATCCTGAGAAGACCATGACTGCAGTCATGGAGGCTTCCGAGCCCTGACAGCTAAGCGACGGGCCGCATACTTCTAGGTAAGTTGCGTTGTCACCGAGCGGATGGAAGACAAACCCCGCGATGGCGTATTCAACGGGGCAGTGATAAGCAACGGGCGGCCCCTCATAGAGTTCGAGAGGCTCGGCGGACTGCAAGTCCCCGATGGAGAGGTTCCCGCTGAAGACGAGGATCCCCATGGGAAGGTTCGATGGCCCGCAAGGCCCCGTCCCAAAGCCTTCGTACTGCCATTGGCCGGCCGCCGACACTTGGAGGTCTTGGGAAGACGGGTTGTACATCCAGACCGAAATCAGGACCTCTTCCCCTTCGGGTATCGAAGTGCCATTGACGGACAGGTGCAACTGTAGTCCGCGAATTGACTGGACGGAAACCGACGAGGCCGCTGGGGCGTAATCGTCGCCTGCCAGGTGGGGCCCCCACTCTAGAAGAGCGCCGGACATCACAGCCAACGTCACCATCGCCAAGGCCGCCAATTCGAGGCTTTTTCGGAGCAAGCCCTTCCCCTCAATCGGATTCATGTCCGTCCCCGAGGGAACTGCCATTCAAATCCTCAACAGCCCCCCGCTTCCACAACATGGATCGATGAACTATTTGTGCCGACGACTAATGGGCGTTTCCCAGCATAAACTGGGAAAACCTAATATGTGGAGAAGGGGAAATTGGCTCCGAGACGTGAGGCTATCAACCATCGGGACGCTGCTGATCACAGTACTTGCCGTGCTAGTCACTTCCTTCTTCCTCCTGAACCTCACTTCCCCGCCATTTGGCCATGGAACGGCCTCTGGGGGGATTGCCGAGGAGGTGCTCGGGGTGCTGGCCCTCCCAGTCACGACCCTGAGCTGGGCAATGGTAGGGTTGGCGTTCATCGTCGACAGGAACGGAAGATTGGCAATGAGGAAGGCCGGCGTCGACGAGGAAGTTTACGACGTAATGGTGAAGATGAGGGGAGCGAAGTCGAGGCTGGCAATCCTCCGAAGCATGGACAAGCCTAGGCACCGATCCGAACTTGCGGAAATCACTGGCCTGGACTGGAAGGAGGTGGACCGCGACCTTGAGCTGCTTGAGAAGTACGGAATCGTATCCCTGTTCGCTGAATCAGGGGCCATCAAGATCTACGGGCTCACCCAGCAAGGGAGGCTGCTCGTGGACCTCTTGACCGAGATGCTGAAGGATTGAACTATGTTGGGTGGTATTCGTGCGAAATACTCACAAGGATTTCAGCCTTTCTCATACCGCTCTGGGAAACTCTCATATCGGACCTCGGAGACAATCTGCTAAGCGATGAGTGTGCGCGCCAGGAAGACCGCTGCCGTGTCTGGGATCATCGCAATAATTGCGCTTGTGATCGTGGTTGTGGTTTTCATCAATTCCATGAATGTCGGCGGTTGCACGTCCTCCGTGGAATACGTGAACGATGTAAAGTACAATGATGCGCCAGCCAGCCTGCCTCTGCTGGGTCCAGGCTGCACGGCAGAGATATACGTCACGTACTTTCTGGGCACAAGCGTACCGGAGAACCTGTCTCAACTCTCCCCCATTTACAAGGTGTCCGCCTACGATCTCAACGTCTCCTTGGTCACCGATGGCGAAGTGGTCGTGAACTCGTCCCTCTTATCCGGGCCTTCCTTGACGAACGTGAACACGACGGTCATGTATACCATCACCGCTTCGAATAATGCCTTTGGGACCTACATCCTGGGGGTGCACGGTTCATGGTGCCCTGGAATCTTCTTCATGGTCGGTTCCAGGATTGAGAGCGTCACCATAAGCATGATACCCATCACTCACGGGTGTTCACCATCGGCAGTAGCCATGACGGAGGTGAAGGGGGTCCGCATCATCCCGAATGAAGCGGAGTTACCCGTAGGTTGATGCCCAGCTTCGGCGATCCTAACCCGGTTCAATTACGCGTTGGGGTCGATTCCTTGGACCCTCTCCGAAGCTTCCGTCGGAGAGCAAACTTACGCGATTCTATAACCTAACATTCTCGTATCTGCCCACTTGGCCCATTGAATTCATGTCCAAACCTGACAGCTATTGTCAGGTGGCCAAAACTACGGAATTAACTCACTCCTCCGCAGGTCCAAGCCCACGCCCTGCACCGCAACACCTATGAGCCGTCTTCAGCGAAAAGGACTCATGGTAGAGACAAGGACGGTGGCAATCGTGGGTCTCGTCATCGTCCTCCTGTCAATGGGGATGGATTGGGTGATGGGTCCCATCGAATCGACATTCCTCTCTCTGCCGTCTGTAATGACATCATCTCCCTCCGATGATTCGACATTCGAGGGCTGGGCCACCAACATCCTCGTGCCGTACTTGTCTTCACCGGGGCAACTGCTAGCCATCGCGCTTTCGATAGGAGGCTTTCTTGCTGGAGTTGTTGCAGTTATCAGGTGGAAATACATGTGGGTGGCGGGCTCTCTGGGTCTGGTGGGAGGTTCGCTCTGGACGATCGGAATCTACTCCATCCCCTCGAAGGTGGCGGCTCAGCTGTGCA
>Ga0187857_10002810_pt1 | contig 14977 bp, 13 predicted proteins | sample June2016WEW_8_10_FD_132984 | JGI IMG/M metagenome (GOLD analysis project Ga0187857, IMG submission 132984) | Peatland microbial communities from SPRUCE experiment site at the Marcell Experimental Forest, Minnesota, USA - June2016WEW_8_100 | ecosystem: Environmental > Terrestrial > Soil >...
AAGCTCGACACCGATCTCGACGCCAAGGCGCTGCAGGAAGTCATTGCCGATTACAAGAAGGTCGTGCTGAAGCAGACCAAGCGCGAGTTTCCGCAGGACCCGCACGAGCAGCTGGTGATGTCGCGCGATGCCGTCTTCCGCTCCTGGCTGAATGATCGCGCCAAGACCTATCGCCGCATTAACAACATCGACGACATGCTCGGCACCGCCGTTAACGTGCAGGCCATGGTCTTCGGCAACCTAGGCGAGACCAGCGGCACGGGCGTCGGCTTCACGCGCAATCCGGCCACCGGCGTGAAGGAGTTTTATGGCGAGTTCCTGATGAACGCGCAGGGCGAAGACGTGGTCTCGGGAGTCCGGACGCCAGTACACATCTCCGAGCTCGAGAAGATCATGCCGAAGGTCTACAACCAGCTTCGCGAGATTACCACGCGGCTGGAGAAGCACTATCGCGACATGCAGGATTTCGAGTTCACCATCCAGGATGGCCGCCTCTACATGCTGCAGACGCGCAACGGCAAGCGCACCGGACGCGCCGCAGTCCGCGTTGCCATTCAGATGGTGGAGGAAGGATTGATCTCGAAGGAAGAAGCGATCTTCCGCGTCGAGCCGAACCAACTCTACGATTTCCTTGTCCCCAGCCTCGACGAGAAGGGCAAGGACATTGAAGTGCTCGCAACAGGTTTGCCGGCATCGCCGGGCGCGGCCGTCGGACAGATCGTGTTCACTGCGGAAGACGCAGTCGAGAGGTTCCACAAGGACAAGAGTGCAAAATTAATTTTGGTGCGCGGCGAAACCACGCCGGAAGATATCGCGGGCATGGAAGTCGCTGCCGGTATTCTCACCTCGCGCGGCGGCATGACCAGCCATGCCGCGGTGGTAACGCGAGGTATGGGCAAGTGCTGCGTCGCTGGCGCGGGCGACATCGAAGTCGATGAGAAGGCGCGGTTGATCCATGTCCACGGCAAGACGCTGAAGGAAGGCGACTGGATCTCGCTCGACGGCATCACGGGCCGGGTCATCAATGGCAAGCTCAACACGGTGCCCGCGCGGCCCGACGATCCTGAGCTGCTGAAGCTGATGGGATGGGCCGAGCCCTTCCGCCGGATGGGCGTGCGCGCCAACGCCGACATCCCGCGTGACGCCTTGCAGGCGCGCGCCTTCGGCGCTGAAGGCATCGGACTGTGCCGCACCGAGCACATGTTCTTCGCCGAGGACCGCTTGCCGCACATGCGGGCCATGATTCTCGCGACCAATGAGAAAGATCGCCGCGTGGCGTTGCGCAAGCTGCTCCCTTATCAGCGCAACGACTTCATCGGCATCTTCCGTGCCATGGACGGCTTCCCGGTCACCATCCGCACCCTCGATCCGCCGCTGCACGAATTTTTGCCGCGACGCGAAGAGCTGCTGGTCGACATTGCCAGGCTGGAGATCACCAAGCCGAAGTCGCCCAAGCTGAAGGAGCTGCGCACGCTGCTGAATCGCGTGGAGCAGTTGCACGAAGTCAACCCCATGCTTGGACTGCGTGGCTGTCGTCTCGGCATCACCTACCCTGAGATCACCGAGATGCAGGCACGCGCCATCTTCGAAGCCGCAGTCAAAGTTGCGAAAGAAGGCGTCAAAGTAAGGCCGGAGATCATGATCCCGCTAACCACCGGACTGAAGGAAATGGCCAATCAGTCAGCCCTGGTGCGCAAAGTCGCCGATGAGGTTTTCGCGGAGAAAGAACAGACTGTCGAATACCTGGTCGGCACTATGATCGAGCTGCCGCGTGCCTGTCTGGTGGCCGATGAGATCGCCAAGGACGCTGAATTCTTCAGCTTCGGCACCAACGATCTCACCCAGACAACCTTCGGCTTCTCGCGCGACGACGTAGGTAAGATACTCACCGCCTATCTTGCGGAAGGTATCCTTAAACAGGATCCGTTTGCGGTGCTGGACCGCGAAGGTGTCGGTCAACTAATGAGGATCGGCACTGACAAGGGTCGCGCAACTCGTCCGACGATCAAGATTGGGATCTGCGGCGAACATGGCGGTGAACCGTCGTCGGTGGAATTCTGCGCGATGCTGGGATTCAACTACGTCTCGTGCTCACCATTCCGCGTGCTGACCGCACGGCTGGCCGCGGCACAAGCAGGCGCCAGCGCGGAGCTGAAGATCGAAGGTGGAAGAACAAAGTAGCGGTCAGTGGTTAGAGGAGGCCGCGCTAGCGGTCTCCTCTGACAAGGCGAGCTTTGTCCCGACCGCAGTCCAAGGCGTCCGATCAACGGTACAAAACCCTGTGCCGTAGTTCTTCAAGCAAGGGTCGCCGGCAGCGAAAACTGAATGTCTCCTCCCGGGCAGAGGAGCGCGCAGTTTGTCTGCCATTCACAGCAATCCCATCCCGTATCGCCGCAAAACCGCGTACAAACTTTAATACACGACAGTGTGCATTCTGTCCCCGGAATGTGCCACCGCAGCGCGGGAACGACTTGAGCACGGTCATGACAACCCGAACCGGCCTTTGAGTAATACCGCCTGTTTGCTCCGGCTAGTGATGCTTCTGCTGTAAATTGCGGAATGCTCATTTCATACCTCCGCGTCCAAAGTAGGTGATCTCTGTTGTTACCGCGCTACTAAGGTATAACGGACAACTGGCAACGGACAACTGCTTCACTGCGTCTGCTGCAACTTGGCGATCAGCTTTTGTGCCAGATTCTCTTCGGACTCCGACCACAGGACGCGTCCACTGACCCCGCAATTCTTCTCGACCGCGGCAGAAAACGCGACCAGCTTGGCAATGTTGGTGCGCAAGTGACTCTCCACCGCCGAAGAAAGGCGCTGAGTTTCATACACGAACGACGAGTCCAGGCCGAAGTCGACTTCGATGTGGCCGTCGTCGGTGTAAATGCCCTCGTCAAACTCCACGCCGTGGACCAGAAAGCGAACTGCGGTCGGGCGTTGCACCCAACTTTCGCCCAACTCGTCATCGTTGGGAACCCACAGATCCCAGAACGCCTCGAAGACAAAAGCGAAATCGTCGTGAGCAAACTCGCGGGTGAGCTCAACCGCTTCTTCCGGTGAGATCCCAGGATCGAAACGGCGCTCCAGCACGGTCGGCTCCGCCCACGACACCGGATGGACCGACAGGTAAGTGATGCCTTCCCGCAAAGCAGAGAAAGGGAACTGCCGCAGCACCGATAAGGTGCGCAACATCATCTCGCCTTCGCGGAAGCTGGGAAACCAGAGGCTGAGGTAGAGCGAGTCGGCCATCGCGGTATTTTAGCGCGAGAGAGAGCAAAAGGCCGTAGAAACCTTATCTGGCGAAGTACAGCAGCCCAAAGATATAGATCCAGAGCGCGCCCATGAAGTGCCAGTACCAGGCGGTGACGTCGATGATAATGCGGCGGGTTTCCGGAGGCTTGTGCAGCCAGTTGGTGACTCCCGCATAGAGCAGCGCGAGGATGCCGCCCATCAGGTGCACTGCGTGGACTCCCGTGAGGATAAAGAAGAACGAACTGCTGGGGTTGGAGGCAAACGTTATGTTGTTTCGTTCAAGGACGCGCCATGCATAGACTTGTCCGGCAAGAAATCCCAGGCCAAGCAGCACCGTGGTCCAAATCCAGGGAAGGGCGTGATGGTCGTCGATGCGAATGCCGGGAATGCCGGCTATGGGCGCCAGGGCGACATCTTCCGCGGCGCGACGGCGAGCGATCTCCAAGGTGAGGCTGCTCAGCACCAGGATGAAGGTATTACAAAGCAGAATGCGGACGGGCAACGCGAGCGATATCCAGTTGCTGGCATAGTCGTTGCGGGCGGGATCCCAGGCTGCTCCGGCTTTGCGCACCACGTACGCCGTGGTGAACGAAACAAACAGCATCACCACCGACGACAGCGCCAGCAGCACCCCCAGACGATAGCGCTTCAGGCGCTCGCCGTAGCTGGGTTCGTCATCCCCGCCGCCGCGCCCACCACCGCCCCATCCCCCGGGCCAGTTGGCCGCAGGTCCGCGCCCCCCGCCACCCGGCGCGGTCCGTGGCTCTCGCATGCTGGATCCACGACTCATGTCCTTAAAGCCTTAGACTAAACTGCTGCGATCACGTCACAGCGCTGTTTGACATTATGATGCGCGCGAGGCCGTCGCGGAACGCAATTTTTCTGATGATGGCAGACTCGCGGTTTTCGACAATCGCATTTGCGGCGTGGCGATGACTCGGCATAACCACCGGTGCCTTACAATTGGCTTCCATGAAGCGATTCCTCATCATCGCGGTGATCGTCGTCGCGGTTCTATACGGCGGCGACTTTCTGTCGTTGCGGCTTGGCCTTCCCAAGCGCGAGATGATGGGAACCGTCACCGTCCACACCTACTATTCGGTGAAACTCAAGAGTGGGAAGACCGAGTATGACTATGCTGGCGACCACGACGTGAACTGCGCCAATTCCTTGTTTCCACAGCTCGGTTTAAAGCCGTGCTGGTATGCCATCCGGCATACGGATGAGCAGATCACCATCGATTCCGGCAATCCCAATAACCCGCACTTGTTTTGAGCTGTCAGTGCTCAGCTATCAACCGTCAGCCGGACGGCAGAGCGTTCAGCGTCCCTCCAGGTTGCATCTTTATACAGATCCCGACAGCACAAGCTACAATCATTCGCGCATGGCATCCCATCCGATCAGCACGCGGAACGCTCCATCTGCCGCACCTTCCCAACGTCCGGTATTTCGCTATGTCCTGCTCGCCTGCCTGTTCGCGGCCGCAGTTTGCTATCAGGTTGGGTCGACCATTCTCATTCTTCAACATGGCTTTCACCTACCGGACTTCATGCCTGCCCCCGCCAACGCCGTTCTTGAAATGGTGGACGCGGAGGCAGGCGCAGCCGGGCTGCACAAGGGCGACATACTGGTGGCCATCAACGGTCGTCCTTTCACGGGAAACACGGTGTTCTGGGAGGAGATAGTTAAAGCTATCCCGGGAAGCACGCTGGCTGTGACTGTACGATCGCCCGGAACGAATCCACAGGAGCACACGGTGCTGATGCCGGTCACGCGGAATCATCGCTGGGTTGCCAGCAAAGCAGTTATGGTTGCTGTCGGCGTCGTGATGCCCGCCTTCTGTATTGCGCTTGGATTCTGGGTAGTGCTGGTTCGGCCCAACGATCCCTCGGCATGGCTTCTCCTCGGACTGTTGCTGAGCTTTGGTCAACTGGTGAATACCAGCTCGCTCTTTGTAAGCTGGGGGCCCGGCATGCTGCATTTCGCCGTTGCCTACAACATGGCACTGAAGTTCGCTTGGCCCGCTTTCATGTTTCTCTTTGGCTTTTTCTTCCCGGAGCCACTCCCCTTTTTTCGGCGGCCGGGTGCATGGCGGAGGTGGCTGCCTTGGATTGCGATTGCCCCGTTTGCCCTTTTCGGACTTGGGTTGGTAGCCGTCGTGGTCACTGAGCTTACAAGTTACTCCGCTGCACAGCCAATCTATCGCATTCTTGGTCGATTCGACCTGGCCACCACTTTGTACGCCATGTGCCTGGTGAGCGGTTTCTTTGCCCTTATTTTTTCTAAGTCTTCCATAGCCATTTCTCCTGACGCAAAACGGCGCTTTCGCCTTCTGTACTGGGGCGCCACGCTTGCCTTGACTCCGCTGTTGCTGCTGGGGACGGTGCAGTGGATAAAGGGCATTGAGCTTCCCGACTGGCTGTCTGCACTCGTTCTCCTGATGTTCCTGCTTTTCCCGATCACGCTGGCCTACGTCATTGTGGTGCAGCGGGCGATGGATGTCCGGGTTGCCCTCCGGCAGGGACTGCAGTACGCCTTGGCAAGGAACGGCGTGCGCGTCCTGCAAATGTCGGCAATCCTCTCCGTAGCTGCGACCGCCCTGGCGCTGGTCGAACAAAACGGTGAGCGTCCGCAGAAGCTCATCGTGATTGCGCTGGGACTTATTGCCATCTTTACCATCCGCCGCTTGACCGAAAAAATCGGCGCCTGGATCGACCGCCGATTCTTCCGGGAAGCCTATGACGCGGAACAAGTCTTAAGCGAACTTAGCGACAGCGTTCGTGGAATGGTGGAAGCGCGCACATTGATCGAAACCGTTGCCGAGCGTATCTCGGAGACGCTGCACATTCCTCGCGTGGCAGTATTGTTGGGCGGAGGTGGGCCATACCGCCCGGCTTACGCGCTCGGTTATGGCGCAGCTCCCGACGTTGCATTTCCGGCGGGTGGTGGTACGGCCAAACTACTTCAGAAGCAGAGCGAGCCCGCACGCGTGTACTTCGACGATCCCAACTCGTGGTTGTATCGCGAACCGGAAATGACGGACGAAGACCGCTCCAGGCTGACCGAGCTCAGCGCGGAGTTGCTGCTTCCTCTGACCACGCGGGACAAATTGCTGGGATTCATCAGCCTCGGGCCGAAGCTATCCGATGAGCCTTATTCGCGCACCGACCTGCGTCTGCTCAAATCAGTCGCCGCGCAGACTGGGCTGGCGCTGGAGAATGCCCAGCTCATCTCAGAGATTGCTGACGAGGTAGCGCAGCGCGAGCGCTTAAATCGCGAAGTCGAAATCGCACGTGAAGTGCAGGAGCGCCTCTTTCCGCAGACGCTGCCTCCTATCGCCGGCATCGCCTACGCGGGCGCCTGCCGCTCAGCTCTGGGTGTGGGTGGCGACTACTACGATTTTCTCGCCTTGACCGCAGAAAAACTCGGCATTGCTATCGGCGATGTTTCCGGCAAGGGCATAGCCGCGGCTCTGATGATGGCGAGCTTGCAGGCCTCTTCGCGAAGCGAAGCCACCCGCGCCTCCGACAACCTTGCGGCGATGATGGGCAACGTTAACCGACTGGTCTTTGAAGCTTCGTCATCGAATCGCTATGCGACTTTCTTCTATGGCCAATACGATCCGGTCTCGCGCCAGCTGACCTATGTGAATGCCGGTCATAATCCCCCGATGTTGTTCCATCCTTGCGACGGGAAGTGTCGCGTCTCGCGGTTGGAAGCGTGCGGCACGGTCGTCGGTCTGCTGGAGGATGCCTCGTATCAGCAAGCGAGTCTGGCGATCGCACCGGGAGACGTCCTCATCGCCTTCACCGACGGTATCAGCGAAGCCATGAATGCAGCCGAAGACGAATGGGGTGAGGAGCGGTTGATCCAGACCGCTAAGAGCTGTCTGGGTCTGCCGCCGGCTGAGATCATCGCCTTCATCATGCGTGCCGCCGACAACTTCGTCGCCGGAGCCAAGCAGAACGATGACATGACGCTGATCGTGCTTTGTGCAAATCCGGAGGCGTAATCAGGGGCTATCGGCAAATATAGCTGTCAAACCTGCCTGCTTCCCGCGCAATCGCCCGTCAGGCTTTCTGCGGGGGCCGATAGGTGAGGGCGCCCAACCCACACCCCCCGGAGACTCCGAGTAAAAACGCACCCACAAAAAAGCATACGACCTGCACGATGTATTGCGCTGTTCTCACGTCTGCGCGCATTCGTTGCGCGAGAACCATCAGACAGATGCTGATGGGACCGATTACGACAAACGCGATGAAATAGTTTCGACGGCTGAAGCCCTTTGGTTTGCCGTTCCACCCGGCATAGGCGATAAAAACGGAAATTACTGGCGTTGCGACAACGAGCGAGAGCAGTTCCAGAATCCCGACAATTGGCACATAAGAGGGCATCCTGCGAAATGATAACGTAAGGAGTGAGCTTTCCAACGCCGACAACCGACGGCGTCGCCATCAGGAGCGGGCGTTTTGTCATAAAATCGCAATATGGAGTTGATTGTTTACTCAGCCTGGTGGTGTCCCGACAGCCGCGTAGCCAAGCAGTTTCTCGGTAAGCACAACATCCCTTATACCGAGATCGATATTGACAAAACGCCTGGCGCGGCTGAGGAAGTGATCCGCCAAACCGGCAAGCGCGCTGTTCCGCAGTTTGTTATCGATGGCCGCTGGGTGCAGCCTTATCGCCCGGGAGAGGGCTTTCTATACGAAGAAATGTCCCAACTGCTGGGAATCGTTGACGAAGGCTAGAGGCACAGCCTTCTAGGCTTTAGCTTGCCGCTCGTCGCCGAAGACCCTGCGGAATATCTTGTCCACATTGCGCAGCGGCCGCTTGAGATCGAAAGCGTGCTCCAGCGTTTCACGCTTCACCTTCGACGCGATCTCAGGATCGCTCATGATCAGCTCGCGAAAGTTCAGATCGTCCTTCCAGGCCCGCATCGCATTCGATTGCACCAACCGGTAAGCGTCCTCACGCAACATGCCGGCCTCGACCAAATCGAGCAATAACTGCCCGCTGAACACCAGCCCGCCGGTAGACTCTAAGTTCTTCAGCATGCGCTTGGGATAAACCAGCAGCGTGTCAATCAGGTTGGCCGTCTTATGCAGCAGGTAGTCTGCCAGAATGGTCGAGTCCGGCAAAATAATGCGCTCCACTGACGAGTGCGAGATATCGCGCTCGTGCCACAAGGCAACATTCTCCAATGCGGCTTGCGCGTTGGCCCGCACCACGCGTGCCAGCCCACTGATCTGTTCGCAAGTCACGGGGTTGCGCTTGTGCGGCATCGCCGACGAGCCCTTTTGCTTCTCGCTGAAATATTCTTCCGCCTCGCGGACTTCGGTGCGTTGCAAGTGACGAATCTCAGTCGCGATCTTGTCCAGCGTCGAAGCAATCACGGCCAGCGTGGCGACGTAAAACGCATGCCGGTCGCGCTGAATCACCTGCGAGGAAACCGACGCCACGTTAAGTCCCAGCCGCTTGCAAATCGCTTCTTCATACTCCGGCTCCAGGTGCGCCGCGTTGCCGACAGCGCCCGAGAGCTTGCCCACACGCATCTGTTCAGCTGCCATCTCGAAGCGCTCGATGTCGCGCTGCACTTCGGAGTACCAGTTCGCCAGCTTCAGTCCGAAGGTAATCGGCTCGGCGTGAATGCCGTGAGTGCGGCCGATCGCAGGAGTGTCCTTAAACTCCCACGCGCGACGTTTCAGCACTTCGCGCAGCTTCTGCAGGTCTTCGCGAATGATGGCTGACGCCTGCTTCACCAGCAACGCCTGCGCCGTGTCGACCACATCATTTGATGTGAGCCCATAATGCAACCAGCGCGACTCAGGTCCTACCTTCTCGGCAACCGCGGTGGTGAAGGCGATGACGTCATGCTTCACCTCGGTTTCGATCTGATTGATACGGGCGACTTCGAAACCGCCCTTTTCGCGAATGGCCTTGGCCGCGGATTGCGGCACCAGTCCGACCTCGGCCAGGGTCTCGGTGGCCGCGAGTTCCACGTCAAGCCAAGTGCGGAATTTGTTCTCGTCACTCCAGATGCGGCCCATCTCAGGGCGGGTATAGCGAGCAATCAAGGCGAAGCTCCTTTACGAGCAGTTCAATCCGATGACGGCGAAACTGTTAATTGTACAAGGCGGCGGTGGCCCTGGCCGATCGGCATTGATGGCAGTGCGGATGCGTCGTTCGGACGAAAAGTTCAATCGCGCAGGCGAAAGTGGACGACGTCTTCGGACGCCGGCCGTTCTTGCAAAGGGCGAAACGCGAAAAGCGGTTAGATCACCACCGTCTCCCGATACTCGCCGTAGACGTGCCGCATGGCGTCGGAAATCTCGCCGACCGTGCCATTTGCCTCGACGGCTTCAACGATCACCGGCATCAGGTTACCGGCGCCACGCGCGGTATCTTCCACCTGCTTGATCGCCGCCTGCCACTTTGCCTGGTCGCGCTTTGCTCGCACGGCACGCAGACGCTCCACCTGTTTGCGCTCCAGAGATTCGTCCATGTGCAGCAAAGGAATCTTCTTTTCTTCATCCAGCGCGAAAGAGTTCACTCCGACAACGATTGCTTCCTTGTGGTCGACGGCCCGCTGATACTCGTAAGCCGCGTTCTGGATCTCCTGCTGCACGTAGCCGCGCTCGATGGCCTTCAACATGCCGCCCATGGCGTCGATCTTTTCCAGATAGGCGAGTGCGTTGGCCTCGATCTGGTTGGTCAGAGCCTCCACATAATACGAGCCGGCCAGCGGATCTATGGTCTGCGGCGCGCCCGATTCGTAAGCGACGATCTGCTGAGTGCGCAACGCGATGCGAGCCGACTGCTCGGTGGGCAACGCCAGCGCCTCATCGAAGGAGTTGGTATGCAGCGACTGCGTTCCGCCCAGCACCGCAGACATCGCCTGTAAAGCTGTCCGAACGATGTTGTTTTCCGGTTGCTGCGCCGTCAGCGTCGAGCCCGCTGTCTGGGTATGGAAGCGCAGCATCTGCGACTTGGCATTCTTTGCGCCGAAATGATCGCGCATGATGCGCGCCCACATCCGCCGGGCCGCGCGAAACTTCGCCACCTCTTCCAGAAAATTACTGTGCGCATTGAAAAAGAACGACAGCCTTGGCGCGAAATTATCCACGTCGAGACCGGCGTCGATGGCTGCCTGCACATAGGTCATGCCGTTGGCCAGGGTGAATGCTACCTCTTGCACCGCCGTAGATCCGGCCTCGCGCATGTGATATCCGGAGATGGAAATCGTGTTCCACTCGGGCACATGCTCGTTGGCGTATGAGAAGATGTCGGTGATGATGCGCATTGCCTGCGCCGGGGGATAAATATACGTTCCGCGTGCGATGTATTCCTTCAGCACATCGTTTTGAATGGTGCCGGACAGTTTGCGCGCGTCCCGTCCGCTGCGCTGCGCAGTCACGATGTACAGCGCTAGAAGAATGGCAGCACTGGCGTTGATGGTCATCGAAGTGGAGATCTTCTCCAGGTTGATGCCGTCGAACAGGCGCATCATGTCCTCGATGGAATCGATGGCCACGCCCACTTTTCCAACCTCGCCCATGGCCAGCGCATTATCGGAGTCCAGCCCGATCTGCGTCGGCAGGTCGAAAGCCACGCTCAGCCCGGTGGTGCCCTGGCTCAGGAGATACTTGTAGCGCCGGTTCGACTCCTCGGCATCGCCCATGCCGGCATACTGCCGCATCGTCCAGAGCCGGCCGCGATACATGGTCGCCTGCACGCCGCGCGTGTAGGGGAATTGCCCCGGATAGCCGACATCGCGATCGTAGTCGGAGCCTTCCAAATCGGTCGCGGTGTAAAGCGGCTGAACGTTAATGTGCGATGAAGTTTCCTGGGTTGCGGAGGGTTTGGTGGCTACGGCACTTTTCTGCTTTGTCTCGGCCATCGGAGTAAGGGCCTCGCTATCGAGAGATAGTTCCAGTATGCGCCGCGGAACGAGCTGTGCCTATGACGTGCATCACAGCGCTTGGCGTCACAGTCGCATTTTTTTCCGGGAGCGCCAGAACGAACTCACTCCGAAGTAGACAAACAGCAGCGCGAAGGTGGCCGCCAGTAGCATCTTTTCAGTAGAGCCGGTGCCCAGGCTTCGGCGATGATATTCCCGAACGGCAGCGGTTGCGCCGACAAACGCCAGTGCCAGGAAGAACAATCCGGTTACTTCCAGCCAGAGCACATGCAGCACACGACTAACGTTCCGGACTGTGACGCTGCCGGCTTTGTAAAAGGCCCGCACCCAGCGGTTTTCGCCGGTCTTGCGTCCCGCCACTCGTAGCAGGGCGCGCCCTTGCGTGCTGAGATCTGGGGATGGCAAAGTTCTCCTCGGGTGCAACGGCCATGGTTATTTTAGCAGCCAAGGTTGCCTGCTCCGGGGGCATGTGCGCGACGCCCGGCAAATCTCGCCCCCCACTTTTGGCATCTTAATCAGTGCAGATGCGGGTTCGTCGGGCGCAACAAGCCTTTCACGTTCGAACGAGGTGTGCGAACATTTCTGTATCGACGGGCCCGCGAAAGGCTCAGGTGAAATCATGGACAAGCAACTCAAGAGCATGATTAAGGAGCTAGGGGACGCCATCAACAATTCGCTTTCCGATTCCGAACAGATTGCCGAGGTGATCTCTCGGATCAAAGAGGGCGGATACGACGTTTTCGTTGTCCTCGAGGCCACCATAGGCTTCAACCAGCGCGACGAGAGCGACGAAGAGGAAAGCTTACCTGCACCCCGGCTTTCCTCCGCCGATTTCAGAATTACGTCGCAAGACTTGCAGTTTCTGAAATCGCTCCGCATCAGCGCCGAGGAGGGCGAGTGAGGTCACAGCCGGAACGGTTGCCCCTCACGAGCGACGGTGATGGTGTGTGCTAAGATGCGGCTTCGGTTGGGGCAGGCGCACGTCCTGTACAAAACGTGGCCATTATCCACCCTAGGGACATTGGCATTAGGGGCACCGGCAGATGAGAGATACCCTTGGAGTCTTGCTGGCAGGCGGAGCGGGCGAACGTCTCTACCCGCTGACCCGGGACCGCGCCAAGCCCGCCGTCACCTTCGGCGGCATCTACCGTATTATCGACATTACGCTCTCCAACTGCATCAATTCTGACCTGCGGCGCATTTACATCCTCACCCAGTACAAAGCTCTCTCTCTCAATCGGCACATCCGCGAAGGCTGGGGCAATATTGTTGGCCGCGAGTTGGGTGAGTTTATCGAGATCCTGCCGCCCATGAAGCGCGTCAGCGAGAACTGGTACATGGGGACCGCCGACGCGGTGTACCAGAACATTTACTCCATCGGCTCCGAGCAGCCCCGCCATGTGCTCATCCTGTCGGGGGATCATATCTACAAGATGAACTACGACCGGATGCTGCGCCAGCATAAGGACTCTGGCGCCGACGTCACCCTGGCGACGATTCTGGTCGACCCCGCAGAAACCAAGCATTTTGGGGTGGTCGAAATCGATCGTATCGGGCGCGTGGTGGGTTTCCAGGAAAAGCCGGAGGTGACGGACCTGCGCTCTCCCTACGACCCGCAAATGGTCTCCGCCTCGATGGGCATCTACTTGTTCAACACCGACGTGCTCATTCCGGCGTTGTTGAAGGACGCCGAAGATGCCACTTCGCGCCACGACTTCGGCCACAATGTGCTGCCCCGAATGGTCGGCGACTACAAAGTTTATTCCTTCAACTTCATCGACGAAAACAAGAAGGAAGCGCTTTATTGGCGCGACGTCGGAACTTTGGAAGCGTATTACGAAGCCAATATGGATCTGGTCTCGGTCGCACCGGTGTTCAATCTCTATGACACTTCGTGGCCCATCCGCACGCACATGCGGCAGTATCCTCCCGCCAAGTTCGTTTTCAACGATCCGGGACGAACTGGCGAGGCCCACGACTCCATCGTCTCCATGGGCTGTATTATCTCCGGCGCGGCGGTAAAGAACTGCATCCTGTCACCGGACGTCAGAGTCAACTCCTACACCCAGGTAGACACCAGCATCCTGTGTTCGCACGTGAATGTCGGCCGCCATTGCCGCATCCGAAAGGCGATTATCGACCGCGACGTGCAGATCCCCGAAGGAACGGTCATTGGCTACGACACCGAAGCCGACCGGCAGAAGTATCACGTCACCGAGAGCGGCATCACGGTAGTGACGCGCGATTACTCTCTCTTCGAAAATCCCATCACCGTGGACTACTTCACCTCGGAATAGCTTTTCGCCGGCGAGAGTTCACGGTCCAGTTGTAGCAGCTTTACACTGCCTTCCGCGTGTTATGTCCCACAGAGTGGGACAAGCTGAACTGGGCTTTTGACTTGCTTTCGTGCCGACTGAAGTGCGATCTCGCGTCAGGGCCTGACAGCCGTCGCTCACTCGTCGATCATCCGCGCCTTCACCGCGATGGCTCCTACGCACCATAACAATGCATCTTCAACATGCTCGCGCAGGGAGCTGCTGCTGAAGATAGTTCGCAACTGCACTCGTTCCGTGAGGCGGGCCGTCAGCTCGGTCAGCAGCCCCTGATAGCGGTCGGGCATGTGCAGCTTGGTGGCACGCACCAGATCGTCGAACACCAGCAGGCAATCGAGGATTACGCCATCGGGGTCAGCGTTTTGCGAATTGATCAGGTGCAAGGCCTCCGCGACATCGCAGAATGTCTCGATGTCTTGCGGCGCCGGTCCCAGCTTTGCCAAGTCAGGATCAAGCGTAAGCGCCTTTGCCCCGAGCTTCGGATGGGTGAAGAACAGCAGGCGTCCATCGGCCGTGATCGGACGTTCGTTGTCGCCACCGACTGCCAATAATGTGTAGAACTGCGGACCGTCGTGATCGCCGTCCAGCCGAAGGCCCACCAGCACCAGTTCCTCGTGGGGTGGTTGCTGGCGAGCGTGAAGAATGGGCAACTCGGACATGGGGCAATACTACATCCTCGCGGGCGCAACCGGTCTTATTTTGTGAACGCGACTTCTTGTCGGATTTCGCGTTCTTATTGCAGGATGAGTGAGGAGGCGCAAACACAAATGAAGAAATCGCTATTGACTGCGGTGTTCAGCTTAGCGCTGGCGCTGGGAACAGCTCAAGCTCAAGTCGTCGTCAGGATCGGACCACCGCCGCCACCACTGCGTCAGGTCGTCCCCGTTGCTCCTGGTGCTCGCTACGTGTGGGTGCCCGGCTATTATCGCTATAACGGGCACGCCTACGTGTGGGTGCCGGGTCGCTACGCAATCCCGCCATACCACTATAGGGTTTGGGTGCCGGGCCGCTGGGTGCCCCGGAATGGAGGTTATGTGTGGGTCGCCGGCTCTTGGAAGTAGTTTCCTCAGCGCTGCTCGAGCGACGGTCGAGGCATGCCGCTCAACCACATCCGCTCTTGCCGCAACTACTGACCGGCAGTAGCATCTACTTAACAGATATGGGAAACACCTTTAAGACAGCGTTATTGCTCACCGCTTTAACTCTTTTTCTTCTGTTCATGGGCCAGATTTTCGGGGGCCAGCGAGGGTTAGTCATTGCCTTCGGTCTGGCCGTGGTCATGAACTTCGTCTCGTATTTCTACAGCGACAAAATCGCTCTGGCCATGTATCGGGCGCAGCCTGTCACCCGGGAGCAGCTACCTCGCGCCTATGAAGTAGTGGAGCGCCTCACGCAGAAGATGGGCATCCCCATGCCCAAGATGTATGTGATTCCCACGGATTCGCCAAATGCGTTTGCAACTGGCCGTAAT
>Ga0187857_10002815_pt1 | contig 14958 bp, 10 predicted proteins | sample June2016WEW_8_10_FD_132984 | JGI IMG/M metagenome (GOLD analysis project Ga0187857, IMG submission 132984) | Peatland microbial communities from SPRUCE experiment site at the Marcell Experimental Forest, Minnesota, USA - June2016WEW_8_100 | ecosystem: Environmental > Terrestrial > Soil >...
AGATGGCTGCGATCTTGAACCGCGGAATACGCGGAATACGCGGAAACCCAAGACGATAAGCAATCCTTTTCCGCGTATTCCGCGTATTCCGCGGTTGCTCTCTTCCCGCGTTAGTTCTGGCTACGCCAGGTGAGGATTTCGGACTTCGGATTTCCGGCCTAACGGAGTTGTCCCGCATTTTCCGATTCGAAGGTGGGATAGAGCAGGGGCACCAGGAACAGGGTGAGGACCGTGGCGGTCACCAGACCGCCGATGATGACTACGGCAAAGGGCCTTGCCGTCTCGGCCCCTACGCCGGCCGAGAGGGCGGCCGGCAGCAGGCCCAGCGCCGCCATCAACGAGGTCATGATCACCGGCCGCACCCGCGAGACCGAGCCTTCGATGAGCGCCTCGCGCAACGGTTTGCCCAAACGCCGCAAATCCCGCACCCGTTCCACCAGCAGCACGCCGCTCTGGATGGACACGCCGAAGAGCGCAATGAATCCCACCATGGCCGAGACAGACAGCTCCAGCCGGGCGACCAGCAGCGCCAGCAGGCCGCCCACGGCGGCAAACGGCACGTTGAGCAGGATCAGCGTGGCACACCTGCCGGAGTCAAACGCCGTAAAGAGCAGGAAGAAAATGGCGACTATCGTAATCGGGACCACCAGGGCCAACCGGCGCGCCGCCCGTTGCTCGTTCTCAAACGCCCCCGTCCACGCCATCCGGTACCCCGGCGGCAGCTTGACAGCCGCGTTGGCCCTCGCCTCCGCCTCGTGGACCAACGAGCCGAGGTCGCGGCCACGCACCGACAGCTTGATGGCTATCCGCCGTTCATTGCCTTCGCGCATGATCTTGGCCAGACCCGAGCGGACTTCCACCCGCGTCAAGGCCCCCAGCGTCAGGCGCTCACCGTTGGCCCCGAAAACCGGGATGCTCCGGATAGACTCCAAATCGGATACCGCCTTGGGCGCCAGCTTCACCACCAGGTCAAAAGAGCGTTCTCCCTCCAGCACCTGTGTGGCCGCCGAGCCGCCCAGGGCGGTCTCGATGACCGATTGGATATCCGATACGCTGATGCCATAGCGGGCCAGGGCCGCGCGATCGACGGCGATTTGAATCTGCGGCTGCCCCGTGAACCGGTCGGTGCCCACATCCTTGGCCCCGGGCACCCCGCCGATCGCTTCGGCTATCTTGTCAGCCAGTTCTTGCAGTTTCTCGGGGTCTTCCCCATAGAGCTTGATGGCCAATTCGCTCTTGATGCCCGAAACGGCCTCGTTGACGTTGTCTTCGATATACTGGCTGAATTGCGAATCAATGCCCGGAATCTCCCCGAGGTTCCTGGACATCGCCTCAACCAGTCCCTCCCGGTTCAAGGCCGTCCTCCACTCCGAGCGCGGCTTGAGATTAACGTTGAACTCGCAGACATCGAACCCGTTGATGTCGGTGCCGTCATCGGGCCGGCCAAGTTGGCTGAGCACGTTTTCAGCCTCTGGAAAAGAGGCCAGCCGACGGCGGACATTGCTCACAATCTTGGCCGCTTCGGAGGGCGAAATGGATTTCGGCATGAAAACCCTCACCCACAGCGCGCCCTCGTCGAGCTTGGGTAGAAATTCCGAGCCTATCGAGTAATAGGCCACTATCCCCCCCGCCAGGAGCAACCCGGCAAGCCCAAAAAAGAGCTTCCGATGCCCCAAGGCCCACTCGAGCCGCGGGCGATAGATCCGGATCATATAACGCACCGCCCAGGACTCCCCCTCCTGGGCGCCGTGTCTCATGGCGAAACTGAGGATGGCGGGCACAACGAATACGGCGAAGAGCGTCCCCGTAATCAATGCATACGTCAGCGTCAGGGCCATCGGACGGAAGATGCGCCCTTCGACCCGCTCGAGAGTATAGACCGGGATGAAGGCGGTCAGCAGGATGGCCTTTGAAAAGAGGACCGGCCGACCCATCTCGTGGACCGCCTGGACAATCAGGCTGCGCAACGGCTGCGCCTTGTCTTTGCGCTCGTGAAGAAGCCGGATGAGGTTCTCCGCAATCACCACCGCCGAATCCACAATAATGCCGAAATCGATGGCGCCCATGGAAATCAGGTTGGCCGGGATGCCCTGCAAATCCAGCAGCAGGTAGGCCCCCAGGAGCGAGACCGGGACGGCCAGCGCCACCACCAGCGCGGTGCGGTAATTGCCCAAACCCAGAAAGACCATCAGCACCAGCACCACCAGCCCGATCCCTTCGATCATGTTCTTGCGCACCGTGTGCAGGGTGCGGTGGATCAACTCGGTCCGGTCGTAGTGCGGAACCAGTTTGATGCCGTCGGGCAGATAATGGGCGTTGATCTCGGCGATCTTCGCGTGGATGCCATCGAGCACCGTGCGCGGGTTCTCCCCCCGCCTCATGATCACGATGCCCTGCACCGCGTCATCGTCCTCGCTCCGGCCCAGCGGGGTCTTGAAGAGCATCCCCACGCGGCCCAGGCGGACCGCGTTGCCGATACTAACGCTGCCGATGTCCCGGATGTGAATGGGCGTCCCGTTGCGGCTCTCCACCGCGATGGCCCCGATGTCCGACGGGCTGCGGACAAAACCCAGGCCGCGCACGACGTACATCTCGGAGCCGTGCTCGATATAGGAGCCGCCCGCGTTGCGGTTCCCGTTGGACAGGGCGTCGAACACCTGTTTGAGGGACAGATTATAGGCCTTGAGCTTCACCGGATCGACCTGCACCTGATACTGCTTGGTCGGTCCGCCAAAACCGACGACGTCCACTACCCCGGGCACCGTGCGCAACTTGCGCTCCACCACCCAGTCCTCCAGCGCCTTCAATTCCACCGCCGGGTAATCCCGAGGCGCCTTCAAAGTATAACGATAGATCTCCCCAATCGGCGTGGCGTTGGGCGAAAGGCTGGCCTGGGCTCCCGCCGGCAGCGTGACGTTGGACAGGAACTGGAAAACCTGGTTGCGCACGTAGTCCGGTTGGGCGCCGTCCTCGAAGACCAGCGTCACCTGTGACAGGCCAAAGAGGCTGATCGAGCGGAGAGAAACCAGTTTGGGCACGCTGTTCATCTGGTTCTCGATCGGTATCGTGACCAAGCGCTCGACCTCCTCGGCCGCGTGGCCCGGGAACAGGGTGATGACCTGGACCGCCATGTTCGAGACATCCGGGAAGGCCTCGACTGGCAGCCGCTGGAAGGCGTTGATCCCGGCAAGAATAAAGAGCGCCAGCACCGCGACCACAATCGCCCGGTGGCGCAGGGTGTAGGAGCTGATTCGGCCGATCATGGGGTGGCGCTCACGAACCCGGGGCATTGTCCATCAGCGATTGCAGCAGGAGGCACCCTTCGGTGACCAGGCGCTGGCCCTCCTGCAAGCCATCCAGAATGGCAACCTTGCCTTCGCGTTCTGAGCCCAGCTTCACCGGCTGACGTTGAAAACGTCCGCTGCCCTGTTCGAGAAACACGCAGTATTGATTGGCGCGCAGAAAAACCGCCTTGGAGGGCACCTGGAGACTGACCGGGACCGCGTCGGGGATTTCCACCGTGACGTAGAGCTCCGCCTTGAGGAGTTTCCCGGGGTTTTGAACTGTCCCGCGCGCCCGGATGGTGCGCGTGGTCGGATCGAGGGAATCGCCAATCAAATCCAACTCTCCCTTGAACGTCCGTTTGGGGAAGGCCTTCGAGCGGATCGTCAAGTCCTGGCCCTGGTGGACCAGCGGCAACTGCATCTCGGTCACATCCAGCCACACCCACAGCTTCGTGGGGTCGCTCACCACAAAGAGCGGCGCGGTGAACTGCGGCAGGTTGGCCAGCATTTGGTCCGGGCGGACTTCCTGCCCGGCGGTGACATTCTTTTCAACCAGTATCCCATCCAGCGGGCTGGGGAGCAGAAACGCCTGGTCGGGGCTGTCTGCTTTGGCGTTGTAAATGGCCAGCCGGCTCGAGGCCCGGTCCTTCTCTACCTGGGCGCGAGCATAATCGGCCTCGGCGGCATCCAGATCCTTCTTGGGCGCGGCGCCATGCTCGAAGAGGTCGCGCAATCGCGTGAGGTTTCTCTCCGCCAGCCGGAAATCGCTCGCCGCCTTCCGGGCATCGGCTTGCGCCTGGCCGAAATCGGCCGATTGAATCTGCGCCAGTGGCGACCCTTTGGTTGCGCCCTCCCCTACATCCACCAGCAGCTTGCGCACAATGCCGGCAAAAGGAGTAAACACCCGCACCGTGACGTTCTCATCCCACACCAACCGGCCGGTCAGGGGCACGAAGACCGCTTGTTTGGCCCCCACTGGCTCAACCGTCAACTGAGCTAATTGCGGACAATTCGTCGCCATGACAACGGTATCGGCAGCCACCTTGACCGGCGGCGCTTCCTCTGCATTATGATTGGATTTGCACCCGCCCACCCCGGTCGCCAGGGCAAAAAGAGCCGGCAGGGCCCAAGTCCGGCGCAATCCCGTGAAATCGCCTTTCATTTCGTGACCTGTGAGGGTTGAATCTCCATCGTGGCGGCCCTGAGTGTGGCGATGGCCAGGGCGGTGTCGCCGGCGGACTGGTTAGCCGCCAGGCGCACATCGTTGTCGTCCCGCTCGGCCACCAGCATATCGAGCAGCGAAGTGCCGCCTCTTTGATAGGCGTAGGCCTTGGTCTTGCGCACCTGCTCGGACTTGGGCCGGATGCTCTGGCGGTACTGTGTCCACCGCCTGAACGCGTCGTCGTAAGCCAGAATGGCCGTCGCAATGTCCGCAACCGCATCGGCCTGGGCCTTTTCAAAGGCCAGGCGGGCTTGCTCGCGCGCCGCCTGGGCCAAGAGGATGTTGCCCCGGTTCCGGTTCCAGAGCGGAACGGGAAAGCTGAGGCCGAAGCCGGTGGTGTTCGGGAAGTCGGGCGGATTATGCTCGTATTGGGCGAGCACCGTCGGGTCCGGGATGCGGTAGGCCCTCTGGAGGCGCAGGTCCGCTTCAGTCTTTCGCCAGGCGGCCTGGGCGGCAATCACATCCGGACGCCAGGTGCCGGGCGAGTTGGTGTTTCCCAGTTCCGTCGAGCCCGCCAGGGTTTCGAGACGGTCGGCCAGAACGCAATCTGCCCTGGGCCGGCGCACGCCCAGCAGCACCTCGAGGGCAACCCGCGCCTGCGCCGCGGCGGCTTCGGCGGCGCGCGCGTCCAAATCGAACCGCTCGGCGCTGATTTCGATCTGGCTCTTGTCCGAACTCGAGATCTCGCCCGCCTTGAAACGCACCTCGGCCAGCGCCGCCTCCTGCCGGAGCGTGCCGGCCGATTGCATCAGGACTCGCACGTTTTCCTCGGCTTGGGCAGCCGCGATGTAAGCCTTGGCGACCCCGAGATCCAGCGTCCGCTTGGCGTCTAGAAACTGCGCTCTGGCGCTCTCAAAGCCCGCCTGCGCCGACTCCTGCCGACGCCGTCGTTTGCCCCCAATCTCCAATAGCTGGTTGATGGCGAAAATGGAATCATAGCTTCGGTCCCAGATCCCGTTGCCGGCGGGGGTCGAGTTGGGATGGTTGTCCACATTGATAAACGCGCTCGAAAGCGAGAGCGTCGGGTTCGGAAACTCGTGGGCGATGATTTTCTGGGCAGTGGCTGCATCGACCCCGGCTGCGGCCGCCAGCAGGTCCCAATTCCGTTCCAAGGCCATCCGCTGCGCATCGGCCAACGCAAGGTGCTCGAGGCCGCGGCGCTCTACGGCGGCGCCGGCCGGCAGGTTGGTTGCCGGCTGAGCGTGGCCCACTGCAACCCCAGCCAACCACACGATCGCCCAAACCCCAACTCGCTCCCGCATCCGACTCAGAAACCTGGTCATCGTCCGAATCTCGCGCAGCAGGGCCATCAGCATAATTACGACTGACCCTATAAAGTAGTCATCCGCCCCTGCTTGTCCATTAGGCAAGCCCTAGTTCTGATGTAGGGAAAGGTACTACACGCGGGGGGGGAAGTATAAAGGCTAAAGGATGAAGGATGAAGGGCGAAGGCCCGTCATTCATCCTTTAGCCTTTAGCCTTCAGCCTTGATCCTTTCCCTCGTGCCAGCGGACGGCCTCGCGGACGAGTTCGGTCGCGCTGGCCAGGTTGAGCTTCTCCTTGATGCGGGCGCAGTAGGCCTGGACTGTCTTCACGCTCACCCGGAGGGTCTCGGCAATCTGTCGCGTGCCGCGTCCCCGGCCCAGAAGCTCAAAGACCTCCAGTTCACGGTCGCTCAGTTGTTCGGCCGGCGAGTGGGTCGCCAGGGTCTTGCCTTCAACGAACTGGGCGGCCATGGCGGCGGCGATCTCTTCGCTGACGTAAAGCTTGCCTTGCAGCACCTGGCGGATGGCGGCAATGACTTTTCGCGTCGTTTCCCGCTTCATGATGTAGCCCCGCGCTCCCGCCCTCAGCGCGCGTTCCACGTAATGGGCTTCCTCGTGCATCGAGAGGACCAATACGGCAACCCCCGGGCTGCACCGCCTGAGATCTTTGATGAGCTCGATGCCCGATGAATCCTTCAAGCCGATGTCCACGATGGCAACATCGGGTTTCAAAGTGAGAATGGCCTGCATCGCCTGAGGGGCGTTGTCCGCTTCTCCGCACACCGCCAGGTCCCCCTGTTGGTGGATGAGGTTGGTCAGCCATTCGCGCACCAGCGGGTGATCGTCCACCAGGAAAACCGCCTTCTTGCGCCCCCCGGCTTCAGGCAACTGGGTTTGATGAGTTTGCATGCTTGTCTGGTCTGGACACCTTCGGCAATGAACAGGTCACAATTGTTCCCCCGGTCGGGGCGGGTTCCACGGAAAAACTGCCGCCGATCATCGACGCCCGGTGCGCCATGATGCGTATGCCCAAGCCGCCCCCAGGCAACGGAGTTTCCGGCAACCCGGCACCGTCATCTTCCACGGTCAACTTCACGACGCCGCCGCCTTCGGACAGAGTGATCTCGATGCGCTTGCATTTGCTGTGCTGCATCGCGTTGCGCACCGCCTCCTGGGCAATCCGATACAGATGCGTCGCCGTGGCATCATCCTCGATCAACACCGGCTGCTGGCACTCAAAAAGGCAACGCAACCGGCCGCTCCGCGTGATGTTGGCCGACAATTCCTGAAAGGCGCCCATAAGCCCCTCGACGTCGAGGTCCACCGGATAGAGTCCCCGAGCCAGGTTGCGGGCCAAATCAATGCCTTGCTCGACTAACTGGACGACCTTGGCCGCATCGGCCGCCTCGGGCAGAGTCTTGGCCGCCAGTCGTTCGCCCAAGACCTGACCCGCCAGCGCCGTGGCCGTGAGATGCTGGCAGAGACTGTCGTGCAAGTCGTGCCCAATCCGCCGTTGTTCCCGCTCGCTCACTTTGAGGAGTTCCTCCTCGAGCCTCTGGCGTTCTGCCATTTCCCGCCTCAGCGCCAGCGTCCTTTCCTGAACGCGGAGTTCCAAACCCCGGTGAAGCGACCGCAAACTGGTCAGGAGCCAAACCACAATAAAATAGAACACCATCAGGATGAGGGCGTTCCAGATGGGAACCCATCGGCTCGAATAGCTGGCGCCCGCCGCCAGGTCTCCGCCAATCCAGACAATGGCGCTCAGGACCGACATCAGCAAACCAAACCCTCTGCCCACAAACCAGGCGGCCAGCCCTACATCCAGCAGATAAAACACCGAAAAAAGCAGCTCATAGCCCGTCAGGTAATCGATGGCCCCGATCACCGCCAGGATGGCCAGGCCGGCCAGCACCAGCGTGGTGCGCGAACACCGCTCCAAGGTTGTAAGCGGATGAATCATGCGTTCGGGTCCAAAACGGCTTCCGTCTTCACGGCCTGGGTTATCTTGCCCAGGGAAATCTGGTTGTTGCCGAAGGCATGATAGACCCTGACGCGGTGTGACTCTGAGAGGGGCTGCCGATCGAGGCTGCGCAAGGTGAACAGGGGCAAGGCGTCGTAACGTCTGCCGGCCCAGCTCGAGGCATGGAAGGCGACAAAGGTGGGCGATTCGACAAGGAAGCCCCCGGGCGGCAGCTCGACCTGGCCGCCGAGCCGCGAACTGCAAACGTAGGCCTCGGCGCCAGAGTTCACAACGACCTCGACCGCGCCCGTTCCCTCGCCAAAGACCGTGCGCTGCACTTTGCGGTCCGGCATCAGAAACTGATGGCGGGTCATCGGCAGGCGCGCGGTCATTTCATTGAGCGGGCAGAGGACCTCGCAGGTGTTCTTGATGAACCGATCGACCGGGTGCAGGCCCTCGGCCCAGCCGCCCTCGGCGCGCGTGAAGAGCGCCGGGTCGCCGGCTGCGGGGATTGGCGCGGCCGGCGACGGAGACTGGGATTTCCAGTAGAGATGGCGCGGCATGGAGTGGTAGTTGAGCGGCCGTCCCAGGCTGATGTGATAGAGGACGTAAGGGGCGGCGCGCTGGGGGTTGTAGCCATATTTGCCATACATGGCGATGCAGTCGCGATAGACCAACTCGAAGAGCGGCACCACGGTCGCGCCCAGTTTGCCGGTGAGGCCGGCATCGTGGTAGTAACCCCCGCTCACGCCGGTCAAGCCCTCGAAGAAATCGCTGTGCGGAATCGCCCACTCGCGTCCGCACTCGCTGCCGAAAACGCCGAAGACCTCCCGGGCGTAATCCGAGAGGGCCTGCTTCCACTTGAGGTCGTCGGCGCGCGTGAGGGGGTGCGCCGGGTCAAAGCATTCCTGGAGACCGGCAGCGTAGGTGGTATCGATGAAATAGGCATTGGCGCCGCAGAGTTTTTTGACGGCCATCAGGTTTTGCGGGCGTTGCGCCAGGTCGAGCGCCATTAGGGAACAAGTCAGGAAGGCCATGCCGCCCGCCCAATGACCGCCCCGCGCCAGTTGGCCGTCGCGGGTCTTCATGATGAGTTTTTCGTTCCAGGAAGGCGAATCGCGGTAGATGTCCTGGTAATTGTCATGCAGGCAGAAGAGATAGCCCAGGCGCATTACGCGCCGGGCGCAGTCGGCAAGAGCAGTGTCCCCGCCGCATTCCGGGGCGGCAGGGAGGATGTCCGGGTGCTGGTTGTCGTAGCCGCGATGAATCCAGCCGCCGACGGTGAACAAGACCCGCTCGAGCTTGAGGTCCTCTTTCAAGTGTTCGGCCACCTGGGCCGCTTCGTCGAACGTCCAATTCACGCGCGCGGATTCTTCGCGGGTGCTTTCCTCGTTCATCCGGCGGTCCAGGGCGCTCCAGAGCTTGATATTGGCGGCGCCGAACAATTTCTCGCGTTCCGGGTTGGTCTTGAGCTTTTCATCCCAGGTGACCAGCCAGCCTCGTTCCTGGGCCAGGCGGCGATAGGCCTTGGCGATCGTCACATAATCGCCGCGCCCCAGGAAAGAGATGCGCAAAGAACGGGCGGACTTGCTCAGCACCAGAGAGGGGGAGAGTCGTTGGCGGGAAGCCCCGCCGGACGCAGGATTGGCCTCGGCGCCGGCCTGGCGGACAACGCTCTTGAGGTCGGCTGCGACATACGGGTCCTGCCAGGTGACCAGGGCCGCGGCGCCACTCTGCACGACGCCCAGCATTTCGATATGGCAGCCTTCGTAGGCATAAGTATCGAAACGATGGGTAAAGCTCAGTCCGCTGTCGGCGGGCACGAGCAGACCCTCGCGCGCCGGCACGACCACGTAGCCCTTGGCCGAATCAGTCACCCCCAGCACGTCCTCAACCAGGGTGATGCTGGCCACCTCGAGGCCGTGGTCCGCCTCGTAGCTGAGCTCGAGGGTTCTCTGGTCTGGCAGGGCGCGAGCGCGGACGCGCAGCACCGCTGCCGGTTGGGCCTCGAGCGGCTCAAATGACGCCACCAGTTCATTGTCCGCCGCGGTCACGGCACAGCGGGCCAGATCCAGACGCCGCGGTTCGTTGGCGCCCTGGAGCGTCACCTGGCCGAACCGAGCCTGGTTGGCCTCCGCGCGCCAGGTCACGCCGGCCTGTTTGTCAACGACTTCGCAACGCCCATCCGCGCCCGAGAGCGTGAAGCGGAAGAACGGGGTTTCAATCGCCGCAGGCGCCGGAGGGTCTTGCGCGCATAAGCCGGAGGATGCGGCGATCAAGACCGTCGCCAGGAGAGATATGTGTTTCATGCGGGCTCGAGCGTTGGACGCCAGGCAAGAAAGATCAAGACAAGAAAGGACCTATTAGCACCGGGGCTTCAGCCCGGTGTACACGGGCGGTGTACGCTTTGAGCCGTTTCAACGGCTTTCCGGTCTCCCCGGCAAACCGTTGAAACGGTTGCCGGACTTCGGATGCCTCTTTGCACCGCGCTGAAGCCACGGTGTTAATGGGACGCGGCCCCACAGCGCCCCTCTCAAGTTGGTTCTGCACCCAAAAGGCGCCAGAATTGAAAATTGGGAATTGAAAATTGAAAATTGAAAATTGGCGGGGCGGCGAGGGACGGTTCATGGCGGGCCTCAAGGCGGGCGGCATGGACGGGAGACGGTTTGCGGGGCGAGAGGCTATAATTGGTTAAAGAGGTTTCGCACAATTGGGGGCGGTAGGGCAAGTACTCCATTGGCGTCTGCCGGATTCCATCCCGGGGGGGATGAAAGAAGGGCTGATCGGGTGCGATTAAAACTGTCGGTCAACTCACGGCGCCTGTTTGCCCCGAAGGGGCTTCCGAGAATAGCCCGGCGTTTCAACGCCGGGTAAGCGAACCCAAAGTATGGGATTTGCGGGCTACGATTCTGACGGGTGGCTGCTGGAATGCCGCTTTTCTGCCTGTCTTGGTCCTTCCTGGGCAGGGCGGACGCCGACCTCGTCCAGATGGCGGAGGAGGTCGGCTGGGTCTTGATAAACGCGATAGGCGCCGGCGCGCTCGAGTTCATCCTGGCCATAGCCTCCTGAGAGCAAACCTACCCCGAGTGCGCAAGCCCGGCGCGCGGCCAGGAGATCCCAGACACTGTCCCCGACGACGATGGACGCGCTGATTTCAACCCCAAGGCGGCCGGCAGCCGCGAGGAAGAGGTCCGGGTCCGGCTTGGCATGTTCCACGTCGTCCCGGGTAATGACAGGCACGTCGTGAGGTATCCCGAGCAATTTCAGGGCGGGTTGAGCGGTTATTCTGCGTCCGCTGGTTGCGACGGCCCAAGGAACGCCGGCTCGAGAAAGATACCTCAGCAGTTCGCGCGCGCCCGGCAAAGGGCGGACCTGCGGCACCATCCGCCGGTAAGCCGCCGCGTGGAGCTTTTGGACCTGGGCAACCTGTTGGGCACTCACCTGGCGCCGGGTCTCCCGCAAGAGGGCATTGACAAAGAGCCCGCCGCTCATTCCGATGCGGCGATGGATGCGCCATACAGCCAATTCAATGCCTGCTTTCTCCAGCGCTTCGCGCCAGGCCAGGACGTGCTGATAAACACTGTCCACCAGCGTGCCGTCCAGATCGAAGAGGAAGGCCGGGGTGGTTCGGGTCTTGGGCTCCATAGTTCTTCGATCACCACTCCGATAAACTTGTAATCTTAGGCGGCTCCGGGGCGGGACTTTCGTTGCGCGGCAGCGGGACAAGGCGGACGGCGAGCCGGCAGTCGGTGATGCCGGCCAGGTGGATGGTCAGCTTGCGAATGTCTTGGTTCCCGGCCTGGCGGTCCGGATGGGGCGAGTCGGGCAGCGGCTGGGCATCGCGGATTTCAAAGGCGGCCTGGGCGGGGGAGAGGATTTCCGCGCGGAGTTGGACGCCTACCTGCCGCAGGGTGGCGGCGCGTCCGTCGTTCTCGATGACGATGGCGGCGGGCGTGTGCATGAACCACCAGAGCTCGGCCGGTTGGGCGGCCTGAATCTCGTCCTCGATGAGGAGTTGGCTGCGAGCCAGCAAGGCGATGCCGCGCCAGACTTTGCGGGCGCTCTTGTCATAGGCCGAGGTGAGGTCGGCGATGGCGACGGCCTTGGCGGGCTGTGACTCGAAGCGAATCAGGCGGGCCGCGGCGGAAGGGTCTTGGTCCGGACCCGGGCCGGGATTGAGCAGGAGAGTGTTTTGGCCTTCGGCCCGCAGGCGGTAGTACTGCCAGCGCTGGGCGCCGAAATAGCCGGGGAGGTTGTAATCGTCGGCGCCCAGGTCCATGGCCCATCGCGCCCCCAGGGCATCGAAGACGAAGCTGCCCAGGTCCAGGTGGCTGTGATTGGCTTGATTGTCGCCGGCTTTGAATCCGAGGAACAGCGCCTTCGGATTTTCCCACTCGCTGCGGAAGACGGCGACTTCGGCGCCACGGAAGTACTTGTCGAGCGGCAGTCCGGCGGACGCGGGTCCGGCGCTGTTGGAGTCGCACCAGAGCAAGTCCAGGGCGGCGGGGGTGGCAACCTGGCGCTCGAACCAGGCGTACATCGGTTGGTTGAATCGGCGCGCCAGCCAGAACATCTGCGGGGCGCGAATGGCCTGGTCACCGCCATCGGCATAGTTGAAGGTGCGCCGCAACGGGCCGGTCAGGTAAATCGGAAACAAGCCCGTCTGGCCGAACCCGTTGATTTGGGACAACCCAAAATCGGCGCCGAGGGCAGTTTGGAGGGCGGCGAGAAAGACGACGTTGTAGGAAGTGGCGTAGTTCCAGTAACCCGGGCCTTCCTTCCAGGCGCCGTCGGGGGCGAACTCAGCCATGGCGAGCTCGAGAGATTTGAGGGCGGCTTCCAGGACTTCGCCGGCCAACTCCGGTTCGACCTCCGCCAAGGCCAGGGCGCCCATGCCGATGCCCCCATTGCAGACCTGGTTCCAATTATGGCGGGCCTGGGTCCACCAACCGCCGGCGCGATAGAGCGCGAGGGCAGGTTTGAGCCCCTTTTCCACCATGGCCTGTTGCAGGAGGACGCGCTGTTCAGGGGTCCAGGAGTCGTAAAGCCAGTCATAAGCGACGGCAAAGGCGTGGGTCATCTCAGCGGTGTCCAGGAAGTGACGCGTGTTCCAATCGGGGAAGTGCGCGGCGGCATCCAACTCCTGCCAGGCGCGTTGAGCGTAAGCTGGCTTGCCTTCGAGCCGGTGGAGCAGTCCCAGGACATAGACCCGGTTGACCACCCGGCGGCTGGTGTCCAGGAGCCGCAAACCGTCGGGAATCTCGTAGCGCGAAGGGGCGGTGGCGATGATTTCCTGGGCCCGCTCCCGCAACTTCGCCAGCCAGGACTGGAGCGCCGGGTCGGCGGCGATGCGCTGCGTCAATTGGGCAAAGTCGTTGGAGGAGGCCAGGAGCCGCGGATGGCCCTTGTGCAGTTGGGCCAAAAGCTCGGCCGCGGGCGGAATCGGCACCAGTGGTTGGCCGGATTGCCCCGCCGACGAGGCTAGGGCGGCACCCAGGAGGAGCAGCGAGAGCCCCAAACGGTGAGATTGAACGGTCTCGAGCAGCAGCATAGGGATCGGGTCGTTTTCGATTTCAGAGCATGATTGCAACGAATTGTCAGGCCTTCAATTCAAATTGATTGTCTTGTGCGCGTTGCCAGAGCACCTCCTGGCTGAGCTGGCGGCCCCCGGGCAATTCGGCGGTGATGCGATGGGCGCCGAAGAAAGCGCGCAGCTCGAAGCGGCCCTGCGGGTCGGTGGTGCCCTGGGCTTTGGTCCACCATTGGCCTTTGATGAGTCGGAGGAGGCGTTCGTAAACCGGCTTGGGCGACAAGTCGCGCCGCAGCCAACCGGCGGGCGCTCCCTGCCAGGCGCCGAGATCGGCGAAGTCCCACCAGGTGATGGCGCGGACAGCCGGGTGGCTGAAGAGGGTGCGGTAGAACTGCTCGACCTGCTCGGCCTGCCCGGCCTCACCCTCTGGGGTCGTGGGTCCCCAGTTCTCTCCCGGGCCCTTGCGAGGTCCGCTCAGAATGGTGGTTTCGGTGAAGTGAATGGGCAGGCCCAGTTTGGCGTAAGTCTGGCAGGTGTTCCAAGTCTTATCCCGTGTCCAAAGCCCGCCGTGCATGTGACTTTGGATGCCAACGGCATCGAAAAGCAAGCGTCCATCGTCGCGCAAGCCGTCCAGGAGTTTGTAGTACGGGGGGTCGGTGCGGTAATCGTTGACGAGCAGCGTGGCCTGAGGATTGGCGGCGCGGGCAACGCGGAGATGCTCGGCCACGTAGGGGATTGGGCCAAGGTCCGCCGCCCACCCGGCCATCCTGGTCTGGTTGACCTTGTCGGGCAGGTGGGTCGCTTCGTTGACCACGTCCCATATCTGGATGCGCCCCCGGTACCGGGAGACGATTTCGCGCACGCGCGCCAGCGAGAGGCGCTCGATTTCTTTGGCGTCATCCGGCAGCCAGGCAGGAGAGCCGGCGGGGTGATCCCAGACCAGCGGATGGCCCTTGCAGAGGATGCCGTGGTCGCGCGTCCACTGCGCGACCTCATCGGTATAATCGTAATTGGGTTTGCCGCGCCGTGCCTCGTAAAAGTTCCAGTAGAACCCCAGGGTGCAGTAGTTCAAGAGCGCGGCGAAGCGCCCCCGGTATTGTTCCTCGAGGGCGGTTTCGCGGCAACGGCCAAACATGAAGAAATTGCAGCCGAAGAGAAAATCATGGCGGAGTTGCTCGACGGTGACCCGCACGCCCGGCACGGGATGGCCCTGGACATCGCGCACGGTGACGGAGCCACTGGCCTTGCGATGTTCTTCAATGGCGGCTTTGGCTTGCGTGGCGATGTCTTCATCGGTGCGTTTGAGTTGTTGGGCGGATCCGTCAGGGCCACTCAGGATTCCGGCGGCAGCGCCGGCGCCGAGTTTGAGGAAGGCGCGTCGATTCATGGCACGAGGAAACAGCAACGGGCGAATTTTGCCAGCAAAAATTCTCTATTTGATTGACATCCGGCGGCACAAAAGCGCAAAAAGGAGCGCATTGTGATACTCATGAAATTCGATCAGCAGTCCCGCAGCCGGTTTGACTTGGCTTGGGCCTCCTTGGCCGCTCTTCTGCTCGGGCTGGCTGCGCCCGCCTCCTCGCAGACCGCCGACTCGTTCAATCCGGGAGCCAACAGCAACGTTTTGGCCATTGCCATCCAAACCGACGGGAAGGTCCTGGTGGGGGGTGACTTTACGAGCATCGGCCCGCGAGCCA